>Ga0209888_1000081_pt1 | contig 65299 bp, 57 predicted proteins | sample OrgsoiDNA_201059_FD_185807 | JGI IMG/M metagenome (GOLD analysis project Ga0209888, IMG submission 185807) | Permafrost soil microbial communities from the Arctic, to analyse light accelerated degradation of dissolved organic matter (DOM) -... | ecosystem: Environmental > Terrestrial > Soil >...
GCTCTTATCAAACAAGATTTAATTCGTTGATTTACCTGATTATTTATGGCGACGAAAAATTACTGTAGGAGCGGACTCGTCCGCGAAAGCGATGTCTCAGGCACGGAAGATATCGCCTGTGCCGACGTCTTCGCGGACGAGTCCGCTCCTACAAGGGCTCCGTTTGCTGCGCGACAGCGCGGCGTCTGGACGACGGGCGACCTCCCACAGATTCTCCCGATGAACTGCTTCCCGGAAACCACACTGAATCTGTGGAAGGCCTCTGGCTGCCTCAGTTCAACTGGAACCTTGCCGTGTTGTCACTCAAGGCGCGGCTGCCTTTGCTCAAGGTATCCGCCGCCTGATTCACCGCCCTTGCCCCATCGAGCAAGCGCCCTGCGGCCTGATCGACCTGCTGGATATTGCCGCTGACTTCATCTGCCGTGGCGGCCTGTTCCTCAACGGCGGTAGAGATTTGTGCCAGGGTATCGGTCACGCCTTGCACCGCCGTGGCAATCTCGCCCAGGCGCAAACCAAGGCCTGTGACGGCTTGTGCGTCGGTTACCGCCTGACCACAGGCCGCTTCCATAAGGCTCACCGCCTGGCTCACTGTGGAGCGCAGGCTGTCCACGGTCCCAGCAATCTGTGCGGTAGACACCTGGGTACGTTGCGAGAGGCTGCGAACCTCATCGGCCACCACCGCGAAACCGCGTCCTTGTTCACCTGCACGTGCCGCTTCGATAGCGGCGTTGAGCGCCAGTAGATTGGTCTGCTCGGCAATGCCGCGAATAGCATCCACCACCGACTGGATCTGCTGCCCCTGCTCGCTGACACGGCCCAATGCCGCCGCCGTGTCGGTCAGGCGCAGGTTCAATTGCTGAATGCTGGCCGTGGTGCGCTGGCTGTCACGGCTGCTGTCTTCAGCGATACGCCGCGTCTGCTGTGCGCTGCCGGAAGCCTGCTCGCAACTTTTTGCCACACCTTGGGAAGTCGCTGCCAGTTGGGTTGCCGCTGTGGCGATCTGGCTGATCTGTTGCTGCTGATCCTCGACTTCGTTGAGCGTGCCGCTGGACTGGGTATTGAGGGTCAATACCGCATCGCCCAGTTGCAGGGTCTCGTGGTTGACGCCCAGCAGGCTGGTACGCAATTGAACCACTGCAACGTTGAGCGCCGTGCTGATCGCCGCCAGCTCATCACGGCCCTCCACCGCCACCTGCACGCACAAATTGCCATCGCGCAGGGACTCGGCCAGGGTAGTGATGCCACGGGCGCTACGACGGATCGACGCCTGCAAGCAGACAAACAGGTACAACGCCGCCAGCAACAGCAGACCGAAGATCACCGCCACCGGGATGAACTGTTGAATCGCCTGATCGTGGTAGTACGTCAGGCGGGTATCCAGCGACACCAAAGATTGCTTGCGCAACTGGGCCAGGTCACCCAGCAAGGCATCGACACTGCGCTCGAAACTGCCGGTATTGAGCTTGATCGTGCCGTCAAATACGCCGTCATCCAGCACTTTCAACTCGGTATCCAGACGCTGCATGCTGCCTTGATACTGCTGAGCCCAGGGCTCCAGCTCCTTCGGCAGCTTGGCTTGCAACGAACCGCCAGTCTTGAGCATCTGGTCCCGGGCGTCGTTGATCCGGCTGCGCAGATCGCGCATCTGCAAACGGCTTTGCAGGCTGAACTGGCCGGAAGCCACCGAAGCCTGGCCGACACTGGCCATGCGCCCCACACGCTCAATCAGTTCTGGCGCCTGCTGTGTCGAGATCTGCATCAACAGGTAGGTTTCAAGCCAGGGATCGAGGATCAGGCCGCTATCCATCGCCACCTGCTCACGCAAGCTCTGCAAGGCCGCCAGCGCCGCGGTAAACCGCTCATAACCGTCCGGCCACCAGCCCACAGTACGCAACCCTGCCGAATCCAGCCCGGCACTGGCCCCTTGCAGCGCTTGATACCGGATCATCGTGTCGGGGCTGGCATTCAGGGCCTTGAGCTGAGTACCCGCCCCTTCCAGGGCTTGGGCCAGGAGGGGCGTGGCATTATCCAGTGCTGCCATCGCTTCAAGCGCAGCAGGGGTCGGGTTATGCAGGATATCGGCTGCCTTCCAGCGCGCGGCCCGGTTACGCTGCGCCGCCAATTGACCGTCCAGCGCATCGAGCGCCAACAACTGCCGCACCCCGGACTGCTCGGTCGAAATAAGAGCGAGCTTGCTGCGGTAGTCCTGCCCGATCATCCATAAACTGCCCACCAACGGCAGAATGAACAGAAAAAACAGCACCTGGAATTTTCGGGCAAAACCGAAACGTCCAAGCAAGCGCATCCCCGGTGACAATAGACCATTCATGTCCGACCACTCCCCTGGACACCCTGGCGACGCGAATTCGCATCACAGAGGTCTGATTAAAGGCTGCAGGCAAAATGCCATGCAATTGTTTCAATGACGATAGCTACCCGTCCTCCAATCCTTGGGACTGGCGGCTTCGTCAGTTTTGGTTTTTTTGCGCTGCGATTACCTAAGGGAACGCTGCGTAAACAGCAGGGAAGCAAGAACCGGACCGTGACCCAAACCCCGTCCGCCGGTGCTGTCCAGAGGCTATCCCTCAGAAAGGCTGAATCGACGCACCATTATGGATCTAATGGCTTTATGCCTGCTTTTATCGAGAGCGTCAGCCAAAAGACAGGGCTTACGATATTGCCGAGCGCGACCGCACAAGCGTTGCCTCACTCCACGGTGCGCACACCTTCAGCGCTACCTTGGGTAATTGGGTATCAGCCTCGGAAAACCGAACGCCGACCTGCGCCAGACGCCCCGGATTACACGCCGTTGCGGCCATTGATTCCTAAGCGCTTGATCGCACGAATAAATCTTCACACACAACGCTTGACACATCTCCGTTATCCGCGAATAATGCGCGCCACTTGGCTACATAGCTCAGTTGGTTAGAGCATAGCATTCATAATGCTGGGGTCCGGGGTTCAAGTCCCTGTGTAGCCACCAAGTACCGATCCATAGATGTCTACAGCAGTCTATGAATCACCTCAAGAAGCCCGCCTCGTGCGGGCTTTCTTGTGTCTGGACATCCAAACTGATCCACCCACATCCTTCACATCCTGTATGCCCCCATGTATGCTTCAATAAAAATTGAACTGGAGGCATACACGGATGAAACGCAGCGATATTAAACGCCGTCCTCTCTCCGATACCGCACTAGTCAATCTCGCTCCCGAAGCGGGGGCCTACCGCGAGCTAGACAGCTCGGGGCTGTATTTCAGAGTAAAGCCTAACGGGCAGAAATCATGGGAGTTGCGCTATAAAAAGCCCGACGGCAAATGGTCGTGGCTCGGGCTTGGCGGGTACCCAGAAGTCAGCGGCGCCTTTGCTCGGCAAAAAGCTGCCGAATTGAGATCGGATGCAGCAGAAGGCAAAAATCCGATAGCCGCCAAGAAAGCTAGAAAAGCTGCGGAGGTAGCAGCAACAAACGAAACCTTTGAAGCGTTGGCTCGTGAATGGCATACGTCTCGCTTGGCTGGCTGGGATGTCGGCACAGCAAAAAGAGTCCTTGGAGCCTTGGAGCGTCACGTGTTCCCTCTTGTCGGAAAACGTCCTTATATCTCCATCATGTCGATGGAGTGGATGGAGCTTTTGAGAGGGCTAGAACGTCAGGGAATCCTCGAGCAGATGAGTCGCGTGAGGGCATACTGCAAAGACATTTACGACCTGGCTCGCGTAACCGGCAGGGCGATGAACAACCCCTTAGAGGGGATTCATAAATTTCTCTCATCGGGAAAGGCCGAGAACTACGCCCATGTCTCCCTGGAAGAGCTTCCCGCACTGCTCAGAGCAATACGATCATACCCACACGCCAGAGATGTCCAGCTAGGCCTCCAACTGCTTACTCTCATGGCTGTCCGCCCCAGCGAGCTTCGAGAGGCATACTGGGCTGAGTTCGACTTTGACAAAAGGCTTTGGACCGTCCCCGTTGAACGCAAAGGCCGTAAAAAAGGGCGTGAACACCTTGTACCACTCTGCAAGCAGGCGCTAAGCGCTCTTACTGAACTACGAAAAATCACGGGAGCGTACCCATTGTTGTTCCCTGGTCGAAGCGATCGAACCAAGCCTCGCAGCGATACCGTTTTTCTGATGGCGCTAAGGCGCCTTGGTTACGAAGGACGACAGACTGGACATGGCTTCCGTCATATTGCAAGCACCGTACTCAACGAGCACGGTTTTCCAGCGGACCACATTGAGGCGCAACTCAGTCATAAGGCTCCAGGCGTTAGAGGCATCTATAACAAGGCTCAGTACCTGGAGCAACGTACAACGATGATGCAGTGGTACGCCGATCATCTCGACAATTTGGAAACAACAAAGTAACCGCCCCCCATCAAATTGGCGAATCGTCATGACTGCGGATAGAGTCGCTTCTTACCTCTAGGAAGGCACTGCCTTAGTAATCATAAGAGTGGTATGACGAATGGAGATCGACCTGCCTCACCGATCGATTTACCCGTCCGGCGAAGTTACTTGGCCCCGATTGTTCCTAAGGTTATGCATAACAAATCTTATACCGACGTTAGCCGTTCCCATATGCTCGCCCCCGAGAAACATCATCGGTTACTCAACAACCACTTCATGGAGGAGGCACGTTGCAAATACCTATCGCATTGGTGGCAGGCATGGGAGCGCAAAACCGTTCGATTGGCAAACGCCGAGGCCTGTTACGCGTCGTTCCTGATGACCTTCGGCGATTCGCCGAAAAGACGACTGGAAAGCCTGTGATCATGGGGCGAAAAACGTTCGAATCGATCATCGTATTAAGTGGCCAGGCTCTCCCGAAACGTCCGAATATCGTGCTATCTCGCGATCCGAATTTTGGGAGAGATGATGCGATTGTTTGTCGATCACTGGATTCGGCTCTTGAGTGTGCGGCGCGGGACAACCCTGAGGAGATTCATATTGGTGGAGGGTTCGAGATTTATAGCCAAGTTATCCATAGGGTAGATCGGCTTTACCTCACTCTCTTCCATGACGATCATGAGGGTGATACGAAGTTTCCAGAATTCGAGAACGCGTTTATTGAGGTCTCACGCCATGGTGTCAGAGAACACAACGGCTTGCGATACGAATGGATAGATTACGTTCGACGTTGAATGGCTATGCTCATCACTGTGCAGTCTAAAATTCAGGTAAATGCGTGCAAGCGCTGGGATGGGCGCTTTCGAAGCCCTCTTTGGCTCTCAAAAGCATTGGGAAAGTGACTTGATCGGATGTTTACGCCATGGAGGCATTGATGCCATCTCCAAAATTCCAAATCGGCCTTGTGCTGTTCCCCAATCTGACGCAGCTTGACCAAGCAGCTTCGAGTTGGTGCAGTTTCCGGTTTAACTCACTGAGATGAAACATGCATTTATACGTCGTACGGCATGGGGAAACTTGGGCCAATGCCGAACAGCGCTATCTCGGTTCACTTGATCCAGGGCTTACCGAACTGGGGCAGCAGCAAGCTGAAGCACTTAGCCATTTCTTGCCCAGAAATTTTGATGCACTCGTCGTTTCCCCTCGCATACGGGCCAAAGAAACTGCGAGTATCCTCAACGAGGGGCTGAAGCTCCCGGTGGAGATAATGGCGTGCTTCCGAGAGCGGGATGTTGGGGTTTTCGAGGGGTTGACTCAAGCTGACGCAAGAGGGCGATACCCACACCTTTGGTCGCAAAATATCACTCGTCGCTGGGATGCCGGGCCAACCGGTGGTGAATCAATCTCCGACGTAGTGAAGCGAGTACGGGACGGCTTGGTTGAACTGGAATCGAAATACTCGTCAAACACTGTTTTGCTCGTCGCGCACGGCTTTGTTGCAAAGGTCATCCGCGCGTTGGCCAAAGGGAATTTTTCAGATTTTTACGAATGGCAGCTCTCAAACGGCAACATGCTGGTCTTGAAGTGTTTCGAGATTCCAACGCTTGATACTGACATTCTGAGAGACTCGCTGCCTCTGGTGTGATGCTGACTGCTGCATGAATGGGCGCCCGCATGAATTTGAATTTAAGTACATAGTGTCGTCTGTACAGCGCTGGCTTAGCCGATGTGCCAAGAGTCGGCTACCTAGGATGAGCACCAATCGAATATGGCTAGTCCCCCCTCCAATACCCATTTCATGCAGCTTGCTCTTGCCCAAGGGCGTTTAGCCTTACCTGATTGCATTCCAAACCCGCCAGTAGGTTGCGTGCTGGTCAAGGACAACGTCGTGATAGCCCAAGGCTATACACAAGCACCTGGGTTCCATCACGCGGAAGCGATGGCGTTAAGCCTATTAACGAATGGCTGCTCCGGGGTCACTGCGTTTGTCACGCTTGAACCATGCTCCTTTCATGGTAGAACGCCGTCATGTGCTCTGGCACTGATAAACAGCGGAGTCGAAAAAGTTTTTGTTGGGTTGCTTGATCCCGATCCGAGAAACTCTGGAGCGGGTATAAGAATGCTGCGAGAGGCAGGCATTACCGTTGTTGTCGGCTTATTGGCGGAGGAAGCGGCTGAGGACTTAGCTGATTTTTTGGTAAGCAAACCGGGTGGATCGTCGGATCGTAACGATCAGTAAATCGTTGGTATCCCGGCGCAAGGTTCCGTATCGGCCGCACGACTTTTTGTATGAAGTCTTTTTAGCGGTCATCGGGCGCCAACAAATTCCGACTGCCACTGGGTGAGACCTCACTGGCGCTGCCAGCGCCTCTCGGACTTGATCCGTAACCGTAAGATGCGCCGCATCGACCGCCCTTGGTGCCATCCTGGATGTTGATCTTGCCCAGTTAAGCCTCACGCTGAGGCCGGGGCAGATCCGTCAGGATCGCTTCACGCAAGCGCATGCCGGTCTCTCGAGCCAGAAGCACAATGGCACTCACCCTCGGTATGCCTGCGCGTCTTCGGCCAAGCCCCTGAGTATGGGAAGGCTCCGCATTCCCATACTCAGGGGCTCACGCTTAAAGGTCTATCAGACAACCACGATTTTTGCCTTTCTGCGGCGGATCAAGCCTGCTGTTAAGTCGTAGTAGTAGACGGTAGCTGGAGCCGAGCATCGCAGGTAGTGCTCCAGAAACCATCTCACGTGCTTTTCTCTCCAGGACCAGGGAGTCGCGCAACCCCAGCGTTCACGAATCACCTCGTGCATCCTTTCTGCTTGCCTGATGTGCCGCTGCTGCGTGACATGTGCACCTTTGAGCACGGGACGCAAAAACAACGCTATGTCGAACTCGACCGTCATCGCCAACCTCCGATGTAGGCACTCACCACTTCGATGCGGTCATGTCCCAGTTCGTGGCTGATCTGCTGTCGTGCACGCTGATCGAGCTCTCGATCTTCTCGATGAACACGACCGCCGTTGACTGGTGCATTCAAGCCAGTCAGTTGCTCATAGCGCTCACAGGCGTAAGCCGCCCGTAGCTCATGAAAGCCTTTCAATCCATACTCATGCAAGATATCCCGTGCCGGTCGCACAACTGACTGCATAAACTCTTTGTAGCTCTCGTTGGGGGCCAACAGGTTCCGACTGCTACTGGGTGAAGCCTCCCAGGCCCTATCCAAGACGCCACGAATTTGATCAGTAACCGCGATCCAGCGCGGTGCTGACGCGCCTGATCGACCGCCTTTGGTGCCGTCCTGGATGTTGATCTTGTCCAGTTGCATGGCCTCACGTTGCAGTCGGGGCAGGTCCGCCAAGATCGCTTCACGCAAGCGCATGCCGGTCTCCCGGGCGAGGAGCACGATGGCACTCACCCTCGGCTGGTGTCGCTCTGACAGCGCTTGCGCAATCAACCTGACCTGCACCCGGTCTTGGCCTTGTGGCGCCTCACTACGCACGCTTGAGCGCTGCAAGCCCAGCGCCTTACTCGGACTGGGGATTTTGACGTACTGATCACCGCGCAGCGCAGCCATCGTTCGGTTCACGCTGGACAGTCGGTTCTGCGCGGTGGCAATGCCGACGTTGCCCTGATCAACCTGCTCACGCACATAAGTGGCGTACCGCATGAGGATGTCACGGTCGATCTGTCGCGCGTCATTCAGCCTCGGCCCTTCCTCGCATCGACACCAAGTCACGAAGGCCTGCCACCGATCACTATGGGCTTTGACAGTAGCAAAATGGCCGTCGCCAAATAGATCTTTCAGGGCTTGCGGCCCGGCATAGCTGAGTTGGCGACCGAAGCCAAAATTGCGCCCAGATCGCTTACCGACCCGGGCCATGTTTCTGCCCCTGATCGACTGCAGCGAGATCATGTAAAAGGGCTCTCCAGTTCGCACTCACGATGGCGAACTGGGACCAATCAGTCGGGCGAAAACACAGCGTGTTGTCGGTGACGTAGAGATGCGCACCCTCCTCTTTTAACCTTTGAATAATGGCTGTAGTAGAGGCGATAGCTTTATGGGTGGTGGCGACACTGGCGACAGCGGCGACAACCCTCGTCCTGCTTGGTTTTGAGCGTGGCGACAAAGTGGCGACAGTAGCGGCGACAAATCGCGCTTTGGGCTCCTTTTGACGCTGTGCCAGATGGTTGCGCAGCGCTTCATCAAGATTAAACATGGCGCACCTCGAAGGTGTGGCCATCGGTGATCAACCACTGATGATCAATCAACTCGACCAGCAGCTTGGCGGCATGACGACTGCTCTTGCGGGCAAAGCGGGGACCGTTGCGATTCAATTCACGAATACTGAAACGCTTCCAATCTTTGACCTGTAGCCATCGCAGCAGCCGGTCTGCCTCCTCTTTTACTCGACACACTGGCTCCTGCTCAGTCAGGCGCTGGATCTCGGTGAGGTAGTAGCCGACTAAAGCGGAGGCCCGTTGGATATGGTCGACCTCCACGACGCTGCTCTCCTCCACAGCTGCAAGAATGCCGGCGACGCGCAGCAGGTTATCGGCGGCCTTTGATCCGCTGGGCCGTACGCTGGCCAGCTCGCCAAACTCCCCCAGCTGAGTTTCGATAGCATCATGCAAATCAATCCAGCGACGACGCGCCAGCGGGCTGAGGCTCAGCTTTGACAGCTGCAAGGCTCCGTCAGCGGAAAGTGACCAAGGCTGATAAAACAGAGCCGAAAGGCGGTGATGATAGCGCTTAAGGGCGGCGTCTTTGGACAAGTCGACAGCCTGGTAACTGCGCTGCCCGGCCAGGCTGGTAGGCCAGGTCATGAGGCAGCGACCGAGGATGCCTTGCCCTTGCAGCAACGGGTCACTGAGCAACTGCATGGCCAAGTACGGTTGCAGCATCAGGTGCAGGCTCACGCGTCGTGTCATACGCTCGCAGGCTTTCGCCTGCCATAGAGCGAGCACGATCAATCGGGCTACCGTCCCAGAGTGAGGACAAGGTCGTGACCGCTTTCAAGCGGTTATCCCGACTCATGGTACTGCTACCGAGGAATTGTCCGCCCTCATCACAGAACAGACCCATGCTAGGCAGGTCATGACAGAGCCCCTTGATCAGGGCCTCGATAGTCGGGTCCGTGGTGATCAGTCTAGGGGCTGAGGGCTCCGCTTCGAGCGACATTCCGTTTGCGGGCTCAGGATCGCCAGGCTTGATACGCTGCGCCTGTCGCTGTGCGGCACGGTACCGGGCAAGTTGTTCGCGATAGCGCTGCCACTGTTCACGCTCCCATTGCCGTGCCGGCAGCAACGCACATCGGTCTGCGGCGGTCTTGCGATCACCTGACGCGGCCACCGTGATCAGGTACAGCGACAGGGGATAACTTCTCCCGTCGAGCTGTAAGCCCGCATGACCTTGAGTGGCCAGCGCCGAGGCAGCCAACACTGATTGCGCGGCCAATGCCTGGGGCACGCCGATGACCTCGGCCATTCGCTCTACCGCAGGCCCAAGAATCCCACCCAGTGCCTGCACTGGATAAGGCTGGGCCACGGGATTCGACTCAATCAGCGGTCGAGGTGGTCGCGGTAGTTCAAGCTTCGGATCTAACTGCTGCATGGGCCCTCTCCTCGTTCATTGCTGGTTGTCCTCACGTAGTCCCGCCACGGATGTTGAGTGTTATCAGGGATCAAGGCCCCTGCGACCTGTGAGGTGTTCACTGACGCGGAACGTGCGGCTCCTTACGACCGGGAGCAAAGGCATGAACCCATGAATCTGGCCTCCTTAAACGCATCAGAAGATGCGGGCGGGTGGAGGCTGTGCCGACTGACGAGTTCGGCACCTAGATATCCTGGGTGGGAGAAGGCAACAACATCGACATCTGGGGCAGGCCTGACTGTCAGTCAGGTGCAGCCTTTCCATAGGCTGCGGCACCGGTGCCTGTGTTATTGCGGATGGCGACAAATCGGATTTGTCATGCCGATTGTCACGAGGAGAGCTGCGGCAATGCCATGCGCGACGTGGCTTGCAGCAATGGTACGAGCGCCCGTCTCTTTCCTGGAGAAAGAGACGGGCGAGGTCTGGCGCAGCGAAGTGTGCCAAGAGATGAGGTTGCTGCAATGCAGCGAGGTAGGTCCATCGTCTGCCGCAACGGGCAGATTGGTCGAGTAGGCATCCATCACTCCTGGAGAGTGACCGTGCGAGCCGCCGGACGCTAATCGCACTTGGGGAAGAACCACCACGCAAGTGGCGTAGCCTTAAAGGTTCTGGCTACCTGGGCTGGTGCTGTCAACGACAGCAATCCATGCGCCAATTTTTATACCCGCTCGAAAAGGCGGTCAAGCGTCACGACCAAGACGTGCAAAAAAGTGGCGACTGTCGCCACTTTTGTCGCCATGCTCCAGGCTCCGTTATGTATGGGATGTCGCCGCTGTCGCCGCTGTCGCCACCTTTCTAGCCATAGCCCTACGACAAGCTTGGCTCTGACGCTGGGACTGCGTTCCGCTCGATAGCAACTACTCAGATAAAAGAAGACGTGGCGCTACTGAAATTTGAAATGGAATGGTGGAACGAGGTGGCTTCGAGAAAAGCGAGTGAACCCTCCGATCGGCGCGATCAGAGATCGCGCCGATCGGAGGGTTTGGCGAAAAAAGCCAAAGTCCGAGGGCGACGACTCAGGCATCAAGGCGACCATATCCGAAGGCCGTTCTAAGCATTGTGAGGGCATGCTGCAAGCGTAGCAGGAGTGCGGCCTCAAACGCTTACTGCGAATCGCCCAGGCAATGTCGCTTGCGGTTTTGCGCCAGCGCCCACCAGAGGGACAATGGAGAACCGTCGAGCCTGGTTTCGGCGCAGCGCACGCCGTCCTGAATCACCGGGCAAACTCATTGCCCCAAAGCGTACGTATGCCGAGACAACTTTCAGCAGACGAAACCAAGAAACCTTCCTCGTAACGTTTATGGACAGGCAACGGTCGGAAGCCGGTGTGGCTTTGGAACGCTATGTCGTAAAGCACTGCAGCATCATCCAGCAGCTCCACTACCAGTTCGACGTCCTTGGGACAATGGCGCAGGATGCTTTGGGCACCACCAGCCGCAAGCACGCTGCATGGCGAAGCTTGGCGGCCGCGTCTTCCGGATTTAGATTACTGCTAATGTGCCTTGGCGCGATTCGCAAGCTCAAAGAAGCGACAGGGCGCAGCTCGCGCCAAGTAAAGGCACGTTAACAATATCTCATGTAAGGAAGCTTAAAGATGCTGTTTCAACCAGCCCCTCTCGGCAACTCAATCCTCAGTAATCGGATGGTGATGGCCCCGCTGGGTCGCTCCCGCTCCGACGAGCAGACACGCGAGCCTCTACAGCGAGTAATCACCTACTACCGTCAGCGAGCCAGTGCCGGCCTGATCATTTCCGAAGCCACACATGTTGCGCCCGAAAGTGTTAGTCGACTTGGGTGTTCCGCGATACATGAGGAATACCAAGTCGAAGCCTGGGAGCGGGTCACGGCAGCGGTTCACGACGAGGGTGGACGCATTTTCCAGCAGCTCTTCCATCTAGGACGTAAGGCACACCCTTCTCGACTACCCGGTCAACAGTTGCCCATTGCCCCTTCTGCCATCGCAGCAAGGGGCAAAGTGCCGACTACTAATGGACCACAACCCTTCCCGGTTCCCCGCGCCTTACTACGCGAGGAAATCGCCCAGCGTGTTGGGGCATTTCGGGATGCTGCACGAAATTCTGGCCGCGCAGGATTCGACGGAGTGGAAATCCATGCTGCCAATGGCTACTTGGTCGATCAGTTCCTGCGCGATGCCAGCAACCGACGTGAAGACGACTATGGAGGTAGTATTGAGAACCGTGCGCGCTTTTTGTTAGAGATTGTCGATGCTGCCATTAAGGAACTCGGTGCGTCGAGGATTGGCGTGAGGGTATCGCCGCATTTTGACAATGACGGTATCGGCGACAGCAACCCAGTCGCCCTATACAGATACGTGGCAGATGCGCTGCAGGCACGAGGAATTGCCTACATGCATCTCATCGAACCCGACAGCACCGTCGAAAGTCAGCGCCTTGCGCAGATTTTGCGCCAACGTTTTCATGGCTCGTTAATACTCGCCGGCCAATTTGACCGGGAAAGCGCACAAAACGCTTTGGCACAGGGCCGTGCGGACCTCATTGCTTTTGGGCGGCTCTTCATTGCCAATCCGGATTTAGTCAGACGCTTTCGCCTGGGTGCGCCCCTCAATGCGCCCCATGAAGCCAGTTTCTACGTCGGCGGCGACCACGGGTACATCGATTATCCTTTCCTGGAGCGCCTCGTTGATGGAGCTGACATCCAAGCAAAATATAACCATAAAAAATAATATAAGCTTATAATAATTTGTTTCTTGCATATTATTTCAGCTTAACCCTAGTATTCTTTCAACACCTTAGCGATCCTCTTGGCCCTCGCGAAATGTGTCTGTGTCAACATGGGTGTTGGACATGAGTAACATAGGGAGTTTGGACATGAGCATAGAATCAATCGGAAGGATCGAATCGCAACGTTACAGTGTATCCCAGACTCTACGCCAATCTAGGGTCACTAAAGCATGCACTAACGCCTTCTTCACGCGCGTCATCCCGTTGGCCAGCCCAATTCCACTGTTCAGCTCACCCAAGAGCATATCAGCTACGCTCAAACCCTTTAAAACGTCACTATCCCGAATAGCACTGAAAGTGCCAAGGTCCCGTCTATTAATCAATGGCCTGGCAACCTTAACAACGGAATAGCTATCGAGATTAATTTACAAGCGCTGTTAACGGACAACCCGACGCACGGCGAGCAATCAATAGCACCCATAATAAACTTTTAATTTGGTGACTCACGCGCGTCACCAATTATGGAGGTCATGTGCCTGTATCTATTGAAAATGCTTTAACCACACTGCAACTGCAAGGCGTTAACCTCGACGAGTTCTGGCGGTATGCCGCACCGATTGATCCTAATGCTTCGGTTGCCTTGGCGGGTTCATTTGCGGAGGGTTTTTCAACGCCAAGCTCCGATATAGACATATTAATCGTGCATCCACCTGGTACTCGGCTGAAATACTGGGAGCGATGCAGCGATGGTAAAGGTGAAGCCGTTGATTATGCACAAGGAGGACATAGCGTATTTCCCATGCGTAGTTCGATGATTATCAACCATCGACTTTCAACAGGTCACAAACTTCAGTTTAATGTCACGCGCGCTGATGTCATCGGCTCCCTACAGGAGGATCTATCGGCAAGAATCGAAAATGCCAAGTCGCGTATCGAACAAAAATCCGGATCGCATATCAGACCGCGATATCTACTGCCATACTCCGAGCAAAAACTGCTGCACAGAACCTACACTGGCATCGCCCTACATGGTCAAGCTCAACTGACCGAAATAAAGTCGCGCATCCCTTACCATTACTTGGCAGATCTCGCTGGCATCACACACGCCTCATTACTCTTGAGCACTCTATCTGACCTCGAGGGCGTTTGCCAGAGCACCCCTGAGGACTACCACACTAAACAACACTTACTGACTAAAGCCCTCACTTCATTAACTGGCGTACTGGTATCTGCATGCGGTGAAGCCAATGTGGGAGAGAAGTTTTTTTTCAGACTTCTTGAAAAGAACAGTAGCCAATTACCAGATACTCTCCACGATCAAATTCTCGACTACCACTCCCGCGTAACAACTTTAGCTAGAGAAGACCCTTTGATAATTAAAAAACTGATATACCAAGCGCTATCAAACCTGCCATCAAAGGGCAGCATACTGGATCTAGAAGTTAGTTCCTGGATCGACGAAGGCGGCACATCCCCCTTAGTCTCTCGAAAAAAAGAGGTTTAAATATGCCTGATTTACGCTTCGCTGATTTTAATTTTTCAGCGACCCCGGATGATTTCAAAGGTGAACACCGAGAGGCTGAAGATGTCCGCCTGCTAATTGTCGACGCCAATCATGGGACCATCAAAGAAGATAGCTTCGTCAACTTGGGTCATTATCTTGGCGACAATGATGTACTCGCAGTGAATGACGTAGGAATGGGCCCCTCGCGACTGCTCGGCGTCGCCAGCCCGTCACATAAAATTGATATCTGCTTTCTAATGCTTCAGGATCCCTCACGCTCAAACAGGCTTTGGGACGTAGTTATTCTCTCGGAAACGCCGCCACCTACCCAAGGTCACTTTTCCTTGAACAACGGTGCGATCACGGGGCGCCTGCTTGGCAAAACATTAGATTTTGACGGCCCCTACTGGATCGAGAAAGATAAGTATATCGGATACAGAGGGCTGGTCGAAATAGACCAAGACCCGAGTCAGTTAGCCAAGCAACTGAACAACCATGGACTGTTAATGCATCCTTGGTACTCCGATCTGAATAAACTCCCCACGCGCAGCTTGAACCCCCATACGACGACCATCAACAATGCAGTACACGTATCGGAGCCTGCGCGACGTATCACCAGCGACATGTACAAATCATTCTATGGGCGCGGCATGACCGAATTACAATTTTCACTCTGGATGTGTTTCAGCTGGCGCCAAGCAACCGCCGAGACACGATTAAATGAATACAGAATGAATTTTGAAGAGTATACGATAGGGGAAATAGGATCCAACACTCTACGTGATGCGATGCAGAACAGACGTAACATCGTATCAATTGGTACTAGTGGTTCAAGGGTGCTTGAGAGTCTTACCTCGCCGAACCCCGCGACCGCAGAGCGAACCGATCTCTTTATTTCACCCGGCTTTAAATTCAAATATACACGCTCACTTTTAACAAACTTGCATAACCCCAGCGGCACACATGTGATCATGGCTGCTGCGTACGGTGGTCGCGATTTAATTATCGAAGCCTGTGAAACTGCCGTAAAAAAACGAATGAAATTCGGTATTCATGGGGACTCGATGCTGGTGCTGGGAGCCCATGAACCTACTGAATGGGCACCAGCATGATATCGGCAACTAACCGTGCCACGTATACAGTGAAACAGGACAGTGCGTAGCCATTACCTGTCAGGTATGGATGAACCGTCAATCATTTGATTTATGGAAACATTACTTAAATTGGTGATAAAAATGATCCTGACAGGTAGCGCAATACGGCAATCTATTGCTAACAAGGATATTTTCTTCGAGCCATTTGATTCTCGGGCTATAAACCCCAACAGTATCAACTACAGACTGGGTGACCGTTTGTACCAAGTAGAGGTTGACCACGAAAACAAGATCAACCACACCCCCGTCCCCTTCGACGGGGAAAGATTTCTATTGCTCAAAGATAAACTTTACCTCGGCCACACCCATGAAATCATTGGCAGCAAAAAATATGTCGCATCCTTGATCGGTCGAAGCTCCATCGGTCGCTTGGGTCTATTTGTACAAGTATCAGCAAACCTTGGACAAATGGGCGCAATACACCGCTGGACTCTAGAGCTTTTCCCCACTCAAGATATTTATGTCTATCCGGGACAAACGATAGGGCAGGTTTCTTTCTGGACTACCCATGGCAAGCCGTTGGCCTATAGCGGCTGGTTCGGTAGACATAATATTCCAATGCCTTCCAAACAACATGATCCATCTTTTACGTCCAGGGGAGCTGTCAATGATTTTAACCGGCCCTGAAATTCACCAACAGGTCATGGTTGGACGCATAGTCATTGAGCCGTTCGATCCCGCTCGCCTGAACCCCAACAGTTTCGACATATCCCTGGGTAACAAACTACTTAGATATACACACTTACCGATTGACCCACGTGTCGAAACAACGGTTGAAGAGATAGAAATCCCTTCGGAAGGGCTCACGCTCAATCGCGGGGAGTTCGTATTGGGCAGCTCACAGGAGACGATAGGGAGCCCACATTTTGTGCCGTTGATTCACGCAAAATCAAGTATCGCCAGGGCTGGGCTTTTCGTGCATGTCACGGCTGACCTGATCGATATTGGGTCAGTCGGCACCGTCACATTTCAACTCTATCCCACCCTCCCCCTCAAGGTTTTCCCGGGCATGCTGATTGGCCAAGTCTCCTTTTGGCGTCCGTTCGGCGAGATCGAACTCTATAAAGGTAAATATCAGAACTCGGCCGGCCCTAGAAAATCGATGATCTTCATGGATTCTTTCTGGAGTGGCAAATGACCCTGCTGCCGATACTTGACGATCTGATTGGTCAGCCCGCGGATAGCGTGTCTCTCGCTAGCGTTACGCAACCCAGCCGCTCAATTGCCCTGGAAGGTAAACACCATGTATTAGAGGCTGCCCTCGCCTATCTGGCACCTTATTGGGAAAAAACCAGCAACGGAGATGTTCGCGTGCGAGTCGTGGAGGGTGATGCACGACTTGAATTACAACTGAGTAAACTCATACAACCGCACCATGTCATTGCGAAAACAGATCTTACGTTGGCGCAGGTTGAAGTCGCATCATGGGGCTACGGATGGGCGCGGTTTCGTGGGAACAACCTTTACGATCTGATAATAGGTCGCAAAGACCAACTCGTATTGATCACCGGGCAGTCTGGGCCTCCTCCCTATCTGGCGGCAGTCAGAGCGATCAGGAATCTGACAGTTTCCGAATGGCTCGGGGCGGGGGCGCTTCATTTGCACGCAGCCGCTTTGAAGATCCAAAAACGCGGAGTTCTATTGCTTGGCGATCGACGGGCCGGCAAAACCACTCAGGTCTGCCACATCCTCGACAGAGGCATCGCCAGTTTTGTTTCTAATGATCGTGTTTGCTTGTTTCCCGATGGAAATCTGGCGGGGTTGCCGGTGTCAGTCAATCTGCGCCTTGACACGCAGCGTCAGTTTCAGGCGATACATTCAGGTGAATGTCCAGCATCCAACCCTCATAACGTCAGTTCAGATAGACCGGCCGAAGATATGAGTTTGTCACCCGCTGAGTTCGTAACACGCTTGGGAGTGAGCATTCACCCTGGCTTTGTATTGACGGATGTATTCCATCTTCATCGCGACGAGCGGGCAGTGGGAGTGAAGCTTGCAGCAGTAGGTTATGAGCAAATAAAGAGCCTGCTACTGAAAAATTCCCTAGAGAATATCGACTCGACTCAGCCCTTTTGGACCGCTTCCGACGTCGGACCACATGAACTGTTGAACCTCGGTGATATTCGCTGTTGGTCGATAAATTCTGGACCGAACACTGTTCGATTGACCACCGACACAATCATTTCCCAACTCAGGGAATAATGCCAAAACACCGAGTCAGTCCGGGAACGCGTAGTCGAATCCATCATTAACCACTGACAGATAATGTGCGGAGCAATTTTGATTAATTTGAAGCAAACACCTCGCCAGCGTTTTGACAACCTAGAGGAGTTCATTGCATATCGGTTCCCGGGAGCTAAAACAACACTACTGAGCAACAGCAATAATGACCTGATAAAACTTAATATCGGAACGGACCATACCTTGGTGGTAAAAAAGGTTACCGACAGCGATATCCCAGTTTGTTATATGCTCGAAGTCAACCGAAAACTGTCAGCACACCTGCCAGTACAAAATACAATCGAAGCGGTCTATCAGGCCGACGGGAGTAGCTTCATCGTATCGCCGTTCCTTGAGGGCGAGACACTGTTCGAGCTTATCCAGAAAAAAAATGAAATATACGATTTAATTGACATTGGTAAATTCTTAATCGACTTCACTACTCGATGCTCCGATCTTCCGCGGCTGGGCAAAGGTTTTGGACTTTTTAAAAATAACGCCATCTTATATGAAACCCCTCGTGAATTCATATCGGCATACGCGCACAAGTATTGGTCTCGCGTCAGGCCAACATTACTGGATGAACGGCTAGTTAGCTGGATAGATCGATGGCTTCATAATGGCTTGCGTGGCGTAGATGCTGGAGAAGCGGGGCAAACTGTCGCCATCGATGTAAATCTAAAAAATTTTTTGCGACTTAAAGACGACACAATTTGTATTTTGAATGTGCCTATCGTTGGCTTTTCAACCAGAGCACATGGTGTCGGCGCCATGCACTTTCATTTACGTTACTCCCCCATAGGCGAGACCTATTGGCAAAGCGCAACCATCGGGTTCAGCGAGGCGGAGCGTTATGCCGCGCTACAACTAGAACTTTGGCAAGTTCTAGGGGTGATGTCTTTTTACGCAAGTCGAGAACCCCAATCCTGGAAAACATGGAAAAACTGGGGCAGTTCCGTACCGTTAATCAATCATATGAACGATCTTATTTCGCTAATCAAAAAAAAAAACACTCTGCGATGATCTGTTACAAGCCCTTACCTAAAACTCAAGGAGTTAGCATGCATAGTGAAACGTCTCTCGCGCCATTTCATTTTGGCGTCGACTATATCCGGGAACACTTTGGCTCCAATACTCCGCTGGCCACTCAGCAAATCACCCACAATTTGTACCGAAGCAACCCAGAACGTCTCATTGATTTTATGATTCGTACCCTTGAGCTATCAGGCCATGAATCTCTACTTGATGTCGGCTGTGGCAACGGTTTCATATTGGGCGAAATTCTCAATCGCCTGCGTGTCGGAGCAAGTGCCATAGGTTTGGATATTTCGCCGGACATGCTCGCACTGGCGAAAAAAAATACGGCCAAAGCGTTGATTCCACTGACCTTCGTGGAAGGTGTGGCGGAAGATCTATCACAGTATGAAAACGATCGCTTTGATCGGGTATTGGCCAACTTTATCTTTCACTATGTAGAAGACCCCGATGTGGTTTGCCGCGAATTAGGCCGCGTTGTCCAACCCAAGGGATTCGTGGCCATTAGCATCGAGGCGAGGCATTCCATGGCACAAATGTATCAGCTGCATTTTGACGCAATGCATGCAACCGGCTTTCCAAAAGACTTCATTGATCGCTTACCTACGGGGCGCCGTGGAAAAATGGTCTTGGATAATGCGCTGGAAATATTGTCACAGCACTTCGACGATGTTACCGAACACGCTTATGTGGACGAATTGGTGTTCGAGACTGCCGAGCCATTCCTAAACTTTTATAGTGCTGGCCATCGCTACCTTGGCGCACAGGCTATGGCCTCTGGAACAGTCTCCAACTCCTTGTTGGAGTCTTTGCACGCTGAAGTTGAAAGACGCGTGAAGGAGACCATTTCCCATTGTGGCAAATTCACCCTCAGCAAGCAAAACTCCATATTTATTTGTCGTGGTGCTAAACAGGCCACTAAATAAAGGCGATTAATATGCTTAAAATTGCGCTCACAGGATTGCCCGGTGCCGGCAAATCGACAGCCAGTAAACTGCTACTGCAGAGACTGAGCGAACGAAAGATCAACGCCACAGTTATTAAACTCGCGGCACCGCTCTATGACATACAGGCAGCCTTCTATAAACGTATCGAGGCGACTCTTCTGGAGGACCAGCAAGACGGGCAACTGCTCAACTTCCTAGGAGGGCATTTTAGGAAAGTTGATCCAGAATTCCTCGGTCGTGATCTTACATGGCGCTGTTCGGCGGCGATTCTATCTGGCGCCAGAGCGCTGATTTGCGACGACGCCCGACCACTCGATCTGCAAACGCTGCACAATCAGGGTTTCACTATTATTAAAATCGTTGCTCCCGATGATCTACGCAAGGCACGTAAAACCGCACGTGGAGATAAATTCAGCGGCGACGATAATCACCCCACGGAGCGTTCACTGGAGGGCGCTGATTGGGGCGCCGACATAACCATCAATAATGATGATGATATCGATGTGTTTGAACAGCAAGTCCTCCATATATTAGATACCTGGGCGGACGATACCGCATCGATTGTGCCCGATGAACAAGCTCCCAATGAAAACATCGTCATTCAACAAATGTTGGCACAGGCACGGAAGTTGATCAGCGCTCAATATGCTGAGAATCGTCATCAAATTGCGGCAGCGGTCCTTTCCTCAGATGGCCGGATCTTTACCGGTCTACATGTTGAAGCCATGGTCGGTAGAGCCTCCGTTTGCGCCGAAGCGGTTGCGTTAGGTAAAGCACGTGAGGCCGGCGCGACAGGTATCAGCCTCGCCCTTGCCGTCAGGCACCCCAAACCGTCGGAGATTGATAAGCGCGTGGTCCTGGTGCCCCCCTGCGGGCTATGTCGCGAACTTCTACTTGACTATGGTGCTCACGCTAAAGCTGCGCTTGACGTTGCGGGCGAAATAAAACTATTCGCCCTCAGCGACATGTTGCCGCACAAATATAAAGGCACCAAGTGGACTAACTAAAACACGCTCACCTCAACAACTGCGAGGCTCAATATGGTGCAAATTCTGGTTGAAGAACTGAGCAAGAGCTATCGCATCGCTGAACGCGAGCCTGGCTTTCTTGGCGCGTTACGGGGCATCACCCACCGTCGCTGGCGTACGGTACAAGCATTGAAAGACGTCAGCTTCAGCCTGGAGCGCGGGGAAATCCTGGGGTTCATTGGCCCTAATGGCGCGGGCAAATCGACCACCATAAAAATTCTTTCCGGCATCCTGCGCCCCGACTCCGGTCGGGTTGAAGTGGCGGGCCTGGTGCCCTATGTTGATCGTATCCGCCACGTTGGCCGTATCGGCGTTGTCTTTGGTCAACGAACCCAGTTGTGGTGGGATTTGCCGGTCATAGAGGGGTTTGACCTATTGCGCGATATCTATCGCCTGGACCCACACGTGTATCGGCGCAAGCGTGATCAGTTGGTATCCATGTTGCGGCTTGATCGTTTGCTTGACCAACCCGTGCGGCAACTTTCCCTCGGCCAGCGCATGCGCGCAGAACTTGCTGCGGCGCTGTTGCACGAACCTTCAATACTCTTTCTCGATGAACCCACCATAGGCCTGGATGCACCGTCGAAACTGGCGGTTCGAGAGTTCATCAAAAACCTCAGTCAGCAGCAGGGTGTCACCGTATTGCTGACTACTCACGACATGCACGACATCGAAGCCATGGCAGAGCGCGTCATCGTCATTGGTAATGGTCAGGTTCTGGCGGACGGATCACTTGCTGCCCTCCGCGCCACGGTACTTGCTGAGCGCCGATTGTTTGTAGAGTTCGCAGGGGACGCGCCAAATTTAGTATTACCGGGTGTACACGTTCGGGGGCAAAACCGCCGCTCTGTGGAACTGGCATTCGATCCGCGAATCATTGGAGCGCCTGAATTGATTGCCACGATTACCGCCAATCACGCGATTGAAGACATCCATGTCGAACAACCTGCCATTGAAGAAGTGATTGCCAGGTTCTACGATTTGCATGATGCCGGCGAGGTATAGCCGGTGAGCGCTTATAGCCCCTATCTTGCGGCCTTCACTTCGCGCTTTTTGCTTATGATGCAATACCGGTCTGCGGCATTGGCGAGCTTTTTGACGCAATGCTGGTTTGGACTGGTGCGCGTTATGGTGTTGGCTGCGTTTTATAAGGGAGCCGCCCAAAGTGACTCCACGCTGCCACTGAGCTTCGCCCAGGCAGTCACCTATACTTGGCTCGCCCAGGGCCTGCTGGCGCTTCTACCCTGGGCAGCAGATCCTGATATTGCGGCTGCGATGCGCACCGGTGCGGTCGGTCATGATCGCCTGCGCCCGGTGGATACTTATAACCTGTGGTATGCGTGTACAGCCGGAAGAATGATTGCTCGAATCCTTCCAAGGTTGCTGCTCATGGTGTTAGCCGCCGGAGTTGTTCTGCCGCTGATCGGCAAAGAGGAATTGGCTTGGGCCCCTCCATCCGGCACAGCGGCTGCCATGCTCTTCGCCCTGTCCCTCACAGTGGCCGTGGCGCTCTCCTGCGCAGTGGTGATGCTGATCAACATCACCGTGGTTTCAACACTCAATGAACGAGGCGTCAACACCCTAGTGGTGCCCGTGGTGTTCATCCTTTCCGGAGCCCTACTCCCCCTGCCCTTTTACCCTGACATGGCGCGTCTCGCGCTATTTATCCAACCGTTGGCGGGAGTGCTCGACATACCCAGCCGCATTTACTCCGGCGCCTTGACAGGACCAATGGCTTGGATAGGGATCAGCTTGCAGGTGCTCTGGACTTTTACGCTGGTGGTTGCCGGCAAAAAGTGGCTGAGCTACGGCATGCAACGTCTTGAAGTACAGGGAGGATAATCACGATGAATACGTGTAGGCTTCTTAATAGATACTTCACTTTATCAATCCGCAGTCAACTGCAGTATCCAGCCTCGACAGTGATGCTAACGTTTGGACAACTGATTTCCACGTCCATAGAGATCATATCCATTTGGGCTTTGTTTGAACGCTTTGGCACATTAAAAGGATGGAGCTTTGGTGAAGTAGCTTTTTTTTACTCACTCCTGGGCATTAGTTTTTCCATCGCCGAATTCGTCAGCCGCGGGCTTGAGATCTTCGGCACGCAGTTTGTACGCACCGGTGAGTTTGATCGTTTATTACTGAGGCCTCGTTCAGCAGTTTTGCAACTGATAGGCCATGAATTTCGTATCAGTCGATTTGGTCGTTTACTTCAGGCTTCACTCATTCTGATAGTTGCCAGCCAATCCCTTCAATTTAACTGGACACCTTATACTATTACTTTAGTTCTTTGGACCATTGCTGGTGGCTTCGCGTTATTCATTGCACTTTTTATATTCCAGTCTGCATTGGCCTTTTGGACCGTCGAGGGCCTTGAGGCTATAAATGCCTTCACGTACGGCGGCGTCTATGCCGGGCAATTCCCAATTAGTCTCTACGAACATTGGTTGCGCATGTTTTTGACCTTCGTCGTACCATTGGCTTGTGTAGCTTACTATCCTGTATTGGCGATTTTGGGACGTTCCGATCCGTTGGGTGCCCCCGACTGGCTCCTGCCATTCACACCGTTGGCGGGATTTATATTTTTGGCGTTAGCCCTTACTATCTGGCGACACGGGATATCAAAATACACGTCTACGGGTAGCTGAAACCACAAATCGGATAACGAACATGAAAAAAATCGCATTGGTTATTGGCGCCTCTCGGGGAATAGGCTTGGGACTTGTCCAACGATTACTTGAGAGCGAATGGGAAGTTATTGCCACTGTTCGGGACCGCCAGAAGGCAAGCACACTCACATCATTGGCAGGAGTTCAAATAGAACAACTGGACGTCAAAGACAGAAATGAGCTGGACACTTTATGCGGTAAGCTCAGCAGTATCACGCTGGATTTGTTATTTATAAATGCAGGCGTATTTGGCCCCAATCAAAAAAGCCCTGAGGCATTCAATATCGACGAAGTCGGGGAGTTATTCATGACAAATACCATCGCCCCTATTCGTATTGCTGAACGCCTCTCTAAAAACTTACGCAACGATACTGGAACACTTGCATTTATGACCTCACGTTTAGCGACAATCGAGAAGCCGGACCCGCCTAGCGCTGCAGCATACAAAGCAAGCAAAGTAGCACTAAACTATCTAATTATAAACTTTTCCGCCCACATCGCCGCCCCCAAGATTACTATTTTAGGATTTTACCCAGGGTGGGTTAAAACTGATATGGGGGGAGATTCGGCTTATATCGATGTCCAAACAAGCTCTCATGGTCTTATTGAGCAAGTCACCTTATTTATGGGCCGCGGGGGCGTCCATTTTCTTGACTATCATGGAAATAAAATTGCCAGGCAACCATAATTCCAGGGAGATCTTTTAATAAATCCTCTACTTGCGTCAAAAATTTTTTCGAACATAGCTACAAGATTTGCCACCGAATCGATTGCTAGAGTATGGCTCATTATGATCGACTTGGGGGTTTACCCTTTAGTAAGGCTTTTGTCATTTTCAAAAGCTCTTATGAAGAAAGGATATGAATTAAATACTTTTGATGATTTCATATATACTTATCAGTATTGTGCGCATGTCTAAGGTCTATCTGCGCTGTGAAGCCCGCCTCGCATCGCTTGCACACCCGCATTGCCCGAAACTCCCCTGTACACGACCAGAATCGCCCCGTTGCGCAGGCCGTTTAAGGTCGTTTCATCCGGCGCCTCGAGGTAACAGTCCGGCGAAGCAATCTTGTTACTATAGCTAGGCTTGAGCCAAAATATGTAATTACAATGCTGCCATGACGTACGCAGGAAATTCGTCGAGGGTATCGAAAATATCGATACTCATCTTTGGCAAAACGATTCTCCTCCCTGGACCTTCCAAAGAATTCCACCCGCTAACCCATGGGTAGAACCTTATGCTACCCATAGCGAAGCTTGGTTCGATCTACGGAAATATGCGATCTACCAGTTAGCCGGAAGTGATGTGAGCCTCGGCCAAATCCAGGTGCTTGAATATTGTACTTACTGCTCAGTCGCCGAACTGGGCATTTATCGACGGAGGAACCATCGGGCCGAAGCCAAGACCTTCCAGTATGCCTGGATAAGGTACCAAGGCTTGCAGGCTGTCTAGAGAATCCGGAGCGATTCACGGCCTCGGGCAGGGCCTTGTCCTGATGATCGCCCAGGTTAAGGGTTTTGAAGCGTCTAATCCCACTTGGTGCCCGATTGCCTATACCTCATGCTAAGAGGGGAAACGATGTCCGGTCTTTCGTGGGGCTCGCCCACAGCGCTTCAGCTGTATGCCTAGATGTATGCCTGAAAAAAATAAACTATAAAAATAGTTAAAAATTAAGCAGTTACAGTTCTGTTCAAATGACTGTGTACCACCAAGTACCGATTCACAGACGTCTACAGCAGTCTATGAATCACCCAAGAAGCCCGCCTTGTGCGGGCTTTCTTGTTTCTGGGGTTCGGCCTTGTGTCCGCCTATCCCGCTCCGACATCACGTCTCCCCTGCCCCCCCTCAGAATTCAAGCCTCGCACCCCAAGGTATCGCGAGCAAGACGGCAGCGACCAAACCGTCACATCGCTGTCGGGGCTTTCTCTTTCCCACCTCCGAAACAAAATACTCAAGCTTTCAGCCGCTGAATTAGCTGATCTGTTTGAGGACAAGGAATGAAGTTACTGCTCGACACTCACGTTCTGGTTTGGGCCGCAACCGGCGACGCCAAGCTTTCCGGCAAAGCGGCTCAGCTTATCGACGACGAGGCTAATAGCCTGTATTTCAGTGCTGCCAGCATATGGGAGCTGACGATCCAGGGTGCCGAGCGGACGGGCATTAACCCTGCCCTGCTGCGCAAGGAACTGATCGACGCTGGTTATCTTGAAATACCGATTACCTCGGCCCACGGACTGACAGTAGGCAACCTGCCAAACCACCATCGCTATCCGTTTGACCGCATCATGGTCGCCCAGGCACTGGCCGAACGTGTCAGCCTGGTAACTCATGACAGCGCCATGCATGCTTATCCTCACACTATTATCGTTTAACTTCATATGCCACTTGAGCCCCTGAAGTTTTATGGGCTGCTGGAAAGTGCGCTCGTTGATTTGAATATAAGCTTCTCTCATTCAGTTATTAATCCTCTTAACTGTTGAACCAAGAACACCCCCCTGCTGCTCCAGCAGCAACTCCTATTGACTGCTGCGGGTGCAGCAGCAGAGTTAGACGCCGTAACTTACTGCACCCCAGGTAATACGGGGCTTTAAGGCTTATGGCACATCGCTTGCAATTTCCCGGATAAGTTCTATCTCTACGGGAAACTTGCTGAATGCAGTACTTAAATGGCGTCATGAAAGGCGGGATCGTGCTTTCGCTGTCGGGTAGTTTATTGCTCTCGCAGCCTTTGCTGGCGGCGGGCGCTACGTCGGCAAACGGCCAGGGCGGCGGCTCTGCGAGCGGTTCAGTGCTGGACACGGTGGTGGTTCAGGGGCAGAGCCAGAACGTGGATACCTATGTCGGTGATGCCAAGCAGGAAAAGGCTCCGGTTGCGAAAAGTACATTGACCAAAGCCCAACTGGACAAGTTTGTTGGTCTGGACAGTGCGGTAACGGGTGCACTCAAGTATGTGCCGGGCGTGCATGTCAGTGGCGGTGACTCCAGTGGTGTTACTGAAGGTTCGTTGAATATTCGCGGGTTCTCTCAAGATCAACTTGGCTTTGTTCGCGACGGTATTCCGTTGAACGACCCGCAGTTCCTGACACCCCATGCGGACTTCATGGGTGACCCGGAAAACTATCAGTCGGTATCGGTGCTTTACGGCTCGTCTTCCATCAATGCCCCCACCTTGACGGCCAGCGGCGGCAGTGTGGTGATCCAGTCGGTGGCGCCCACAAAAGAGTCCGGGGTCTTCTTTAAACAAAGTGTGGGCAGCGACAGCCTCTATCGCTCGTTCATGCGGGTGAACACCGGTGAATACAACGGCCTGTCCGCATGGCTTTCGGCTTCGCGGACCACGGGCGATCTGTGGGACAACAGCGGTGGCGAGCTGTCTTCGGATCGCTACGAAGGCAATGTTCAATACAAGTGGGGCGACGGCAATCAGATCAATGCGCTGTTCTCCAGCTTTCTGATGCGCACCAACAGCTATTTCACCCCGACCCTGGCCCAGTACCGCGCCAACAGTTATGACCAGGGCTACCCCACCGTGGTTTATCCGACCCTGGGCGGCACCAATGGTGTCGCGGACATCACACCGCCCAAGCCTAGCGAGCAGGCTTCCCGGGCTGACTTCAAGATCCAGACCTACGCCCTTAACAGCGTGTTTAACCTAAACGATGGTGTACAGCTGAAGGTCAATCCGTACTTCGTGCGGGTCACCGACGGTACGGCTTCCATTGCCACCGCAGCGGTCAACGAGACCACCCTCAAGCATGACGTCAACGGTGATGGCGATGCCCTGGACCCGGTAGTGCCTGCGTCGTTGCAGCTGTTCCCTACCCAGTACCGCATCGGTTCGACCAACAGTCTGGACTTCACCCTCAATGACAGCAACACGCTGCAACTGGGGCTGTGGACCGACTACACACACGCCCGCAACCAGTTCATCTTTGTGCCGATCAAGGGCAACGGTAAACCCGCAGGCATCGATGGCAGCCAGGCCATCACTGACGCCAACGGCAACACTGTCTACGCCACCAACCAGAGCAACGACATCACCACCGAGAAACTCTGGGTACAGGACACCTGGAACATCAACACGGCTCTGACCCTGACGACCGGGCTTGCCTGGCAGCACACCCAGCTCAAGGGTGACAACTTGCTGGCCGGTTACACCAATACGATCGACTACAACCGCTTCCTGCCGAGCCTGAGCCTGAACTACCAGCTCGACGGACAGAACCAGCTCTACTACAACACCACCTCGAACATGCGCGTCCCGGCCATTGCTTCGGTGTATGGCGGTCCTGACAGCGGTGGGCAAAAACCCGAGCTGACCTGGAACCAGGAAATCGGCTGGCGCTACAGTACGGATAACACCCTGATCAGCGCTGCACTGTTCTATGACCGCTTCAGGAATCGTCAGGCTTCGTACCAGGCGCTGACGGGCGTCACTTCATACTTCAACGCCGGCGATGTCATCACCAAGGGCCTGGAACTGTCGATCAACGGCAAGGTGCCAGCGGACTTCAACTACTTCGGTTCCTGGTCGTACCTGCGTTCAACCCAGCAGTCGGACTACAGCGCCGGTGGCCTGACCGCCAACACCCGTGGCAACCAGCTCTATGACAGCCCGAACCAGCTGCTGAGCGCAGGCGTGGGTTATGACAACTCCCGGCTGTACGCCAACTTCCTTGGCCGCTACACCGGCAGCTACTACGGCGACCTGGCCAACAACGAGAAGATCAGCGGTTACACCGTGTTCGACGCCAACGTGGGCTACCACTTCAAGGATCTGGTCAGTGGCGTGAAAGACACCACCGTAAGCCTCAACGTCAACAACATCTTCAACCGCCAGTACCTCTCCGGGGTGAAGGCCGGGACCATCGACGCCGACCCACGCGACACCAACTTCTACGGCGCGCCCACGTACTACAAGGGGCAACCACGCGCCCTCGTAGCCAGCGTCGCTGTGGGTTTCTGATCCTTCGCCCGCAATCGCTGAAGGCCCTGGTCACACCGACCGGGGCCACAGGAGACCCCATGAGCGCTCACGAATTCGATTACATCATCGTCGGTGGCGGTACCGCTGGCAGCGTCCTGGCCAACCGTCTTTCGGCACGGCCAGACAAGCGCGTGCTGCTGATCGAAGCCGGTGCCGACACCCCCGACCACGACACCCCGGCCGAGATCCTCGACGGCCTGCAACCCTGGCTGCCGCGCCTGGCCGGGGAACGTTTCTTCTGGCCAGGGTTGAATATTCTGCGGGCCGCCGAACACCCCCAAAGCGAACGCGGCCCACAGTTCTACGAACAGGGTCGGATTCTGGGGGGCGGTTCAAGCGTCAACATGATGGTTGCCAACCGTGGCCTGCCCAGCGATTACGACGCATGGGCCGCCGCCGGGGCAAAAAGCTGGGACTGGCAAGGTGTCCTGCCGTTTTTCCGCAAACTGGAGCGCGACCTGGACTACGGCCGCAGTGACCCCGAGCAGCATGGCCATGACGGCCCGGTCCCCATCGCGCGAATCGATTCGCGACAATGGGGCAGCTTTACCCGTGGTATCGCCACCGCCCTGGAAGGCATTGGGCTGCAAGATATCGTCGATCAGAACGGCCACTTCACCGACGGTTATTTCGCCCCGGCGGTTACCGTTGAAAACGATCAGCGCGTGTCCAGCGCCCGCGCCTATCTCGATCAGTCGACCCGGGCACGGGACAACCTGACACTCTGGACCGACACCCGCGTGCAGGGTCTGGCGCTGCACGGCAACACCGTGGTCGGGGTTCATGCGTTACGCAATGAGAAGGAGGTGCTGGTACTCGGTGCGCAAGTCATTCTCACCGCAGGCGCCCTGCAAACACCAGCGTTGCTGTTGCGTGCCGGTATCGGTCCGGCGAGTGAGCTGCGCGACCTGGGCATCGACAGCGTCGCCGATCGCCCAGGCGTGGGCCAGAACCTATGGGACCACAGCTCCATCGGGGTCGTAGCACCGCTGCACGACAACCCGGCCAACCACGATGAACCCGGCTCCGCGCACTTGTTGGCGGCCCGGGTGTCGTCCGGTGTCGACCCAAGCCAGCCTTCTGATCTTTACCTCGGGGTGTCGCCCAACGCGCGGCTGGGTGTTGCCAGTGCAGTGCTGTGGGTGAACAAACCCGACTCTCGCGGGCATCTGCGCCTGATCGATAACGACCCGAATCATTACCCTGCGGTGGATTTCAACCTGCTCAGCGACCCAAGGGATCTGCAGCGCCTGCGCGCGGGCTTGCAGGTACTGGCGCAGGTGTTTGCCCAGCCAGAAATCGCTGCACGGACCGGCGAGCCGCGCCTGTGCCGGTTTGCCGACACCAGCCAGGCAGGCCCGTTGCTCAGCGAACTGCTGGCCGACGACAACGCATTGGAGCGCTACCTGCGCACCCACGTCAGCGGCGTGTGGCATGCCAGCGGCACCTGCCGCATGGGCGACCCGGCAGACCCGCTGACCGTTGTCGACAGCAGCGGCCGGGTGCTGGGGGTCGAGGGCCTGCGTGTCGCGGATGCGTCGGTGATCCCCATCATTCCTGCCGCCAATACCAACCTGCCGACCTTGATGATCGCCGAAAAACTCGCCGCCACCATTCTGGCCGAAACCTGAGGACTGACCATGACCCATTACGCACTGTTGATCGATGGCACCCTGCACGACAGCCAGCACCACGACGAGGTTCTTGACCCGGCCACTGAACTGCCCATCGGCCAGGCCCCTCGCGCCAGCGATGCCCAGGTGGACCAGGCGGTCACTGCCGCCCATCGCGCCTGGCCAACCTGGGCAGCCGATTTGCCTGCCCGCAAACAGGCCCTCGGTGAGGCCGCACGGATACTCAAGGAAAACCAGCAGGCCATTGCCGAACTCATCAGCCTCGAACAAGGGCGCCCCCTGCATTTCACCCAGGGTGAAGTGGCGGGCACCATTGCTACCTTTGCCCACTACGCGGCGTTCGATGCGCCAGAAGCTCAGGTGCTGCGCGATGATGATCAGCGCCGGGTGAAAGTGGAGCGACGGCCGCTGGGCGTAGTGGCCGCCATCACGCCCTGGAACGTGCCTATCATCCTGTTGGTGCACAAGCTGGCCCCTGCCCTGCACGCTGGCAATGCCGTGGTGGTCAAGCCTTCGGAACACACGCCACTGTCGACCCTGTTGCTTGGGCAACTGCTCAAGGATGTCTTCCCGGCCGGCGTGCTGAACATCATTGCCGGTGACGGCCAGGTGGGCGAACGCCTGAGCCGTCATCCACTGGTGCGCCACATCACCTTTACCGGCAGCGTCGCCACGGGTAAACGCCTGTACGCCGGCGCTGCCGACGATCTCAAGCGCCTGACCCTGGAGCTGGGTGGCAACGATGCCGCGCTGGTGCTGGACGATGCCGACCCCGAGGCCATCGCCGAAGCCTTGTTCTGGGGTGCCTTCTGGAACACCGGCCAGGTGTGCTTTGCGATCAAGCGCCTCTACGTGCACGAAAGCCTGTTCGAACGCACCCTCGCCGCACTGGTCGCCCGGGCGCAACGTACCCGCATTGGCCATGGCCTGGAGCCAGGCACCGAGCTAGGCCCACTGACCACCCGCCAGCAACTGGAAAGGGTCGAAGCACTGGTGGCCGATGCCGTGGCCAACGGCGCCACGCTGCACAGTGGCGGGCACCGACTTGCGGGGCCGGGGTTTTTCTATGCGCCCACCTTCGTTACCGGCGTTGGGGCCGGCGTGGCCCTGGTGGACGAAGAACAGTTCGGACCGGTGCTGCCACTGATCCCCTTCAATGATGATGACCAGGCCGTAGCGCTGGCCAACAGCAGCCCCTATGGGCTGGGCGCCTCGGTGTGGACGGCTGACACGACTCGCGGCGAAGCCCTCGCCCGGCGACTGGACGTGGGCCTGGCGTGGGTCAATCAGCACCTGGACATTCAGCCCGGTGCACCCAAGGGCGGCTACAAGTGGAGCGGTCTGGGCTACGAGGGCGGCTGGCAGGGCTATGAAGCCTTTACCCAGTTGCAGGTAGTCAACACGCGGCGTTCCTGAACCTTTCCTTTCCCGCTTCAAAAGGACCTCACCATGCGCCCAGGCAGCTGGCCATCGATACTCCTGACGCTTGCCTTTGCCGTGATCATCGCGGCCTGTCACGGCAAGACCATTCTCCTGATCGGCGACATTTCGGCGTCTTACGGGGTCAGCCCTACACAAGCGAGCTGGGTGGTGTCGGCGGTGGCGATCATCGCCGCCCTCGGCTCGCCCATCGTGACCTGGGTGATCTCGCGCCAGGGTGAACGCCGCTCCATTGTCTTCGGGCTGTTGCTGGCGGCTGCATGCAGCTACCTGGCCAGCCTGACGCCGTCCTTTAGCCTGCTGCTGACCCTGAGGGTCATCGAAGGCCTGGGCTATATCAGCGTGGTCCTGGCCGCGCTGGCCTTGCTGGTGCACACCACCGAGGGCGCACGACGCACCAGCGCCTTGGCGTTCTGGTCGGTGGCCTCGCCTCTGGGCGGCGCCATCGCGATCTTTGCGGTCTCGCCCTACATTGGTGGCGATCACACCCAATGGCGCGTGGCGTTCAGCGGCCACGCCGTGATCCTGCTGATTCTGTTGCTGCTCACCCCCTTGCTGCCGTCGATCAACCTGGCCGCACGGGCCGAACGCAAACCGCTGTCTGAGGTATTTCGCATCTACACCAACCCGTCCACGCTGCGCCTTGCCGCTGCCGTGGGTGCCCCCCTGACCGTGGCGTTGGGGCTGATCACGGTCACCCCGGCCTATTTGATCGGAACCCTGCACGTGGCACCGGCCACCATCGGCGTGATCTCCACCGTGGGCATTCTGTCTAGCGTACTGGCCGGGCTGTTTGCCGGGTTTATCCTCAACCTGCGGGTGCTGGGGCCATTGAGTGTGGTCGTCGGAGCAGTGGTGGGGCTGTCGCTGGAAGTGCTGGTGTTCATCCCGGGCATCAGCACCGAAGTGGCCATCGGTGCGAAAGTCATCCAGGGCTTTTTCAGCAGCTTCGTGGTTGCCTGGGTCTTCACCAGCATTCCCAAGATGAGCCGCAATGGTGATGTCATGGGGGCTGGCGGTATCGCCGAGCAGGCGCTGTACCTTTCGATGTTCCTGGGGCCGGTGCTGCTTTACCCCTTGTTCGCCCTGCCCTCACGCCTGCCGTTTTTCATTGCCTTGATCGTCGCCAACCTGTTGCCGCTGTTCCTGCTGCCGCTGGGTCTGGGCAGACGTGCAGAGGCACCACTGGCCGCAACGCCTAACGTCTGATCAGTTTTGCCCCTGCGTTTTTTTGTTGCAGCAGCACCCCGAAACCGACAAGGGGTGCTGCTCTGACAGCACCCCTCCAGCACCTGTTTCTACAACAGCAACTGGCCCGCCTCTTCGCGTTTTAAGCGCCCGTCAATTCTTGATAATTTCCTTTAATTTCAGATTCTTATATTTGTTTAAACGCAACCCGGCCTTTCGGTACGGATGTTGCGATAGCCCTCGGCAACGGGCAGCAGACCTGCGCGCACTCATCCAATGACGGTATTCGAGAGCACATCTCTCGCTCGATGCAAATGGGGAGCCTTATGTTTATCCGAAACACTTTATCCATCGCCATGGCCATGGGCCTGAGCAGCTTTTACGTAGTTGACAGTCATGCCGCCGATATCGCCCAGCCGGACACGTCGACCACCAGTTCGACACTGGAAAAAGTCACCGTCACCGCCCAGAAACGCGAAGAGACTGTGCAGTCGGTCCCTGCGCCGATTTCCGTGCTCAGCGGCGACAAGATTCGTCAGGCCTCACTGAACTCGGCCAACGAAATCACCCGCTACATTCCTAACGCCTCCGCAGGCACCATCGACGGCCATGGTCGTCCGCGCTGGTGGATCCGCGGGCTGGGCACCGGTGACCAGGGCGCCAACACGGTGAGCCCGGTGGGCATCTACATGGACGATGTATACATCTCCAATATCAGCGCCACCGGTTTTCCGCTGTTCGACCTGGAGCGGGTCGAGGTGCTGCGCGGGCCACAGGGAACGCTGTGGGGCAAGAACACCACGGGCGGCGCGATCAACTTCATTTCCAAGAAGCCGACCTTCACTGACGATGGCTACCTGAAGGTGGACATGGGCAACTACGCCAGTCGCACCGTTGAAGGTGCCTATGGCGGCGCCCTGGTGGACGACAAGCTGGCGGCGCGGGTTTCCTTCCATCATCAGGGCAACGACGGCTACAACGAAAACAAGGCCAACGACAACAACAGCGGAGAGCTGGAGGATGATGCCATTCGCCTGCAATTTCTGGCGGAGCTCTCCGACGACCTGGAAGCCAACCTCAACCTGCACGCCCGCCGTTACCACGACACCACCAGCGGCAACGGTGTGAGCTATGGCCTGAACGCCAACGGCACCAACCAGTTCGGCTATCGCGCAGACCCGCAACAAGGCGAGGTGTATGACAACGCCAAGAACGCCGCCAGCATCGAGCAACAAGGCATCGACCTGAACCTGATCCGGCAGTTGGGCAACCTGGAGCTGACCTCGATCACGGCGCTGGAATCCTTCGAGCGCAGCGCCTTGAACGACAGCGACTACACGCCGCTGGAGCTGCAACGCGGTTACAGCTACGCCAACAGCCGACAGTTCTCACAGGAGTTTCGCCTGGCCTCCCCTCGCACCGATCGCTTGAACTGGGTGACGGGCCTGCATTACTTCAATGAAAACCTGGACGCCAAGAACGCCAACGGCACCCTGGACAACACCTACGTCAGCCGCAGCTACAACCGCGTGGCCTACAACCAGAAAACCGAAAGCTACGCGATCTTCGGCAGCCTGACCTACAACTTCACCGATGCCTTCAGCCTCACTGGTGGCCTGCGCTGGACTCGGGAGCGCAAGGCCATCGACCTGAACCGCATCGCCAACAGCGGCCCCGCAACCTTTGGCGCCGGGGACTGGTGGAAACCTGCGGACGTGACCTCGCCGCTGGTCACCACCGCCGTGCAGGACGAGAGCAACACCTGGAGCGACTGGACCTACGACCTGACCCCGGAATACAAGCTCTCGGACAACGCGCGGGTGTACTTCCGTTACTCCAAGGGCTTTCGCTCCGGCGGTTACAACACGGGCGTCACCACCCAATCGACCGTGGCCACGGTCAACCCGGAGTTCCTCACCGCCTACGAGCTGGGCCTGAAGTCGGAATGGTTCGATGGCCGCCTCAACGCCAACGCCAGCGTCTTCTACTACGACTACAAGGACATCCAGCTCAACATCGTCACGGCCATCAACAACCAGACCGTTTCGCGTCTGGCCAACGGTGCCCAGGGCCAGGCATATGGCGGCGAGTTCGAACTTGAAGCCATCCCGCTGGAGAACCTGCACGTCAACTTTGGCCTGGGCCTGCTGCACACCGAGTTCACCGACTACACCAGCGGCACCTCGGATTACTCGGGTAACAACTTCGTTCGCGCACCCAACGTTTCGGCGGTACTGGGCGCCGACTACAAGATCCCGCTGCAGGTCGGCGGCGCGCTGGTGCTGGGCACCGATTGGGACACCCGCAGCCGCCAGTACTTCTTCACCAACGACCAAAGCTCGGCCATGCGTGTCGGTGGCTACACCCTGGGCAACGCTCGGGTCACCTACCAGTTGAAGGGCGACAAGACCGAGATCACCGGCTACGTCCACAACCTCACCGACAAGCAATACCGCAGCCACACCCTGCCCGCTGGCTACCAGAGCGCCACGGTGATGTACGGCGATCCGCGCACGTTCGGTGTTTCCGTGACCACCAAATTCTGATAAGCCCGTGCCGTGGCCGCCCTGGCGCGCCACGGCCTTCATGCATGACCAGGAGCAGACGCCATGTCTATCTTCCGTAGCTTGTTTACCTCCCGCAGTCTGCCGACCACTTTGCTGGCGACGGCGGCCTTGTGCGCTGGTCTATTTGCCAGCCAGGCCAGCGTCGCCGACGAAGCCCTCAAGACCGTGCGCATCGCCACCGTGGCATTCAACAACGCCGGTAAATCCACCTTCTACGGCCCGACCCAGTTGATGGCCAAAGACCCGGTGCTCAAGGAGCAACTGGCCAAGCGCGGCATCGAGCTGCAATGGGTACCGGCCGCCACCGCGTCCGTGGGCACTTTCGTCAATGAGGCGTTCGCCGACAAGCGTATCGACCTCGCCTACTACGGTGACCTGCCCACCATCATCCTCAACGCCTCCGGGGTGTCGACCAGACTCATCGCCGCCGGAGGCACAGGCAACAACGTTTACCTGGTGGTGCCACCCGACTCCACGGCCAAGTCCATCGATGACCTCAAGGGCCAGCGCATCGCGTTGCATCGCGGCAGGCCCTGGGAGTTGTCCTTCGCCAAGCTTCTGGATTCAAGGCATCTGAGCTTCGATGACTTCCGCATTTTCAACCTCAACCCACAGGCGGGTGCTGCGGCATTGAGCGCTGCGCGGGTGGATGGGTTCTTCACCCTGAGCGATGCTTATCTGCTGGAAGACAAGAAGGTCGGCAAGATTATCTGGTCAAGCAAACAGGCACCCACGGACTGGAAGATGCGTGCCGAACTGTTCGGCGCCACGGGTTTCATCCAGCAGAACCCGGAGGTGACACAACTGATCGTGACCTCGTATCTGAAGGCATTGAAATGGGCCTCCGATGAGCAGAACAAGGCGGCCTACATCAAGCTGCTGTCGGAGTCCGGCCAGCCGGAAAGCGTGCTGCTGCGCGAGGTGGACGGCGAGCCCTGGAAAGATCATTTCAGCCCGCTGATCGACGCTACGGTGCGCCAGCATTATCACGACGCGATTGCCTACAGCCTCAAGGCGAAACTGATCCGCAACGACATCAAGGTGGACGATTTGATCGACACCCGCTTCGTCAAACAAGGTCTGCAAGAACTGGGGCTCAACGAGGAGTGGAAGGCCGACGCTGGCAAGTGATATCCATCGCTGACGCGACTGGCGGCCTCAGGCGGCCAGTCGCTCTGCGGGTGGTATCAGGCCACGTTGCTCAGCAGCTTTTCACCCTGGGCCCACAGGCCGGTCATCTTCCATTGCTGTTCCAGAACACCGGGGCCGAACTCTTTCGAGCCGCCCAGGCTTTCGGCCAGGCCCTGGAAATAAGCCCCTTCCTCGATCAGCAGAATCAGCTTGGCCACTTCAATGATGCCAACGCCCCAGAAGGTCGAGCCGCCGTTGGCTTCCAGGATGCCTGGCAGGTGCGGATTGTCCTTGAGGGTTTCGACGATGAAGTCGGCCTCTTGCTGACGACGGTCGATGTAGATCGGCAGCTCCCTGGCCAGGGTCACCCGTTGCGAAGCCGCGTAGCGAATCGGCAGCGTGCGGTGCGAGCTGGCCCAGCCACCCAGGTACGCGGTGTGCACATGGGTGACCACGTTGACCTCGGGACGGTTGGCGAAAATGGCGGCGTAGCGCTTGCCATGGCCCTGGGCCTGACGGGTGATCTGGGGGCTTGAGCCCACCTGGCTTTCATCCAGGTACACGTCGCCCTGGTAGCTGACGACAAACGCCCGAATCAATTCATCGTCTGCCCATGGGCTGGGGGCATGCAGCGCCACCACCAGCTCGCTGTCGGGTACACGCACGTAGGACTGGAAGGTGTTGCTGGCCGTCAAGGTGCCGCTGCGCTTTAGCACGTTGAAGGCCTTGGTGAAGTCGCGCCGGGCCTGTTCGACATGGGCGGTTTGTTCGGCAGTAAGAGAGTGTGTCATGGGTGGGTTCCTGAGCAGTGATCGACGATTACGAATTCAAGACCGGCGCAACGACAGCGACCGATAGGTCTGTGCTGAGCAGTTCCTGTGCCAAGCCTAAAAACCATACGTAACCAACTGTAAATAAAGGATTTTATTTATTAGCTACACCTTTCCTGATCAGACTGGCCGCCGCCTGACGCGCCATTTGCTTCGACGCCAGCACCGAGTGCTGATCGGTTGCTGCACCAGCAGCAACTGCGCCTTCCCACGGTCGCCCGGAGGCGTCCAGGTCCCGGAAAACCTGGCCTCCAGACCCTTGGCATAGCGGTTGCACCGCAAGCTTTGTACAGGCCGTCACGTGTCGTGCCTTCCGCCCTGCCGCTTCACGCAACCTCTGGAGTCCTACATGAGCACCGAATTCTTCTGGCGCCTGCCCCTGGGCAGCGACGGCCCGCAACTGGCCTCGGACAAGAACAACCGGGGCAGCGCCCAGTACCGCCCAGGCAATATCGCCCCCGGCCGCCTGCCCAATGGCGAGCCTGACGGCTTCACCTACATCGACTACATCGCCCAGGTGGCCAAGGCTGCGGAGATCGCCGGATTCGAAGGCGCGCTGCTGCCCACAGGCCCCGAGCCATGGATCGCCGCCGCCGCGCTGGCCCGGGAAACCCGCCGTATCAAGTTTCTGATTGCCTTCCAGGCCACCTGGACCCTGCCTGCCTATGCTGCCCAGCAAGCGGCGATTCTGCAGAACCTCAGCCGCGGCCGGCTGGACTGGAACATCATCACCGGGGGCAACCCCGCCGCCCAGCGCGCCAATGGTGATTTCCTGGAGCACGACCTGCGCTACAAGCGTACCGGCGAGTTTCTCGACATCATCCAGGGCCTGTGGGAGAACGAAACCTTCTCCTACAAGGGTGACATCTACCAACTGGAAAATGGCTCGCTGCCACGCGGCCTGACCCGGGAGCGCAAGCCCAACGTGTACTTCTCGGGGTTCTCTGACCCGGCCCTGGATGTGGCCGCACGCCACGCCGATGTGTACCTCAACTGGGCCGAGCCGGTGGACAAGCTCAAGCCGCACATCGAGCGCGTGCGCGAACTGGCCGACAAGCAAGGGCGTGAGGTGCGCTTCGGTATCCGCATCGATGTGCTGGCCCGCGAGACCGAAGAGGCCGCCTGGGGTGAGCTGCGTCGCCAGTACGAACTGATCGACGCCAAGACCAGCGCCTTCATCAAGAACTTCGCCAGCGGCTCGGACTCGGTCGGGGCTGCGCGACAGAACGCTTACCACCAGAACTCCGAGCGCTTCGAAGACCTGATCATCGGGCCGAACCTGTGGGCCGGTTTCGGCAAGGCCAAACCGGGGCCGACCATTGGCCTGGTGGGCAGCCATCAGAACGTCGCCGAACGCCTGGCCGAGTATCAGGATGCAGGCTTCACCACCTTCATTCTCGCGGGCAACCCACACCTTGAAGAAGCCTTGCGCATCGGCCAGGAAGTCCTGCCGCTGGTGCACGCTGCCGCTTCAGGGCAAGACCAACGCATCGAAGCCTTGAAAGTTGCCGGCTGAGACTGCCGCGCGCCACTGCTGCTGGCAGGCCATCGGGCCTGCTGATCGGTTGCTGCTGGAGCAGCAACCCCGCGACACCAGGCTTAGGCCTCCACGCCAGACACCCCGCCAACCGGGCGTTACAGCCCGGCCGAAGGCAATGGCATGGCGGTTGCAATACTTCTGTTCATAGCCGGTCCGGACCCGTCTTGTGTGCAGAACTTCAACCCAAGCGTCCTTACCTCACCACTTCTGGAGTCCCCTTCATGAGTCAACCCCTGGATACACTCTGGTACACCCGTTGTCCGGTGCCGACAGGCCTGGGCATCGCCGTGCAAAAAGGCTGGCTGGAAGAAACCCTGAGCCGTCAGGGCACGCGCATCGAATCGCTGCGCGAATCCAACGAACAGGCCGTGCGTGAATCGCACTTCGATCACACCCTGCAGAACTCCGTTCGCCACGGCGGCAACATCCCCGCCATCTGGGCCCGTGCCAGTGGTCGCGACACCCGGGTCATCGGGCTCTCCTGGGCCGATGAAGTGCAACTGATCCTGACCACTCCCGAGAGCGGCATCAAAACCGTCAAGGACCTCAAGGGGCGCAGTTTCGGCCTGCCCCACTGGACCAGCGCGCAGATCGACTTCACCCGTGCCCAAGCGTTACGCGGGCTGGAAAACGCCCTCAAGCTCGAAGGCCTGGAAGTGAAGGACGTCGAGTTGGTGGACTACATCTACGGCGGCACCTTCAGCGACGACAAACCCCAGGTGCTCAACGGCGTCAGCAACTTCAGTGGCACCCGCCGTCGGGGGCACAACGCTGAACTGGTGGGGCTTTTGCGCGGCGAAGTCGATGCGATCTTCCTCAAGGGCGCCCACGCGGTGCAGCTGGCCCATCAGTTCGGCCTGCACACGGTGATCGACACCGGCTCGCACCCTGAGCCGCTGATTCGCTCCAACAACGGCACACCGCGCACCCTGAGCGTCGACCAACACTTACTGGATAACCATTTCGACGTCGCCCAGCAGATTCTTGCCTCGGTGGTCAGGGCCGAAGAATGGGCCTGGGCTCACCCGGAAGACACGCGCCGGTTCCTGGCCCACGAAACCAACAGCAGCGAGTTCTGGGTCACGGCGGCTTATGGCGCCGACGCCCACCATCGCCTGCGCACCAACCTCGATGACCGCTCCGTGCGGGCCGTGCAGGACTTCACCGATTTTCTCGCTCGCTGGCACTTCATCCCCGGCAGCTTCTCGGTAAGTGACTGGATAGATCCAAGACCACTTGAGGCCTTGCGCAGTTCTGTTGCCACCCTGGCGGGTTAACCCCACAGGCTTCGGGCGGCCAGGAGGCCGTCCGCTGCCCGCCTTACGTTTGGATGCCTGGACAGTGAACGAATGAGTAAAACTCTCGATACGCTTTGGTACACACACAGCCCGGTCCCCACGGGGCTTGGCATTGCCGTGGAATCGGGCCGCCTGGCAGAAGCCTTCCGGCCCTACGGCACTCGCATTCAAGGGTTGCGCGAATCCTCTGACCGGGAAGTCCGCGAAGCCCACTTCGACCACCACCTGCACAACTCCGTACGCCATGGCGGCAACATCCCGGCCATCTGGGCCCGCGCCAGCGGCAAGGAGACCCGCGTCCTGGGCCTGTCCTGGAGCGACGAAGTGCAGTTGATCGTGACCACGCCGGAAAGCGGCGTGAAGAGCATCCGAGACCTGCGCGACCGCCGTTTCGGCATCCCCAAGTGGGCCAATGTGCAGATCGATTTCGGTCGCGCCCAGGCCCTGCGCAGCCTTGAAAATGCCTTGCGCCTGGAAGGCCTTAACGTCAGCGACGTGGAGCTGGTGGATTACCCCTACGGCGGCACCCACAGTGACGAACCCATACGTCATGTGTTCGGTGCCCAGGTGGCGCTCAACAGCGGCAACAAGCGGCGCCGCAACAACGAGCTGATCGGCCTGTTGCGCGGCGACATCGATGCGATCTTTGTCAAAGGCGCCCATGCCGTGCAAATGGCTGACGAGTTCGGCCTGCATGTGGTGATCGACACCGGCTCGCATCCCGACCCCATCATCCGCAGCAACATTGGCACCCCAAGGACACTCACTGTCGACCAGCACCTGCTGGATGAGCATTACGAGGCGGCGGTGCTGATCGTGGAAACCGTGCTGCGGGCCGAACAGTGGGCGTGGGCGCACCCGGAAGAAACCCGGCGCTTCCTGGCCCGCGAACTGAACACCAGCGAATACTGGGTGGCCGCCGCCTATGGCGAGGACGCCAACCAACGTCTGGTCACCCGCCTTGAGGAGCGCTCGGTGCAGGCGTTAGAAGACTTGACCGACTTCATGCAGCGCCATCGCTTCATCGAGCAAAGCTTTGATGTGCGCAGCTGGCTCGACCCGCGACCTCTCGATGCCGTACTCGGCAAACACAAGGTGGCGGTGTAAACCATGACCCAGAGCCTTGCCGACATCGACACACGCCCCGCCTCACAGCTGCGCAAACCTGTGTGGCTCGCGCTCGTTGACCGGGGCAGTTGGCTGCTGTCGCCAGTGCTGGTTCTGGTGCTTTGGGCACTGGTCGCAAGCCGGGGAACGTTCTCCCCTCAGTTGCTGGTTTCCCCTGGTGATGTGGCCCGGGCCTTCGACGACCTCTGGCACAGCGGCGAGCTGCTGGAAAACCTGAGGTTCAGTCTGAGCCGACTGGGCATCGGCTTTGCGCTGGGAGCCAGCAGCGGAGTGTTGTTCGGCGTGGCCCTTGCCCTGTCACGCACGGTAGAGGCTTATTTCGGGCCGCTGTTCCAGACCCTGCGGCAGATCCCCACCATCGCCCTGATCCCGATGTTCATCCTCCTGTTCGGCGTGGAGGAAACCTTCAAGGTCCTGATCGTGACCAAGGCGGTCTTCTTCCCCGTGGCGCTGGCCACCAGCGAAGGAATCAAGGGTGTGCCCAACCGTTATTTCGATGTCGCCCGCGTGTACCGCCTGCCACTGCGCTCACTGATCAAAGACGTCGTTTTTCCAGCGGCGGCGCCCACCATCGTGACCGGGTTGCGAGTGGCATTGACCCGGGCCTGGATGGTGCTGGTGGCCTCCGAACTGCTGGCCGCCGACAGCGGGCTGGGGCAGATGATTGAAATGGGCCGACAGATGATGCGCATCGATGTGGTGATGGTCGGGGTCATCGTGATCGGGGCCATCGGCTTTGCCCTGGATTACGGCCTGCGCTTGCTGGAAAAACGCCTGTTCCGGTGGCAGAACACTTAGGAGTGCAGCCTTGAATGCCTTTGTTCGCCGCTCACGCGGCCTCGTACTGCCCATCCTGCTGATCGCCGCCTGGGAATACACTTCTCGTCAGGGCGCCGCCCAGGCCTATGCCTTTGTCCCGTTGAGCAGCATCGCACAGGGTTTCTCTCAACTGCTGGCCAGTGGCGAACTGCTGACCAGCATCGTCGCCAGCCTGCAGCGAACCTGTAGCGGGCTGCTGATCGGTGCGCTGGCAGGCATCGTCGTTGGCGCCGCCATGAGCGTGTCAACGCTGGTAGAACGCGCCCTCTCCCCGCTTTATCACACCCTGCGACAGGTGCCTATCCTGGGCCTGATTCCCCTGATCGCGCTGTGGTTCGGTAGCGGTGAGGGCGCCAAGGTCTTGATCGTCAGTCTCGCCGCGTTCTTCCCGATGGTCCTCAACGCCCGCGAAGGCTTCAGCCATGTGGACAAACGCCATCTGGAGGTTGCCACCGTGCTGGAACTCACCAGCTGGCAACGGCTGATCCACGTGCAATTGCCCGCCGCCATGCCCGCGATCATCACCGGCCTGCTGCACGCCCTGGCCTTCGCCTGGGTGAGTTCGGTGGGCAGCGAGCTGTTCCTGTCCAGCGGCAACGGCCTGGGCAACATGATGATGAACGCCGAAACCGGCTCCCGTATGGACGTGGTGGTCATTGGTGTCTTGTGCATCGGCCTGCTGGGTTATGGGATGAACCTATTGTTTTCCCGCCTTGGCCAGTACCTGCTGCGCTGGCGCGGCTCGCGTTGAAGGTTGACCGATGATGAATGCGCCCCTCAAGCAATCCCCCATCGCTCCCGCCGCCGCATTACCCGGTGCGCTGGATATCCGCAACCTGAGCAAGGACTACCTGATTGACGGGCTACCCTTGCCGGTGCTCGAAAACATCAACCTGCATGTCCAGGCCGGAGAGTTCGTCAGCATTGTTGGCGCCAGCGGCTGTGGCAAGTCATCCCTGCTGCGCCTGATCGTGGGCCTTGAAGCTCAATACAAGGGCGATATCCTGCTGGACGGCGAACGTATCGACGCCACGAGTCTTGAGCGCGGCATCGTGTTTCAGGACCACCGCCTGTTCCCGTGGAAGACCGTCAGCGAGAACATCGCCATGGCCCTCAGCAACCTGCCGCTGGATAAGGCCGATAAAGCCCGGCGGGTAACCGAACACATTCAACTGGTGAACCTGCAAGGCTTTGAAAACGCCTACCCGCACCAGCTATCAGGCGGCATGGCACAACGCGCAGCCATTGCCCGGGCACTGATTACCCAACCCAAGATCCTGCTGCTGGACGAGCCCTTCGGCGCACTGGATGCCTTGACCCGGGTGCGCCTTCAACACGAGCTGCAACGCCTCTGGATACAACAACGCAGCACCATGATCATGGTCACCCATGACGTGGAAGAGGCGCTTTACCTGGGCGATCGGGTGATTGTGATGGACGCACGACCGGGGCGAATCAAGCATCAGGTCACCGTCGACCTGCCACACCCCCGAAATCGCAGCCATCCGCGCCTGCATGCCTTGAAAGATGAGTTGCTGGCGGAATTGGTGAGCCATTGAGCACGTTAAAAGCGGGTATATGTCGCCTCTTCATTTATGCATTTAAGCCATATACAAATGCCAATTTATAATTATTTCATCTATAAACTTTCGGGCATCATGCTGCTGCGCTCTTAGTTCAGGAACTGAATCATGTCACTGATCACTCATCCTCATGCTCGTGAATTAAGCAAGTCCGTACGGGCCACTGTGATGGTGTTCAAGGACCCTCGTTCACTGGAATTGCTTAATCGAATAGAACGGCTGGCACCCAGCGAAGCCAATGCCTTGATCATGGGCGAAACCGGCACCGGTAAAGAGCTGGTGGCTCGTCATATCCATAACCTGAGCCGCCGCAGTGCCGAGCCTTTCGTGGCCGTGAATTGCGGATCATTCCCTGAGTCACTGGTGGAAAGCGAACTGTTCGGCCATGAAAAAGGCGCCTTCACCGGCGCCACCAGCAGCAAGGCCGGATGGTTCGAAGCGGCCAAGGGCGGAACGTTGTTCCTGGATGAGATCGGTGACTTGCCCTTGAACATGCAGGTCAAGTTACTGCGCGTGTTACAGGAACGGGAAGTGGTGAGGCTGGGTTCACGCACGGCCATCCCCATCAATGTCCGGCTGGTCGCGGCAACTAACGTCAACCTTGCCGATGCGGTAGTCGCCGGGCACTTTCGCGAAGACCTGTTCTACCGTCTGCATGTGGCCACCATCCGCCTGCCACCGTTGCGGGAACGCTTCGGGGATATTCTCCCTCTGGCGCAATTTTTCATCGAAGAACATTGCCAGCGGCTGGGCTACAAACGCGCAACCCTGAGCCCCGAAGGTGAACGCAAACTGCTTGCCCACAGCTGGCCAGGCAACATCCGCGAACTGGAAAACGCCATACACCATGCCTTGCTGGTATGCCGCAACGAGCGCGTGCAGCCCGAAGACCTGCAACTGGTGGACATGCGACACGCCGGCGTTCGTCAGGAAAGCCCTCCGGCACTAAGCGCTTCCAGCCACGCCCTGGGCCACCACGAGTCGACAACACTCGACCTGGAAACAGCGTTGACCGCCCTGTTCGAAGAAAACCTGCCGAACCTCTACGAACACATCGAAGAAACCGTGTTCCGCGCCGCCTACCGCTTTTGCCACGGCAACCAACTGCAAACAGGCCGCGTACTGGGTATCAGCCGCAACATCGTGCGAGCACGCCTGGAAAAGATCGGTGAAATCGCCCCTTCGCCAAGGACATTGCATATCGCGGCTGTCGCCGCAACAAAGGCGCAGTAAGAGGGTGATAACGCACGCCAGTGGCGTGTCTATAAGCTGGACGTTTTATAAAGCCTGTAATCACATCTCTATAAATTCTGACTGCACCCTCAACGACGATTTTGATATAGGAATCATCCTTGCGATTACATCTCCACGCCTTATCGTAGTGCGTTCTTTAATGTCCAGGGCTATAGAAAACCCCGTAAAATCACGGTTTTTTTTAGAGATGATGATTCCCCCCGGAATTTCCAACCCTTTCAGGGGAACATCCCCCTCCATAATCATGACCGCCATACTTTCTGGAATGTCCAAACTCCAGCCAAGATTCCACTCTATTGTGCCTTGACCATTAGGTGTAAACATCGGCATCCAGCCATCTTCCACTTGAAAATCATAAAGTCGAATCCAGTTTGAGGACGGAAAAGCTATATAAGACTCCCCCCGCCTCCAAAGCTCGCTAAGATTAGCCGTTTTTGCTATTGAATATACCTCATCCTCTGTGAGGGCAGCCGACATCTCAATATCGATGAGCGGCTCAAGCGTAACATCAACCGGTGAGTGAATATCCCAGCCCATCTGATCGAACAGACGCCATGGCCAGCAATTCTCACGACGCCGACTCAGTCTCATATAACGAAATGAATTGAAAACATCATTATCCTCTGGCTTTACATTCCTCTCGGTTCGAGCGGACGGTAAGTACACCCATGGCAAATTTTTCTTAAAAATGAAACTGCCCACCTGCCCACCTCAAAAAATAAAATTAGAATATCGAATTAATTAAAACCATGAACACCGCCCCTGAAATTCATGCCAACTTTTCATTTTCGGCTAAACTGGCCGTTTTATTTCGCGAGAAAACAAAAGAAAAAGCGGCCGCCAAGAACGAAATTAAAGCAATAATGAAAAATGAACTGCCTAACGAGGCGTATTCCAGGACCAGCCCCGCTAGCAACGAGCCACAGCCGGACCCTATATTGAAAGCCGCCCCTATTGAGGCATTCGCCTCATTGAACCTATTCGCTTTGAATAAAGCCGGCACACTTACAAACGCAGCGATAAATATTGGAGTCATTGCAATACCGATGATAAAAGCTACCACAATTGCCCCCGTAGCGGTCACCACAAAAGCCATGACAGCGGTAACGGCTCCAATCACTGCCGGCATCATCAAATATGCCAGCCTTGAGACGTTCTCAGAAACATTGGCTTTCCCATAAAGTAGTCCGCCCGCCACCCCCGCCAGTGAGGTGACTGCAGCTAAAACACCGATAAAAGAAACCGTCACATGACTACTGGACCAGGCAGCAAATGATATATTGCAAAAGCCTATTACCAATGCAAACCCAAACATGGGCATGGTTAATGCTAGCCCAGCCGCCGACATTACTATCGACCCTTTTGATGCTTCCTCAGTTTCAGGAGCGACTGATTTTCGTTCAAACACAGCAATAACATCGGAACCCGCCCGATAAGCAAAAAAGAACATGGAAGCGGTACTCATAGCAATGGCTACCCCCCCCAAAGCGACAGCCCATTGGGGACCTATTGTGCTCCAGATAAGGGCAACCAATAGAGGAGTGAAGACAAACATGCTCTCTTCCAGCGTAGAGTCCAACGTATGTAATGACTTCCGTTCGGCTTCATTTTTTGCAACTATCGACCAGACCGAACGTAAAACAACGCTGTTTAAGGGAGCGACTAAAGATGCGAGCAGTACAAAAAAAACACCCCAGTAAGAGCCCGTAAAATTATCAAATAAAAGCGACGCAACAATAATTAGTACCGTCGCCGCTACCGCCATAGTAGGGAGAGTGACATTCGGGCTATACCTATCAATAATCCGCCCTCTCCAAGGCGCGGTAAAAGAGGCAAGCGTCATGAAGCAAACTGACGCTATACCGGCTGACAAAAATTGTTCATTTTGCAAATAAACAGCACTTAAGCCAAAAGGAATGAGCCCTGCAGCAAGTCTCCCAAGGCTAATTGAAAACAACAAGCCAGCAAAACCCGGCTTCATAAACATTTCTCTATACGAGACATTATTCTTAATCATCGAATTTTCAACGCCATGGCCATTTAATCCTCCGCCCAACTTTTCAATATTTTAATTCCCTCATCTATGAGCGAATCATACTCCGTGTTATCCGACTCTCTGGCTTCTATAACCAACTCGCCCTCAACCCGTCTTGGAGCGACCCTACCAATAATATTGTCACCTGCTAAAATAGGTACAAAGTAATGCCCGAAACTTCGCTTGGCAGCCGGCTTATAAGCTTCCAGCAGGTACTGCTTCCCAAAAATCCTCTTAAGCCGCGGGCGATACCATATCAATGAATCAAAGGGCGACAACGGGACCAGTTTTTTTGCCGTTAAACCACTGTAGGATTGTGCCTGGCTCGAAATCCATGCCGAACACCCCCATCCTTCAACCCTGATTTGCGGCACCTCCAGTTCCTTTAAAGCGTCTTCGATCATTTTTTTTGGAAGCCGAAAATAGTCAGCGATGTCATGTAAGCTGGCCACCCCAAGCGCATCAATAGCTTCAGATACCAAGTAACAAATACATTCATGATCGGTGCGTTCATCACTGAAAAGCCCGGGAGGCACAACGTGTTCTGCAAATGAGTACTCCCGAAAAACGCCGGCTCTGCTTACACATATAATTTCGCCCGCCCACAAGAGCCATTCAGCAGCCACCCGCAATGATGACGATCTTGCCCAGCCCGTTCCAGTGCCGTCCTTGAAATCTCTGCTGGAAATTGTCTTTTTTTCGGCAAGTAAAGACCTTACCATTGCGATAGATTCAGGCAGTGGAGAAGGACCACGCCAACCCCATTCCTTTACCCTGCGCCTCATAAAGGCAAACCAGGGCCAATGCGCTATAGGGAGAATTGCCAATGCATGCCCTGGGTATATAAAACTTACGGAAGATGCATAGTTATTCAGCAACAGCTTTGCTTCACTCCTCTCTGCACCTCGCGAAAGGCATACCAGCTCGTGCGACGCTCGGACATTATTCAGAGGATCCAACTGAATACACTTTACGCGGGAAAAAACATCGGAAACTGAAGAAGCCTTCCCGTTTAACCCTTGACTAAATATGGCGATATTTCTGACATCTTTGGCTGACATTGAAGACACCACTCATAACACTCCAATTCAATGGCCAGGATTAAAATAGATAAACGCCCATGCTCGCATGGGCGCCTTTTTTATGCTTCTACAGTGGCGACTTCACGCACTTTAATCTGCTTTACAACGGCGTAGCCTTGATCGTCTTTTCTAATGACTGAGATGGTGCCTTGATCAGTATCGGTTGAGTAAAACTCTATAGATATATAAATTCCTTTTTGATGGCTGCTCAATACACGAATGGGTTTACCCGTCATCTACAACTCTGTACTTCTGCTGAACCGGGTCGCTTTCTCAACCGCTCCGGAATCAGGCTTTACCTGTAGAACCAAGCCCCTTTTAACGTGCTATTTTCACGCTTGCACCATAGGGGCAGGCAGACTATCGCAACATGTGAAATACAATCAAGCCAACACTTATAATAAAATACTCTACCGCAGTTCCCAAAAAATTAGATATCGCCAAGGGGCGACGTTAAACTTAAATCCACTACACCCCCCCTCAACACTGTGCATTTAGTTCGCGGAATTTATAGATAAGAAAAATTTTATTTTGTTATATTTTTATATTGTTTTGGTAGCACCCATGGACTTCCAGATGCCCTGAAATGTGAGTTCCTCACCAGGCCTCACCCCTGGGGGCGGCGTGGCCGCGCTATCAGAACGCCATGATGGTCGAATGCATTGAGCCTGTATCGACGCCAAGCCTTGTCATGGTGGCATTCTGAGCGGACATCGAACCCCCGCAAAATCGCCCAACACAACCAGACGCGACATCCATTTCACAAATTTCGACATTCCCATCCTTGCGACATTCTTTTCACGAAATTTGAATTCTTTTAGTCGTAGTCTGGCACCAGCTCCGAATCATCCTTGATCTCTTGGCCCGCTCACACTGCGGGCCTTTTTTTTGCCTGCTGTTTTTATGGTCGTGTTTCACCTATCTTGGCAGCCGCAGCCAAACACGAAGGATGATGCACCGCATGCGCCGCCCTACTTTTCGCCCCCTTCTTCTGCTTTTACTGACCGCGATTGTTGGCGCGCAGGGCCTGGCACAGGCTCAGACAGCCCCGGCAACCGCCACCGTTGAATCGACACCCTGCTGCGGCCCGGTCACAGCTGAGGGGCAGCGCGTACTGAAAGTGCTGGATGATTCGGACGTGGAGCACCTGTGGCTCAACCATCGCCACGTCAATTGGCAAACCGGTGAGCCCGATGAACCTGAGAACTACGCCGGCCACGGTAACCACTCCCATTGCAGCGCATTCGCGGCGGCCATTGGCCAGCGCTTGAATATCTACATGCTGCGCCCGCCGGAACACAGCCAGATCCTGCTCGCCAGCGCACAAACACAATGGTTTGGCAGCGCCTCCGGCAAGGACGCGGGCTGGATTGCGGTGCACAGCGCAGAGCAGGCGCAGACCCTCGCCAACCGTGGGCATCTGGTGGTGATCTCGTATGAAAGTCCGAACGTGCACAAGCCAGGGCACATCGTGATCATTCGCCCGTCGCTGATATCGGCTCAGACCTTGAGTGAGCAAGGGCCGGACATCATTCAGGCCGGTGACAAAAACTACCTGACCCAAAACGCCAAGGCCGCCTTCAAATGGCATGCCGCCGCATGGCCCAACGACATCAAGTACTTCGCCCATGCAGTGCCTGCCCAACCGTTGAACAGCGGCACCCCACGCACCTGACCCACTGGATGAAAGCCATGGAAACGATCTCCTTTCGTACAGCTCTTATCACTGACCTTCCCGCGATCATTGACCTATTGGCGGACGACGAGTTGGGCAGCCAGCGCGAAACAGTCAGTGACCCGGTGGACGGCCGATACATCGCGGCCTTCAATGCGATTGAAGCGGACAGCAATCAGCAACTGGTGGTCGCCACTGCCGGGGAGACCGTGGTGGGTACGTTGCAACTGTCTTTCGTGCCGGGGATTTCACGCCGGGGTTCGTGGCGTGGCCAAATCGAAGCCGTGCGAATTGCCGCGCCGTTTCGCAGCGCCGGGGTGGGCCGGCAGATGTTTGAATGGGCCATCGCACAGTGCAAGGCCAAGGGCTGCAATGTGGTGCAACTGACCACCAACAAAACGCGCCCGGATGCGCACCGGTTCTATGAAAAACTGGGGTTTGTTAATAGCCATGAAGGCTACAAGCTGATGGTCTGACTGCGTGTGACAGGCAGCCCTCCATTGGAGATGCTGCCTGTTTAGCTATTCAGCCCTCAACCCCCACACCAACTCCACCACACGCACGGCCAGCACGATATACAGCAGACAAACAACAATCTGCAAAAGCGTGTGGTATCGCAGCCGGGACAGCCTGCGCAAACCATCACTGATGTTCAGTAACGTCAGCATGGCCGATACCGCGATCAATCCCCAGCCCGCCATGCTGGACGCCAACAACCCGAGAAACATCTCATGATCGCTGTGCAAAGCGCTGGTGCCGGCGGCGAAGAGAAAGGCGCAGGCCAGCAGGTTCTTGATGTTGTCGAAGATTTGCGAGCTCAGGTCTTTGTCCAGCAAGTCCAGGTACTTTCTCCAAAGTTGCCTCATGAGCATCTCGACTCCCCTGTCAGATTAGGTTCAAAGCGCTTGTCCGATGTTCGGGCCAGGCGACGGCACTACTTATGCGCCAGCCCCCTATCGATGTCACTGACCTCCTGCCTGAATGTCATTCGACTTACCGATACGCAAGCTAAGCTTTGGGAGCCCCTGGCAGAAAAGTCAGCCAAACATGAAAAGCAAAAACGAAGCTGTCTTTCTGGAAAAGCCCAAAGAGCCCAGGGTTTCCTGGCTGAAGAAACTGGGGCCGGGCCTCATTACCGGGGCCGCCGACGATGACCCCAGTGGCATAGCCACGTATTCCCAGGCCGGCGCCCAGTTTGGCTTGAACACGCTGTGGACCTTGCTGCTGACATTCCCGCTGATGGTGGGCATTCAGATCATCAGCGCGAGAATCGGTCGAGTGACGGGCCATGGACTGGCCACTAACGTTCGCCGCCATTACCCCAAGTCGCTTTTGTTCGGCATCGTCGCGCTGTTGCTGATCGCCAACACCATCAATATTGCAGCGGATATGGCGGCGATGGGCGACTCAATGGCGATGCTGGTGGGTGGCTCCGCACACGGATCCTCACATGGCTCCTCGCATCTGTTTGCCGTTGGCTTTGGGGTGATCTCACTCTTGCTGCAGGTCTTTGTGCCTTATCACCGCTATGTACGGGTACTTAAATGGCTGACGCTGGTCTTGCTGACTTACGTGGCGGTGGTGTTTGCGGTGCATATCCCCTGGTGGCAGGTCGTCCGCCAGACGGTGTGGCCGCATCTTTCCTGGAAGCCGGAGTACATCACGATGGTGGTCGCCATTTTCGGCACCACCATCAGCCCCTATCTGTTTTTCTGGCAGGCATCGCAGGAAATAGAAGACATGAACGCCGACCCGAAAGCGCAGGCGCTGATCGAAGCGCCCGAGCAAGCACGAACCAACTTTCGACGCATCAAGACCGACACCATCGTCGGCATGGGCTTTTCCAACATCATCGCTTTTTTCATCATGCTGACCACCGCCGTCACGCTCAACATGCACGGTGTCACCCAGATTCAAACCTCAGCAGAAGCCGCCGAGGCCTTGAGGCCCATCGCTGGCGAATTCGCCTTCTGGCTTTTCAGCGCGGGCATCGTCGGCACCGGCATGTTGGCAATTCCGGTGCTGGCGGGGTCGGCAGCCTACGCAATGGCCGGCACATTCAAGTGGAAAAACAGCCTGGCCGCCAAGCCCGTCGCCAATAAAGGGTTCTACAGCATCATCGCCATCGCAACGTTGCTGGGCGTGGCGATCTGCTTTGCGCCGATAGACCCCATCAAGGCCTTGTTCTGGAGTGCCGTCATCAACTGCGTCATGGCGGTGCCGATCATGTTCATCATGATGTTGATGGCCTCACGCAAGGACATCATGGGCACCTTCATCATCCATACCCGGTTGCGCATTCTGGGTTGGTGTTGCTCCCTGGCGATGGCCCTGGCGGTACTGGCAATGTTTTGGGGGATGGTGGCGGGCTAGACACTACGCCCCAATGTGCGCCCACACCCAACGTTTCCAGGCTCAGGTCACTTGATTCGAATGTGCGGCGCGGCTGGACCTGGCTGAACAACTGGACCTGGGGCTCATAGACACTGGCATCGGTATGTTTCGCGACCTCCCGGATCGTTTGCGTTCCAGGCACTTACTCTTGCAGGACGAAGTCATCATCTGTCGACGCGGCCACCCGATCACCCACAACAAACTGCTCCTGCAGGATCTGGCCGGGTATCCGATGCTGGTGGTGTCCCTCGGCTGGAAATGCTCTGGCATTCGAACAAAGACGCCGACCCCGCTCAGCGCTGGCTGCAGTCAATGATCGTTACAGCTGCCCAATCAATCACCGCGGCATGATCCAGCCTTAGCTCGCCAACACCTTGCCTTCCACTTCCCCGCCAATCGTCAGGAAGTTTCCGCCCGCCACATGGTGCAAAGTGCGCAGTTCGTCGTGGCCGGCAAAATGCCAACGGCCATCGGAAAAAACCCGTGTATCGGCCTGGGCACTAATGACTTCGGCAAGGAACAGATCGTAGGTGTCCTGATTGTGGGGCTCGGGCAGCAATCGGCATTCGAGCCAGGCCGCGCAGCCTTCCAGCATCGGCGCTTCGACCAACTCACCAGCAAAGGTCTGCAGGCCGTAGGTTTCAAACTTGTCCGGGCCATTGCCCTGGTTCAATTCAAGACCTGAAGTCGAACCGACTGTCTGTACGAGGTCGGCCTGGTTGACGACCGGAACCTGGAGCACGAACGTGCCAGACGCTTCCAGCAACTTGCGCGTCCAGGTGGATTTATCCAGCACCACTGCTACCTTCGGCGGATCGAAGTCCAGGGGCATCGCCCAGGCAGCCGCCATGATATTGCGCTCACCCGCGTGAGCGGCACTGACCAATACGGTCGGCCCGTGATTCAACAAACGGTAGGCCTTGGAAAGCGGAACCAGGCTGCGGTGGTGAGCGGTCATTTTTGATCGGTCCTGACAAAAACAGAATCTTATACGTTTAGGGCAACGGTTGTTACAGGCGACGAAGCCCAGATGAAATTCGACGTGCCTGGCTTATCTGCAGGTATTGCGAGCACTGATCGCGATGGTGGCCGGCATCACTCTGGACTAAACATATGGCACCTACCCTGCCATTGAGAAGGCCAACATGGACGCTCCTGACCTGAATGACGCACCGCCGCCGGAAGGTTTTGTGCCCTTGCAACGCAGCAGCCCGTTGCTTGATCTGCTCGGGCCCCTGTATTGCCGAGGCAGCGGGTTGCAACTTGAGATCGGTCTGCGCGCCGATCAACGTCACGCTAACGGGCGCAGTACGGTTCACGGCGGCGTGCTTTCAACGCTGGCTGATGTTGGAATGGGTTACGCGATGGCATTCTCCAGCGACCCACCGCTGCCACTGATCACCGCCAGCATGCACATGGATTACCTGGCGGCCGCAAAGATCGGCGAATGGATCGAGGTGCGGCTGGAGCATTCCAAACGAGGCCGTCAAATGGCCTTCGCGACGGTCAGCCTGCAGGTGGAGGAGCGTGTGATTGCGAGGGCCAGCGCGGTTTTTTCTGTGCCTCAGGATCGCCACTGAAACCCGAGCGCCACCGGCCTCAAGTATCGATGAGGTGTTATCGAGCGCCAAACTCTGCAATGCTGCACGGGCACTCACCACCGAACGGACTATCGATGACCAAGGCCCCTTTTGCGCCCTTTCAGGAGCTCGCCGACATCCTGCTGCCCCATACCGTGGCCGAGAAGGTCGACGGCTCCCATGACGCGTCGCATCTTTATAGGGTATGGAGCAATGCCTGCGCGATCTACAAGGAAGAAGGCGGTGACCATGAAGTGCTGCTGGCCGCCACCTTGTTGCATGACTGCGTGTCGGTAGAGAAAAACTCCCCGCTCAGGTCCAAAGCCTCACAACTCGCGGCTGCCAAGGCCCGGGATCTGCTGGCCAACCTGGGCTGGAATGAACAGCGCATCGACGCCGTCGCCCACGCTATAGAAGCTCACAGCTTTTCAGCGGCCATTACACCGACGACCCTGGAAGCCAGAATCCTGCAAGACGCTGACCGACTGGATGCCATCGGCATGGTCGGCGTTGCTCGCTGCTTTTATGTCTCAGGCCGCATGGGCAGCGGACTTTATGAACCGTTGGACCCATACGCCGAACACCGCCCACTGGATGACAAGCGCTTCGCTGCCGATCACTTCCAGACCAAATTGTTTCACCTGGCGGACGGCTTTCAGACCGACACGGGCAAGCGTCTGGCACAAGTCCGGCATGAACGGCTCAAGCGCTTTCTGGAAGAATTCATGGACGAAATTGGCGCGCCTGCTGCCGATAACCTAATCGATTGATCTGACGCTTTCGCGAGCAAGCTCGCTCCCACCGGGTGCATGTGCGGTCTGTGCGTTCACCACCCAATCATTACGTTTTTTTTAACCGTCATGTCACAAAGACATCATCTAACCGCTCTATAACCAAGGCTCCGGTATGTTCCGTTGATACAGGCTTGGTTAGCAGTGAAGAAGTTATTGCCTCGACTTTTCCGTCAAAAATCCCAGCAAACGCTACTTCGCCGATTCAGGATCACCCAGCGGCTGGTGCTTTGTTTTAGTGTCACGGCGCTATTGTTGGTGGCGCTAGGGGTGTTTAGCCTGCTGCAGATGCAAGACATCCGTCATCAGGGCGAAGCGGTGGAAAGTGGTTCCTTGCCCAGTATTGCCATGGCCGATGCCATCGCCATTGACCTGATCAAGCTGCGTGGCGAGTCTGCGCGCCTGATTGCCAATGCCGACGATCCGGGCGCGGTGGTGAACAGCAAGATCAATGTCGAACAACTCAAGAACGAAGTGGAAAAGGGCTTTAGCGATTACATCGCGCATGCAACCGATGGCACCGAACGGGACTCGATCACGGCGCTCCAGGACGCATACAAGGCGTTCATGCCGGGCCTTTACGATGAAATTGCACTGATAGAACAACGCAAACTGGCCGACGCCCGCGTGCTGTCCAACACGACGCTGTCGATGCAGGGCGACCTGATGGACATGCAGGTGCAACTGTTGCGCGAACTCAACAAGCAGAGTGCCGCGACATCGGTGGAGGCTGCGGGCGCCAGCTTCCACCAGACCCGGATCATTGCCTTGAGTGCCATCGTCGTGGCCTTGGTGCTGACGCTGTTGCTGGCCTGGCGCCTGAGTTTGAGCATCATCCGCCCCGTACGTTATGCACTGCATATCGCCAGCACCATCGCTGATGGCGACCTGAGTTCCCATGACATTCCCGAAGGCAAGGACGAAACCGCTCAGCTGTTGAGCATGCTGGGCCGCATGCGCGGCAACCTACACGGCACCATTGGCCAGATCGGCGCCGCTGCGACGCAACTGAGCCAGTCCGTGCAAGAAATGGGCTCCATTGCCGAAGCCAGCGCGCAAAACCTGAAGCTGCAAAACACCGAAATCGAACAGGCGGCGGTGGCGGTAAACCAGATGAGCCAGGCCGCCGTGGAAGTAGCGGGCAACGCAAGCAACACCTCCACTGAATCCAAGGCGTCCAACCAGGCAGCAGCCCAGGGCCAACTGCGGCTTTCAGACACCATTGCCTCGATCAAGGAGTTGACCGGCAACGTACTGGACTCCTCGCATCAGGCCGAGGGGCTGGCAGAGCGCACCCTGAGCATCAGCAAGATCCTGGACGTGATTCGCGCCATCGCCAACCAGACCAACCTGCTGGCACTCAACGCGGCTATCGAGGCTGCGCGGGCGGGTGAGGCCGGTCGCGGGTTTGCGGTGGTGGCGGATGAGGTTCGCTCGCTGGCGCAACGTACCAGCGCCTCCACCACGGAAATCGAAGGGTTGATCAATGGCGTGCAGAAAAGCACCCAGGAAACCGCCGACGCCCTGCGCCTGACAGCTGCACAGGCCAACCTGACACTGGAACAGGCAGCCGCCACGGGCGAAGCGTTGACCGTGATCATCACCTCCACCTCGACGATCAACGACCGTAACGTGCTGATCGCCAGCGCGGCCGAGCAGCAAGCTCAGGTCGCCCACGAGGTGGATCGCAACCTGAGCAGCATTCGCGACCTGTCGGCGCAATCGGCTTCAGGGGCGCAGCAGACCACTGTGGCGAGCAACGCGCTGTCGATGCTGGCGACGGATCTGAACACGATGGTCCAGCGTTTCGTGCTCTGACAGCAGTAAAAAACCTTCGTAGCCCATTCCGCAGTCACGCAAAAAAGTGTTTCAGTAGTGAAACACTCGGCATCGGTGCCGAGCATTGCTGACAAGGACATGAGCATGATGAAACGCACCACATTGACCACCGCCCTCACCGCTCTGACACTGAGCGCCGTTGCCCAGGCAGACGTTCACGTCAGGCTAGGCAGCCAGGAGCGGGTGACTCAACTGTTTGCTTTCCCCAACAACTGCAACGTCATCTGTTTTCGCAACTGGACGCTGGAGCAGACCGTCGAGCACTACCTGACACAAAGTGTGCAGCGCGACGGCTACGGCCAGGCCAGGGTGGATGTGAAACGGGACAATGACGTGCTGTACGCTGATATCAGCGGCGTGCCGGATGGCTATGACAAGCCGCTTACGCAACTGCTGGACACGGGGGATCTGGCCTACCAGGGTGCCAGCAAACTCAATGCCGACGGCAAATGGCCCTATAACTGGTATCTGTTCCTGCCGCTGGGTATGGCGCTGGAAAACCGCAAAAGCGTCGAGTTGCTGCACTTTCCGCCGGATTACTCGCTGACCCGTTTCCAGGATTACCTGGAATCGTCCACCACGGATCGATGGGCCACACTGCTGACGGCCAACGGCATCAAGGCTGACCAGACACCGGCTTACCAGACCATTATCGATATCGCGCCCATCGCCGCACCGTCCAATGCCGGCAAGGATCTGGAAGGCGTGTATGGGTACTTCCAGGACTACCAGACCGGCATGGTCAAGCAGCTCAGCCAGAACGCAGCGGAGGCGTCGCTACCGATGGTCGCGTTCGGTGCGCCGGTACGCAACTGGATCAAGCAACAATACGGCGCAGACGTTCCCGTGCTGGGCCTGGCAAGCATCAGCCCTAGTGCCGGGCAACACGTAGCGGTATTGGGCGCGAACCACCCCAGCTATATCTGGTATGCCGCCGACAAGGCCAACAATGGTAACGATCAGGCCAAAGCCGATGCGGCGGGCCTGAAGGTCATGGGGCAGGATTTGAGTGCAGCGTGCTGGCAGGCGGGCATGGGCCAGACCCCGACCGCCGACCCGGCGAAAACCCTGAACGCCTGCACACAGAACTGGCAGGTGGCGAACAAGGTGCAGACCTGTGAGCTGTTCTACACGTCTGTGCGCGACATGACGGCCGAGCAGGCCGCAGCGAAATGCCGGACAGGGGAAACGTCACGTTCGCTCAAGCAATTACAGAAGCCGCTGACACCGACTGGGGATCAGCCTTACCTGTAAAAATGGTGGGCTTGCCCGCGATTGCGGCGTGTCAGTCACCCACGGTATGTCAGGGCTGACGCCTTCGCGAGCAAGCTCGGCTCCCACGGGTTCTGCATCCACCACAGATGTTGTTCCAGACCCAAATCCGTTGTGGGAGCGAGCTTGCTCGCGAAGAACGATAACGCGCAGTACCTGAAAAATCGTGGGGCCCGATCCTACGGTCAGCGCAACCGCTTACTCGCCCAATGGCCGCAACCGGTACTGCGGTGGCAGTTGTTCAAAACCGCTGATGGTCGCATTCAGGCTTTTCCAGCGGCCGTCCTTGATGCCGTAGATGCAACCATGCACAGACAGGCTTTGCCCACGATGCCAGGCGTTTTGCACAATGCTGGTATGGCCGACGTTCGCTACCTGCTGGATCACGTTGAGCTCGCACAGACGGTCGACACGCTCTTCCTCAGTGGGCAACGCGGCCAGCAGGGCGCGGTTGTCGTAATACAGATCGCGTATCGAGCGCAGCCAGCCATCGATCAAGCCCAACTGTCGGTCCTGCATGGACGCACGCACACCGCCGCAGCCGTAATGCCCGGTCACCAGGATGTGTTTGACCTTGAGTACGTCGACCGCGTACTGGATCACCGACAGGCAATTGAGGTCGGTATGCAGCACCACGTTGGCAACGTTGCGGTGCACAAACAGATCGCCGGGCAACATGCCGACAATCTCGTTGGCCGGTACGCGGGCGTCCGAACAGCCGATCCACAGGTATTCCGGCGTTTGTTGGCGAGCCAGCTTAGCGAAGAATTCAGGGTCTTCCTGGTTGATCGCATCCGCCCAACGTGCGTTGTTGTCGATCAAATCTTGTAGTTCGTTCATGCGTTGAAGCCTCGAAGATCATGCCCGGGTTTGACTGGCGCCGGGCGGCTCAAGTCACTCATTACGGCCATCTGATGGCCACAGAATAAAAAAGGAATCTTGGCGAAGGTGACCGGTCCACCTAATAAGGCCCCAAAAAACGAGGATTTGCCATGAAAGATTCACGCCGCCCTTACGGCGCTCCCGACCCGGAACCTATCGATGACAACGAAGACCGCATGGGCTCGATGGAAGAACTGCACTTCGATGATGACGAACCCACCGCCCGCATTGGCGACCTTATTCCTGAAGACGAACTGGAACACGAACTACCCGACGAGCGCGTGCGCGAAGCTGGCATGACCGGTGCCTCCACTGCCGATCATCACTCCACCGACGATGACATGAGCCCGGAAACCCTGATTCACGAAGACGGCGCCCGCTCGGCCCGCGAGGAAGGTGACGATCGGCCCGCCGATTTCGACCTGAGTCTGGTGGACGAAGATGACATTGGTGGAGGCGATGGTCTGGATGAAGCCGAACTGGGGCGCCTTGACCCGCTGGACGGCAAACCGGAACGCTCCCTAAAGCCCGATTGAACGTTTACTCGAACAATGTGCAGGCCATGACCAGCGCATCTTCGCGGCCGCCCACCGCCGGGTAGTAATCGCGACGTCGGCCTATTTCGTTGAAGCCAAAGCGCTCATACAGACGATAGGCCGACTGGTTGCTGGCCCGCAGCTCAAGAAAGCATTCACGGCCATTCATTTCGTAGGCACGCTTCATCAACTGTTCCAGCAGACGCAAACCCAACCCGCGCCCCTGACTTTCGGGCTTGACTGTGATGTTAAGCAAATGCGCCTCATCGATGATCACGTTGATCACGCCGTGGCCGACTTGCTGACCGCCTTCGAACATCAGCCAGATTTCGTACGACTTCAGCCCGTCGAGAAAAATGCCACGGGTCCATGGGTGGCTGAAGGCTGCGTATTCGATTTTCAGCACAGCGTCCAGGTCCGCTTCGGTCATGGGGCGGAAGGTTATTGCGTCACTCATCGATCGTTTTCCAGCGCGCCATCAGCCGACGCATGGCTTTCCAGACATCAGCCTTGCGCTGCGGCTCGTCCATCAGTAATTCAAGGCCTGGCAACGCCCAGGCAGAGCCCAGGCCATCGACCTGGAGTTCAAGGTTGTAGGATTCGGCATTCGCCTCACCGGCAAAACGTACCGATGGCAGGCCGATCAGCCACAGGCATGAGCACGGGGCATCTTCCAGCCGGGCAGAAACAAAGCCCTGCACAAAGTCTCGTGCGGCTTCCGGCCCCTGATCAAGCTGACCACGCACCAGCAACGGCCAGCGCACCGGCTCGCCGATGATTTGCGGGCTGTCCGGCAAACCGGCGGCGCGCAGCATGTCCTTGAGCAACAAGTAGGAAGGATCACGACTCTGGAAAGCCTGACCTGTGGGTAACTCCACCAACAGCAGGCAACTGCCGGCGCGCAACAACTGCAGCGCAAAGCGCGGTGGCGGCGTTATCGGGGCCTTGGCTGGAACCGGTGCGGGCGCTTCTGCTTCGGCCTGGGTTCGAGTGCTGGCCAGCGATGGGCGCGGCACTTCGATTGTCGGGCGCTCGGCTTTAACTTCTACCGCCGGAACCTCGACAGACCTGGCGGCCGGTGTCGGCCGAACCTCTGCTGCCCTTTGAGGCACAGCGACCTGGGCCTCAACGGGCGGCGGCAGGGGCGCGAGCAGTTCCGGACGCGACGGTGCGGCAAAGGGCAGTTCGGTGCGCGGCAGCCAATTGACCACCTGCATGGCAGTCAGATAAGCGCGGCGGCGGGACTCGTTTAACAAAGGTCGGCCACCTGTGGACGATTGAAGGACACGTGCAAGAACCGGATTCTACCGCCCTTCGCCGATTCCCGCCGCAGTTGATCGCCCGGAGGTGAAATGTCGGGGGGATGATGCAGTACAATCGCTGCTTTTATTTGCCAACCAGCGGCCATCCGATGATCGAACCTAAGCGCGTCTTGCGCGCCCTTGCCGAGCACTGGGCGCTACTCGAGCCACTGTGCGAACATTTCGACCAGGGTACGTTGAGCCTGAGCGAGCTGCGCGTGCAACTGGCCGCCCAACAACTGGACAGCACTCCCCAGGACATCACCAACCTGCTGGATGTGTGGATTCGTCTGGACATTCTGGTGCCTGTCGCCAAAAGTCCGAACCGATTCGAACTGAACGCCCAGATCCATGACTTTTTGTCGTACCTGCGACGCGAGCACCGTCTGGGCCTGTGCCTGGAGATCGAAGCCTACCTGCGCCATCTGGAGCGACTGGCCGGTTACATTCAGGACGCCTTCGATATTCGTGATGCCAACGACCTGGCCCGACAACTGCGCTTGCTCGACATGCGCGTGCGCGACGTGCTGAAAAAGCTCGCCAACGACGAGCAGGCACTGGTCGCGGTCGCCGAACGAGCCAAGACCAGTGACCGGCAGATCCCGCTGCGTCAGCGATATGCCGAAGTGCTAGCCACCTGGGATGAATACGTCGAACCGATGATCCAGCTGGTCAATGCCGACGGCGCGTTCGAACAAGGCGTGCGCAAGGTCGAAAACGTCCTGTTGCGTTTGCTTACTGAACAGCAACGCCTCGGCCATCTGGTAGACGACGACATGCTGCTGCGTACCCACGCGCGCATCCTCGAAATGCAGACCAGCGCCCAGTTGACCCTGCGTCATGCCCGGGAGTTGCTGCTGCCGTTGCGCGAAGAAGCGCGCCGGCATAACGCCGTCACCCGTGGTGCGGCGCTGGCATTGTCCGCAATACGCCGCAAGGGGCTCGATGCCGTCCCTCAGGCCGCCATGCCGATGTTCACCCGTCCGCAAAGCACCTTCCTGGGCAGCGCGAATCAGGTTGAAGCCTACGTGTATGCCCTGGCCCGCTTCGAACCGAAACCAGCGAAATTCCCCAAGGCCGGTGGTACGCGCAAGGGTGAGCCGCCTCGGGCGCCGCGCACGGTCAAGGAAATGCTTGATCGTTGCGAAGACGCCCTGCCGTTGCCGGATCTGATGGTCTGGCTGCTGGAGCAAGAGCCCAACGGTGCCACCGACGAATTGCTGTACTGGTTCTCGCGCCTGTCGCGGGACAAGCGTTTTGCCCGCGAACGCCTGGAACGGCGTGACTACCATACCCAGGAGCATCAGGTAAGCCTGCGCTCCTTCGCCCTGCTCTCTAGTCGAGACGAGCACCTAGAGAATTCTGCGAGCCCTGCCCATGCATCTTGATCTATCCGAAATGTCCCAGCTGGCGCCGATCTTTCGCGAGCTGTTCAAGGGTTATCACATCAGCCGCCGCGACCCGGAGCTGTACGCCCAACTGTCCAACTCCCAGGACCAGTACCGCACGCTGTTCAAGGCCCTGGGCTTTGAGCTGGTCTGCGATACGCGCGGCTTCTATTACTTCGTGCCGGAGCTGGCAGCGGCACAGGTCAACAAGACTGCGCAACGTCTGGCGCTGTTTACCTTCATCCTCGTCGAGCATCTGGCAGACCAAGGCCGCGACCCGGTCGCCGTGCTCGACGGCGGCAGCCTGGGGCGTGATGAGCTGCCCTCGTTGCTTGAGAAATATCGCGACCTGTTCCTGCAGGCCGAAGTACAGACCCAGGAAGAGCTGGAAGAAAAGATCATGCGCCGCATGACGCAGCTCGGATTTGCCAGCGAAGAAAACGGCATTTATCGCTTCCTGCCGCCGATGCACCGCTTCCTCGACGTGTGCCTGTCAGTGCAGCAAGACCGGGACCTGGCTGCCAGCCTGCACAGCGTGCTGCCACTGCCGGCACCTGTTCTGATCGACGAAGACAGCGACGAAAAACTGCTGGAAACCGATGATCCGCTGGACCTCGCAGAATTCGACGACGAGCCGCAAGAGACCGAGGAGCAGGCCCTGGCCCGCGCCATTGCTGAAGAACAACGGGAGATGGACGCATGAGCCAGGAACGCTACGGCATTCGCCGTTTTGCCCTGCTGAATACAGCGGGTTACAGCCTGGGGTTGTTCCCGCTGGAACACCCATTGTCGGTGTACGGCGCGAACAACCTGGGCAAGAGTGCGTCGATCAACGCCCTGCAATTCCCGATTCTGGCGCGCATGTCGGACATGAGTTTCGGCAAGTACAGCCTGGAGCAATCCCGTCGCTTCTACTTCGCCACTGACACCAGTTACATTCTGGTGGAAGTCGCACTGCCCCACGGACCACACGTGATCGGCGTGGTAGGTCGTGGGCCAGGCGGCGGTTTCGGTCACCAGTTCTTCGCTTACGCGGGCGAGCTGGATCTGGCGCATTACCAGAAGAACGACACCTGCCTGCGCCAGAAAGAGCTGTTCAGCAACCTCGAAAGCCAGGGCCTGAAAGCCTACGAATTGAAGCCCGACGAACTGCGTCGCCTGCTGGTGGGTGGCCACACATCGGTGCCGCTGGACCTGACGCTGATCCCGTTGCGCTCAACCAGTGAGCAGAGCCTGAAAACTTTCCGTGCACTGTTTATCAACCTGCTGCACATGCGTGAAATCACTGCCGCCAAACTCAAGCAATTGTTCCTTGATGCGTTCGAACACAGCCTGCGTTCCGGCAGTGTCGACTACATCGCTGCGTGTGAAGAAGCATTCCGTGATGTACGACGCATGGAGCAGGACTACAACTCCCTGGTCCTGGCCGGTCCACTGGTCGAAGCACTGGCAGCAGGCGTCAAACAACGTGAGCTGCTGCGCGGCAAACTCCATCGTCTATCGCCGCTATTGGACTCATTGCTGGGCACCTGGCAGGACTACTCCAGTGCCCGCAAGGAAGAGCTGGTTATCCAGGCCGAGCACTACCGCAACGAACAAGACGGGCTGCAGAACGATCAGCGCGGCGGCACTCAAGAGCTGATGCGCCTGGAACGTGAGATCAGTGGCATCCAGCGCTGGATCGGTGAACTGTCGGTACTGAAGAACCGTTTCGCCCTGGTGGACGATCCCAAGGTGCTGGAACAGCAACTGCTGGCCGCCAAGGATGCGCACGATGAACTGGCCGGTGCACTGGCCCAGTCCCGGCAGTTCAGCGCCGAAGACCTCGACGAGCGTCTGCGGGATCTGGAAAAACGCCTGAAGTCGGTCAAGCAGCAACTCGATCATGCGGACAACAACAGCTATGCCCGTCTGCGCGAAGAGTTCTCGCAGCCGGATGTCGAGCGCTTGATGCGGCTGTTCAACAGCGCGTTGTTCAGCTTGCCGCTGGGTGAGCAAGGCATTGCGCTGGACGATGGCAATGCGTGGGTCAAATCCCTGGAGCTGATCCTCGATGGCTTCAAGGGCGATCAATTCCAGGTGCCGGGGCTGTCGATCAATCTGTCGCATATCGAGCCACCTGCACTGCAGGCATTGGCTGACCGTGCAGCACTGCGTGACCAGAAAGAGCGTCTGGAAAAAGAACTCAAGCAACTGAAAGTGCAGCACGCGGTAGCAGCTGACCGTTCGGCGAGCAAAAGCCAGACGGAAGCCTTGTATCAACAGGTACTGGATGCACAGAAGGCACTGGAAGACTTCCGTCGCTGCCAGACCCTGAGCGCCGAAGAGAGCGACAAACTTGAGCAGCTGGCGCAGATGGAAGCCGCTCAGGACGAACTCAAACGCTCCAGCGATGCCTTCACCGAACGCGTTCAGCAACTGTCGGCCAAGCTGCAATTGGTTGGCCGGCAAATCGGTGATCTGGAATCCAAACAACGCACACTGGATGACGCACTACGCCGTCGTCAGCTGTTGCCGGCCGATCTGCCGTTCGGTACGCCTTTCATGGACCCGGTGGACGATTCCCTGGATAACCTGCTGCCGCTGCTCAACGACTATCAGGACAGCTGGCAAGGGCTGCTGCGCAGTGATGGGCAGATTGAAGCGCTGTATGCGCAGGTTCGCCTCAAGGGTGTGGCCAAGTTTGACAGTGAAGACGATATGGAGCGTCGCTTGCAGTTGTTGATCAACGCCTATGCGCACCGTACCGATGAAGCGCTGACGCTGGGCAAGGCACGCCGTGCAGCGGTAACAGACATTGCGCGCACGCTGCGTAATATCCGTAGCGACTACGACAGCCTTGAGCATCAACTGGCGTTGTTCAACCGCGAGATCAACAAACGTCAGGTGTCGAACCTGGCCAGCTTCCGCATTGTGCTTGCCCCTAACAAGGAAGCACTCAAGCATATCGATCAGATTATCCACAGTGCGGGCCAGTACGAAGAAGGCGAAACCCTGTCGGTATTCGACCTGAGCCAAAGCGCGGATCAGGACAACAAGAACGAAGAAGCCAAGGAATATCTGGCACGCTTGGTTGCGGCGAACCACAACCAGTTGGGCTTGAAGGACTTGTTCGAGTTGGCGTTCGAGATCACCAAGGTCAACGGCACACCGGTTATCCACACTGACATCGATGGCGCTGCCTCCAACGGCACCACAATGACCATCAAGGCGCTGACCAACATGTACCTGTTGCTGCACCTGATGGATCGCGATCAAGCCGGACGCATTCGTTTGCCGTACTACCTGGACGAAGCCGCAGACATCGACGAAAGAAATCAGGCAGCCCTGCTCGAGACAAGCCTGCAACTGGGCTTTGTGCCGATTCTGGCAAGTGTGAAGCCTCAGGTATCGGCTCATGTAGCGATCGACCTTGAAGGTGGCAGCGGGCCTAATGGCATCTATATCGATGAGGCGGACTGGAAGTATATCCGTCGTCACGATGAGGTGAAGGCGGCCGTTGTTGAGGGCACAGAGGCTCAAGAGCTGGTTTGATGCTGGATGAGCTGTAACAAGAGGCCGCATACCAATGCGGCCTTTTTTGTGGGCTTTTGTTGGAGCGAGGCTTGCCCGCGAAGGGGTCAGGCCCGAGGCATTCATGGGGCTGACACAGCGCATCGCGAATGAATTGGCTCCCAACAACCAGCGACCCAACAAGTTTTCCGAGCGCAAAAACAAAACCCCATCTGCTTTCGCAAATGGGGTTTTGGAATTTAATCTTGACGATGACCTACTCTCACATGGGGAAACCCCACACTACCATCGGCGATGCATCGTTTCACTGCTGAGTTCGGGATGGGATCAGGTGGTTCCAATGCTCTATGGTCGTCAAGAA
>Ga0209888_1000082_pt1 | contig 65069 bp, 53 predicted proteins | sample OrgsoiDNA_201059_FD_185807 | JGI IMG/M metagenome (GOLD analysis project Ga0209888, IMG submission 185807) | Permafrost soil microbial communities from the Arctic, to analyse light accelerated degradation of dissolved organic matter (DOM) -... | ecosystem: Environmental > Terrestrial > Soil >...
CAAGGAGTGGCAGCATGAGTCAGGAATGGGATGCCGGTCGGCTGGACAGCGATCTCGAGGGCGTAGCCTTCGACACCCTGGCCGTCCGTGCCGGTCAGCACCGCACGCCGGAAGGCGAGCACGGCGACCCGATGTTCTTCACCTCCAGCTACGTGTTCCGCACCGCCGCCGATGCGGCGGCGCGTTTCGCCGGTGAAGTGCCGGGTAACGTCTACTCGCGCTACACCAACCCCACCGTACGTTCCTTCGAAGAGCGCATCGCCGCCCTGGAAGGGGCTGAGCAGGCGGTTGCCACCGCCACCGGCATGGCTGCGATCATGGCCGTGGTCATGAGCCTGTGCAGTGCCGGCGACCACGTGCTGGTCTCGCGCAGCGTGTTCGGCTCCACCATCAGTCTGTTCGAGAAGTACTTCAAGCGCTTCGGCGTTGAAGTCGACTACGTGCCGTTGGCCGACCTGTCGGGCTGGGACGCGGCGATCCGGCCGAATACCAAGCTGCTGTTCGTCGAATCGCCGTCCAATCCGCTGGCCGAGTTGGTGGATATCGCCGCGCTGGCTGAAATCGCCCATGCCAAGGGCGCGATGCTGGTGGTCGACAACTGCTTCTGCACCCCGGCCCTGCAACAGCCATTGAAGCTGGGCGCGGACATCGTCGTGCATTCGGCGACCAAGTTCATCGACGGCCAGGGTCGTTGCATGGGCGGCGTGGTCGCCGGGCGTGGCGAGCAGATGAAGGAAGTCGTCGGTTTCCTGCGCACCGCCGGGCCGACCCTCAGCCCGTTCAACGCCTGGATCTTCCTCAAGGGCCTGGAAACCCTGAACCTGCGCATGCGCGCCCACTGCGCCAATGCCCAGGCCCTGGCCGAATGGCTGGAGCAGCAGGACGGCATCGAGAAGGTGCATTACGCCGGTCTCAAGAGCCACCCGCAGCACGAACTGGCCCAGCGCCAGCAGCGCGGCTTCGGTGCGGTGGTGAGCTTCGAGGTCAAGGGCGGCAAAGAGGGCGCCTGGCGCTTTATCGACGCCACCCGACTGATCTCGATCACCGCCAACCTGGGTGACAGCAAGACCACCATCACCCACCCGAGCACCACCTCCCACGGCCGTCTGGCGCCGCAGGAACGTGAGGCCGCGGGGATTCGCGACAGCCTGATCCGTGTCGCCGTCGGCCTCGAAGACGTGGCCGACCTGCAAGCCGACCTGGCCCGCGGGTTGGCGGCCTTGTGATCGAGTGGTCCCTGGACACGGCCGTTGCCAATAACGGCCGTGTCGCCCTGGTGACGGGCGCGGCCCGTGGTATCGGCCTGGGGATCGCGGCGTGGTTGATCAGCGAAGGCTGGCAGGTGGTGCTCACCGATCTCGATCGCGGCCGTGGCGCCAAGGTGGCCCGGGTCCTGGGTGAGAATGCCTGTTTCATCGCCATGGACGTGGCCGACGAAGCCCAGGTGGCCCAGGGCGTTGCCGAGGTATTGGGGCGTTTCGGCCGGATCGATGCCCTGGTGTGCAACGCGGCGATTGCCGATCCGCACAACATCACCCTCGAAAGCCTCGACCTGGCGCACTGGAATCGTGTGCTGGCGGTCAATCTCGGCGGGCCGATGTTGCTGGCCAAGCACTGTGCCCCTTATCTGCGTGCCCACTGCGGCGCGATCGTCAACCTGGCCTCTACCCGTGCGGCGCAGTCGGAACCCGACAGCGAGGCCTATGCGGCGAGCAAGGGCGGTCTGTTGGCCCTGACCCATGCCCTGGCGATCAGCCTCGGGCCGGAGATCCGGGTCAATGCGGTCAGTCCGGGCTGGATCGATGCACGGGATCCGTCAGTACGCCGGGCCGAGCCGTTGAGCGACACCGATCATGCCCAGCATCCGGCGGGAAGGGTGGGGACAGTCGAGGATGTGGCGGCGTTGGTGGCCTGGTTGCTGTCGAGGAATGCGGGGTTTGTCACCGGCCAGGAATTCGTGGTCGACGGTGGCATGAGCCGCAAGATGATCTACCGCGACTAGCCGGGTTCCACCGGTGGCGGGGCCTTCGCCGCGGCGGGTGTGACACGAATCTGTCTTTTTCTGAAAAACTTCAAGCAGGCTATTGACTTAGGTCCGCTACCTGCGTAAATTTCGCGGCCTCAACGAAGCAAAGGGTGATTAGCTCAGCTGGGAGAGCATCTGCCTTACAAGCAGAGGGTCGGCGGTTCGATCCCGTCATCACCCACCACTCGTTGAGCTTCTCGCAAGAGAATCGGATGTTCCGCAAGGAGCTTCCAACCGACGCGCAGCGGTAGTTCAGTCGGTTAGAATACCGGCCTGTCACGCCGGGGGTCGCGGGTTCGAGTCCCGTCCGCTGCGCCATATTTGTACAGATCGCCTTGTGCGGTCTGCGATTGAAAAGCACCGAAGCTTTTCGATCACGGGTTTCAAGATTTCAAACGGACGCAAGTCCGAGCGATACGCAGCGGTAGTTCAGTCGGTTAGAATACCGGCCTGTCACGCCGGGGGTCGCGGGTTCGAGTCCCGTCCGCTGCGCCATACACCGCTTCAAGGCCCTTGAACTCCTTGAAGCAAAGAAAATGCCCCGGCTTGCCGGGGCTTTTTTTTGCCTGTTTTTTGCCGCCTGCTACCTGGGCTTCTTGCGCTGACTTGAAGTCGTCCCCCTCGTCCCTCTTATGACATGTTTTAAACAGTCTGCGAACGTTTAAAAAAGTGTCATGAAAGTTTGTCCTTTGCTCTTTCTTTCGAAGTTGCAAACTTTCGTTATTTATTTCCTTTGCCATGACACTTCGCGGTTATCCGATCTAGGACGATTCCTATGTTTTCGGCCCCCCCCTTTGACTAGAGTGAGTCCACGCAGCGCCTGGCTTGCCGTGTGCGCAAGGCGCCGAGGTTTAAAGGCTTTCATTTTAGTTTGGCGTGCCTGAAGGGCATTTTCATGGGGCTGGAATATGTCGATAAAAGAACTGATTCCTTATATTTATACCCTGCCTGACAGGCCCTGCGGTCTGAACTTGGAATACCGCGCGGACTTTATTCAACTGTTACAAGAAATAGACGGCGGCAACGAAGTTCAATACGGCGATCATGTGTATCCCGCAACGCCGGTGGACTGGCAGCGCGTGCGCTCGCTGTGCCTGACGCTGCTGGAGGATTCCCTCGACCTGCGGGCGGCGGTCTGCCTGGCGCGGGCCTTGCTGGAGTTGCACGGGCTGTCCGGCTTTGTCGATGGGCTGCAACTGATCGACAGCCTGCTGCGTGAGCGCTGGGAGGATGTTCACCCGCAACTCCTGGCCGAAGACGATCACGATCCGCTGATGCGCCTCAATACCCTGGCCGAGTTGGCGGTGCCCACCAGTGTGGTCCAGGTGCTCAAACGCCAGCAGATGGGCAACGCCATGGGCCTCGAGCCGCTGCGTCTGGCCGATCTGGCCTGCATCGCCGAGTCCGCCGAGGAGGAGGTCCGGACACAAGGGCTGGCGCGCCTGGGCGCGCTGATCGAGTCCCAGGCCCGTAATGAGCTGGTCGAGAACCTGGGCTTGTTGAGGACCCTGGTCGAACTGATCGCGCAGATCGGTGCTTGCCTGGAGGAAAAAATCGCGGCCCCCGGTATTTCGCCGCTGGGCGGCCTCGGACGGGCCCTGGACAAGTGGTGCCGCATCGCCGAAGAACGTTGCAATGTCGCCTTGCCGACACCCGACGATGGCTTGCCACAGGTACCGGCCGCCGATGTGGCCGGTCGCGCTCCAGCCGCCTGGAGTGGTGTCTGCCAGTCCCGTGAGGACGTGGTCCGAGCCCTGGATGCCATTTGCGCCTACTACGCCCACCACGAACCCTCGAGCCCGGTGCCCTTGCTGGCGGCCAGGACGCGCCGGCTCGCCAGCATGAGTTTTCTCGAAGCGATCGCCGAACTGGTGCCAGGCAGCCTTGCCGACCTGCATGCGCTGGGCGGTATCAGCGATGACTAACCTTTCTCTCCCTGCTCAGGTTTATCTGTATGTCCAGTAACAACAGCCAGAAATTCATTGGGCGCAACCGTGCGCCACGGGTCCAGATCGAATACGACGTCGAGTTGTACGGCGCCGAAAAGACCATCGAGATCCCCTTTGTCAACGGCGTGTTCGCCGACCTCTCGGGGGCCAACCGGGCCGACCTGCCGCCGGTGGCCGAGCGCAAGTTCCTGGAAATCGATATCGACAACTTTGATGAGCGCATGGCCGCCATCGAACCCCAGGTGCGCATCAGTGTGCCCAACCAGCTGACGGGGGAAGGGCAGATGGCGGTGTCGCTCGCCTTCAAGAGCATGGACGACTTCTCGCCCGGCGCCGTGGCGCGCAATGTCGAGCCGCTGCGTGAGCTGCTGGAGGCGCGCAATCAACTGGCCAACCTGCTGACCTATATGGATGGCAAGAGTGGCGCCGAGCAACTGATGGCCAAGTTGCTGGAAAACCCGGCCCTGATGCAGTCGCTGCTGGCCCACGCCAAGCCGGCGGCCACCGAATCCGAAGACTGATGCCTTCGATGATCGTTTTCTGAAACAGGTAAATATCCGTGTCCGCCACTTCTCAGAATCAGTCCGGCATCGACCCGACGGCCGAACTCTCGCCCAGTGAATTCAACGACCTGCTGCAACGCGAGTTCAAGCCTCGCGGCGAGCCGGTGCGCGAAGCCATTGAAAATGCGGTGCAGACCCTGGCCCAACAGGCGCTGCGCACGACCCACCTGATTGCCCACGACACCCTCGGCACCATCCAGGCCCTGATCGGCGAAATCGACGCCAAGTTGTCCGCGCAGGTCAATGACATCCTCCATCACCCGGATTTCCAGGCCGTCGAATCAGCCTGGCGCGGCCTCGACTACCTGGTGAGCAATACCGAGACCGACGAGAAACTCAAGATCCGTTTCCTCAACGTCGCCAAGGACGAAGTCGCCCGCGAACTGAAGAAGTTCAAGGGCGCGGCCTGGGACCAGAGCCCGCTGTTCAAGAAAATCTACGAGCATGAGTACGGCCAACTGGGCGGCGAGCCCTTCGGTGTGCTGATCGCCGATTTCTATTTCGACAACAGTCCACCGGATGTGGAATTGCTGGCGTCACTGGCCAAGATTGCCGCCGCCGCCCATGCACCACTGATCAGCGCGGCGTCGCCAGCGGTGATGTTGATGGACTCCTGGCGCGAGGTTGCCAACCCCCGCGACCTGAGCAAGCTGTTCCTCACCCCCGAGCATGCCGCCTGGCGCAATCTGCGGCGTTCCGAGGATTCACGCTATATCGGCCTGACCATGCCGCGTTTCCTCGGGCGTATTCCCTACGGCGCACGTACCGCGCCGGTGGAGGAGTTCGCCTTCGAGGAAGTCACCGAAGGCCAGGCACAGAACTACCTGTGGGCCAATGCGGCCTATGCCATGGGGATCAATATCAACCGCTCCTTCAAGGAGTACGGCTGGTGCTCGCGGATTCGCGGCATCGAGTCCGGCGGCGCCATCAGCGGGCTGCCGGTCCACACCTATCCGACCGAGGAGGGCGGCGTCGACATGACCTGTCCGACCGAGGTCGCCATCAGTGACCGGCGCGAAGTGGAGTTGGCCAAGAACGGCTTCATGCCCCTGGTGCATTGCAAGAACAGCTCGCTGGCGGCGTTTATCGGCGCGCAGTCCTTGCACTGTCCCCAGGAATACGACGACCCCGACGCCACCGCCAATGCGCAGTTGGCGGCGCGGTTGCCGTATCTGTTCGCCACCTGCCGTTTTGCCCATTACCTCAAGTGCATCGTGCGCGACAAGATCGGCTCCTTCAGTGAGCGCGAAGACATGGAGATCTGGCTGAACAATTGGATTGTCAAGTACGTCGAGCATAACCCGGCGACCGCCAGCGACGCCGACAAGGCGCGCAAGCCGCTGGCGGGTGCCGAAGTGGTGGTGCAGGAAGTGGAGGGCAGCCCGGGCTTCTACCAGGCCAAGTTCTTCCTGCGTCCCCACTATCAATTGGAAGGCCTGAGCGTATCGCTGCGACTGGTTTCCCAACTGCCCTCGGTCAAAGGCTGAGGGGTTCATGCCCGACCGGGGCCTCGTCCCGGGAAAGGTACTTAACCATTCAAATAAACAGATGTTGGAGTCCACATGATTGTATTGAAATTCAAAACCGAGATTAAGGGGAACTGCCAGGAGAAGGATCACAAGGACTGGATCGTCATCGACTCCTGGGGCTTCAGCAGTGGTCGTTCCATCTCCATCGGCAATGACCGCGAGCCGAGCGTCGGGCATGTCACCGAGATCACCTTGAACAAGACCACTGACGTCTCTTCGCCCAATCTGTTTATCGAGTCGGTCAGCGGCAAGTCCCTGGACGAGGCGACCTTGCGCATCATCCAGACCAGCGGCAGTTCGACGGGCAAGAACGAACCCTACGTCGAGTTCACGCTGACGGCACCGATCATCAGCAGCTACTCCATCAGCGGTAGCGGCGAGCGCCCGAGCGAAACCATCCAGATCAGCTTCACCGCCATCAAGTATCAGTACAAGCACTTCGTTGATGGCAAGGCTGTCGCGACCCTTGCAAAGAGCTACGACCTGCTCAGCAACACCACCGTGTGATCGAACGCCGGCGGATCCCGCAGCGTGCTGCGGGATCCGCCGGTGCCTGGTTTTTTTCGGGAGGATTTTCATGAGCACTTCCATGACACCGCTGCTCGAACGTCTGCTGCGCTGTGCCAACCCGGATGACGAGATGACCCGACGCCGGGCGGGTGTGGGCGCACAGCAGGAGTTGGAACAACTGTGCCGGGATCTCACATTGCTGTTCAATGCCACTGGCCTCGGGGCGATCTACCCGCTGGGCAGTCAGCCCCACGTCACCCGCTCGGTGCTCAACTACGGCCTGGGCAATCTGGCCGGAGTGGTGCTGTCGAGCATCGATACGCAGAAGCTCGAGAGCCGCATCCGTGAAATCGTCCTGGATTTTGAACCGCGCATTCTGCGTTACAGCGTCGCGGTGCAACTGCTGCCAGTGACATCCTGCAGCGCCAGCCTGAATTTTCTGATCGAGGGCGAGATTCGCGGCCTCGATGCGTTGCATGCCTTTCGCCTGGAGTCGGCCTGGAACACCGAGAGTGGTGAGGTGCGGGTCCGCCCCTATGGTCGCCCGTCCGCCCATGGATGAGCGGCTGCTGCGGCATTACGAGCGTGAACTGAGCTTCCTGCGCGAAGCCGGTGCCGAGTTTGCCGAGGACTACCCGAAGATCGCCGCCACCCTGGGGCTGCGCCCCGATGAGGTGACCGACCCGTCGGTGGAGCGTTTGCTGGAAGGCTTGAGTTTTCTCACCGCCCGTGTGCAACTGCAAATGGAAGCCGAGTTTCCGCGTTTCACCGAGAGTCTGCTGGAACTGGTGCAGCCGCAGCAGTTGTTGCCGGTACCGTCCATGGCGGTATTGCAGTTTTCCCCGGATTTGCAGGAGGGCTCGCTGGCCTCGGGGTTCACCTTGCCGGCCGATAGCGTGGTGCGCTCCGTGGGCGAGGCGGGCGGGCAAGACCCGCGTTGCGAGTTTCGCAGCCTGCGCCCGATGACGCTCTGGCCCCTGGCCCTGGACTCGGCCGAGTACCTGCCCAGCGCCGGGCTGCTCAAGGGCTTGCCCGCCAGCGTACTCAAGCAGGACGGTGGCGCCTTGCGCCTGCGCCTGCGGACCACCGCTGGGGTGTCCTTCGATCAATTGGCGCTGCAGGAACTGACGCTGTTCCTGCGCGGTGATGGCTCGCTGCCGCTGGGGCTCCAGGAAGCCTTGTTGACCCGGGCCGAAGGCCTGTTCGTGCGTTGCGGCGAAGGCGAGGGCGGGTGGAGTCCGCGGATCGGCCCCGAGCATATCCAGCAACCGCCTGCGCACCCTGCTTCCAGCCAGTATGCGCGCTCGCTGAACAGTGACGCGGTGTGTGCGCAACTCAAGACCTTTCTCGCCTTCGCCGAGGGCGAGCGCTTTGTCAGCCTGGGTGGCCTGGGGCCGGCATTGCGCAATTGCCCGGCACGCAGTGTGGAGTTGGTGGTGGTGTTCGCGCCCCTCTCACAACCCTTCTCGGCGCTGCTCAATGCCAGTCACTTCGGCTTGTTCTGCGTACCGGTGATCAACCTGTTCAACAAGCGGGTCGAGCGTATTGTCGTCGATCCTTATCGGCATGACCTGCCCTTGGTGGTCGACAAGGCCCGGCCGCTCGCCTACGAGATCCAGGAGGTCCTGGCGGTCCATGGCTATGCCGCCGGCTCCAAGGAACGCCAGGTCATCCTGCCGTTGTATGCCCCGCAACGGTTGGAGGGCGACGAGCGTCGCCTGGCGGGTTTCTACCAGATGCAGCGCACCCCCAGTCGCGTTCCACAGCGTTTTGTCGACGGACAGCGGCGTTATCGCGGCTGTGACTCCAGTCTGGTAGTGGCGCTGGAGGCGGACGCCGAGCTGCAACGCCTGGCGGTGGACGTGCTGTGTTCCAACCGCGATCTGCCGTTGCGCCTGCCCCTGGGGGCGGGCAACACCGACTTCGTCCTCGACATGGGTGCCCCGGTATTGGCGATCCGCTGTGTAGCCGGGCCTTCGCGGCCGCTGCCCGCGCCGTCCCAGGGCGACCGGCAATGGCAGGTGGTGCGACAGCTGTCGCGCAACTACCTGCCCCTGGCTCACCACGACGGGGCGGTCGGGGCCCGGGCCTTGCGCGAGTTGCTGGCGCATTACCTGCCCGAGGGCGACAGCAGCGGGCACAAGTTGCTGCAAGGCATCGTCTCGTTGCGCGCGCAGGCCGTCACCCGGCGCTTGCCCGGGGCTGGGCCGGTGGCGTTCGGGCGCGGCCTGAACCTGACCCTGGTCCTCGATGACGCCGCCTGCGAAGGCACCGGGACCTATCTGTTCGGCGCCGCGCTGGAGCGTTTTTTTGTTCGTTATGCCGCACTCAATGCCTTTATGCAGACCGAGTTGCACAGTGTGAACCGAGGTCATATCAAGACCTGGCAGGCGAGGGCGGGTCAATGCATGATCTGGTAGCGCCACCGCCCGAGTTGGTCGAACAGCCCTGGCGCTACGATTTTTTTGCCGCGATGCGTTTGCTGGAGCGCACTTACCCTGATGCGCCGCGCTGGGGGACGGCGCAGCGCCTGGGCGACGATCCGTTGCGTCTGGCACAGCACGTCTCGCTGGCGTTCGAACCGGCGATGATCGCCCAACTGCGCCTGCGTGAGGGCCGTGCCGCGCTGCTGGCGGTGAACTTCTTCGGCCTGACGGGGGCGAACGGGCCGATGCCCCTGCATTTCAGCGAGGATGTGCTGTCGCGCCAGATCAACCATGGCGACAGTACCCTGGCGCACTTTCTCGATGTGTTTCACCACCGCCTGTTGAGCCTGCTTTATCGAAGCTGGGCGCGGGTGCGGCCAGTGGTCTGGGCCGATCGTCCGACTGATGACCGTTTCGCCGACTATGTGTCGGCTTTTTCTCCGGGTGAGCCCCGTGCCTTGCCTAACGCCACACGCTTCTACGCGCCGCAGTTTATCGATCAACGCCGCAGTGCCGCCGGTTTGCTGGCTTTGGTCCGGGATCTGCTGCGCCTGCCGGTGGCGGTCAGCACCCTGGATCGGCATCGAACGGTCCTGACCTCCGATGAACGCCTGCAGTTGGGGCGGCGGCGCGAGTCGGCGCGGCTGGGCGGGGCCGCGTTGCTGGGACGCCGGCTGTGGAATATCCAGCACAGTTTCTGTCTGCGCCTGGGGCCGTTGCCCTGGGCGGACTACCAGCACCTGCTGCCCGGCGGACGTTACTTCGAGCCCCTGTGCCAACTGGTCGAATGTTATGTCGGACCGACCTTTCAATGGGATCTGGATTTGTGTCTGGAGGCCGGACAGCGACCAGGCCTGCAACTGGGCGCACGGCAGGGCCTGGGGCGGGCCTGCTGGTTGGGGCACAAGGGTGCGACAGCCGCGGGATGGCGCTTCGAGCCCGCGCGCTTTCAGCAACCCGCACCGGACCCTGTCGGCTGATTTAGGAGTTATCCGATACCCCGCGGGGCACCCTTCACTGACACTGCGCGGGCTTTCCATGGATGTCTGTCTGGAGCCCGCATGAATCAGCAAGTTGTAATGGGTGCCTTGCTCTCCTGTTCGTTTGGCACCGTAACGGCCCCCCTGAGTGTCCCGCCGTTGGGACGGGTCACGGTCGAAGGCCAGCCGGCGGCGAACATTCTCGATCACAAACCCCAGGCCAATATCCCGACCTTCGGTCTCTGCCGCAGTCCGGCCAACCCCCAGGTCGCGACGGCGACGGCCGCGGCCATGGGCGTGCTGACGCCGATGCCCTGTGTGCCCGCCACGCTCACGCCCTGGCAGCCTGGTGCGGCGCGAACGCGGATCGCCAAGCTGCCGGCGCTGGATCACCGCTGTACCTGCCTGTGCCAATGGGCCGGTCAGATCAGCGTCAACAACAGCGCCACCCTCAAGACCACGATTGCCTGAGCGAGCCCTTGTCACCATGTCCGAAAACACCTACCACCGTGTCCAGGTGCCTGGCGTCGATGCCAAGCTGTCGCTGCTCGAACTCAGAGGTCGCGAGGGGCTGAGCCAGCTCGGTGAATACGAGCTGACATTGTCCAGCAGCGACGACGAGTTGCAGGTCGATGATCTGCTGGGGCGACCGCTGGCACTGAGCCTCGGTGTCGTGGATGAACGGGCTCGCTCCATCCACGGCTATATCACCGCCTTCAGTGCCATGGGCCGCGTCGATCGCCAGGCGTGCTACCGAGTCTCCCTCAGGCCCTGGCTGTGGTTTCTGACGCAGTCCCGGCGCCAGCGGATTTTTCAGAACCAGACCCTCAGGCAAGTGCTTGATGAGGTCTTCAGCGACTACCCTTTCAGTGTCGATTGGCAGGCCGAATGCCCGGAGGCGATGGAGTATTGCGTGCAGTTCGGCGAAAGCGACTTTGCCTTTTTCAGCCGCTTGCTGGAGGAGGCAGGGCTCTACTATTTCTTCGCTCATCAACCTGACGACCACCTGCTGGTGATCGCCGATTCGATGAGCGCGCACAAGCCGCTGCAGCACTTGCGGGAAATGACCTACCGGCCCAACCAGGACAAGGTTCCGGGCAGCCTGCTGAGCTGGGAGTCCCACGGCGAACTGCGGCCCGGGATGTTCAGCCTGGTGGATTTCGATTTCACCAAGGCCAGCAACCGAGAGGCCAGCGTCCTTTCGGCGAGTCATGGGGTGGCGGCGACAACGCGCCACGGCAACTATCGACAAGAAGATTTTCCGGGGCGATTCAGCCGTCGCGAGTCAGGCGACACCCTGGCGCGAATCCAGCTTGAAGCCGCACACGCCCGCCAGCAGTGGCGACGGGGCGTAAGCCAGTCGCCGTACCTGGCGCCCGGACAGAGCTTCACTCTGGCCGATCACCCGCGAGCCGAGCAGAACGGCGATTACCTGATCGTGGCCGCGACCTTGCAGTTCGAGGCTACGACCGAGTTGCGCTGCGAGGTCGAGGCGATCCCGACCACCCAGGTGTTTCGTGCGCCCATACAGACCGCGCGGCCGCTGATCGCCGGACCGCAGACGGCCTTTGTGGTCGGCAAGGAGGGTGATCCGATCTGGGTCGATGAGTTCGGCCGGATCAAGGTGCAGTTTCACTGGGACAGCAGCGGGCGGCGCAACGAGGCGTGTTCCTGCTGGGTCCGGGTCGCCCAGCCGATAGCCGGCAAACGCTGGGGCGCACTGTTCGTGCCGCGGGTCGGGCAGGAGGTGGTGGTGGAGTTCCTCGGCGGCGACCCCGACCGGCCCCTGGTCACCGCCGGGCTCTATAACGCCGGTCACCGGCCCCCCTGGGAACTGCCGGCTCAGGCGGCCCGCAGTGGTCTCAAATCGCAGTCCCTGGGTGAGCAGGATGTCTACAACGAGTTGCGCTTCGACGACAAGAAGGGCCGCGAGCAGTTGCTGATCCATGCCGGCCGCAACCAGGACCTGACGGTGCGCAACGATGCGTTCGCCAGCATTGGCAACGACTGGCACCTGACGGTGGGCGCCAATCAGTTTCTCAAGGTCGAGGGTGACCTGCATGAATCCGTGGGTGGCCAGCGCAACACCCGGGTCGACGCCAATCAATCGCTGGATATCGGCGGCGACAGCCATTGCCGGATTGCCGGCCAATGGCAGTCGACAGCCAACGATATGGATTTCAAGGCCAACGGCAAGCTTGTGCTGGAAGCCGGCAAGAGCCTGACCCTCAAGGTCGGGGCCAGCACCCTGGTGCTCAGCGCCGCGGGGGTGGCGATCAACGGCAAGACCGTGACCCTCGATGGCTCCGCCTCGGTCGACATCAATGGCGGTGCCGCCGCTGCCACCACCTCGGCCAAGGCGGCTGCACCTGCAAAAGCCAAACAGCCCAAGGAGGCCGATGATGGTCGTGATTAAGCCGGTGTTTCGACGCACCCTGTTCCTGCTGTTGGTACTGATGCTCCCGGGCTGTGCCTGGTTTTGGTCGGACGAACCGCCACCTGAACCGCGTATCGCGTTGTCCCTGGAAGCGGCACTGGACAGCAATCCCGATCTGCATGGGCGGCCGTCTCCGGTGATCGTCAGGCTCCTGCAACTGGCGGACAGCAAGCGCCTGGAGCAGGTCGAGCTGTTCCAGTCCGAAGCCGCGGCCGAGCAGGCGCTGGGGCGCGATCTGCTGCGCCAGGAGTCATTGCTGCTGCGCCCGGGCCAGCAGCAGGAGCAGAACTTTCTTCCCGTACCCGGCACCCGCTTTATTGCGCTGGTGGTCGAGTACCGCAATATCGACCATGCCCAGTGGTGGGCCTGGGCCGAAATCGACCCGACGCGTCCCTCGCGGCTGAAGGCCCAGGTCGCTCGCCAGCGCGTGGCGTTGACGTCGGTGCCAGCCGAGGAGAAAGCCGATGAGTAGCCACGACGGCGTCGTCTGGTCCGAAGGTATGTTTCTGCTGCCGCAGCACTTCCAGCAACAGGAGCGCCATCACCGGGCCCGGCTGGCACAGGTCCTGCGCGCCGTGCAGCCCCATGGCTGGGGCTTTGCCACGCTGAAAATCGATGCCGCGCAGTTGGCGCTGGGCAGCGTGGCCTTGAGCGCCTGCGAAGGGATCATGCCCGATGGCAGTCCTTTCGCCCTGACGGACGAGGAACTGGTCCGGCTGCGCTATCCGGTGGCCGACAGCGAGCGTGACGTGCAACTGGTGCTGGCCCTGGCGCTCAATCGCCCAGGGGCGGCGGACACCGAAACCGCCCCCGGGGACGACAGCCTGGCCCGTTACCGGATCAGCGAAGTCCTGGTGGCCGACGCCAATACCGAGGGCGGCGAGCCGGCCTGTTTGCAGGTCCGTCGTCTGAATCTGAAACTGGCGCGAGAGGCGGACGTCGCCGCCTCCCATGTGTTTTTGCGGGTGGCACGGGTGGTGGAGCGTACGGCCGCCGGCCTGGTGGTGCTCGACCGGCAACAGGTGGCACCGTTGCTGGCCTGGCGTTGTTCGGCGGTATTGGCGCGCTCCGTCGACGAACTGATCGCCCGCGCCCGCCAGCGTGGTGTGGCCCTGGCCGGCGGGCTGGGCCAGGGCGGGCTCGGCGGGATGACGGAGATCCAGCAGTACGTGATGCTGCAGAGCGTCAATCGCGCCGAAAGCTTGCTGATGCACCTGGCCAGCCAGCCGGCGTTGCACCCCGAATTGCTGTACCGCGAGTTGGTGCGGCTGGCCGGCGAGCTGGCGATTTTCTGCCAGGAGCGCAAGCGTCCCAGGGCCTATCCGCCGTACCGCCATGACCGCTTGGGCGAGAGCTTTGTGCCGTTGATCCAGGATCTGTTGCAGGCGTTGAGTGCGGTGGCCAGTGCCGACGTGGTGGCCCTGGCGTTCAAGAGCGGTGCCTTTGGCTTTCGTTTTGCCCAGGTGGCGGATATCAACCTGTACCAATCGGCGCGTTTCATTCTTGCGGTGCGTGCGCAGGTACCCGACGAGGAGCTGCGCAAAAGTTTCCCCAGCCGCTTGAAGATCGGCCCGGCCGAGCGCCTGCATGACCTGGTGAATTTGCAATTGCCGGGGCTGGCGATCCAGGTGTTGCCGACGGCGCCCAGGGAGCTGCCTTACTACCCCGGCTTCAGCTATTTTCAACTGTCGAGCGACCATCCCTTGTGGGCTGATCTGGTGGACACCAGCGGCTTCGGCTTGCATGTGGCCGGTTCGTTTCCGGGACTGCAATTGGCGTTCTGGGCCATCAGGGAGGCGTGATGGCGTTTGCCAGTGCGGCTCGCGGATCGCGTAAAAACACCCGGGTCAGCGAGCGTGTCCAGGCCGGGCCGGCGGCTGCCGACGAAAACCTCTGCGTGCTGGCCGACGACCTGCTGCATGAGGTGGTGGTGTTCCAGCGCCTGAAGCGCCAGCCCGACTTGCCGGCACTGCGTTTGCGCCTGATCGTCCGGGTGCGGACCTTCCAGCAGCAGGCCCTGGCTTGCGGCATCGAGTCACGCATCGTGTTGCGTGCCCGTTATGCCCTGTGCACCTTGCTCGATGAAATCATCGCCAGCAGCGAATGGGCCCGGGGCGCGTGGTCACGGCACAGCCTGCTGATGACCTTTCACCAGGAAGCCGAGGGCGGCGAAGGCTTCTTCGCCTATCTGGACGAGGCGCAGCTCAAGCCGGTGGAGCACCTGGCGCTGCTCGAACTGATGTACCTGTGTCTGGCGCTGGGCCTGGAGGGCCGTTATCGAATCCAGCGCGAAGGCCGTTCGATCCTGGTCCTCAAACGTGCCCGACTCTACGAAACCCTGCGTTTGCATCGCGAGCGTTATCCGCGTCCGTCGCCGAAAACCGCGGTGCCGGGCCGCTGGCCACGGCGTGCGTTGCGCTGGACCCTGTGTGGCCTGCTGGTGTTGCTGATCGGCCTCGCGGTCGCGGGTGCCTATGACTTGCAGGTGCGTTCCGCCCAGCAGTGGCTTGGATTGTCGCGATTGTCTCCAACCGTGGCAGCGCTCCCTTCTGTGCCGGCAGCCTTGCCTACGCTGGCTGAGCGTCTGGCCGAGGACATCCAGGCTGGGCGCCTGACGTTGCAGGAGGAGGCCGGCGCCGTGCGGCTGTTGCTCGGTACCACGCAATTGTTTGCCCCTGGCGGCAGCGTGATCGCGCCAGAGAGTCGAGCGACCTTGCTGCGTACCGCCACGGTGCTGGCGGATTGGCCGGGGCGTATCCGGATCATCGGACACAGTGATGACACGCCAGTGGGCAAGGGCCTGGTTTCCAACCAGCAGCTCTCGCTACGACGCGCCCGCGCGGTGTTGTTCGAGATGTTCGGTGAGACGGCCGATCCCGGGCGTGTCCAGGCCCAGGGGCGTGGCGCCAGTGAGCCACGGGTACCGAATGACAGCGCGGACAACCGGGCGCGCAATCGTCGGGTGGAGATTGTGCTCGAACCGCTGTGACCGCCGTCGCCCCGCCAGGGGGCGCTTCACCTCTTTGCCCTCGCCGGATGACTGCCGCCATGCTTTTGAGATTGCTGAAAAACCTGTTGCGGGCGCTGCCGCTGGTGGGGGGACTTTATCTGTTGACCCTGCTGGTTCGCCATCAGGGGCCGCGCTTGTCCATCGACGGTGTTGCACCGCTGGCCCATGACTGGCAGCAGTGGTTGTTGCTAGGCCCCTTGTACCTGGGAGGGTTGATCTTTTTCGGGTGGGCCCGGCGGCGGCGCAAGCGTCGGGAGTGGCTCCGCGCCGAGGCGGCGCAGTCGGCGTTGCAGGAACTCAATCCTCCTGGTGCCCGGGAACGGCGCTTGCGTGAGCGGCTGGAGCACTGGCGCCTGGAAAGCCAGGCCAACGCCAGCGGTACGGTGTTCCTGTTGTTGGGGGCGAGCGGCGCCGGCAAGCGCAGTCTGATGGGGGAGAAGGGCCGCCGTGCGTGCGCGGGCGACGAGTCGCCACCCGATGATGTGCGCCCGGGGCGTATCGGCGCTTTTTCCGTCATGGCCGTGAGCGCCGCGTTGCTGACCCAGGCAGACCCTGCCTGCATGGGATTATGGCGGTGTCTGCTCGATGAACTGAAACGCTCGCGTCGTCACGGCTTGGGGGTTGCGGGAGCGGTGCTGGTGCTCAATGCGGTGCATCTGCTACGTCTGGCGCCCGCTGCCCGCGATGCCCAGGCGCTGATCCTGCGGGCGCGCCTGGAAGAACTGGCCGCCCAGTTCGGTCAGGGCTTGCCGGTGCAGGTGATCGTCACCCACGGTGATCGCTTGCCGGGATTCGAACCGTCGTTGCTGGCCTTGCCGGCTGAGGCGCGAGATCTGGCGCTGGCCTTTGCCCGTGGGCGCAACCGGCAGAACCTGACGGGGCTGGCCGAGCGTCTTGTCAGCCTCTTCGCGACCGTGCAAGACAGGCTCCCCGAGCGTTTGCAGAGGGAAGCGCAGACCTCTGCGCGGGTTCAACTCTACGGTTTCCCGCGCTTGTGGCGACAGTTCGGCGAAGTCTTGCAGCCTTATCTGCAAACGGCGTTTTTCGAGCAGTCGCGGGTGGCGCAGGTCCATCTGCAATCGTTGCGTTGCAGCGGCCACTTGCGGGTCGAACCGGGCACCCGGGCCGCCAGCCAGCGACTGGTCCGTTGCCTGCAACAGGGGCGACGTCATGGGCGCTGGCGGGGATTCTTGCCGCAAGGTGCGGGCGGGGGGCGCCGGTTGTTTGCACTCGGTGCGGTGGCCTTGGTCATTCTGTTGGCAACGCTGCTCGGCAACGGTTACTGGCAGCAGACCCGGCAGTTGCAGTGGCTGACCGAGCAACAAGTCTTGCTTGAGCAGGTGCCGGCCGGCGCTGCGGGAACGCGTGTGACGCCGACGCTGATCGAACGCCTGGCGCGCTTCAGGAACCTGGCCTATCCACCCTCGGACGGTGGGGTGTTGCCCGGCTTCTGGTTGAGCGAGTATCGCCGCTTGCTGAGCCAGACCCGCAGCCTTTACCAGCAGGCGTTGCTCGATGAGTTGCTGCCCAGCGTCGTGCAAAGCTTGCAGGATTCCCCGCTGAACGAACCCCACAGCGAGCGCCAGGAGCGTTTGCGGTTTTACCTGATGCTGGGCGGTCAGGGCCGCTTCGACTCGGCGGCTTTCGAAGACTGGCTGTCGGCCCGGGTGCAGGGCGATCTCGGTCAGTCGCTGGTCCCGGAGGACCGCGAGCAATTGCAGGTTCATGTCCAGGCACTGATACCGCTGCTGGCGACCGGGCCGCTGCTGAGCGTCGATCCGCAGTGGGTTGAGCAGATGCGTCGACAACTGCGTCGCGAGCCGCAACAGCAGCGTCTGTACACTCGACTGAGCGCGATGTTGGCCAGTGCTGATGCGGAGGATTTCAGTGTTGTCGCGGTCAGCGGCAGCGAGGGGCTGCTGAGCCTTGCCCGGCGTAGCGGCGAGTCCTTGAACCGAGGCGTGCCCGCACGCTTCAGCCCCAAGGGCCATGAACAACTGCGGGTGCGTCTGCCGTTACTGGTGGCCGAGGCGCTCAAGGATGAAGACTGGGTCATGGGCGAGGGGTTGCGCCTGGACGCGCTGACGTTGCACAACGAAGTGTCCGCGCTTTATGCCCAGGACTATATCCGCCACTGGGAAAACTTCTTCGCCGACCTGCAACTGGTTGGCCTTGACCAGCCCGAGTCCCTGGCCCTCAGGCTCGAGCGCTTGTCGCGGGCCGACTCGGCGCTGTTCGGTCTGCTGCGCGCGTCAGGGCGTGAAACCCGCCTGGAGATTCCCCAGGTTCCCCAGCGGCTGGTCGACAGGGCACGTCAGCAAGTGTCGTCACTGGCCTCCGGTTTCTCCTCGGAGGTGGCCAAGGCGCTGCCCGCCACGATTGCCACCGAGGAGCACCCGGTCAACCGGCACTTTGCGGCGCTGCAACAGTTGACCGAAGGCAGCGCCGCCGCGCTTGAGGCATTGCGCGAAGCCCTGGCCCAGGCGGCGGTTTACCTCCAGGCCCGGGAGCAAGCCTTGGAGATGGGCTTGCCGAGCCCGCCGGTGGATGCCCTGGAGCAACTGAAACGGCAGATCGACAGCCTGCCGCCGATGCTGCATCCACTGTTCGCCGATATCGTCAGTGTCGGCCGGCAACACCTGCACCAGAAGACGGTGGCGACGGTCGGCGCCAACCTGAACCTGCAACTGGGCCCCGAATGCTCGCGGCTGCTTGCCCAGCGCTATCCCTTTGACCGGCAGGCCCGGGAGCAGCTATCGCTGGTCGATTTCAACCGTTTGTTCGCACCTGCCGGGTTGTTGCAGGATTTCCAGCGTGGCCATCCGGACGTCACACTACTGGATGGTGCGGTGGCGGCACAGTTCCGACGCGCGGAGCAGATTCGCCGGGCGTTTTTCCCTGCGTCGTCCGACGTCGCCCGGGTCGATTTCGAGCTCAGCCCTGTGGCCATGGATGAAAACATTGCTCAGGTGCGCCTGACCCTGGACGAATTGCAGCTCAACTACGCCCACGGTCCCATCCGCCCCAGCCTGTTCACCTGGCCGACCCGGGCCCTGGGCAGCCAGCTGAGGATGGTGGTCACGCTGATCGACGGCCGCAGCCTGGTGCGCTCGGCCGAAGGGCCCTGGGCCTGGTTCCGCTTTATGGAGCAGGGGCGCCTGGTGCCGGCCCCGAGCGGGGAGGGCTATTGGTTGACCCTGGGCTTCGAGGAGGTCGAGGTGGTGCTGCAATTGCGCAGTGCCAGCCTTGACCATCCCTTCGGCCGCAAGATCCTCAGCGATTTCCGATGCCCTTCGACGTAGCGACTGTCAGCATTTGGCCTGTCCTGCAAAATGAAGGTCGGTTTCGTAATGGGGCAGTGGAAATGTCCTATGTCGGATGCACCGACGACTGTTTAGCATGACCTCCCATAGCCCACGCCAGAGGCGCCGATCGTCATCGTTGAGCGGCTGGCCAGAGGGGATCTGGCGCAGGGGAGGGGCCTTGCGGATCAGGGATGTAGTGGTTGGGCAGGATGCCATTGTGAAGGGGTGGCGGTCCGCACAACGATTTTGCGTCGGTCGGACCTGACCACTGCCGAGTCAGTTTTTCATTGGCAGCAGTGCAGGAGAGTCCATGCTCGAGAAAAAGCCTACCCGCCTCATGATTCTGGACGACCACAGCCTGGTCCTGTGTGGCATGGAGATCAAGATCCAGGCCGAGGCCGATCTCCTGTTGCTAGGCAGTTTCAGCCGGGGTTCGGCACTGATGGCCGCCTTGCGCGAGGAGGAAGTCGACCTGGTGGTGATGGACTACTCGTTGCGCTCGGGCGAGGTCGACGGCCTGAACCTGATTCGTACCTTGAAGATCCGTTTTCCCAAGCTGCGTCTGCTGATCATCTCGTCCCTGTATGTGCCGGCGACGGTGGCCCTGGCGCTACGCTGCGGGGCCAGCGGCTTTATTGGCAAGGAGCTGAACTCCGACGAATTCGTCCTGGCGATTCGCCAGGTGGCGGCCGGCAAGGTCTACCTGCACCCGGATATGCTCGAGGCGTTGCAGGTGCAGGAGGTGTCGCGGCTCGACATCGCCACGCCGGCCTCGGAGTCCGAGGTTGCCAGCCTCGACGTGCTGGCCAGGACCTCCGAACTGACGGTGCGCGAACACGAGGTGTTGCGCTGTTGCCTGGACGGCTTGTCGGTAAGCCATATTGCGCGCAAGTTCTCGCGTAGTATCAAGACCATCAGCACCCAGAAGCAGGCGGCCTTTCGCAAGCTGGGACTGCGTGGCGATAATGAGTTGTACAAGGTGCGTTATCAGATGGAGGGGCGCTGATCTGCATTTTCCTGAAAATTCGCTGTCACAACCTGTTCAGGGGGCGCTCAGCGATGTCGAACTGATGCACAATACGCCCCGGACCGTTTTCCCTCAGGATTTTCAATGTCGACATCATTCCACTTGCGTGCCGTTGCATTGGCACTGATGCTGGCGGGCGCCGCGGGCTGCTCGTCGACCACCAAGACCGCCGTTTACGAACGGGAAAATTTCGACGACGCCGGCACGTTCTCACGCAATTACGGTGTGAGCGACGCAGCGTCCTGTGAAGCGGCCCGGCGTGCCTTGCTCAGCCAGGGCTATATCATCACCAGCAGCGACCCGAAGCTGATCAGCGGCAACAAGAGCTTCCAGCAGACCGGCGATACCCATATGCAGATCAGCTTCAGCGTGGTCTGTGCGGCGGATGGCACGGCCAATCATCGCTCGACCATGTTCGCCAACGCCCTGCAGGACCGCTATGCGCTGAAGAAGGTCAACAACTCCGCGAGCCTCGGCGTGGGCGTGCTCGGCTCGGTGTCGATGCCGATCGGTTCGACGGATGACTCGATGGTCAAGGTCGCCAGCGAGACCGTGTCCTCGGCGACCTTCTATGACCGTTTCTTCACCCTGGTGGAGCTGTTCCTGCCGCCTGAAGTGAAAAAAGAGAAACATACCGACGAGAAACCCAAGGCTGAACTGGGGATGCCCGAAGTGGTACCGGCCAAGGCCCAGGCGGACAAGGCGGCGGATAAGCCTGCGGAACACAAGGCTGCCGATGCCAAGCCGGTGGACCCGACGCCTGCGCCGGCAGCGAAGGCCGCAGACGCTGCCCATAGCGCTCCTGTAGCGCCTGCCACTCCCGCTGCTCCTGCCGCGTCCGAACCAATCGCCGCGCCAGCCGAAGCCGCGCCGGTCACGCCGCTCGAGAAGGCTCCCGCCACTCCGGCCGCATCGGCAACCCCTGCCGAGCCGACGCCAGCCCCGGTGCCAGCGGCCAGCGAGTCGGCCGCTCCGGCGACACCGGCCCAGTAAGCCCGACACCAGGTGACGGGGTCGGGTTTGTCGACCTCGATCCCGTGACCTTGTGATAGGGGACGCCAGCTGCAAAATAAAAGTGGGTAAATTCTGACCGTTCTGCTAGTTTTTTATTTCAGGCCCTTGTTCAAGTGCCTGGGCAGACGGGGTGCTTCATTTTTCCTTCACATGGGACCCCTATGCTGGATCCAGCCCACTGCTACTGGTGGGGGCTGAATTTGTTCGCGAAGCTTTTGGCGGCCTGAGGGCCCTTTCGCTGGCAAGCCAGGCTCCTGCAGGGACGGTGTGGTGAGCAAGACAGCGGTTTACCCTCGAACGAAAAAAGGAGTTTGACGATGGATGACTATCAAGAAGAGCTGTTGGAGTTCAGTGCTTTCGAGCTGGACCCCGTTGAGCCGGCTGAAGACGCGACCGAGCTGTAAGCGGTCGTTTTTCGGCTCAGGCCGAATGCCGCTGACTGCGGCGGAACTCGCCGGGTGTCTGGCCGTTCCAGCGTTTGAAAGCCCGTTGAAAGGCCTCGGCTGAGGCAAACCCGAGCAGGTAGGCGATTTCGCCAAAGGCCAGTTCGGTGTCGCGAATATAGGTCATCGCCAGGTCACGGCGAGTGTCATTGAGAATGGCGCGAAATTGCGTGCCTTCCTCGGCCAGTTTGCGACGCAGTGTCCAGGTCGGCAGCTTCAGGCGTGCCGCCACTTCTTCCAGGTCGGGTTCCCGACCGCCATTGAGCAAAGGACCCAGCAACTGAGTGATACGTTCACGCAGACTGCGGGTGCGCGTCAGTTGTTCCAGTTCCCGTTCGCACAGTTGCAGCAGATGCCGCCAGGTCCCGGGGCAATGGTTCGGGTTGCGCCGGCCCAGGCTGGCCTGGCTCAGGCGCAGCTGATTGTGCTCGGCGGCGAAGTGCACCTGGCAGTCGCCCAGGCCCTTGTAGGCCGCGGCATAGTCCGGCTCGGCGAATTCGATGTCGATGCGTTCGGCGTGCAGCGTTTCACCGCCGACGCTGGCGAGCTGTTGCAGCCAGCCGGCGATGATCGAGTCCACCACGAAGCGGTTATAGGCGTTGTACGGGCTGATGGAGTAGAAACGCAGCCAGGCGCCGCTGGCGTCTTCGTGAAAACTCGACTGCCCGCGATAGTTGGAGCCGTAGAGCGCCTCGAAGCGGGTCAGGGTTCGCGCCGCTTCACGCACCGTCGGCGCCTGGGCGGCGGTGATACCGGCCAGACCCGCCTGGCTGAGTCGGCTGAAACGGCCCATGCGCAACCCCAGGGCCGGGTCGCCGGTCAGTTGGATTGCCGCATGCCCCAGGCGCATATAGCGCGGAATCGACAGTCGGGCGCCGGGTTCGGCCAGGCGCGCCGGGTCCAGCCCGTATTGCTCCAGCAGCGCCCCAGCGTCCTGGCCATGGCTGCTCATCGCATCGGCGAGGCTGTGGACGAAGCTCACGGACAGGTCGCCCAGGCGCATCGATACCGGCTTCATGGCAGCCACAGGTTCAGCAGGCGGGCACCGCGATCACTGCCGTCCTGCCCATCGATGGAGCGCCCGTCCTGGCTGATAAAGCTCTGTCCCGAATAACGCTGGTTCCAGAACTGTCCACGGAGAAACACAGTCATGCCCGCCATGGACTGGCTGCTGGGAGCACGGCTGATCAGGGTCAGGCGATGCCAGGCTTCACCTTCGCCGAGTTCGCCTGGCCTGAGGCTGATTTCCGCCGGCGTGGCCGCGTTCTTGAAACCGCGCCAGGGCTGTGCCCAGCTGTTCCTGCCGGGCAGCGAGGCGCTTACGGCAATCAGTGACACGCCGAGCTCGTCAAACCGGCGGTAGTTGTCCGGGTACCAGCTGTCACTGCCGATCATTACGCCGAGGCGCCCGGCCGGGGTCTCCACGGCATTCAGTTCCTGGCGTCCGCCGCCCTTGATATAACCGCGTTCGTCGAAGGTCGGGTAGAGCTTGCGTTGCGGCTGGCCGAGGGGACGTCCGTCGGCGGCGAAGACCAGGCTGATGTTGTACAGCGCGCCCTTGCCGATTTTCAGGGTGCCTTGCTCGACGCTGGGGTCCGGCAGGACGATGGAGCCGGCCACCAGGGTGACGCCGAATTCCTTCGCCAGGCCGCCGAACACCGCCTGGTAATCCTGGGCCATGTTTTTGGCCTTCATGCGCAGGCGGGCGTCTTCGAGGAAACTGCGACCCTTGGCATTGAACAGGGCGCCGAGCAGCTTCAGCGGGTTGCCGAGCATCAGCCAGTTCATCGCCTCCCGCTGGTCGAGGGCCTGGTAGAGGTCGTCCTTTTCCCCACGCAGCAGCAGCCAGGTGCCGATATGTTCGGGCAGTACCACAATGGTCTTGTCGTTCAGCAGTCCCATGCCACGGGCCTGTTGCAGATAGGCCGCCAACTTGCGGTGCAGGCGCGCCGGGCTCTGGTAATCGTTGGGAAACAGCTCCGGTTGCAGGCCCAGCAGGTTGCCGTGGTCGCCCGCCACGCCCTGGTTCACGGCCAGGCGGATACGCAGGTCGGAGAGGTAGTAGCCGCTGCTGCGTTGTTGGGTCCACACGCCATAACCGACGACGGTGGCGAGCAGCAGGACCGATAAGGAGAAGAGCAGGAATTTACGCATGGGAGCGGATAACGAACGACCGTGTGCGGGAGTCGTCGACTAGGGTAGGGCCCGCGGGCGTGCTTGCCAAGGGGCGCTGCACATTTGGATCAATAAGTTGTCAGTTTCGGTCATTGAGTCAGGGCCTGGGCGTCTTTAATGTGCCAGTCATACAACTGACGGGGGCCGAAGAGCTTCCCGCATTCCGTGATCTTGCCCGTTGTGGAGTTTCTATGACCGCCGCCCAATACCCGCACCTGCTGGCCCCGCTCGACCTGGGTTTCACCACGTTGCGCAACCGCACCCTGATGGGCTCGATGCACACCGGCCTTGAGGAAAAGCCTGGCGGTTTCGAACGCATGGCGGCCTACTTCGCCGAGCGCGCCCGTGGCGGTGTCGGCCTGATGGTGACCGGCGGTATTGCGCCGAACGACGAAGGCGGCGTGTATTCCGGTGCGGCCAAGCTGACCACCCAGGCCGAAGCCGACCAGCATCGCATCGTCACCCACGCGGTGCATGAGGCCGGCGGCAAGATCTGCCTGCAGATCCTCCATGCCGGGCGTTATGCCTACAGCCCGAAACAGGTGGCGCCGAGTGCGATCCAGGCCCCGATCAACCCGTTCAAGCCCAAGGAGCTGGATGAGGAAGGTATCGAGAAGCAGATCGCCGACTTCGTGACCTGTTCGGCCTTGGCCCAGAATGCCGAGTACGACGGCGTCGAGATCATGGGTTCGGAAGGTTACTTCATCAACCAGTTCCTCGCGGCCCACACCAACCACCGCACCGACCGCTGGGGCGGCAGTTACGAGAACCGCATGCGCCTGCCAGTGGAGATCGTGCGCCGGGTGCGTGAGGCGGTGGGTTCGGACTTCATCATTATCTTCCGCCTGTCGATGCTCGACCTGGTGGAAGGCGGCAGCACCTGGGATGAGATCGTCCAGTTGGCCAAGGCCATCGAGCAGGCCGGCGCGACCATCATCAACACCGGTATCGGCTGGCACGAGGCGCGGATTCCGACCATCGCCACCAAGGTGCCGCGCGCGGCGTTCAGCAAGGTCACCGCCAAGTTGCGCGGTTCGGTGGGTATTCCGCTGATCACCACCAACCGGATCAACACCCCGGAAGTGGCCGAGCAGATCATCGCCGAGGGTGATGCCGACATGGTTTCCATGGCCCGGCCGTTCCTGGCCGACCCGGAGTTCGTCAACAAGGCCGCGCAAGGGCGTGCCGACGAAATCAATACCTGTATCGGCTGCAACCAGGCCTGCCTGGACCATACCTTCGGCGGCAAGCTGACCTCCTGCCTGGTCAACCCGCGGGCCTGCCATGAGACCGAGCTGAATTACCTGCCGGTCACCCAGGTGAAGAAAATTGCCGTGGTCGGCGCCGGGCCGGCCGGTCTGTCGGCGGCCACCGTGGCGGCCGAGCGTGGGCACCAGGTGACGCTGTTCGATTCGGCCAGTGAGATCGGTGGCCAGTTCAATGTCGCCAAGCGTGTGCCGGGCAAGGAAGAGTTCTTCGAAACCCTGCGTTACTTCAAGCGCAAGCTGCAGACCACCCATGTCGAGGTTTGCCTGGATACGCGGGTGGATGTGGCGCAACTGGTGGCCGGCGGGTACGACGAGATCATCCTCGCCACGGGCATCGCGCCACGGTTGCCGGCGATTCCTGGCATCGACAGCCCCAAGGTCCTGAGCTACCTGGATGTGTTGCTGGAGCGCAAGCCGGTAGGCCACAAGGTGGCGGTGATCGGGGCTGGTGGTATCGGCTTCGACGTCTCGGAGTTCCTGGTGCATGAAGGTGTGGCCACCAGCCTGGATCGCGAGGCGTTCTGGAAGGAGTGGGGCATCGATACCCATCTTGAGGCGCGTGGCGGGGTGGCCGGAATCAAGGCCGAGCCCCATGCACCGGCCCGTGAGGTGTTCCTGTTGCAGCGCAAGGCCTCCAAGGTCGGCGATGGCCTGGGCAAGACCACCGGCTGGATTCACCGCACCGGGTTGAAGAACAAGCGGGTGCAGATGGTTAACAGCGTCGAGTACTTGAAGATCGACGAGGCGGGCCTGCATATCAGCATCGGCGGTGGCGAGCCGCAGTTGCTGGCGGTGGACAACGTGGTGATCTGCGCCGGGCAGGACCCGTTGCGCGAGTTGCAGGACGGCTTGGTGGCGGCCGGGCAGAACGTGCACCTGATCGGCGGCGCGGACGTGGCGGCGGAGCTGGATGCCAAGCGGGCGATCGACCAGGGTTCGCGGTTGGCGGCTGGGTTGTAGTTTTTCAGGGGGACCGCGCTATCGTTCTTCGCGGCGGTGCGGCGTCCCGACAAGCCCTGCTCCTACAGTTTTGAGTCGATCACAGGTTTTGTGTACGACCCGTGACTGTAGGAGCAGGGCTTGCCCGCGAATGGGCCCTTGAAAACACCACAACCTCCTAACTGTTAAACTGGCAGCCCCTTCCCAGCGGACTGCCTTGCAATGCTCCCTCCCGCCGACTGGCACCCCCACGCCCCCCTCGAATTACTGCGCCTGGGCTGGCTGACCCGGGCCGGGATCGAAGTCGCCGTGCTGCGCCTCGACCTGATCGACCAGCTGATCAGCGGCAACAAGTGGTTCAAGCTCACCGAGCATCTGGCGGCGGCCCGGCAAGCCGGTGCCGAAGGTCTGATCAGCCTGGGCGGCGCGCATTCCAATCACCTTCACGCCCTGGCGGCGGCGGGCAAGCGTTTCGGTTTCCCCACCGTCGGCCTGTTGCGCGGAAATCCTGTGCAAACTCCCACTGTCGTCGATCTCCAGGCCTTCGGCATGGAACTGCACTGGCTCGGCTACGGCGGTTATCGGGCGCGGCATGCAGCAGGCTTCTGGGAGCCGTGGCAGCAACGTTATCCACACCTGCACGGCGTGCCGGAGGGCGGCGGCGGTTTGATGGGCGCACGCGGTTGTGGGGTCTTGCTGAAGCAGGTCCACGAGCAATTACCGGCACTCGGCTGGGATGACTATCACGGCTGGTGGCTGGCCGCCGGAACCGGGACCACCCTGGCCGGGCTGGTGCTGGCCGAGGCCGGGCGTCGACCGGTGTATGGCGCCCTGGCGGTGCCGGCCGACCATGGCGTGGCGCCTTTGGTCGCGGCGATCCTGGAGGAGGGCGGGGCGGTAAGCCTGGCTTTTGAACTGATCGACGCCTGCCGTGGCGGTTTTGCCAAGGTCGATCCGGCATTGCTGGGGTTTATCCTGCAAAGCGAGCAGCAGAGCGGCGTGCCGCTGGAGCCACTGTATACCGGCAAGGCTTTACTGGCGCTTCAGGAGCAAGTGAGCGCTGGACGGTTCGCACCCGGTACGCGCTTGATCTTCGTGCACACCGGCGGCTTGCAGGGGCGCCGAGGTTTTACGCTGTAAACCGATTGCTTGCGCCCCATCCTGTAGGAGCCTGGCTTGCCAGCGAATAGGCCCTCAAGATCGCCAAAAGCTTCGCTGGCAAGCCATGCTTCTACAAGGTCCGCGGGGGGCAGATACTCCGCGTTATCGTTGTGCTCATCGCAGGCAAGAAGTCATCGGGGCTCACGCCCTGCGTTTGGGCAATATGCGCAGCAGGGTGTTATCCCGCACAAAGTAGTGGTGATACAACCCGGCCAGGGCATGCAGGCCGATCAGCCAGTAGCCGGTGTTGGCCAGCAGTTCATGCCAGCCCTTGATCTCCTTGGCAAAGGCCGGGTTCTCGCCTGTCAGTGCTGGCAACTCGACACCGTAGAACAGCACCGAATGCCCCAGTGCGCTGACGACCAGCCAACCGAGGAATGGCGTAACGATCATGAACAGGTACAACGCCCAGTGCATCAGCTTGGAGATCAGCATCTGCCAGAGCGGCGGCGCGGGGACGATCTTCGGTGCCACGCCGACGGCGCGGGCCAGCAGGCGCAGCCAGACCAGCAGGAACACGGTCAGGCCGAACATGTAGTGGGCCTCGACGATCAGTGTCCGGGCACCACTGCCCTTGGGGAAGTATCCGCGCAGTTCGATGCAGGCGTAGACCACTGCCAGCAGCACCAGCATCAACCAGTGCAACGTAATCGACAGGCTGCTGTAGCGGCTGTCGGTATTTTTCCAGGGCATACGGTGTTCCTCGGATCATCAGGGCTGGAACCTCCGTTCTTGAGCGACGGAGTCCCTACACCTTAATAGGTTTAGCAGCATTTTGCCCAAGGCAACTCAGGAGGGGGGTGTGCATTCTCCGTAACTGGGATTTGCTTTTATATATGTTTATCCATATATTCGAAAAACCATATGTATCGAGTTGCTCGCAATGTCCTGTTTTACCTCCCCCGTGGAACTCTTCAAATGCCTGGCTGACGAAACCCGTAGCCGGGTGGTGCTGCTGGTGGCCCGTGAAGGTGAACTCTGCGTGTGTGAATTGACCGCCGCCCTGGAGTTGAGTCAGCCAAAAATCTCCCGGCACCTGGCGCAACTGCGCCAGGGCGGGCTGCTGGCCGACCGGCGGCAGGGGCAATGGGTGTTTTACCGTCTGCACCCCGAGTTGCCGCAATGGGTCTCGACCTTGCTGCAAGGCACCCTGCAGGCCAGCGAGCAGTGGCTGGCGGCGGATATCCGGCGCCTGCAGGCCATGAATGACCGGCCACTGCGCTGCTGCTGAGCGTTTACTCCCCCTCTTGCTAACCTTGAAGGTTGTTGTGCATGTTGATTGCCGCGTTGATTTTCCTGCTGACCATTACCCTGGTGATCTGGCAGCCCAAGGGCCTGGGCGTCGGCTGGAGCGCCTGCCTGGGCGCGCTGCTGGCCTTGCTCTGCGGGGTAGTCCATCTCGCTGATATTCCGTTGGTCTGGCAGATCATCTGGAATGCCACCGGCACCTTTATCGCCCTGATCATCATCAGCCTGTTGCTTGACGAGGCCGGCTTCTTTGCCTGGGCGGCGCTGCATGTGGCGCGCTGGGGGCAGGGCAGCGGACGCAAGCTGTTCGCCGCCTTCGTGCTGCTGGGGGCGCTGGTCTCGGCGCTGTTCGCCAACGACGGCGCGGCGTTGATCCTCACGCCGATTGTGATCGCCATGCTCCTGGCCCTGCGCTTTTCCAAGGCGGCGACCCTGGCGTTTGTCATGGCCGCCGGTTTTATCGCCGACACCGCGAGCCTGCCGCTGGTGGTGTCGAACCTGGTGAACATCGTCTCGGCGGACTATTTCAAGATCGGCTTCAATGCTTATGCCTCGGTGATGCTGCCGGTGAACCTGGTCAGCGTGGCGGCGACCCTGCTGGTGTTGCTGTGGTTCTTCCGACGTGACATTCCCCGTGACTATGATCCGCAGCAGCTGGAGTCGCCCGCCAGTGCGATCCACGACAAGGCGACTTTCATTGCCGGCTGGTGGGTATTGATCATCCTGCTGGTGGGCTGTTTTGCCCTGGAGCCCCTGGGGATTCCCATCAGCGCGATTTCGGCGGTGTGCGCGGCCTTGCTGCTGGGGATCGCCGCACGGGGTCACAAGATCTCGACCCGCAAGGTGCTGAAAGAAGCGCCGTGGCAGATCGTGATTTTCTCCCTGGGCATGTACCTGGTGGTCTATGGCCTGCGCAATGCCGGGTTGACCACTTACCTGGCCGGTTGGCTGGACCATTTCGCGCACTACGGGATCTGGGGCGCGGCCATGGGCACCGGGCTGTTGAGCGCGTTCCTGTCCTCGGTCATGAACAACCTGCCGACGGTGCTGATCGGCGCCTTGTCCATCGATGCCAGCCAGGCCAGCGGCGTGGTGAAGGAGGCGATGATCTACGCCAACGTCATCGGCAGCGACCTGGGCCCGAAAATCACCCCCATCGGCAGCCTGGCCACCTTGCTCTGGCTGCATGTGCTGGAGCGCAAGGATATCCGTATCGGCTGGGGTTACTACTTCAAGGTCGGGATTGTCCTGACCCTGCCGGTGCTGCTGGTGACCCTGGCGGCCCTGGCGTTGCGTTTGTCGCTGGTTTGACGAGGAGGGCGATGAAGCGGTGGTGATGGTGGCGTTCAAGGCGACGGAGATCAAGCGGCGGTGTCGGGCGTTGGGGCCTGGGGATATCGATAGAGAACATTTGCAGCAAATCGGTCAGTTGTAAGTCTGTGCCGCCGCGAAGAGGCCCGAAAGGTCACTGCTGAACTCAACCGGTACCCGGCACATTCGGCCAAAGATCAGCCACCAGGAACAATCGCTCGGCCTCTTCCCAGTCGCCTTGGGCATTCTGGGTCAAGCGCACCAGCAACTGCGCCGGCGCATGCGGGTCCAGCTCCTTCAACCATTGTTCCAGGTGCTCCCGCGACCAGGAATCCGCTTCGGCATAGTGCGCCGGCGCCAGCCAGGCGTGGCGGGGCAGGGGTTGCCAGCGGCCCGCCGGGCTGCGTTTGATAAAGTCCTGCCAATCCCGCTGATGCAACCAGCTCCCGTGCAGATGCTGCGGATGAGCTCCCCGGGGCGGACGCGCCGTCCCGGGCCACGGATACAACAGGTAACCGCCGAGCCACAACTGCGCGCTGAACTGATGGATATCCAGCGCCTCCAAGGCCTCGCGGCTTTCCGGACGGGCGGAAATCGGCAACTGGTGCTCGCTCAGGTGCGCCAGCTTGCGATCCAGCCGGTCATGACACCCCGGACCGAGCCAGCGCGCCGGGTCCTGGCCGCCGCCTTGCTGCGGGCCCAGGTACAGCTTGATCGCCAATTCCAGGTGATGCACACCATCACGATCGCGCAACAGCAGGTCCAACTCACCCAGGGTGTGGCCCTCGCGGCGGATCGGCAGATTGGCGCCGATCAACTCGATCCCCGGCGCCTGTTGCACGGCAAACTGCCACAGTCGCTCGTAATACAGCCCCAATCGCCGGGTCGCCCCGCGCACCAGCCAACCCTGCAACTCGACGGGATCGCGGTCCAGCGTGTGCAACCACTGCTCCAGCCGTTCCGGCGCCTGCACCCAGTCGCTGCCGGCCAACGGGTGGCGTTGCGGCCACGGCGTGTCTTCCAGCATCGGCGGCGCCAGGATGACCCAGGCCAGGTCGCGCACTTCGGGATGGCGCAACTGTCGGGGCAGGTTGAGCAAGTCGGGGAAGAGGATCATCCTGCGAGCATAGCTGAAAGGGTTTTGTCTCGGGCCGGCTTTCGCCCATAATCTCCCCTTTGCCCGTCCCAGACCCCGCAGGAGCCCCATGGAGCAATTTCGCAATATCGGCATCATTGGCCGCCTGGGCAGTTCGCAGGTGCTGGATACCGTTCGCCGGCTGAAGAAATTCCTCCTGGCGCGGCACCTGCACGTCATCCTCGAGGACACCATCGCCGAGGTCCTGCCGGGCCATGGCCTGCAAACCTCGTCGCGCAAGATGCTCGGCGAAGTCTGCGACATGGTCATCGTCGTCGGCGGCGACGGCAGCCTGCTCGGCGCCGCCCGCGCGCTGGCCCGGCACAATATCCCGGTGCTGGGGATCAACCGCGGCAACCTGGGCTTTCTCACCGATATCCGCCCGGATGACCTGGAAGTCGAAGTGGCCAAGGTCCTCGACGGCCATTACCTGGTGGAAAACCGCTTCCTGCTGCAGGCCGAAGTGCGCCGCCATGCCGAAGCCATCGGCCAGGGCGATGCGCTCAACGACGTGGTCCTGCACCCCGGCAAGTCGACGCGGATGATCGAGTTCGAGCTGTACATCGACGGCCAGTTCGTCTGCAGCCAGAAAGCCGACGGCCTGATCGTCGCCACGCCCACCGGTTCCACCGCCTATGCGCTGTCCGCCGGCGGTCCGATCATGCATCCCAAGCTCGATGCCATTGTGATTGTGCCGATGTACCCCCATACCTTGTCCAGCCGCCCCATTGTGGTCGACGGCAACAGCGAGTTGAAAATCGTGGTGTCCAAGGACATGCAGATCTACCCGCAGGTTTCCTGTGACGGGCAGAACCATTTCACCTGTGCCCCCGGCGATACGGTGACCATCAGCAAGAAACCGCAGAAGCTGCGGCTGATTCACCCGCTGGATCACAACTATTACGAAGTCTGCCGCACCAAGCTCGGTTGGGGCAGTCGGCTGGGTGGTGGAGGCGACTGATGCTCGATCCCGCACGTGGCTACGATCTGATCGGTGATGTGCACGGTTGCGCCCATACCCTCGAACATCTGCTGGACATGCTCGGCTACCAGAAGCTGGGGGGCATCTGGCGTCATCCGTCGCGCATGGCGGTGTTCCTCGGCGATATCATCGACCGTGGCCCGCGTATCCGCGAAGCCCTGCATATCGTCCATGACATGGTCGAGGCCGGGCAGGCGCTGTGCATCATGGGCAACCATGAGTTCAACGCCCTGGGCTGGAGCACCCCGGCAGCGGCGGGCAGCGGCAAGCAGTTCGTCCGCGAGCACACGCCGCGGCACGCCCGGCTGCTCAATGAAACCCTGACCCAGTTCGAACAGCATCCGGCGGATTGGCAGGATTTCCTCGGTTGGTTCTACGAGCTGCCGCTGTTTATCGATGCCGGGCGTTTCCGCGTGGTGCATGCCTGCTGGGATGGCGGCTTGATCGCGCCTCTGCGGACGCAGTACCCCGACGGCCGGATCGACGAAGCTTTCCTCAAGGATTCGGCGCTGCCCGGCAGTTTTGCCGCGACGGTGTTCGACCGCCTGCTGCGCGGCACCGATATGCGCCTGCCGGACGGCCTGACACTGACCGGCGGTGACGGCCTGACCCGGGCGTTCTTCCGCACCAAGTTCTGGGAAGACGACCCGCAGACCTACGGTGATATCGTCTTCCAGCCGGATGCCCTGCCTGAGTTGGTGGCGAGCAAAGCGCTGTCCTCGACCGAAAAGAATGCCCTGCTGCGCTACGGCCTCGAAGAACCGATGCTGTTCGTCGGTCACTACTGGCGCAGCGGCAAGCCCGCGCCGATCCGTCCCAACCTGGCCTGCCTGGATTACAGCGCCGTGCTCTACGGCAAGCTGGCGGCTTACCGGCTGGACCAGGAAACCACCCTCGACCCGCAGAAATTCGTCTGGGTCGACGTCGAACGTCCCGAGGCTTTGCGATGAGTGCCACTGCTGTCTTACGCCTGCCGTTGACCACTGATCTGAGTGGCTTCGTCAAACTGCTGGAGCGCATGCAGGTGCCGCACCGGGTCAACGAGGAATCCGGCGAGCAGGTGCTGTGGGTGCCCGAGTCGATCAGTGCCGACGTGCTGTCGTTGTACCAGCGTTTTCCCGCTGGCGACCCGGACAACCATCTGGAAGTCCCGGACAAACCGGTGGCCATGACCCGGCCGAATTTTCTCACCCAGATACGCCAGAGCCCGGCCACCGCCACGATCCTCTTGCTGAGCCTGATCGTCGCCGGCGTGACCCTGCTCGGTGACAACCTCCAGAGGATGCACTGGTTGACCTTCCTCGACTTCCGGGTGAACGGCAACTACGTCCAGTTCACGCCCCTGGCCGATGGCCTGGCGGCAGGGCAGTGGTGGCGGTTGGTGACGCCGATGCTGATCCACTTCGGCATCCTGCATATCGCCATGAACGGCATGTGGTACTGGGAGCTGGGCCGGCGCATCGAGTTGCGCCAGGGCAGCATCAACCTGATCGGGCTGACGTTGCTGTTCAGCCTGGTCTCCAACTACACGCAGTATTACGTCAGCGGCCCGACCCTGTTCGGCGGCCTGTCCGGGGTGCTTTACGGTTTGCTCGGGTATTGCTGGATCTACCAATGGGTGTCGCCGAACCCGGTCTATCGTTTGCCACGCGGTGTGCTGGTGATGATGCTGGTCTGGCTGCTGTTGTGCCTGTCGGGCCTGGTCTCGATGATCGGCTTCGGCGAAATCGCCAACGGCGCCCATGTCGGTGGACTGCTCATCGGATGTTTCAGCGGTTTGTTGGGCGGCCTCTGGTCTCGTCGTAAACTGGCCATCTAGTCGACTTTTTTCAAGCGTGGAGAGCGCATGTCCTCTTTTATCGAAATGATTGAAAACATCACCCCCGACATCTACGAGAGCCTGAAACTGGCGGTGGAAATCGGCAAGTGGTCCGACGGGCGCAAGCTCAGCGCCGAACAGCGCGAGCTGTCATTGCAGGCGATGATCGCCTGGGAAACCCAGAACCTGCCGGAAGACCAGCGCACCGGCTACATGGGCGCGCAGGAATGCGCCTCGAAGTCGGCGCCGGTGCCGAACATTCTGTTCAAATCGGATGCCATCCATTGATCGAGCTTGGCCGCGGTGCAATCAGCAAAATGTCGACGCGCCTTGAAGGCGCCGACGTGCAGTACGCCTTTCGCCTGGGTGACAGCGAGGTGCCGGTCAATCCGTTGATCGGCCAGAAACTGCGCCTGGAATTCCTCGGGGCGATTCATTGCACCCACTGTGGACGCAAGACCAAGACCAGCTTCAGCCAGGGTTATTGCTACCCATGCATGACCAAGCTGGCCCAGTGCGACACCTGCATCATGAGTCCCGAGCGCTGCCATTACGACGCCGGCACCTGCCGCGAGCCGTCCTGGGGTGAAAAATTCTGCATGACCGACCACGTGGTCTACCTGGCCAATTCGTCGGGGATCAAGGTCGGCATCACCCGCGCCACCCAGTTACCGACCCGCTGGCTCGACCAGGGCGCCAGCCAGGCACTGCCGATCGTCCGTGTGGCGACCCGCCAGCAGTCCGGCTTCGTCGAGGACCTGTTCCGCAGCCAGGTGGCCGACAAGACCAACTGGCGCGCCTTGCTCAAGGGCGATGCGCCGGCGGTGGACCTCAAGGCGGTGCGCGATCAACTGTTCGAATCCTGCGCCGAAGGTTTTGCCGCTTTGCAGGCGCGTTTCGGTTTGCAGGCGATCCAGCCGGTGCATGATGTCGAGCCGCTGGAAATCCGCTATCCGATCGAGCACTACCCGACCAAGGTGGTCAGCTTCAACCTGGACAAAGACCCGATTGCCGAAGGCACGCTGATGGGGATCAAGGGCCAGTACCTGATCTTTGACACCGGTGTGATCAATATCCGTAAATACACGGCCTACCAGCTCGCCGTGCATCAGTAAAAGGACGCCCTCATGCGCACCGAACAACCGAAGATGATTTATCTGAAGGACTATCAGGCACCGGACTACCTGATCGACGAGACGCACCTGACCTTCGAGTTGTTCGAGGACCATACCCTGGTCCATGCGCAACTGGTGATGCGTCGCAACCCGGCTGCCGGCGCGGGCCTGCCGCCGCTGGTGCTGGACGGCCAGTTGCTGGAGCTGCTGTCGGTGCAACTCGACGACCAGGTGTTGTCGAGCGGTGACTACCAGATCGACGACAGCCACCTGACCCTGCACCCGGGCAGCGAGCGCTTCAGCGTCGACACCAGCGTGAAGATCCACCCGGAAACCAACACCGCCCTGGAAGGCCTGTACAAGTCCGGCGCGATGTTCTGCACCCAGTGCGAGGCCGAAGGCTTTCGCAAGATCACCTACTACCTCGACCGCCCGGATGTGATGAGCAAGTTCACCACCACGGTGATCGCCGAACAGCATCGTTATCCGGTGCTGTTGTCCAACGGTAACCCGGTGGGCAACGGTCCCCAGGACGACGGTCGGCACTGGGCGACCTGGGAAGACCCGTTCATGAAACCGGCCTACCTGTTCGCCCTGGTGGCGGGTGACCTGTGGTGTGTCGAAGACAGCTTCGCAACCATGAGCGGTCGCGACGTCGCGCTGCGCATCTACGTCGAGCCGGAAAATATCGACAAGTGCCAGCACGCCATGAACAGCTTGAAGAAGTCCATGCGCTGGGACGAGGAAGTCTATGGTCGCGAGTACGACCTGGACATCTTCATGATCGTCGCGGTCAACGACTTCAACATGGGCGCCATGGAGAACAAGGGCCTCAATATCTTCAACTCCAGCGCCGTGCTGGCCCGCGCCGAAACCGCCACCGATGCCGCGCACCAGCGGGTCGAGGCCATCGTCGCCCATGAGTACTTCCACAACTGGTCGGGCAACCGCGTGACTTGCCGCGACTGGTTCCAGCTGTCGCTCAAGGAAGGCTTCACGGTGTTCCGCGATGCCGGTTTCTCCGCCGACATGAACTCGGCCACGGTCAAGCGTATCCAGGATGTCGCCTACCTGCGGACCCATCAGTTCGCCGAAGACGGCGGTCCCATGGCCCACGCCGTGCGCCCGGACAGCTTTATCGAGATCTCCAACTTCTACACCCTGACCGTGTACGAGAAGGGTTCGGAAGTGGTCGGCATGATCCACACCCTGCTGGGTGCCGAAGGTTTCCGCAAAGGCAGTGACCTGTATTTCCAACGCCATGACGGCCAGGCCGTGACCTGCGACGATTTCGTCAAGGCCATGGAGGATGCCAACGGTGTCGATTTCAGCCAGTTCAAACGCTGGTACAGCCAGGCTGGTACGCCGCGTCTTGCCGTCAGCGAAAGCTACGATGCGAGCGCCAAGACCTACAGCCTGACCTTCCTCCAGAGCTGCCCGCAGACCCCGGACAAGCAGGAAAAACTGCCGTTCGTGATTCCGGTGGAGATCGGCCTGCTGGATGCCCAGGGTACTGAAATCGCCCTGCAACTGACCGGTGAAGCGGCCGCCGGCGCCACCAGCCGCGTGCTTTCGGTGACCGAAGCCGAACAGACCTTCACCTTTGTCGGCATCGCCGCCAAGCCGTTGCCATCGTTGCTGCGGGGCTTCTCGGCGCCGGTGAAGCTGAGCTTCCCGTATGACCGCGACCAGTTGATGTTCCTGATGCAGCACGACAGCGACGGTTTCAACCGTTGGGACGCCGGCCAGCAATTGTCGGTGCAGGTGTTGCAGGAACTGATTGTCCAGCATCAGAAAGGTGAAACGCTGGTGCTCGATCCGCGTCTGGTCACCGCTCTGCGTAGCGTGTTGGGCAATGAGCAGCTTGATCAGGCGATGGTTGCCGAGATGCTTTCCTTGCCGGGCGAGGCCTACCTCACCGAGATCAGCGAAGTGGCGGATGTCGAGGCGATTCATACCGCTCGCGAATTCGTTCGCCGGCAGTTGGCCGAGCAGTTGTTCGACGGCTTGTGGCAGCGTTACCAGGCCAACCGCGCGGTGTCGAAAACCACGGCTTACGTGGCCGAGAACGAACATTTCGCCCGCCGTGCCCTGCAAAACATCGCGCTGTCGTACCTGATGCTCAGCGGCAAGCCTGAAGTACTGGCGGCGACCCTGGAGCAGTTCGAAAGCGCTGACAACATGACCGAGCGCCTGACCGCCCTGGCGGTGCTGGTGAACTCGCCGTTCGAAGCCGAGAAGGCGTTGGCGCTGGCCAGTTTCGCCGAGCACTTCAAGGACAATCCGCTGGTCATGGACCAGTGGTTCAGCGTCCAGGCCGGCAGCACGTTGCCCGGCGGCTTGCAGCGGGTCAAGGCATTGATGGAGCACCCGGCGTTCACCATCAAGAACCCGAACAAGGTGCGGGCGTTGATCGGTGCGTTTGCCGGGCAGAACCTGATCAACTTCCATGCGGCGGACGGTTCCGGTTACCGCTTCCTGGCGGACCTGGTGATCCAGCTCAATGCGCTGAACCCGCAGATCGCTTCCCGGCAGCTGGCGCCGCTGACCCGCTGGCGCAAGTATGACGACGCCCGTCAGGCGCTGATGAAGGCAGAGCTGGAGCGGATTCGCGGTTCGGGCGAGCTGTCGGCCGACGTGTACGAGGTGGTCAGCAAAAGCCTGGCCTGATCAGGTTCCAACGGCGAACACCGATCCCTGTGGGAGCCGGCTTGCTGGCGATGGCGATGTCATATTCACCACCGCTATCGCTGGCAAGCCAGCTCCTACAGTTGACTGCATTCAGCCTGCGAGACCGGTGTTGTTCTGTAGATTTCCGCCAAAGGCCACGCTCGTGGCCTTTGTTCATCACCTCACCTGATGCCCCATCATTCAGGCTCCCCCTCAACGCCCCGGGTTAACAAAAGATAACGTGGCGTCGATTGTCAGACGATTCCAAAGCCCGATAGGATAGCTCCAGCTTTAGAAGGGGCTCTAGATTGCCGGTTTCAGACGAACCGGCGGTCATGAAAACGCCCTCGAAGGCGCCCTGATAGGTTGGATGACCTGACAATAATAATGGGGAGAAAGGTCTATGAATGAGCCTGTGAGGCCTACGGGTTCTGGCTGTCCGCCGACATGGCGCGGTACGGCATTGCTGGTGGCGGCGCTTTCGCTGTCGGGACTGGCGGCACTGCCGGCCAGCGCATACGCGGCAGCGCCAGCCACTGCTGACACTGTCTACTCCATCGAATCCTCCAAGGCCATCAAGAGCCTGCTGCTCGACGTGGTGCATGCCGGCAAGCGGCTGGTGGCCGTCGGCGATCGCGGGCACATCCTCTTTTCCGACGACCAGGGCGGCCACTGGACCCAGGCCAAGGTCCCGACCCGGCAGATGCTCACTGCGGTCTATTTCGTCGACGACCAGCACGGCTGGGCCGTCGGCCACGATGCACAGATTCTCGCCAGCACCGACGGCGGCGCCACCTGGACCCGCCAGTTCCAGGACCTCAAGCGCGAAGCGCCGTTGCTCGACCTCTGGTTCAAGGACGCCAGCACCGGCTTTGCCGTGGGCGCCTACGGGGCCCTGCTGGAAACCATCGACGGTGGCCAGCACTGGGAAAATGTCAGCGACCGTATCGACAACCCCGATCAGTTCCACCTCAACGCCATCGCGGCGGTCAAGGATGCCGGGCTATTTGTGGTCGGCGAGCAGGGCAGCATGTTCCGCTCCGCCGACTGGGGCCAGACCTGGGAGCACGTCGACGGCCCTTACCAGGGTTCGCTGTTCGGCGTGATCGGCACCGCTCAACCCTCCACGCTGCTGGCCTACGGCTTGCGCGGCAATCTCTACCGCTCCAGCGACTTCGGCAGCAGTTGGGAACCGGTTGAGCTCAAGGCCGCCCGTGGCGCCCTGGAGTTCGGTCTGTCCGGTGCGACCTTGCTGGATGACGGTTCGCTGGTGATCGTCGGCAACGGCGGCAGCGTGATCCGCAGCACCGATGACGGCATGACCTTCAGCGTGTTCAACCGTCCCGACCGGATTTCCCTGTCGGCAGTGACGGCGGCCGGCAACGGCAACCTGATCCTCGTCGGCCAGGGCGGCGCCCACACCACCACGCCCACGGGCGCTGAGCTGGGCCAATAACAAGAAAGGCGGGAATGTATGAGCAGTCAGCAAAGTCATCATCAAGACAAGGCGACGTTTCTCGAGCGCCTGATTTTCAATAACCGCCCGGCGGTGATCGTCATCTGCCTGCTGGTCAGCGTCTTCCTGTTCTGGCAGGCCACGCTGATCCGGCCGTCCACCAGCTTCGAGAAAATGATTCCGCTCAAGCATCCGTTCATTGAAAAGATGATGGAGCACCGCAACGACCTCGCCAACCTGGGTAATACCGTGCGGATTTCGGTGGAGGCCAAGGACGGCGATATCTTCACTAAGGAGTACATGGAGACCCTGCGTCAGGTCAATGACGAGGTGTTCTACATTCCCGGTGTCGACCGCTCCGGCCTCAAGTCGCTGTGGAGCCCCAGCGTGCGCTGGACCGAGGTGACGGAGGAGGGCTTTGCCGGCGGCGAAGTGATCCCGCAGAGCTACAACGGCTCGGCCGACAGCCTCGAAAAGCTGCGCAACAACGTGCTCAAGTCCGGCCAGGTCGGGCGCCTGGTGGCCAACGACTTCAAGTCGAGCATCGTCGATATCCCGTTGCTGGAGTCCTATCCGGACCCACAGGACCAGGGCAAGTTGCTGGCGCTGGACTACCAGAAATTCTCCCACCAGCTCGAAGAAAAGATCCGCGAGAAGTTCGAAGCGCAGAACCCCAATGTGAAGGTGCATATCGTCGGCTTCGCCAAGAAGGTCGGTGACCTGATCGATGGCCTGGTCATGGTGGTGCTGTTCTTCGGCGTCGCCTTTGTCATCACCCTGGTGCTGCTGTACTGGTTTACCCGGTGCATCCGCAGCACCGTTGCCGTATTGAGCACCACCCTGGTGGCGGTGGTCTGGCAACTGGGGCTGATGCATGCGTTCGGCTTCGGCCTGGACCCTTACTCGATGCTGGTGCCGTTCCTGATCTTCGCCATCGGGATCTCCCATGGCGTACAGAAGATCAACGGCATCGCCTTGCAATCCAGCGACGCCGACAACGCCCTGACGGCGGCGCGACGGACCTTCCGGCAACTGTTCCTGCCGGGGATGATTGCGATCCTCGCTGACGCCGTGGGTTTTATCACCCTGCTGATCATCGATATCGGCGTGATCCGCGAACTGGCCATCGGCGCGTCCATCGGCGTGGGGGTGATCGTGTTCACCAACCTGATCCTGCTGCCGGTGGCCATCTCCTATGTCGGCATCAGCAAGCGGGCGGTCGAGCGCAGCAAGAAGGATGCGACCCGCGAGCATTCGTTCTGGCGCCTGCTGGCGAACTTCGCCAGCCCCAGGGTCGCCCCGGTGTCCATCGTCCTGGCCTTGCTGGCCCTGGGTGGCGGCCTCTGGTACGGGCAGAACCTGAAGATCGGCGACCTTGACCAGGGCGCGCCGGAACTGCGTCCCGACTCGCGCTACAACAAGGACAACCGCTTTATCATCAACAACTACTCCACCAGTTCCGACGTGCTGGTGGTGATGGTCAAGACTCCGCCCGAGGGCTGTTCGCACTATGAGGCGATGGCGCCCATCGATGAACTGATGTGGAAGATGCAGAACACCGAGGGCGTGCAGTCGGCGATCTCCCTGGTGACCGTGTCCAAGCAGATGATCAAGGGCATGAACGAGGGCAACCTGAAATGGGAAACCCTGTCGCGCAACCCGGATGTGCTGAACAACTCCATCTCCCGGGCCGATGGCCTGTACAACAACAATTGCTCGCTGGCTCCGGTGCTGGTGTTCCTCAACGATCACAAGGCCGCGACCCTCGACCGTGCCGTGCATGCGGTGCAGGACTTCGCCAAGGAGAACAACAAGGACGGCCTGGAATTCCTCCTCGCTGCCGGTAACGCCGGGATCGAGGCGGCCACCAACGAAGTGATCAAGGAGTCGGAACTGACCATCCTGATCCTGGTGTATATCTGCGTGGCGACCATGTGCATGATCACCTTCCGCTCATGGGCGGCGACTCTGTGCATCGTCCTGCCGCTGGTGCTGACCTCGGTGCTGGGCAATGCGCTGATGGCGTTCATGGGGATCGGCGTGAAGGTCGCGACCTTGCCGGTGGTGGCGCTGGGTGTGGGGATTGGCGTGGACTACGGCATCTACATCTACAGTCGCCTGGAAAGCTTCCTGCGTGCGGGGCTGCCGTTGCAGGAGGCGTACTACCAGACGCTGAAATCCACGGGCAAGGCGGTGTTGTTCACCGGCCTGTGCCTGGCAATCGGGGTGTGCACCTGGATCTTCTCGGCGATCAAGTTCCAGGCCGATATGGGCCTGATGCTGACCTTCATGCTGCTCTGGAACATGTTCGGCGCGCTGTGGCTGTTGCCGGCGCTGGCGCGGTTCCTGATCAAGCCCGAGAAGCTGGCGGGCAAGGTGGGCGGGTCGTTGTTTTCCCATTGAGAACACCTGAGGTGCAGACACTCTAAACTTGTAGGAGCAGGGCTTGCCCGCGAAGCTTTTGGCGGCCTCAAGGGCCCCTTCGCTGGCAAGCCAGGCTCCTACAGGATCGGTGTATACCCGTCATAGTGCGCTTTTGCTGGCCGATATCGCCTATCATGAGCACTTCCCCAAACACGATAGAACACCATGACCGCTGCAACCGACACCCTGCTCAACGCCCTCGCAACCAGCAACATGCTTGAAGTCGACGGCCTGCACGCCTTCGATTTCACCCTCGACGACAGCCGCCTGCTGATCGAATGCATGGATGGCCGGGCCGAAAAACGCTGGAGTTTCACCCGTGCCCAGCTTGAAGCGGCGACTTTCGACGAGGCCCTGCAAAGCTGGACCCTGAGCGACGACTCCAGCGAGCATCGCCTGGTTTGCATGAGCACCTTCACCGGGCGCGACGAAGAGGAATAAGGCGTTGGCTGCATCGGTTCACCTCGCCCTTTGAGGTGCGCGCGCTGCGACAATAGACCGCATCCCTTGATGAATCAGGCACTTGCGCTTCTATTAATGACACTGATATCCGCTACTGCTGCAATGAATTTCAACGATGTCCACCCTCGGATGTACTTTTGACTCACGGCCTGAAAGGGCAAGCAAGCCAACTGACATTCGAGGGTTACCATCATGAACTTCAATCTTTTCTCCATCATCGCTGCTTCCGCTGTTTCCGCCACCGTAGCCCTGCCTGCCAGCGCCAACGTTGAAATCAACAGCCCTAAAAGCCACACCCAGAGCTACACCCAGAAGTACCTGCAACAGAGCGCCAACTTCTACGCCGCCCTGGATCACAAAGCCCAGCACTGAGCACTGAAGCCTGGACACATACCTTGTGGGAGTTGGACCGCCGCGAAGAGGCCCTTGGGGCCACCAAAAGCTTCGCAGGCAAGCACCGCTCCCACACCACTCCCACAAGGTATGTGCCCAGGTTCAGGTTATGTCGTGGGTTTCAGATTGAATGCTTTAAGTGAGCACGCTCACATCAGTGCTTGGCCATGACCGCATTGAACAGTTCCGATGCCAGGAACTGTTCCAGCCAAGTCTGTAGATGTTTGTACGGCGCTTGCGCAAACCACAGCTGATCCACATGGGCAAATTGGCGCACGAACGGTGCGACCGCAATGTCCGCCAGGGTCAGGTGTTCGGCCAACAGATGGCCGTTACGCGCAAGCAGACCGTCCAGTTTCAAGAGAAATTGCCCGCCCTGTTCCCGATAGTGCTCCATGGGAAATTCCGGGTAGCGCACCGCGTACTTGTAGCGGTCCAGCCACGGTTTGAACACCGTGTCGTTTTCTTCGATCAGCAGCTCCGTGGCCTGTGCCGTCACGGGATCACTGCCGAGCAGCCAATCCTGCGGATCATGCTGGGCCAGCGCCCAGTGCATGATCTCCAGGCTTTGTTCGATCACCTGCCCATCAGCACACGCCAGCACCGGCACCGTGCCCTTGCTCGACAACGCCAGCATCCGCGCGGGCTTGTTCTTGAGGCTGACTTCCTCGATGTCTACCGCCACCCCCGAATACCGCAGCGCCATGCGTGCGCGCATGGCGTAAGGGCAGCGGCGGAACGAATACAGCGTGGCCGGCGTCATTTCACCTCCAGGGTGCTCAGCCCGTTGCCTTGGCGGCGTACCTGGATCTGCACCGGTATCCGCTCGTGCATTTCCTGTACGTGGGAAATCACCGCGACCTTGCGGCCCTGGGCTTGCAGGCCGTCCAGCGCATCCATCGCCAGTTGCAGGGATTCGGGGTCGAGGCTGCCGAAGCCTTCGTCGATAAACAGCGATTCGATCTTCAGCGTACTCGAGGCCATCGACGCCAGGCCCAGTGCCAGGGCCAGCGAGACCAGGAAGGTTTCGCCGCCCGACAGCGAATGCACCGAACGCAGTTCGTCGCCCATCTCCGTGTCCATCACCAACAACCCGAGCATGCTGCCGCCACGCTTGAGGCGATAACGCCGCACCAGTTGGCGCAATTGCGCGTTGGCGTGGTGCACCAGCAGGTCGAGGTTGTAGGCCTGGGCCAGTTTGCGGAAGCGGTCGCCGGTGGCCGAGCCGATCAGCGCATCCAGGCGCGCCCAGCGCTGATACTCGCTGTTGGCCTCGGCGATCCGCTGTTGCAGTTCCTGGTTGGCGTCCTGGCGGCGCTGGTCTTCGGTCTGTTGCGCGCGCAGCTCCGCACAATGGTGTTCGCTGGTAATCAGTTGTGTTTGTAGATCGTTCAGGGCGGCGTCCAGTGCTGGCGCGTCGAGGTTGCCATTGTGCTGGGCCTGATGCTGCTGAAGATGTTTCTCCCGCTCCTGCACCAACACCCGGGATTGCTCGACGGCTTTTTCGCTGACCTGCAATTGCTGGCGCAGTTGGCTGACGCGTTCATCATCGCAGGCCAGCAGTTGCTCAAGCCCGGCGTCGTCCAGTTCCGGGTGGCGCGCGCGCCAGTCCGTGACCTGTTGCGCCAGTTCCAGGCTTTCCTGTTCCAGGGCCTGTCGGCGTTCCAGGCGGGCCTTGAGGTCGGCACTCAGCTGGATCAGTTGGCTACCGAGTGCTTGCAACTGCTGGTTGGCCGAAGTATCGGCCTGCCGCGCATGCTCGACCGTCTGGTCCATCTGCTGCTGCCAGGCTTCGACGCTGGCGTGTTCGCCAATCAAGCTGACCAGCTTTTGCTGACTGGCCTGCTGCTGCTCAAGCAGTGCGGCGCAACGCTGTTTCAGCTCTTCGTATTGCTGCTCGCGGGTCTGCTGGCGGACGTGCTCCAGTTCGATTTTTTCCTGGCGCTCGCGCTGTTCCTGTTGTTCCTCGCGCTGCTGTTCCAACTGGCCGAGACGTTGCGCGACCTGTTGATCGAGGTGCATGAAGGTCGCTGCCGGATCGTTGCGCAGGCCTTGCAGGGTCTCGTCCGGCAACAGGCTGGCGAAGGCGCCCAGTTCCTGTTCCAGTCGTTCCTGATCGGCACCCATCTGGCGTTGCTGATCGAGCAACTGCTGGTGCGCGGCCTGGCTGGCTTCGGTGGCGGCCTGCAATTGTTGCTGGAGCCGCGCGGCATCCTGTTGCAGGGTGAGCAGGGCGGTTTGCCGTTGTTCGTCCTGGCTGATGTTTTGCTGTAGTTGGTTCAGTTGCTGGCTGAGCCAGGTCTCGCGGCGGGCGCTGTCCTGCTCCAGCAGCGAGTTGTGCAACGGATGCGCTTGCAGGCTCGGCGCCAGTTCTTGTTGCTGCTGGGCCAACTGTTCCTGCTGGGTGAGCAGTTCTTTCTGCTGGGCAATCAGCCCGCCAACCTTTTCCCGAAGTTGGTTGAGCTTTTCCGTCAGCGTGTCGACGGCCTGCCGTGCCGTGGCTTCTTCGTTCTCATCGTGACGACCCAGGCTCTGCAACAGCGCCTCGGGTTGATGGTAAGGATGTTCGTGGCTGCCGCACACCGGGCAGGGCTGGTCGTCCTGCAACTGCCCGCGCAGCTCTTCGACGCTGGCACTGCGGGCCAGGCGCTGGCGTTCAAGCAACTGCCGGGTAATCGTCAGGGCCTGCTCGGCGACCTTGAGTTCATCCCGTGCTTGCAGGCCTTCGCGGTTGAGTTCATCACGTTGCTGTTGGGCGCTGTGTTGCCGTTCCTGCAACTGCTGCGTGCGTTGGTCCAACTCGCGTTGGCGGCTCCACAAGCGTTGCAGTTCTTCGAAGGCGCGCAGTTGCTTGCGATTGTCCTGTAGCAGGCTGCCGAGAATCTGGATCTGTTCGCCAACCGCTGCCGGTTCCGCCCCGGCCTCGCTGTACAGCACTTCGAGCGCGCCACGCTGCTCAGCAAGCTGTTGGTCGGTGTGGGCGACTCGCGCCTGTAACTGCGCCAGCTCGCGTTGGCCCTGGTTCAGTCGATTGCCGATCAGCATCAACTGCTGCAAGCGATCGCGATAGGCGTTCCAGGCCTCGCTCAACGGGGCGAGGGTGGCGCTGTGCTGCAACTGTTCGGCGATCTGCTCCAGGCGCGTGGCGACCTGCTGCTGTTGCTCCAGCAGTGAGGTGAGTTGCGCGCGGCCTTCGCTGCCGGCCTGTTCGGCGGCCTGCTTCTGCCGTTCGGTATCGCCCAGGTCCTTGCCCAGGTGGGTCAGCGTGGTCTGTTCATCAAAGGCCTGGCGCAGTAGCGGGGCACTTTCGCTTTGCCGGGCCAGGGCCTCGGTCAACTGGGCGTGGGCATTCGAGTGGCTCTGTTCAAGCTGCTGCTGACGGGCCTGCAAGTCGGCCTGCTGGTCAATATGCTGCTGGATCTGTACGGCCAGTGGCGCAAGTTGCTCGTTCAACTGGAGCTGACGGGCGAACTGATGCCGCTGCGGTGCCAGTTGTTCCAGGCGGGCGAGTTGCTGACGCTCGGCGCCACGGGCCTGCCAATCCTGTTCGGCCCCTTGCAGTTGCTCGACGGCGGCCTGGTGTTGTTCCTGCCGTTGCAGCAGCTCCTTGAGCCAGGTGTGCTGCAACTCCAACTGTTTGAGCTGGGCTTGCTGGGTCTTGAGTTGCTGTTGGGCCTCGCTGAATTGTCCATCCAGTTCGGCGCGTGCTTCAGTTGCCATGGGTGCGACGCCACCGGCCTGGTCCAGCAACAGCTTGTGGGCTTCGCGGGCCTGTTTGGTCTTGTCGAAGGCGCGCCGGCCGAGGCGGGTATAGAGCGCAGTGTCGGTGAGCTTTTCCAGCAGTTCACTGCGCTCGTTGTCGTCAGCCTTGAGAAAGGCGCTGAACTCGCTCTGGGCCAGCAACACCGCGCGGGTGAACTGTTCGAAGTTCAGGCCCAGGCGGCTTTCCAGCAGGGTCTTGTATTCGCCTTTCTGGCTGGCCAGCAGTTGGTCGCTGTCCAGATCGCGCAGGCTCTGGCGACTGGCCTGCAACTTGCCGCCGGCCTTGTCCCGGGCGCGGTTGGCTTCCCAGCGGGCGCGGTAGCGGCGGCCGTCGATGCCGACAAAATCCACTTCGGCATAACCGGCACCGGTGCCACGGCGCAGCAGGGTGCGCGGGTCGCCGGTGCCGATTTCGCCGTCGGCGTCCGGCACCTTGGCATCGCGCGAAGCATTGTTCAGCCGGGGTACGGCGCCGAACAGCGCCAGGCACAAAGCGTCGAGCAGGGTGCTTTTACCGGCGCCGGTGGGGCCGGTAATGGCGAACAGGCCGGCACTGGCCAGGGGCTCGGCGGTGAAATCCAGTTCGAAGGGGCCGGCCAGGGAGGCCAGGTTCTTCAGGCGGATGGCGAGGATCTTCATGGCTGTTCGCCCTCCAGCTGGACTTCCTGCAACAGCAGGGCAAAGTCGTTGAGGGTCGTGTCGTCGACCGGGTTGCCGTAGCTGTCCTGCCAGGCCCGGCTGAACAGTTCCTGCGGGCTGAGCTGGTCGAGATTGATCAGTCGCTCATTGTCCGTTTCGCCGTCACCAGCTCCTGAGCCGGCGTACTCGGCGGCGATCCGCACCAGGCGCACGGCCTTGCCTTGCAGGGCGGTTTCCACTTGCTGGCGCAGGTCCGGTTGCGGTTCATCCAGGCGTACCCGCACTTCCAGCCAGGGCTGGCGTTGCAGGTCGGCCAGCAGGTCGACATCCGGCAGTTGTGCCAACTGTTCAAGGATCTCGGCAAAGGGGGCCGGGCCCAGGCGTTGCAGGTTCACGGCGCGGGGAATCAGACGGCTGTCGACGCTGACCAGGGTTTCGCCATCAAGGACGATATCGAGGATCTGGTGCTGATAGGCGATTTCGGAAAACGACAGCGGAATCGGTGAGCCGCAGTAACGGATACGCTCCTCGCCGTTGACCTTCTGCGGCTTGTGCAGATGGCCGAGGGCGACATAGCTGACACTGGCGTTGAACAGGCTCGCGGGCAGGGCTTCGGCGCTGCCGATGATCAGGCTGCGCTCCGAGTCTTCGGAGACCGAGCCGCCGGCCATATGCGCGTGGCTGATGGCGACCAGGGCCTGGCCCGGCTGGCGCTTGGCGTTGGCCGCGGCGATCAGTCGGCGATGCACCTCGCCGGTACCCTTCAGGTAGTCGTCACCCAACTGCATGCCGGTGACTTCGGCGGGTCGCAGAAAGGGCAGGGCCAGGCACCAGGCGGCGATTTCGCCATCCTTGCCGGGCAAAGGCAACAGCAGGCGATCGCTGTCCAGCTCGCCATCGTCGAGCCACAGCACCCGGCCCACGGCATGGGTGCGCAGGCGACGCATCAGCGGCGCAGGCAGTTCAATTCGGGAACCGGAGTCATGGTTGCCGGCGATCATCACGATGGTCAGCAACGGCTGTTGTTCGTGGGCACTGACGATAAAGTCGTAGAGGCGTTCCTGGGCTTTTACCGGCGGGTTGACGGTGTCGAAGATATCGCCGGCGATCAGCAGGACATCGGGCTGCTGTTGCCCGAGTTGGGCCAGCAGCCAGGTGAGGAAACAAGCATGTTCGAAATCCCGCTCCTGGCCATGAAGGTTCTGGCCGAGGTGCCAGTCGGAGGTGTGAAACAGGCGCAAGGCAAACTCCAACTTATCGATTATTTGGGGTAGAGCGGCGGCAGGCTGCTGTCGCTTGCCGGGTCCTGGACGCGCTCGGCGACCGGGATCGCGCGGATCGCCCGCCACAGTTCCTCACCTTGCCAATACTGGCCGGCTTCGCTGTAGAGCGCGCCATTGAGGCCGTCCAGCGCATCGGACAGGGTGACAAAACGCGCGGCCATGTCGGCCAGGGTTTCCGGTTGTTGCCGGGCCCAGGCATCCAGGGCCTGGCGGGTGGCCTGGGGATCATTGGCCAGGCAGGTCCGTTTGAGATCGTCGAGCAGTGTCCGTGGGCTCGGGCCGGTCTGCGCGGCACGATGCACCGCCGGTTGCGAGCGGGCCCGCCACCACAGGCCGAAACCCAGCAGGGTGGTGCAGGCGAGGATCAGCGTGCTGAGCTTCCAGGCCCACAGCAGCGGCGGTTGCGGCGGCGTGTTGTTGACGGCGCTGCTCACCGGCGTGTCCACCGCCAGGCTCGGGTTGTTCGCCACTTGCAGGGTCCGCGCCGGCAGGCTGCTGCGTTCCATATGCTCTTCGTGGGTGTTCCACCAGACCACATCCACCGCCGGCAGGTCGAAGCTGCCGCTGTGGGTCGGGACCAGCGCCTCACGTTCCTCGCGGGTGCCGATCAGGCCGCGTTCGGTGTTCTGGTTGCTCAACTGCGGTTGGTCCGGGTAGCGCCGCAAGCCATTGATGGCGGTCGCCGGCAGTGGTGGCAGTTGCCCGCTGGAGAGCCCTTCGGCCTTGAGGGTCAGGCTGCGGGTCAGGGAGTCGCCGACCTGGCTGTGATCCGGTTCCGGGCTCCAGCTTTCACTGAGGCTCAGGCTGCGGGCCGGTAGCCACGGCACGTCGGCCGGCCAGGTATCGGGCTGGGGTTTGACCTGCAGGAGCATCTGCGCGGAGCTGACGCGCATCAGTTTGCCGGGCTTGGCACCCTGGGGCACCTGGCCCTGGTTTTGATTCGGCTGGGCGTCCACCAGGGTGGCGGTAAACACCTGCGCGGGGATCGTCAGTTCGCCGCTGTGTTGCGGGTAGATCGCATAACGCCACTCGATCACGCCATGGCGCACGCCGTTGATCAGCTTTTCGTAAGTGCGCGACTCGCCCAACTGCTCGACACGGGCGTCGGGAATCTGCAAAGGCGTGAGGCTGCTGTCGTCATACAGCGACACCGAGTGATAGATACGCAGGGTCAGCACGGCCTGGGCCTGGACGTAGACGCTGTCCTGGTCGAGGCTGGCGTCGATGAACACCGGCGCCAGGTTGTTGGCCGCGGCCTGGTCCTCGCCTTGCACCACCTGCAGGGTGATCGGCTCGCTGCTGAGTTCGCCCAGGTGCAGCTCCGGAATCACCACGTTGCCGTTTTCCTTTGGCGTCAGGGTGACGATCCAGCGCGTGGTGGCCTGGCTCTCGCCACCCAGGGTGGTCAACTGGTTGACCTGGCGGGTGCCGCGTACTTCGAACTGCGGGTCCAGCGGGGCCAGGTCGGGTTTGCCGAACTGGGTGACATCCTTGGATTCGAGGGTCAGTTCCACCGACTCGCCGGAGTTCAGGCGCGTGCGGTCGACGCTGGCCAACAAGCCCTCGGCATGGGCCGACAGGTTGGCGCAGAGCAGCAGCATAAGGAACAGGGAGAAGCGCAGGGTCATCGGGTCTTGTCCTGATGGAGCTGTTGTTCGTACCAGAATTTGCGCCGCAGCAGTTCTCCCGGATCATCGGGGATCTGCCGCAGCCATTGTTCCAACGCCTGGTGGCGTTCACCGTCGATGATATCGGCGGCGGCCCGCAAGGGCGGGTGGGTGGTCTGTTCGTCGCCCAGTTCGCTGCCCGGTACGTCATTGCCGCCGGGCTGGTTGCCCGCTTGGCCGGCCTGGGCGTCCGGCGGCTGCTTGCCGGTTGGTGGGGTCTGCTCCTGGGGCGCGGGCTGCGCCGTGGCGCTGCTGGATGAATTCGTCCCGGCCGGGGCTGATTGCGCGGCGTTTTGTTCGTTGCCGGTTTCGGCGGAGTCGGCGGGCTTGCTCGGCTCTGCCGGCGGCTTGGCCTGTTTTTCCCGGAGCAACTCTTCCACCAGTGTCCGGTTCCGCAAGGCCGGTCGCAAGTCCGGCTGGCGTTCCAGGGCCTGTTCGTAGGCATCCAGCGCCGCCTCCAACTCACCGCTGCGGGCCAGGGCGTTGCCACGATTGTAGTGGGCGTTGGCGTCGTCGCCTTCGGCAAATTTCTTCGCGGCGGCGGCGTAGTCACCGGCTTCATAGAGGGCCAGGCCTTGCCATTGCGGGTCCTCGAAATGCTCGGCGGCTTCGAGCGGGCGCTTTTGCTCGAGCAACTGCTGGCCCTGTTGGTCCGGCCGCAGCCACAGATCCCTCAGCTCAAAGGCCTGGCTCGGCTGCGGGAGCAGGAAGAACAGCGGCAGGCAGAACAGCCAGCCACGCCGTCCGGCACAAGCGGCCAGCAGCAGGAGTGGCAGCAGCAACCAGTAACCCTGGTCGGCCCAGCTGTCGAGCTGCACGGTCTGGCCGTCCTTGCGCAGGTGGCGCGGGCCGTCCAGCAGGCCTAGGCCGCGCAGGTCGCTGTCGTCCAGGCGGGCCTGGCGGTAGCGGCCGCCGATTTCGCCGGCGAAATCCTTCAGGCTCTGGCTGTCGAGATGCGGCACCAGGATCGTGCCCTGGTCGTCCTTGAGGAAACCGCCGTTCTCCTGGGCCACCGGCGCACCATCGCGGGTGCCGATCCCGAGGATCAGCAGGTCGTGGGGCTTGCCGTCCAGGGCCTGGCGGATGCCTTGGCGCTCCTGTTCGCTGAGGGACGAGCCGATCAGCAGCAGCCGGCCTTCGCCCAGGGCGCCACGTTCGAGCAGGGTCAGGGCCTTTTTCACCGCGAGGTCGGCGCGATGGCCTTCCTCGGGCATGATCGAGGGTTTGATCGCGTCCAGCAGATTGCGGCTGGTGCCCAGGTCATCGGACAGCGGCACCAGCGTGTGGGCACTGCCGGCGTAGACGATGATCGCCGTCTGCGAGTCGCTGCGGGCGCGCAGCAGGTCGAAGAGTTTGCGCCGGGCCTGCTCCAGGCGATTCGGCGGGGTGTCGGTGGCGAGCATGTCCGGGGTCAGTTCGAGCAGCACCACCAGCGGGTCCAACGGTTTCTGGGTGGACTCTTCGACCCGCTGCCAGCTCGGGCCGAGCAGGGCCAGGGCGGCGAGGGTCCAGCCCAGGCCGAGGGCGATCAGGTGCAGTTTGCTGCTGTTGCGGCTGCCGCCATTGAGCAGGACCCGATGGAACGCCGTCGGCAGGATCATCTGCCAGCGGCCGGCGCGTTTCTGCCGGTGCCAGAGTTGCCACAGCAGCCAGCCCAGCAGCGGCAGGACCAACAGTGAGAGGGGGCGGAACCAGTGTGGCCAGAGGGCTTCGATCATCGACGCCTCCGCAGACGCAGGCGTTCCAGGCGCTGGCGCCATTCCGGGCGCTGCGGCAGGAACTGTCGGCGTGCCAGCCAGCGTTGCAGCAGGTTGTCCGGCCAGCGTTCGCGGATCGCCAGCAACACGCTGATCAGCAGAGCCAAGCTCAGCGGCCAGTGATACAGCGCTCGGGCGGGACGGGCCTGGGTCGGCTGTTGGGCGACAGGTTCAAGCTGGTCGAGGGTTTCCTTGATGGTTTGCAGCTCCTGGCCGTCGCGGGCACGGAAATAGCGACCGCCGGTGATGCTGGCGATCTCCTTCAGCGCCGGCTCGTCGAGGTCCATGCTCGGGTTCAGGCCGAGCATGCTCAGGGTCCCGGTTTGTTGCGGATCGGCACCCATGCCGATGGTGTAGATCTTCACGCTTTCTTCGGCGGCCAGTTGTGCGGCGGTGATCGGATCGATTTCGCCGGCGTTGTTGGCGCCGTCGGTGACCAGGATCAGCACCCGGCTTTGCGCCGGGCGCTGGCGCAGGCGCTTGATGGCCAGGCCAATGGCGTCGCCGATGGCGGTGTTCTTGCCGGCGATGCCGATCTTCGCTTCGTCCAGCCAGATGCGCACGGTGCGCCGGTCGAAGGTCAGCGGTGCCTGCACATAGGCTTTGCTGCCGAACAGGATCAGGCCCACGCGATCGCCTTCGCGATGTTCGAGAAAGTCACCGAGCAGGTGCTGGACCAGGCCCAGGCGGCTGATGTCTTCGTCCTGCCAGCGCATGTCGGGGTATTCCATGGAGCCGGACAGGTCCACCGCCACCAGCAGATCGCGACCGCTGGCCGCCACCGGCAACGGCTCGCCCAGCCATTGTGGCCGCGCGGCGGCGGACAACAGCAGCAGCCAGAGCAGGATGAACGGCAGTTGCTGGCGCCAGCTCGGCAGGCTGGTCCGGGCGCGGCGGCGGGCCAGGCTTTCCAGGTCGGCGAGAAAGCTGACCTTCAGCGATGCTTCGCCGCTGTCGGCCACCGGCAGCAGGATGCGCATCAGCCAGGGCAGCGGCAGCAGGACAAAAAGCCAGGGCCAGGCGAACTCAAACATGTTTGCGGATCCAGGTGTCGATCGCCTGGCTCAACCCGGCGATGGCCTTGTCGTCGAGCTTGCATTCGGGCTTGTAGGCGCCTTCCACCAGCACCATCCAGCGGGTCAGGCCGGCGGCCGGGCAACGGTTGTCGAGGAACGCCAGCCATTTTCGGCCATTGAGGGTATGGCTCTGGCTGTAGGGGTAGTGGTTGCGGCACAGGCGCTTGAGCAAGCCGTTGAGTTGTTGCAGCCAGGCCCCGGCCGGTGCGCCGTCATAGGGTTTGGGCAACTGCGCAAGTTCCGCCAGGGCGGCCAGGCGCACCGGGTCCAGGGGCTGTTCGGCGCGGGCGACGGGGCGCTTGGCCGGGAGGAAACGGCGCAGGTACCAGAGCCCGATGCCCAACAGCGGAATCAGTGCCAGCAGCAGCCACCAGCCCGGTGCCGGTGGCCAGAAACCCTGGATCGGCGGGGTGATCAGCGGTTGCAGTTGTTCCAGGCTGCTCATGGCTGTTTCCCCGGTCGCTGCGGGTTCAGGTACTCGCGCAACTGCTCGACCATTTCGCTCTGGGTGCTCAAGGGCATCAACAGCACCCGCAGTTTTTGCGCCAGCAGCTCCCAGCGGGCAATCCGTGCTTCACCCTGGGCGCGGTAGGTCTGGCGCAGTTCCAGGTTGAGGGTGTCGAGTTCCAACTGTGCGCCGCGCTCGGCAAAACGCAGCAGGCCTGCGGCGGGAAGGGCATGGTCGAGGGGGTCGGAGACCGGCAGCATCAGCAGGTCGCAATGGCGCGAGAGCAGGCTGAGCTGTTGTTCGGCGGCATCGCTCAGGGCCCGCTCGTCACAGATCACGATCACCAGGCTGCCGGGGCGCAGCACCTTGCGCGCGCGGATCAGCGCCAGGCCGAGGGCATTGGGGTCGGCGGCGGTTTCGGTGTGCAGCGAGTGGTTGACCCGCACCAGGCGGTTGAGCAGCTGCAACAGACTCTGCTTGCTGCGTCGCGGCTTGATTTCGTAGTGCTCGTTGTCACCGTAGACCAGGCCACCGACCCGGTCGTTGTGGCCCAGGGCGGCCCAGCCGATCAGGCTTGCGGCCTGGGCGGCGAGCACCGATTTGAAGGTCAGCCCCGAGCCGAAAAACAGCTGGCGGCTCTGTTCCACCAGAATGAAGATCGGCCGTTCGCGCTCTTCGTGAAACAGCTTGGTATGGGGCTCCTGGGTCCGGGCGGTGACGCGCCAGTCGATGGTGCGCACATCGTCGCCGGCCTGGTAGACCCGCACCTGGTCGAAGTCGACCCCACGCCCGCGCAGTTTCGAGTGGTGCAGGCCGATCAGCGGGCTGCGCTGGCTCGGCGTCGAGAACAGTTGCACTTCGCGCACGCGATGGCGCATCTCGATCAGTTCGGCGAGGGTGGTGCGGATACCGGGTTCGGCGGGCAGGGGCGCGATCATGGTCCGGGTCAGGCGACGGCGACGACATCGAGGATGCGCTGCACCACCCGATCCTGGTCGATCCCGGCGGCTTCGGCCTCGAACGACAGGATGATGCGGTGACGCAGTACGTCGAACAGCACCGCCTGGATATCCTCGGGGCTGACGAAGTCACGACCGGCCAGCCAGGCATGGGCCCGCGCGCAGCGGTCCAGGGCGATGGAGCCGCGAGGGCTGGCGCCGTAGGCGATCCACTCGGCCATTTCCGGGTCGAACTTGGCCGGTGTACGGGTCGCCATCACCAGTTGCACCAGGTATTCCTCTACCGCATCGGCCATGTACAAACCGAGGATTTCCTTGCGCGCGGCGAAGATCGCCTGCTGGCTGACCCGGCGCTCGGGCTTGGTCTCGCCGTTCAGGGCTTCACCCCGGGCCTGTTGCAGGATGCGGCGTTCGACCGAGGCATCGGGGAAGCCGATCTTGACGTGCATCAGGAAACGGTCGAGCTGGGCTTCGGGCAGCGGGTAGGTGCCTTCCTGCTCGATCGGGTTCTGGGTCGCCATCACCAGGAACAGCGGCGACAGGTCGTAGGTGCTGCGCCCGACGCTGACCTGGCGCTCGGCCATGGCTTCGAGCAGGGCCGACTGGACCTTGGCCGGCGCACGGTTGATTTCATCCGCCAGCACCAGGTTGTGGAAGATCGGGCCTTGCTGGAACACGAAGCTGCCGGTTTCCGGGCGATAGATCTCGGTGCCGGTGATGTCGGCGGGGAGCAGGTCGGGGGTGAACTGGATGCGATGGAACTGTGCTTCGATGCCTTCGGCCAACTCCTTGATGGCCTTGGTCTTGGCCAGGCCCGGGGCGCCTTCGACCAGTATGTGACCGTCGGCCAGCAGGGCGATCAACAGGCGCTCGACGAGCTTTTCCTGGCCGAGGATCTGGGCTGAGAGAAAGGTTCGCAGCGCAAGCAGCGCTTCACGATGTTCCATCGATGAGTGTTCCTGGAGAGGGTCGCCGACGGCATTCGAACGAATGTCACGGCTGGGGGCGTTACTTTAATGCATCGGGGGCGGTGGCGACTAACGGCTATGGGGATTTTTATGGATTTTGAGGAAAAGTCTTACCTTGTTGAGAATCATCTCCTGCAAGCAGCCCCGCCCGGGCGATTTTCCAACGGGCGGGGGGAGGTCGCGTTATGGGTTTTGGGCCAGTGCGCAGCCATAGTCCTGGATCTCACCGGCCGAGCCGCGGCTGAAACCGACCAGGCTCAAACGGTTCGCCAGCAGCAACAGATCACCGCCGGGCGCCACCACCAGGGCCAGGCCGTAGTGGGACAGGCTGTCACCCTGCTGGCGGGCATATTCACCCAGCACCTTGAACGGGTTTTCCTGTTTCAGGTCCTGGCCGTTCAGACGTTTCGCCAGGTACTCATGACCGTTCAGCCTGACCGCCAGTGGCTGCCAGGCCTGGGTTACCTGTGGGGCCTGCTTGACCAGTTGTTGGTAAACCTCGGGGCGCAGGCAGGCCAGATGGATATGCAGTTGGCCCTGGGAGCGGCCATACGGCGAGTTGATGGCCAGCGAGAGGAACTCGTCCTTGATCGGTTTGCCGGCTTCGGCGGACAGGCGCCCACGTTGTTGCCAGGCACTGGCGAAAAAGGCGTAGGCGTTGTCCTCAAGTAGCAGGGGACTCTCGATACCGGTGACCCGGTCCGTCGGAATGGTCAGGTCATGCAGCGGGCCCTGGCGATCCTTGAGCAAGGCAACGTGCTGCTGCAGATCCACCCTCAGACACGGCGCGGGGTTCTGGGCGTCCTGCTGATGGGGCACGCATTGCTGGCTGACAATCTGCCAAAGCGCGTTGCCTTTACCGAGCCCCCAGATCAGCCAGGACCCCGCCGCCAGTACCACGACCACCAAGGCCAGCCCTAACATCTTCAGCCACTTGCTCATGCCACTTTCCTGATCAGAAGTAAAAACCGGGACACTCTAAACCAGCTCTTCGTGCTTTTTTGTGTCGATTCTGATCGCGGATGTTTCAAGCCAATCGGGTGTCAGCCCAGTTCGCTGATATAGGTGCCGGTGCCGGCGAGAATGTTTTTCAGGGTTTGTTCGACTTCGGCCAGGTCGGCCGCGGCGGTCTGGTGCTGGATCTCGAGGTGATCGTCGCCGTTGAGTGCATCGGCATCGGCGGCGGCGATTTCGATCAGCAGGCGCGTGGCGCTCAGGGTGACCTTGATGCCGTCCAGGGTCGACGGTTCGCCATCGAGGGTGATCTCCAGCTCATCCTCGTCGGGATAGCGGGTCATCAGGAACATTTCGCCCTTGTCGCTATGGCAGCAAAGCATGGCCATGTTGTCTTCTTCATCGTCGCAGGGGTTGGCGATAAGGTGGGCGGTGCTGAGCTGCATGGGGAGCGTCCTGTCTGTGCGGGGGGAGCGCTATTTTGCCTGTATTCGGGATATTTTTCAGGGCTGAGTGACTAGAAGCTTAATGTTTATAAGAAAAATTCCGATGCAGTTTAACTATTTCTATCGTCAGACCAACTCGTACAGACCTGTTATTTCTGACAGTAGACGCTAGCGACGGAAGTCTTGATACTCACCCTCAAGCCGAGTTCCAGCGTTTGTCGTCCGGTTGAAGATTTTTCATAGAAATCTTTTAACGGAGGACCGGGCCTTGAAAGTCTCAATCTTGATGTGTACCTATAATGGTCAGCGCTTTCTGGCCGAACAGATCAATTCCTTTGAGCGTCAAAGCCATTTCAACTGGAGCCTGGCAATATCCGACGACGGCTCTACGGATAACACCCTGGAAGTCGTCTGCCGTTGTGCCATTGATTGGCCTCGAGATCGCCTGAAAATATTTTCCGGGCCGAAGAAGGGCTTTGCGGCCAACTTTCTCTCGTTGACCTGCCGTGCTGAGGTTCAGGCGGATTTTTACGCCTGGTCCGATCAGGACGATATCTGGAACGAGGACAAACTCGAAACGGCGTTGATGTGGTTGCACAGTGTGCCTGAGCAGGTCCCGGCACTTTATTGTGGTCGCACCCAATTGATCAGTGAGTTGGGCATCGCCGCGGGCCAATCGCCGAAGTTTTCCCAACCGCCGAAGTTTGCCAATGCCTTGGTACAGTGTATCGGCGGTGGTAATACAATGGTGTTCAATCATGCCGCCCGGGAGCTTCTGTGCGAGGCGGGCCCGCATATCTCTATCGTTTCCCACGACTGGTGGGCTTATCAATTGGTGTCCGGTGCCAAGGGCGGTGTGGTCTTTTACGATCCCCATGCCAAGACCCTCTATCGTCAGCACAAGAGCAATCTGGTGGGCAGCAATGCGGGTTGGTACGCACGTCTTTATCGACTGTGGATGGTGCTCCATGGTCGCTTTCATGAATGGAGCTTGAAAAATATCCGAGCGCTGGAGGTGATGAGCCACCGCCTGGATAAGCAGAGTGTCGAAATCCTTTCAAACTTTAAAGCGGCTCGCGATCAGCCACTGTTCCCTCGGCTTGTCGGTATTCGCCGTTCCGGCGTCTATCGACAGACACTTGGCGGCAATCTGGGACTGTTGTTTGCCGCCTTGATCAGAAAAATCTGAACGTCTTGTGTGATGGGTTGTTTGTTTGGCTCGGCCGAGAGGTCGTCGTTTTTTGATTTTCAGAGGCATTGACCGCATGGATGAATTCACCAGCAGGTCGGAGGGTATGTCGAGGGGCGTGTGGCGCCACCGAGGCCTTGCGTTGATGTTGGCGCGGCGTGACATTATCGGGCGTTATCACGGTTCGTTGTTGGGTGTAATCAGGTCGCTGGTTTATCCCTTATTTATGTTGGCTATCTACTCTTTTGTCTTTGGCGGAATATTCAATTTCCGCTGGGAAGCCGGCAGCAGTTCTCTGTTGGAGTTTTCCCTGATTCTTTTTATTGGCATGATGATCTTTAATCTGTTCTCTGAGTGCATCAGCCGATCGCCGGGCGTGATGCTGGCCCATGGCAGCTATGTCAAGAAAACCGTATTTCCTCTTGAAGTGCTTCCGGTTGTGTTGTTGGCGGGTGCGCTGTTTCAGTTCCTGCTCAATCTCTGTGTTTGGCTGCTGTTCTATGTCCTGTTTTTCCAACATCCGCATCTGACTGCACTGCTGCTACCCCTGGTGATACTGCCTTTGCTGCTGTTTACCCTGGGGGTGTCCTGGGTCGTGGCGTCATTGGGGACTTACCTTCGCGATATCGGTCACCGAGTGGGTGGGTTAGTCACCGCGTTGTTGTTTCTGTCACCGATCTTTTATCCCGTCACGGCATTGCCCGAGCGATTCCAGACACTCATGTATCTGAATCCATTGGCTCAGGTCATTGAAAATGCCCGATGGATTTTGATTGTGGGCAGGCTGCCCGGTCTCGGATCCTGGTGCCTGTCGCTGCTGGTCAGTGGCGTGGTTGCCTGGCTCGGGTTGGCTTTTTTCCAGAGAACCCGCGGAGGGTTTGCCGATGCCCTCTGATATTGCCATCTGCGCTGAGGGGCTCAGCAAGTGCTACCCGATCTACTACAAAGCCAGTGATCGGCTCTTTCAAGTGTTATCGCCGGGGCGAAAGTATCGCTGTCGGGAGCTTTGGGCGCTGAAGGATGTCTCGTTCGAGCTGAAAAGGGGCGAGGCGATTGGCATCATCGGCCAAAAGGGTTCTGGCAAGTCGACCCTGCTGCAACTGATTTATGGAGCCTTGAAGCCTACCTCCGGAACCCTCCGGGTTCAGGGACATGTGGCGGCGCTGTTGGAGTTGGGGGCCGGTTTCAATGCCGAGTTCACCGGACGTGAAAATGTCTATATGGCGGCTTCGCTGTATGGGCTGAGTCACGAGGACATCAATCTGCGTTTTTCCGCGATTGCAGCCTTTGCGGATATCGGCGGGTTCATGGAGCAGCCGCTCATGACCTACTCGAGCGGGATGTACATCCGCTTGGCTTTTGCGGTTATTGCTCACGTAGACGCCGATATCCTGGTGATCGATGAAGCCCTTTCCATGGGGGATGCCTGTTTTCTTCAGAAGTGCATGCGGTTTCTCCACAGGTTCAAGGAAGAACATTCGCTGGTTGTTGTCAGCCATGACACGGCGGCCATTATCCATCTGTGTGACCGGGTGATCTGGCTGGACCGCGGGGAAGAAAAGCAGACGGGCCCATCCCCGTGGGTCTGCGAGGCGTACCTGGACGATTTATGTCACGCGCTCTCGGACCCGGTGATGGTTCATGCCGACGGGCATACAAGCATGATCAAGTGCCACGGCCATGGTGGTTTGGAGTGGCGTGATCGGCACGTCGACACGCTCAATTCGAATGACTTGGAAGTTTTCCGATTCGACCCGCAGGCGCCTGGCGTAGATGCATTTGGTGGGGACGAGGCGCGCATTGTCGACGTCAGGCTCAACGACGCTTTGGGCGCTGGATTGACATGGGTGCTGGGTGGTGAGCGTGTCACGCTCTGCGTCGAGGCGCAGACCTTTATTCTGCTGGACGGCCCCATTATCGAGTTTTTTCTCAAGGATCACTTGGGACAGACGTTGTTCGGCGACAACACCTATATCAGTCAGGTCGGCAAGGATCGTAGTGCCCCGGCGGGCTCGCTGTTGTCGGCGCAGTTCGAGTTCTTCATGCCTTGGCTGGCCAAGGGCGACTATGTGATTCAGGTCGTGATCGCCGACGGTGAACAACATGACCACAAACCATTGCACTGGTGCCACGAAGCCCTGTTGATCAGGTCGCATCGTGATCCTGTGTCGACTGGAATCATCGGCAGTCCGTTTATCACTGTGCGTCAGATCAAACAGGAAGTTCTTTCAAAGTCCATGTCCCACATGCCGTGAAGGCCCTTCGTTCAGATGGCTTTCGCCTAAGTCCTGAATTTTAAGATTGGGTGTGACGAGTGAATAATTTTAAGTTGGCGGCAGGTGATGTTGTAAACAGTCTGGTCAGGCGCCAGCTTTTTTTAATGCTGGGTTGGCAAGATATAAAGCAACGTTATAAAAGATCGAAAGTTGGCCCCTTCTGGCTAACCATCAGCATGGGCGTCATGATCGCAACAATCGGGCTGGTGTTCGGCAACCTTTTCAGTTCACCCATGGCTGATTTTCTGCCCTTCCTGACGCTGGGCCTGATCCTGTGGGGCTTTATCTTTAGTTGCGTCACTGATGGCTGTAGCGCCTTTATTTCGTCCGCATCGATCATCAAACAATTGCCCGTGCCTCTGCCTATTCACGTGTTTCGAGTGATCTGGCGCCACTGTGTCATTTTGCTGCACAACCTGATTATCCTGCCTCTCGTGTATCTCTGCTTTCTGAAGCCGGTTTCTTCGGTGGCACTACTCAGCTTGATCGGTTTTGTGTTGATGGCGATCAATGTCAGTTGGATGGCGCTGTTGTTTGGTGTGCTGAGTACCCGCTTCAGGGATGTTCCACAGTTGCTGCAAAGCTTCTTCCAGGTGGTGTTTTACCTCACTCCGATTATTTGGATGCCGCACCTGCTGCCCGCTCGCGCCAGCACCTTGCTGCTGAGCTGGAATCCCTTCTATCACATGCTGGAAGTTGTCCGCGCGCCCCTGCTGGGGGATATCCCTGCTCTCGACAGCTGGGTCATCAGCATGGGTATGGCCGTGGTGGGTTGGCTGGTTTCGCTGGCGGCCTATGGCGCCTGCCGAAACAAAATAGCGTACTGGCTCTGAGGCTGAGTTTGTTATGGCACACATAAAGCTTGAAAATGCGTCTGTTGAGTTTGAGATCTTCGAGGCCAGCAGTCGTTCGTTGAAACGTCAGCTCATCCAGACCGCAACCGGTGGCAGGCTGCACTCCAATGCTCATCAACGTGTGGTGATCAAGGCGCTGGCGAATGTCTCCTTCAGCTTCAAGAGCGGCGAGAAGATCGCCCTGATCGGCCACAATGGCGCAGGTAAAAGTACCCTGCTCAGGGTACTGACTCGAATCTATATTCCCACCAGTGGTAAAGCCACTATCGAGGGGCGGGTGTCCTCGCTGATTGATATTTCTCTGGGCATGGATCAGGAGTCCTCGGGTCGAGAGAATATTTTCATTCGTGGCGCACTGCTGGGCCAAAGTAAGAAGGAAATACACGAGCAGCTTGATGAAGTTATTGAATTTTCGGAGCTGGGGCAATTCATTGAAATGCCCATCCGAACGTATTCAAGTGGCATGAGCATGAGATTGGCCTTTGCCATCTCTACCATACTTAAACCTGAAATTTTGATCATGGATGAGTGGTTGTCGGTCGGTGACGAGCACTTCACTAATAAAGCCGAAGGTCGCATGAATTCCCTGTTGGAAAAAACAGAGATTCTGATTCTGGCGAGCCATTCGTTCGATTTGATCAGGAAAACCTGTAGTCGGGCGTTAGTCCTGCAGCACGGTTCAGTTGTTTTCGATGGTGATGTCGAAGCGGCCATTGGTTATTACCACCAGCTTTGATCGTTTGAGTATTTAAAATGACAGTAGCTAACGGAGTGTTTGAGGCGCCTATGATTTACTTTAAAACGATGCAGGCAAAGGTAACCGTCGCGGTTATCATCCCGTTTTACAATGGTGCTGACTTTATCGAGCGTGCATTGGTCAGTATTGGGTCTCAAACGATTCCGGCGGATGAAGTGATTGTGGTCAACGATGGCTCAATGGCTGAAGAGCAGGAAGCTCTTTACAAACTGCAGGAAAAGTACAGCTTTGTTCTTATCGACAAGGAGAACGGCGGCCAGGGTTCCGCACGCAACGTTGGCGTGGCATCGTGCAAGTGCGACTATGTGTGCTTTTTGGATCAGGACGACTTCTATCTCGAAAATCACATCGAAATTCTGGTTGAGGGTATCCCCGCGCGTGATGCCCGTCTGGGTTTTGTATACGCTGATTTGTATGAGGCTGATGGTGATGGCCATATCGTGCGCACCAGTATGGTAAAAGAGCATGCCAGCCATCCAAAGCGATCGATCACCGATTTGCTGCGCAATGACATGTTCGTGCTGCCCTCTGCGTCACTAGTCTGCGTCAAGGCCTTCAATGCAGTGGGCGGTTTCGACCCGCAGTTTACGGGTTATGAAGATGACGATTTGTTCATGCGTATTTTTCGAAAGGGCTATAGTAACTACTATATCGACAAGCCTGTGACCGTCTGGTGTATTCATTCGGCTAGTACGTCTTATGGTATTAAGATGATTCGTAGCCGCTATCGCTACTTCGAAAAGCTTTGTGGGCTTTTCCCTGATGAAGAAGACAAGGCGCGCTACTACTTTCGCGACTGTCTGATGCCGCGTTTCGGAAACATGTTTATATTGGATGCTATCAAAGCCACCAAGGTTAACTTTCAGCATCGTGATGAGGTGAATGCGATTCTGAAAAAGTACGCTATCAAAGTTTCCGAAAATAAGAACGTGCCCCGCAAAGTTAAGTTCAAGCTGAGCCTGCTGGTCAGATTGGTGTCGTTGCCGTCCGTGAGGTTGGTGCGCTTTTTGGCTCGAGTCCGCCGTTACTCCCTGCTGAATCGAATCATTCGATTCTAGGCGTCTACCTCCAATGAGATGATTCATGCGTATGGGCACGTCTATCACAGGGTGCCCCGGGTGGTGGGACGTGCGCACGCGCCCAACGGCTGACGCGTCTGATTTTCCCCGCACTACCTGCCAATGTCCGAATATGTCGCAGCACCGCAAGCAGCGGCGTTCGCGCACTCGTTAAGCTGCGCAACGGAGAGTCGCCCTCGAAAATACAGCCTGTACACCCGGCCGTTGCCGTCGTGTGCGACTATCTTGAACGTGAATGTGACCCCTGGGTCGCGGCCAGCTTCATCAACCTGTCACTCTGCACTGCCCGGATTTACCCTGCAGAGTGATGCAGGTCCCCTTTTTCGGGGAAGAAAACGCGACGCTTCTCTCTATATAACAAGCCCAAGCGGAGTACCACAGATGGCGTTCTTCACCGCAGCCAGCAAAGCCGACTTCCAGCACCAACTGCAGGCGGCACTGGCGCAGCACATCAACGAACAGGCACTGCCACAAGTGGCGCTGTTCGCTGAGCAGTTCTTCGGCATCATTTCCCTGGACGAGCTGACCCAGCGCCGGCTCTCCGATCTGGCCGGCTGCACCCTTTCGGCCTGGCGTCTGCTGGAGCGTTTCGACCACACCCAGGCACAGGTTCGCGCCTACAACCCGGATTACGAACGCCATGGCTGGCAGTCGACCCACACCGCCGTCGAGGTCCTGCACCCCGACCTGCCGTTCCTGGTCGACTCGGTCCGCACCGAACTGAACCGCCGCGGTTACAGCATCCACACCCTGCAAACCACCGTGCTGAGCGTGCGTCGCGGCAGCAAGGGCGAGTTGCTGGAAGTTCTGCCCAAGGGCACCCAGGGCGAGGGGATCGACAAAGAATCCCTGATGTACCTGGAAATCGATCGCTGCGCCAACGCCGCCGAACTGAGCGTGCTGTCCAAGGAACTGGAGCAGGTCCTGACGGAAGTGCGCATCGCCGTCGCCGACTTCGAGCCGATGAAGACCAAGGTCCAGGACCTGCTGGCCGGTATCGACGCCAGCCAGTTCGCCATCGACCCGGAAGAAAAAACCGAGATCAAGACCTTCCTGCAGTGGCTGGTGAACAACCACTTCACTTTCCTCGGCTACGAAGAGTTCGTGGTCCGTGACGAGCAGGATGGCGGTCATATCGAATATGACGCCGACTCCTTCCTCGGCTTGACCAAACTGCTGCGCGCCGGCCTGACCCCCGACGACACCCGCATCGAAGACTATGCGGTCAACTACCTGCGCGAACCGACGCCGCTGTCGTTCGCCAAGGCCGCGCACCCGAGCCGTGTGCACCGCAACGCCTACCCGGACTATGTCTCGATCCGTGAGATCGACGCCGACGGCAAGGTCATCAAGGAATGCCGCTTCATGGGCCTCTACACCTCTTCGGTGTACGGCGAAAGCGTGCGGGTGATCCCTTACATCAGCCGCAAGGTCGCCGAAGTCGAGCGCCGTTCGGGCTTCCAGGCCAAGGCCCACCTGGGCAAGGAACTGGCCCAGGTCCTCGAAGTGCTGCCCCGCGACGATCTGTTCCAGACCCCGGTGGACGAGCTGTTCAACACCGTGATGTCGATCGTGCAGATCCAGGAACGCAACAAGATCCGCGTGTTCCTGCGCAAAGACCCGTACGGCCGCTTCTGCTACTGCCTGGCCTACGTGCCGCGTGACGTCTACTCCACCGAAGTGCGGCAGAAGATCCAGCAAGTGCTGATGGATCGCCTGAAAGCCACCGACTGCGAGTTCTGGACCTTCTTCTCCGAGTCCGTGCTGGCCCGTGTGCAACTGATCCTGCGGGTCGATCCGAAGAACCGTCTCGATATCGACCCGCTGCAACTGGAAAACGAAGTGATCCAGGCCTGCCGCAGCTGGCAGGACGACTACAAGAGCCTGGTGGTCGAAGGCTTCGGCGAGGCCCAGGGCACCAACGTGCTGACGGACTTCCCGAAAGGCTTTCCGGCCGGCTACCGCGAGCGCTTCGCCGCGCACTCGGCCGTGGTCGACATGCAGCACCTGCTGAGCCTGAGCGACAGCAATCCGCTGGTGATGAGCTTCTACCAGCCGCTGGGCCAGGTGTCTGGCCAGCGCGAGCTGCACTGCAAGCTGTATCACGCCGACACGCCGCTGGCCCTGTCCGATGTGCTGCCAATCCTGGAAAACCTCGGCCTGCGCGTGCTCGGCGAGTTCCCGTATCGCTTGCGCCACAACAACGGTCGCGAGTTCTGGATCCATGACTTCGCCTTCACCGCGGCTGAAGGCCTGGACCTGGATATCCAGCAGCTCAACGACACCCTGCAGGACGCCTTCGTCCACATCGTCCGTGGCGATGCCGAGAACGACGCGTTCAACCGTCTGGTGCTGACTGCCGGCCTGCCATGGCGCGACGTGGCACTGCTGCGTGCCTACGCCCGTTACCTGAAGCAGATCCGCCTGGGCTTCGACCTGGGTTACATCGCCAGCACCCTGAACAACCACACCGACATCGCCCGCGAGTTGACCCGGTTGTTCAAGACCCGTTTCTACCTGGCCCGCAAGCTCAGCGTCGAAGATCTCGACGACAAGCAACTGCGTCTGGAACAAGCGATCCTCACCGCCCTGGACGACGTCCAGGTGCTGAACGAAGACCGCATCCTGCGTCGCTACCTTGACCTGATCAAGGCGACCCTGCGGACCAACTTCTACCAGACCGACGCCAACGGCCAGAACAAGTCGTACTTCAGCTTCAAGTTCAACCCGCACGCGATTCCCGAGCTGCCCAAGCCGGTACCGAAGTTCGAAATCTTCGTCTACTCGCCACGGGTCGAGGGTGTACACCTGCGTTTCGGCAACGTCGCTCGCGGCGGCCTGCGCTGGTCGGACCGCGAAGAAGACTACCGCACCGAAGTCCTGGGCCTGGTAAAAGCCCAGCAAGTGAAGAACTCGGTGATCGTGCCGGTGGGTGCGAAGGGCGGCTTCCTGCCGCGTCGCCTGCCACTGGGCGGCAGCCGTGACGAGATCGCGGCCGAGGGTATCGCCTGCTACCGCATCTTCATCTCGGGCCTGTTGGACATCACCGACAACCTGAAAGACGGCGCCCTGGTACCGCCGGTCAACGTCGTGCGTCATGACGACGATGACCCCTACCTGGTGGTGGCGGCGGACAAGGGCACCGCGACCTTCTCCGACATCGCCAACGGCATTGCCA
>Ga0209888_1000083_pt1 | contig 64644 bp, 38 predicted proteins | sample OrgsoiDNA_201059_FD_185807 | JGI IMG/M metagenome (GOLD analysis project Ga0209888, IMG submission 185807) | Permafrost soil microbial communities from the Arctic, to analyse light accelerated degradation of dissolved organic matter (DOM) -... | ecosystem: Environmental > Terrestrial > Soil >...
GTCGGTCATGGCCGTGAGGATATCCATCGCGCTGTGTCCCTGCTCGATGGCAATGCCGAATTGCACGCTCTGGATCAGGCGTTTCAGCCGCCTGGGATCATTGCGCTGCTCGGCGCTGATCATTCGTTTGGCCACCACGCCATCGGCGTTGGACAGGGTCAGCATGACGTCGCCGTCGAGTCCCTGGAGGCTGAGGTTGACCCGGTATTCGGGCTGGAAAGCCTCGTTGATCAACTGAAAGGGGTTATCCATGTGTGTCACCACTCTGATCGAAACCTGCATTCATTGACTGCTCGCTGGCCGGATTGGTTCGTCGGTTCCGGACCGGCGGCAGATCGGTGCCCTGACCTCATGTCGGGGCACAACTGCATCAATACTGCATTGATGCAGTATTGACGAATCTGTGAGTGCAAGGCTTGTGCCGAGTAAACGACCGTTCAGTAGAAACGTCGCGGGTCGGCGTCGATCAGGCTGGCCAGCTTGGTCAGGGCGAAGCGCAGTTCGTCGCGGCTGGTGGGTGACATCAGCACGATCCGCACGCTGCGGGTATGCCCCAGGCGCTCGGCCTGGAACTGCGTGCCGCTGAGCACCAGCACCCCGTTGGCCCGCGCCAGCAGGGTGAATTCATCACCGCTCCAGGGCTCGGGCAAGGTCAACCACAGATGATAACTGTGGGGTTGGGTGGTGATCTGCAGGCCGCGAAAGACCTCGGCGGCGATGGCCTGGCGCGCGGCGGCTTCGGCGCGCTGGACTGCTACCAGCCGGGTGTCCAGCCCTTCGCTGAGCATCATGCTGGCCAGTTGCGCGGTCAGCGGCGAGGGCATCCAGATGCTGCTGCGGACCATCGACGTCAGGCGCGACAGCAGTTTCGGCGGGCTGTACAGGTAACCGATGCGCAGGGCCGGCATCACCGATTTCGACAGGCTGGTGAGGTATACCGAACGCTCCGGGGCGTAGCTGGACAGTGGCTTGATCGACGGGTCGTTGGCGAGGAAGCCGTAGATATCGTCGTCGATAATGATGAAATCGAATTCTTCGGCAATCGCTGCGATCTGCGCTCGGCGTGCGGCGGACATGATCGCCGTGGTCGGGTTCTGGCAGGTCGCGACACAGATCAGCAGCGCCGGTTTTTCCCGCCGGCAACGCTCGCGCAGGGCCTCGGGAATGATCCCTTCCTCGTCCATTTCCACGCCGCCGAGCCGGCGCTCCAGGCCGTGGGCCAGGGAGATGATTCCGGGGTAGCAAAGTGCTTCGCAGAGTATCAGGTCACCGCTGTTGCTCAGGGCACTCATGGCGACCATCAGCCCATGTTGCGCGCCGGCGGTGATTACCACCTGCTGCCATTGCGCATCCGGCACCGACTGGCGCAACCACTGCGCGCCGGCTTCGCGGTGGGCCGGGTGGCCGCCGTCGGGGGCGTAATCCAGGGCGCGGGCGAAATCCGCGTCGTTGGCCATGTTCACCAGGGCATCGCGCAACTCGTGTTCGAGAGGCTCGCCATGGGGCTTGATGATCGACAGGTCGAGCAGGTCGGTCGGCCCCGAGGCCAGCAGTGTCGAGGTCTGTTGACGCTGCACCGGTGTAGCGCCCTGTTCCAGCACATAGGTACCGCGTCCGACTTCGCCCTGCACCAGCTTGCGCCGCTGGGCTTCGCTGTAGGCGCGGCTGATGGTACCGGGCGTGACTTCCAGCGCCTGGGCCAGTTCACGCAGGGTCGGCAGGCGGCTGCCGGTTTTCAGCGTACCGCTGGCGATATCCCGCGCTAGCGCGTCGGCGATGGAGAGATACACCGGTTGGTTGAAGTCGCTGAGCCGAGGAACCCACATGCTTGATGGCTACCGATCCTGAAAAGTGCGGGCAAGCTTATCACAGGGTGTATGAATCCAAATTGATTCTATTGAATCGAATCAATTTATGCGGTTATATGCGCATCAATCGATTCAATGCCTTCCATACCCAGGTACCGACGCTTATGAGCAGCCTCAGACAGGACTTTTCGTTATCCGCGGTGATCGCCGGCTTTATCGCAGTGGTCATCTCCTATGCCGGCCCGTTGATCATAGTGTTCCAGGCGGCGTCCCAGGCCCATCTGTCCAGCGATCAGGTGTCGTCGTGGATCTGGGCGATCTCCATCGGCAGCGGCGTCACCGGCCTGCTGTTGAGCTGGCGCTTGCGGATTCCGGTGATCACCGCCTGGTCGACCCCCGGCGCGGCGTTGCTGGTATCGATGTTGCCGACCGTGTCGTTCGCCGAGGCGATCGGCGCCTACGTGGTGGCGTCGGTGATCATCCTCGCGGTGGGGCTGTCGGGGGCCTTCGACAAATTGATGAGCCGCCTGCCCAAGGCGATTGCCGCGGCGATGCTGGCGGGGATCCTGTTTCGCTTCGGTGCAGAGCTGTTCACCTCGATTCGCCTGCAACCGACGCTGGTGTTGTCGATGATCGCCGTCTACCTGGTGTGCAAACGCTTCTCGCCACGCTACGCGATTCTCTCGGTGTTGATTGTCGGCTGTGGTTTCGCCGCGTGGATGGGTGAGTTGAACCAGGGGGCGATCACCGTGGCGGTGGCGCATCCGATCTTCATCGCGCCTGAGTGGAGCTGGCACGCGATCATCAATATCGGCCTGCCACTGGCCCTGGTGACCCTGACTGGCCAGCACGTGCCGGGCATGGCCGTGCTGCGCACCGCCGGTTATACCCAGCCGGCCCGCCCGATGATTTCGCTGACGGCCATTGGCGCGGTGTTGCTGGCGCCGTTCGGCGCCCACGGTCTTAACCTGGCGGCGATCACGGCGGCCATCTGCACCGGCCGCGAGGCCCACGAAAACCGCGACAAACGTTATATCGCCGGCATCGCCTGCGGGGTTTTCTACATCCTGATGGGCACCTTCGGGGCAACCCTGGCCTCGGTGTTCGGCGCCTTGCCCAAGGAGTTGATCGCGTCCCTGGCCGGGCTCGCGCTGTTCGGCGCGATCAGTGCCGGGCTCACGGGGGCCATGGCCGAGGAGAAGCAGCGGGAAGCGGCGCTGATCACCTTTCTGGTGACGGCATCGGGCATGAGCTACCTGGGGTTGGCGGCGGCTTTCTGGGGTTTGATCTTCGGCCTGGTGGCGCATTTCGTGCTGAGCTACACCCGTGAGCGCAAGGTGCAGCCGGGGTTGCGCGAGGCTTGATGCGTTCGAATGCCGGGCAAGGATGTCCGGCGCTGCAAGGCCTTTTTGCCAAGCTCGCGGTGGGGCTTTTTCAGGGAGGTTGTTGCAGGAGATGACAGGAAAGCGACTCGACCGAACTCCCGACATTAACAGCGCTTTAGCGGCTTGTCCGGCTATTTCGTCGGATAATTATTTATCTTTTCAAAGGGGTTGAATTGTTTTTCCAACTGCCCAACTCTGTCATCAAGAGGTCATGTTCAGCACGTCTTCAGGCGTTGCCGACGAGTCTCTTACTAGCTAGCTGAAATAAGGGAATAACTATGCAAATCCAAGTCAATAGTGATAACCATATTCAAAGCAGCATTCGACTGGAGGAGTGGGTCCGGACGAGCGTAGAGAGCGCGCTCGAACGTTATGAAGAAGACCTGACACGGGTCGAGGTTCACCTGGCGGACGAGAACGGCGACAAGCCGGGTCCCCACGATATGCGCTGCCAGATGGAAGCGCGGCCAAAAGGCCATCAACCGATTTCGGTCACCCATAAAGCCGATACGCTGGAACAGGCGATCGATGGCGCGGCCACCAAACTTGAACATGCACTGGAGCATCTGTTCGGCAAACTGCAAGCCAAACGCGCGACCGCCATCAAGGGCGAGCGCCGCGACCTGGGAGACGCACTGCTGGAAGAGGAGTTCGAAGAGAAAGAACGTGTACGGCTGGCCGCTAACGGCTGATCTTCAACACTGACCACAACGGGCCTGCATTTGCAGGCCCGTTTTCGTTTGGGCTCGGGTTCAACCTCACTTATCTCTGGCGTGCGGTCCTGGCCCGCAGCCAGTTGGCAATCGGCGTCGGCGGGCCGTGTTGGGACGGCAACCGTCGACCGCTCGAAATTAGCCCAGTCCCCGGCCCATTCTCCAGTATTTTTCAGCAGGGCTATCCGCCCGGATAGCCCAGGGTAATGTCCTTTTGCTATTGCGCCTCGTCGGATGCCTTTGCGCATGAGAATTTTTATCATTAATATTGGCGTCCTTTCCGCTGGCCCACTGCTGCTCGGCGGCTGACTGTTGCTGGGAGTGTCGTGATGAACCTGGCCATGCGCCCCCCCGAGAGCCCGGATGCCGAGAGGACCGAGTTGCACGCCGGTCGCGCGCATTTCCTGCAAGTGTTCCTGTCCCAGCGTTCGCAGATGGAAGCGCTGGTCAGTCGCCGGGTCGGTTGTCGCGCGACGGCGGCGGACCTGGTCCAGGACCTGTTTCTGCGTTTTTGGCGCCGGCCCCTGGTGCAGGTGGAGGAGCTGAGCACCTACCTGCTGCGCTGCGCCGGCAACATCGCCATCGACCATTTGCGCAGCGAGGGTGCCCGCGTGCGAGTCAATGAAGGCTGGCTGCCCGAGCAGCAGGATAACCAGGGCTGCGAGCCCGAGGCGGCCCTGGAGGCCGGTAACGATCTGCGTCATGTCGAGGCGGCGCTGCGCAGCCTGCCGGAGCGCACCCGGCAGATTTTCCTGCTCAACCGGATCCATGGTCGCAAGTACGCCGAGATCGCCAAGGTCATGGGCCTCTCGCAAAGTGCCGTGGAAAAACACATGATGCGTGCCCTTGAGGCTTGCAAGGCCAGTCTGCGAGAGCCTTCAGCCGGGCATCCAGCGCCATCCGCCACACGTCTGCCAGGGAAAGCATCGTGATCCATTCTTCCAGCATCACCGTGACCCCCGAACAGGAACAGGCCGCCCTGGCCTGGCTCAGCCTGTTGCACGATCAGCCGGGCCGGGGCGACCAGGCGCGCTTCAGTCTCTGGCTGCAAGCCGACCCGGCCCATGTCGAGGCCTATGCCCAGGCCCAGGTGCTCTGGGAACTGAGCGAAGTGCCGGCGAGTACCCTGGCCCGGGAAGAGGCCGTGGCCTTGCAAGCCTTGCTTGCGGCCATGGACCGGCCCAAGCCGGCATCGCGCTGGCGCTGGTCGGCGGGGCTGGCGATGGCGGCCTGTCTGTTGCTGAGCCTCTCCATCGGCCTGGGCTTCGAGCCCGGTCGTTGGCTCGACGACCTTGGTGCCGATTATGTGTCGGTGCCGGGGCAGGTGCGCACGGTGACCCTGGCCGATCATTCCGAAGTCACCCTGGACACCGACAGTGCGATCTCCGTGGATTTCAGCGCGGGCGAACGGCATGTCCGGCTGCGTCGCGGCTCGGCGTTTTTCCAGGTGACCCATACCGGCGAACCCTTTGTGGTGGATGCGCAGGGCGGTGAGGCGCGGGTGCTCGGCACGCAGTTCGAAGTGCGTCTGCAACCGGGCGGTGCACGGGTGACGGTGTTGTCCGGTCGGGTCGGGGTGCGCGCGAGTGCGGGTGCGCCGCAACAGATTCTCGGTGCCAATCAGCAAGTGGCCTATGCCGACGGTTCGGCGCAACCGTTGCGTCCGGTGGACAGCGACCAGTTGCTGGCCTGGCGCCAGGGCTGGCTGAACTACTCGAAAGCCAGTGTCGCCGAGGTGGTCCAGGACCTGGGCCGGTATTACCCGGGACGGATCCTGGTGTTCAACGACAGCCTGGCGGCACGGCGGATCAGCGGTAGTTTTCCGAACAAGGATCCGCGGGCGGTGCTCGATTCGTTGCAAGGCGTTCTCGGGTTTGAGCAGCACAGCCTATTAGGCCGGGTCATCGTATTACGCTGACCGGCCAGGCGACACCGACCCTTGTAGGAGCAGGGCTTGCCCGCGAAGCTTTTAGCGATCTCAAGGGCCTCTTCGCGGCGGTGCGGCGACCCGACAAGCCCTGCTCCTACAGTTTTGGGGTGTTCTCGAGTACGGGGGTTATCAACCTATTGCGACACCCCCAGAAAATATTTTCAAAATAAAAGTGAGGTAAACCCGAAGCCCATCCGTGTAGTGGTTGAAAGTGCGATTCATTCGCATTAATGATTTCTCTACGTACGGGTCAGGCACACATGAAGTCCAGGGCAAAAGCGGTGGCAGGCAGTTCGGTCAAGCGGTGGTTCGGCGCATCGGCGCTGGCGGTATCGGGGTTGGCTTTGCTGCCCCTGAGCGTGGCCCTGGCGGCCGAGTCTGCGGCGCAGCACAGCGCGCAGTTCACCTTCGCCATTGCCGCCAAGCCGCTGCCCCAGGCCCTGAACGACTTCAGCCGGGTTACCGGCCTGAGCGTGGTCTACACCGACGAAGCCGCCTACGGTCACCAGGCTCCGGCGCTCAACGGGCAGATGAGCGCCGAGCACGCCATGCAACAGCTGCTGAGCAATTCCGGCTTCACCTTCCGCCGCACCGACGACCACACCCTGGCCCTCGAACCCTTGCCGACCCAGGGCGCCCTGAACCTCGGCGCCACCACCATCAACGGCAACCAGCAGGCGTCCACCACAAGCTACCAGCCGCCACAGGTCACCTCGGTGGCCCGTTCCAGCGCCTCGCTGCAGGAAATCCCGCAGACCATCAACGTGGTCTCGGCCCAGGTCCTGCGTGACCAGACCCCGCGCAACCTCGACGATGCGCTGAACAACATCAGCGGCATCACCCAGGCCAACACCCTCGGCAGCACCCAGGACGCGGTGATGATTCGCGGCTTCGGCGACAACCGTAACGGTTCGATCATGCAGGACGGCATGCCGCTGGTGCAGGGCCGTGCGCTGAACGCCACCACCGATCGGGTCGAAGTGCTCAAGGGCCCGGCTTCCCTGCTCTACGGCATCCAGGACCCGGGCGGAGTGGTCAACCTGGTCAGCAAGAAACCCCAGTTGGAGCAATACAACGCCGTGACCCTGCGCGGCTCGACCTACGGTGCCGGCAAGAACGGCAGCGGCGGCAGCCTTGACAGCACCGGCGCCCTCGGCGATTCAGGGCTGGCCTACCGCATGGTCCTCGACCGTGAAGACGAAGATTACTGGCGCAACTTCGGTGCCCACCGCGAGACCCTGATCGCCCCGTCCCTGGCCTGGTTCGGCGACACCACCAAGCTGCTGCTGTCCTACGAGCACCGCGAGTTCCTGACCCCCTTCGACCGTGGCACGGCCATCGATCCGCGGACCAACCACCCGCTGGCGATTCCCAAGGATCGCCGTCTCGACGAACCGTTCAACAATATGGAAGGGCGTTCGGACCTGGTCCATTTCGAGGCCGACCACGACCTGAACGACAACTGGAAAGCTCACCTGGGCTACAGCTGGAACCGTGAAACCTACGATGCCAGCCAGGTCCGGGTGGTTTCGGTCAACCCGGCCAACGGCACCCTGGTGCGCAGCATGGACGGCACCAAAGGCGCGTTGACCACCGACCGCTTCACCACCGCCAGCCTCGAAGGCAAGGTCGATGTGGCCGGCATGCAGCATGACCTGGTGTTCGGCATGGACGACGAGTACCGCAAGATCTACCGCTCCGACCTGATCCGCCAGAGTCCGCTGAACACCTTCAGCTATATCGATCCGATCTATGACCGCGAAGTCCCGGGTTCCACCGTCAGCCCCAAGGACAGCGACCAGACCGACCTGCTGCGCAGCGACTCGGTGTTCGCCCAGGACTCGATCCACCTCAATGACCAGTGGATCTTCGTCGCCGGCGGCCGCTACCAGATGTATGACCAGTACGCGGGCAAGGGCCGGCCGTTCCAGGTCAATACCAACGGCAATGGCGAGAAGTTCGTGCCGCGCGCCGGCCTGGTATACCGCTACACCGACGAGCTGTCGTTCTATGGCAGCTACACCGAATCCTTCAAGCCCAACTCCACCATCGCCCCGCTGGCGCTGACCAGCAATACCCGCCTGGTGCTGGACGGCTCGCTTGAGCCGGAACAGTCCAAGGCCTGGGAAATCGGCACCAAGCTGGATATTCCAGGACGCATCACTGCCACGGCGGCGATCTACGATATCCACAAGCGCAACGTGCTGGTGTCCGTCGCCGATGGTCTGACCACCCAGTACAGCGTTGCCGGCCAGGTGCGTTCCCGCGGTCTGGAACTGGATGCCAGTGGTCAGTTGAGCGACCGATGGAGCCTGATCGGCAGCTACGCCTACACCGATGCCCAGGTTACCCAGGACGCCAACTTCCAGGGCAATCGCCTGCAGAACGTGGCGAAGAACGCCGGCTCGCTGTCGGCGGTCTACGACTTCGGTTCGATCATGGGTGGCGGCGACAAGCTGCGGGCCGGTGCCGGGGCGCGTTATGTCGGCCAGCGGGCCGGGGACGCCGCCAACACCTTCCAGCTGCCGGGCTACACCGTGGCCGATGCCTTCGCCACCTACGACACCAAGGTCGAAGGGCAGAAGGTCAAGTTCCAGCTCAACGTGAAGAACCTGTTCAACAAGGTCTACTACACCTCGGCGGTCAGCCAGCTGTTCGTGTCCATGGGTGACGCGCGGCAGGTGTCGGTCTCCAGCACCCTGGAGTTCTGATGAAACGAGCCAGTGCAGTCCTGCTGGCCCTGAGCCTGAGTGCCGCCGCCCTGGCGGCGGCACCCGGGGACGGGCGCCTGTACCCGCGTGAGCATCAGGTCACCTTGTCCGGCTCCGGCGACAGCTGGGGTTTCGCCGCCCTCGACCCGACCCGGCCCTACCTGTTCCTGGCCCGCCGGGAAAACGGCCTGAGCGTGTTCGACGTGGCGAAACAGCGCCTGGTGAAAACCCTCGAGCATTCGGCGGGGGCCAACGCTGTGGTGTTCGTGCCCGAACGCAATCGCGTGTTCGTGCTCAACACCGACGGCAGCCTCGGCGTGGTGGAGTTGTCGAGCCTCAAGCTGCTCAAGCGCATTCCCGTGGCCCAGAGCAACCTCAACAGCGCGGTCTATGAGCCACGTACCGGGCAGGTGATTGTCGTCAGCGGCCGGCGGGCGGATCGTTCGACGCTGTTTGTCTTCGACCCGAAGCAGGAAAAGATCACCGCCGCCCATGAACTGGACGTGAAGAAGATCGACCCGTTGCTGGTCAAGGGCGATGGCAGTTTCTTCCTGCCGATGCGTGACGAAGGCAAGGTGGCGCGGTTCTCCGCCAGCACCTTCGACGTGCTCGACAGCTGGAGCTTCGAGGGGTGCCCCAAACCCAGCGCCCTGGCCGAGGACAAGCCCGGACAGCGACTGTTCGTCGCCTGTCGCGGCGAGCAACCCCGGCTGATCGTGGCCGACCTGGAGAGCGGCGCGGTCAAGGCCAGCCTGCCGATCACCCGGGACGTCAATGCCCTGGCCTGGGATGCCCGGCACCATCGGTTGATCATCCCCAGCGGCGTGGACGCCAACCTGACGCTGGTCGAACAGACGGACCTCGATCACTACCGCACGCTGGGCAGTGTCAGCACCTTGCCGATGGCTTACAACATGGCGTTCGACCCGGTCAGCAGCAAGGTCTACCTGCCCGCCATGGATTTCACCCAGCCGGCCACGGCCAAGGGTGAAGCCAAGGCCGATCCGCTGTTTCACGCCAACAGCTTTTCGGTCACCACCCTGGCACCTTGAACCCCGAACCCTGTCCCCGGAAACGAATCGCTTGCACATGGATTCCGGGGACAGTGTTACCGCATAATTCCCCCCGTTGACTCGCTAAGTACCTTGTTCTTACGTGCCTCCTGAGTGATGAGTCGCGGGTAGCGGCTATTGTGTGTTTATTGGTTGAGTTCGAGGCGGAAGATGAATTCGGTACAGGGTTTCATGGGCAAGGGCGTCGCGTTGGCGTTATGCGTACTGTTGGCGGCCTGTTCGAGCAAGGCTCCGAAGGCTCCCGAGCCGGCCCGGACGGTGGTCCTGCAAGCGGCGCAGTTGCCCTTGCCGTTGCCCCGTTCGGCCTTTTGCGCGGGGCTCGACAGCGTGCTGCGGGCGCCGGCGCTGCAAGGCGCGACGACCTCGCTGGTGGTGCGCGAGGCGAACACCGGCAAACTGGTGTGTGAATACAACCCGCAATTGCGCCTGATCCCGGCCTCCAGTCTCAAGCTGGTGACTACGGCTGCGGCGATGGAAATCCTCGGGGCCGATTATCGGTTTTCCACCACCCTGTTGAGCACCGGCGTGCAGCAGGGCAACGTGCTGAACGGCGATCTGTACCTGCGCGGCACGGGTGACCCGAGCATGCGTCAGGAAGACTACCAGGCCCTGGCGGCCGGGCTGGCGCGCAAAGGCATCACGCGGGTCCGTGGACGGCTGATCCTCGATGACACCGCCTTCGACCACGAACGACTGGGGGTCGATTGGTCCAGCGATGACGAGCAACAGTACTTTGCGGCGCAGATTTCCGCGCTGAGCGTGTCGCCGAACGCCGACCTTGATGTCGGTTCGATCCTGGTCAATGTGCGTGCCGGTAGTTCGGCACACCAGCCGGTGCGGGTCAGCTTCACGCCGGCCAACCGCTATATGAACGTGGTCAACCGGGCCACGACCGGCCGTGGCGGTCCGCTGGTGGTCAGTCGCGGTCATGGTGGCAACCTGTTGCGCATCGATGGCGCGCTGCCCAAGGGCGCGGAGCGCATTGCCCAGGTCAGCGTCTGGGAGCCGACCGGTCTGGTGGCCGATCTGCTGCGCAGCGCCTTGCTCCAGCAGGGGATCGCGGTGGAAGGCGGCAGCTTGCTGGGTGTTGCGACGCCGGCTGCGGCACAGCCGCTGGTCGAGCATCAGTCGCCGGTGCTGGCGGATCTGATGCCGCCGCTGCTCAAGCTGTCGAACAACAATATGGCGGAGATCCTGCTCAAGTCCATGGGCCGCAAGACGGCGCATGCGGGAACGGCGGCGGCGGGTGTGGCGGCGGTCAACGGGTTCCTGCAGGGGCACGGGGTGGCGTCGATGGAGTTGTTGCAGTTCGATGGTTCCGGTTTGTCACGGCGTAACCAGGTGTCGGCGCGGACCCTCAGCGATTTGCTGGTGGTGGCGCGCAGCCGGCCCTGGTTCCAGGCCTGGTATGCGGCGTTGCCGGTGGCCGGCAATTCCGAGCGGATGATCGGCGGCACCCTGCGCAAACGCCTGCACGGCACGGCGGCGGCGAACAACCTGCACGCCAAGACCGGCAGCATGGGCGGTGTGTCGTCGCTGGCCGGGTATGTCACCAGCCGTGATGGGCGGCCGCTGGTGTTTGCCATGTTGAGCAACAATTACCTGGTCGGCGGGCGGCAGGTCAAGGCGGTGGAGGACCAGGTGGTGACGGCGCTGGCGAACAAGGCTGACTGAAGAAATGGGATCTTGAAAACACCGCATAACCTGTAGGAGCAGGGCTTGCCCGCGAAGGGGCCCTCGAGACCGCCAAAAGCTTCGCGGGCAAGCCCTGCTCCTACAGGTACTGGGTTTCCATAAAAATTGTGTTCGGTTTCAGTGCGTGAAGGCTTGCCGATACTCGCCGGGTGTTGCCCCCAACACCTGGCGAAACCGATTGGCAAAATGACTGGCACTGGCAAACCCGCACGCCAGGGCTATCTCCCCGAGCGGCTGTACGCTGCCGCGCAACAGCACCCGCGCCCGCTCCAGGCGCCGCGCCAGTACATACTGGTGGGGCGGCAAGCCGAAGCTGGTACGAAACATCCGCGCAAAGTGATATTCCGAGAGCGCACACAACCCGGCCAACTCACCCAGGCTCAACGGCTGGTCCAACCGGCTGTCGATGTACTCCACCAACAGGCGCCGCTGATGGGCCGCCAAACCGCCTTTCAATCGCAAACCCTGACGCATCCCCACCTGATTGAGCAACGTATGGCCGAGCAGTTCATGGGCCAGGCTGCTACTGAGCAGGCGCTCCGCCGGCTCGTCCCAGTCCAGGCCGATCAGTTGGCGAAAACGCCGGGCCTGCTGCGGGTCATCGAGAAAGGTATGTTCCTGCAATTGCAGCTCACGGGGCTCACGGTCCAGCAGCGTCACGCAACCCACCGCGAACTGTTCCGGGCTGAAATACAGATGGGCCAGGCGAATACTGCCGTTGATCACCCAACCGGACTGATGCTCGGCGGGCAGGATGCAGAGCTTGTCCGGGCCGCCCTTGGTGTCCGGGCGGTCACGGCGAAAGGTCCCGGTGCCGCCGGCGATATAGCAGGACAGGGTGTGATGGCCGGGCGCTTCGTAGTCCTGGGCATCGTGGTGGTTGCTCCACAAGGCCGCGGCCAGGCCGTCACCGAGCTCCGCGCTGTGCTCCAGGCGCGAATTGGGCGAGCGGTTCAGGGCTTGAAAGACTTGCAGGGTATCCAGTGCGGGCATGGTCTGTTCTCCAACGCCTTGCATCCTACTCCGTAGCGCAAAGCCCTGGCAGACGCGGGCCGACAAAAGCGCAAGTTTTTGCAAGCGTGGGAGCGGCCTGTCCGCTGACACTGAGGCCTGTCTTCCGGAGTCCGCCCCATGAACCTGTTTCTCTACCTGCTGACCGTCTTGATCTGGGGCACCACCTGGATCGCCCTGAAACTGCAACTGGGGGTGGTGGCGATTCCGGTCTCCATCGTCTATCGCTTCGGCCTGGCGGCGCTGGTGCTGTTCGTCCTGCTGCTGCTCAGTCGCCGCCTGCAACCGATGAACCGTCGCGCTCACCTGATCTGCCTGGCCCAGGGCCTGTGCCTGTTCTGCCTCAACTTCATGTGTTTTCTCACCGCCAGCCAGTGGGTGCCCAGCGGCCTGGTGGCGGTGGTGTTCTCCACCGCGACCTTGTGGAATGCCCTCAACGCCCGGGTGTTCTTCAAGCAGAAGATTGCCCGCAATGTGCTGATGGGCGGCGCCCTCGGTTTGCTCGGCCTGGGCCTGCTGTTCTGGCCGGAACTGTCCGGGCACACCGCCGGCCCGCACACGATCCTGGGCCTGGGGCTGGCCTTGCTCGGCACGCTGTTTTTCTCGGCCGGCAACCTGCTTTCCAGCCTGCAACAGAAGGCCGGGCTCAAGCCCCTGACCACCAACGCCTGGGGCATGCTCTATGGCGCGCTGATGCTGGGGACCTATTGCCTGGTCCAGGGCATCCCGTTCTCGATGGAATGGAACACGCGTTATATCGGCTCCCTGCTGTACCTGGTGATTCCGGGCTCGGTGATCGGCTTCACCGCCTACCTGACCCTGGTCGGGCGCATGGGGCCGGAGCGCGCGGCCTATTGCACGGTGCTGTTTCCGCTGGTGGCGCTGAATGTCTCGGCCTATGCCGAGGGGTATCACTGGAGCGCGCCGGCCCTGCTCGGGCTGGTGGCGGTGATGTGCGGCAACGTGCTGGTGTTCCGCAAGCCCGGGATGCCGTTGCGGCCGGTGTCGGCCAGGGTGGCATAAGGCACGGCACATCTATTTAGATCAGTCCCGGGTCACTGGCTGGATAACCTGACGCTTTCTACGGCGTATCAGGTCTACGGCGTGACGACACCTGTCGTATTTAGTTAGAACCGTTGCCCGGGGAGGGAGGGCTAGGCTGGGCTTTTCCAGCAATGAAAAGAACAGCCATGGACGATTCCCACCCCCTTCCCGAGCCCGCTGTCGAGCTTGAGACCCAATCGCTCATCGAGGAGCAGCAACGCTTTGTGCACTCACGCAAGAGTTGGCGACTCGCGGACATCGGCAATCATCTGCTGTCCGTTTCCGCCACGGCGATGGGGCCCCTGAGCGAGATCGAGCGGCTGACCTATGCCAGCGCGTTTCGTTACCTCAACGAAATGACCCAGGCCGTCGAAACCGAGAATCGCAAGCTTGGCAGCGCCTTCGAGCAGGATGGGCTCAAGCGCCTTCGCGAAGCCTTGCGCGCAAGCACCGGGCGCGACCAGGACCCCCGCCAGCTCTATATCCATACCCTGCACATGGAGTTCAAGGATAGCGGCTGGATACCCGGCCAACGCAACAAGCGGGCCTACGACGCCAACGCACCGCTGGCCCATGTCTACAGCCTGTCGCTCTGGCAGGCGGCCTGCCTCAACTTCGGTTTCGGCGATCTGTTCAGCTCCGACCGGGTGCGTGCCAGTTGGATCGATGAGCGGCCCGGTCCCGGCTATCAATGGGGATTCGCGCCCCATGACATCCTCCAGGTCGGCATTATGCCGATCCATGACTTCGTGACTATCGCCCGCGATCTGGATCTGGGACGCGATCTCAAGGCGCGTGTGGACAAGGCGCTGGGCGACGGCGGCGTGCTGGGCCAGCGCCTGGAGCAGATGGCCTGGGCCGAGATGTTGTTCAATCCCTATGAGGCTTATCGCAATGGTGCGTCCACCGGGGTCACCAACGCGCCCTTCACTGTCCTGCGTCATGCCTTATGGAGTGCGCCGCACACCGTGACGGTAAAGGCCGTATCGATCCGACTCCCGGACAACGAAGTCGTGGTCATTCTGAAAAAGCTCAACCTCTCCTATCAACTGGGCAAGGCGATTTTCGGCGAGAGCGACGTGATCTCCAGTTTTCTCGAGCTGCCATTGTTCACCTTCGAACTCGAGCGCTTCGACGGGGTTTTCAGTTACTACCCGAACCGCCTGGGCGGTGCCTTGCGTTATCACTCTGACACGTCAACCTTCGAGGCCGAGTTCAAGCAGCAGCTCAAGGACGACAATGGGCAAAAGCGCCTCAACTGGTTTCTGGCGCCGTTGAGCATCAAGCAGCAGGCCGTGGTGCGCGATATCGTCACCGAGCATCCACGACCGGAAGGGCTGAACGCAGTGACCAGCGGGCTCTACGATGCCTTCCATTGGGCTTTTCCGGCGCCGGTGCTTGAAACACTCAAGTGGAATTACCTGGAACTGACGACCACGCCTGCACAGGCGTTGCGAGACTACTACCTGCAACGTGACCGGCAGAACCTCAACGAACTGGCGGTCGAGCGCTCGGTGCAGGATTGGCGCGCGTTTATCGAGGGCGCCAGTGCGGTCCTGGATGAAGTGCTGGGCCTGTTGCTGTTGCCGGTTCCGGGAGGGCTGCGAGGCATGGGCCGGCTCGTGCAGATCGCCCTGTTCGGAAGCCTGGGCTACAACTTTATCCAGGGCCTGACGGAAGCGGCGAAAGGGCATCCCGAGCAACTGGCGCAGTCCGTCGTCGATATCGGCAATCTGTTGATCAGCGCGGGCCTGCATCGCCATGCGGTGAAATGGTCGATACGCCGTCACCGGGAACTGCAGGGTTGCCTGGGCTCCGTGCACCGGATCCAGGTGGCGGGCAAGCACACCCTCTGGGCCTCCCGGCTGGACCGTTATGTCAGCGTGAAAATCGGCCTGCTGCATGGCGAAGAGGTCCGCACGTCCGGGGTGATCGAACGGGGCGGCAAGCGATACGGCGAGCTGCTGGTCAATGGCGAACGGCAGGCGTTCGAGCTGGCCTACGATCCCGTCTCCCGGGAATACACCCTGGTGCATCCGGACCCCGGCGTATTCCGCCCGGCGGTGAACTTCGACCCGGAACTGCAGCATTGGCAACTGGCGCTGGACAACCCCGAGCCGCCGACCTTGAGTCAACTGGGCGAGCGACTGCTGCCCGGCGGGCCCATAAGCGGCCAAGAGCTCAGCCGCTTGAGCCGGATCAGTGGAAGCCGCTCACAAACCCTCCAGCAGGTCTGGGCGGGCGAGCCGGCGTCGGCGGCGCTGGTCGACACCATCAAGCGGCATAACACCGACCGCGCCCTGCAGGCCTTGAGCGCGCCGCTGGTGTCGCGGCTGCCCTTGCCGGAGGACGGCGACCGGGCGCTGTTCTCGGCGTTGACGCAATTGCCGGACTGGCCGGATGACCTGGCCCTGAGTATTCATGATCAGGAGGGCGCGCTGCTGGAGGCCTATGGGAAAAAGGACACGCTGGCCGAGCATGGCCAGCGGGTTTCGATACGCCGTCTGGCGGATGGCGGGTATGTAGATCACGGTGCGCCCGCGGCTATCGCCGATCACGATCTGGGGCCGGTGGGCTTGATTCTCGGACTCTTGCCGAGCGATGCGGCGCTGAGCCGGCCCCTTGCGTCCGGCCAGGCGTTTTCGAGCAGGGCCGCTATCCTCAGGCGGCGGGTGGTTGATCTTGTCATTCGTGAGAGAGTCCACCTGTTCGAAGCCCTGAGCCGTTATCCGGGGCGGCTGAAGTCCGAGCGGGCGGAGTTGGCGCCCGGTCTGCGCCGGTTTCTCCCGGTGGCGAGCACGCCGCGACCGGCGTTGCTCGAACAGAGCCTGACCCGGCATCCGGACCTGTCCCCCGCGCGTGTTGCCGAATGGTGGCGCAGCCAGTCATTGTCGAGCGCCGAACGGGCCGGGTTCATGAGCTCGGGCCTGTTGCCAGAAGGTGCTCGGCATGCCCTCGGGCAAGCGGCCAGAAGCCTGGGCCTGGAACAGTCCCTCGATGGCATCTATCACCGCCGGGCCTGGAACGCGTCGACGGATGCCTGGGCCCGTGAAGGCATGGCGGCGCTGCTCTGGCAGAAACTCGGGATGACCCTGGAGATCAGCGAGGTCAGGCCCGGGCAAACCGTGGCGCCGGTGGCCGCCGAGCCGGCGGGCAAGCGGGTCGTGCTGCGCCATCACGGGCAGGGGCGTTACGCGGTATTCGATACCCTCAGCCAATCTGAACGCCCGGTCCCCGAGGGCGCTGACAACTTCTACAAGGCCTTCAACAGCGCGTTGAACCGTAGCGATCAGATCCACCTGGGGATCAACGATGTGACTGCGGACAACGCCGGGTTATTGCGCCGCAACGCGGGGGACGCCTTGACGGACCGGCGCACCGCTGACGGTGATATACGGCCCTGGAACGATGCGGCGGACGCCTACCGGCAAGCCATTGAGCTGCCCATTGAACTGGAGCCCGACCCGCTGGGGCTGTATCGCTGGCGGGACAAAGCCTGGTTGCCCCTGGATGACGGGCTGTTCGCGGTCGACCGGCATCCGCTCCTCGACGAATGGGGTATCGAACATCCGCGCTTGCCCGGGGCTTACCGGCTTGAGTTGGAGCACAACGGCGCCGGTGCCTGGTGGCATGAGCAGGAACAGCCGCTGGAATGGGAAGGGCTGAAGCTGTTTCGGCGTCTGGGTGACCGGGCGGCGTTGCAATCCGATGAGCTGGCGCGGCAATTGATGACGATCTGTGATGTCAGCGAGAACCAGTTGCGCAAGGTTCATGTGACCCGTTCGCGGGCACCGGGCCTGCTGATGGATACGTTGCAGCGGGTGGACAGTCATGTGCGGGTCAGCGACAGCCTCGGTCGGTTGGGCAGCACCGATACGCTCGAGCCTGTGCTGAGCCGGGCGCTCGAACAATTGAGCGAGCCGGAACGCCTCGAACTCTTCGGTGAGGGCACGCAGGATGAAGCGAGCCGTGTGCAGGTGCTGAACACGAAAGTCCGAGAGGACGACCAGGCACTCAAAGCCCTGCTGGGCAATGCACTTGAGCGGGCCGGGGAGCCCGACAGCGATCCGTCGACGGCGCTGATTCGTCGGCTTTTTCCCGGCCTGCCGGAGCGGGTGGCCCGGGAGATGGTCGAGCATGCCGATGACCGGCAGCTCCGCGAGATGGAAACCGGCAAGCTGCCCCTGGCGTTGGGGCAAGAGGCACGCTGGTTGATTCAGGAGGTCCGGCTGGGTCGGGCGCTGGAAGGTTTTCAGGTCGACAGCCTGATCAATGGGGACCACGACCGGCTGGCCTTGCATCTGCTCGAACATCTGCCGGGATGGCCGGCCGACTTGCGCATCGAGGTCCGCGAGAGCTCGGCGTCGGGGGCGCTGCTCGACAGCCTGGGCAGTGCTGATTCGTCCCAGCGGGCACTGATCGTCAAGTCCGCTGAAGGTTATGGGCCCGCCGCCGGCCAGGGCGATGGCCTGCGCCCGGTGAGTCGAAAGCTGATTCCCTCGATCATGGCCGCGTTGCCCGTACCCGCGCGCAGGGCGCTGGTCCCCAGCGGGCTTGCCAGCCAACTGCGGCGAGACCTGGCCGCTGTGGCGGTCGGCGACCGTGGCCGCGCGAAGCGGTTGTTGGGCATGCGCCCCGAGATCCCCGGTTTCGTGCCGCCCCGGCGTCTTGCCGATGGCCGGATCGGTTATGAACTGAGCGGCGGTGAAGGACGGCACAATCGGCAATTGAAGCGTTTCAGAAACCTCTATTCGGGTTATTCCTATGCCGAAGCGTCTCGACAGTTGGCGCTGCTGGGCGAGGATTTCGCCAGTCGTGAGGGGGTGATCCGTCAGCGCGATCAGGAGCTGGATGCACTCCGAGGCGATCTCAAGCGCTGGCGCCATACGCGGTATAACTCTGAATCACGGGCGCATTTGTATCAGTTCGCCAAACGCATCAAGCAGTGTTGGCGCCGGGAAACCTTGCGGGCCCCCGCGCAAAACAATGGCGAAGCCGGTTACCTGCTGAACCTTGACCGCCTGGAGGTCAGTCGCTTTCCGTTGTTTCCCAGAGGTGCCGACTTTTCCCATGTCACGCGATTGTCGATGCGCAGCATGAAGGTCGAGGCGCCGGTGTTTCTCGACCAGTTCCTGCGTCAGTTCGTGTCGTTGCAGGAACTGGACCTGTCCCATAATCGCCTGTCCGATTTTCCTGTCTTGGAAGGCTCGATGCGTGAGCTGCGTCGGCTGAAGCTGGCGTATAACCGCATCGTCTTTCCCCGGGGCGGTCATCAGCGCCTGGCCAGCATGAGCGAACTGGTTCAGCTGGACCTGAGTGACAATCCGCTGGGGCATCCACCCGATCTCTCCGAACTGCATTTGCTGAGAAAACTGGATCTGCACAATACCCGGATAGAACACCTGCCTGTCGGGATCGAGCAGTTGCACCAACTGACCTTTGCCAACTTGAGCGATAACCGCATTCGGAATATCTCGGGGCGGGTCCTCAGTGGGTTCGCGGCCACCCGGGCCGAGGATGTTGAACCGGTGGCGGTGACGCTGGCGAACAATCCGCTTTCGGGCAATGCGCGGCGACGCCTTCAATATTTCAAACTGAGCCATCCCGATAGCCGTTTCGGCTTTGATGTGCCTGAGCTGGAGGGGCTCGATCTGTGGTTATGGGGACAGTCCGCCAGCCGCGACGATGCGCTTGCGGAGGCCTGGCATCGCTTGTCCGCCGCCTCGGGGGAGGCGTTCCTGGGTTTTTTCCGCGAGTTGGCCAAGCTTCCCGAGCTGTACCTGGAGAGCAAGGACACGATTCGCGAAAACCTGATCGAGCATCTGCAGTACGTCCTCTCTCTGGCGGCACGGGATCCGGAGTTGCGCACCCGGTTGTTCGATATCGTCCACTACGGTGGGCTGGGGGATTCGTCCGCTTTTGAGATTTTCAGACAGCTGCAACTGGAGGCGTTTTATACGTTCGCGCGCCGTCAGACCGAGGTGAGTGAGGGGGAACTGGGGGTCTTTGTCCTGGCCCGGGGCGAGTTCCGCTTTTTCACCTTGCACAATGAGGTGTACAGACAGAACGTCCAGTATCCGGAGGAACGCTTTCGCGGGTATGCCTCCCAGCTCGGCGAGCTTCATCTGCCGCCGCTGTTTCTGGACGACATGGTGCCGAGGGCCGTTGATCCAAGGGCGGTCGAGTCCATGCGCCAGCTCATTCTGCAAGCCGAAGCGGCGCAAGGGCTGGACAGCATCTTGATGGGCAACCGTCATTGGCAGACGTTCCTCAAGAACGCCCATCTCAGCGAGCACGACCGGCTCTTTGGTGAGTTCTTCGACTATGAACCCTTGGAAGGCGAGACGACGCAGGACTACAAGAACCGTGGCGAAACGTTGCAACGTGAGTACCTGAGGCGGCGTGAAAATTGGCTCCGTATTCTCACGCGCCAGGCATTGCCCAGGCTTTTTCGGGCAGACATCGAAATCCGCCAGGATTAGCCGGGCCCGTTACTCGCTCAGCCTTTCCAGACCTGGGGATTGACCAGGTCGCGCGGGCGCTCGCCCAACAAGGCGCTGCGCAGGTTGGCCAGCGCCCGATTGGCCATGGCCTCGCGGGTTTCGTGGGTGGCCGAACCGATATGCGGCAGGGTCACGGCGTTCTTCAGTTGGAACAGCGGCGATTCGGCCAGGGGTTCCTTCTCGTAGACGTCCAGGCCGGCACCGCGAATGGTGCCGTTTTGCAGGGCCTGGATCAGCGCCGGCTCGTCCACCACCGGACCCCGGGAAATGTTCACCAGGATCGCGTCCGACTTCATCAGGCCCAGTTCGCGATGGCTGATCAGATGGCGTGTCTTGTCGCTCAAGGGCACCACGAGCACCACGAAGTCGGACTCGGCCAGCAGGGCGTCGAGGCTGCGGAACTGCGCACCGAGTTGCTGTTCGAGTTCCGGCTTGCGGTTGTTGCCGCTGTAGAGAATCGGCATATTGAAACCGAGGTGGCCACGGCGGGCGACGGCCGCGCCGATATTGCCCATGCCGACGATACCCAGAGTCTTGCCGTGTACGTCGCCGCCGAACAGGGCCGGGCCGACGCTGGCTTGCCACTGCCCGGCCTTGGTCCAGGCGTCCAGCTCGGCGACCCGGCGGGCGCTGCTCATCAACAGGGCGAAGCCCAGGTCGGCGGTGCTTTCGGTGAGGACGTCGGGGGTGTTGGTGAGCATGATCCCGCGCTCGTTGAAGTAGGCCACGTCATAGTTGTCGTAGCCGACCGAGACGCTGGAGACCACTTCGAGTTTGCCGGCGTTTTCCAACTGGGCGCGCCCGAGCTTGCGGCCGACGCCGATCAGGCCATGGGCGTGGGGCAGGGCTTCATCGAACTGGGCATTGAGATCACCAAGCTTGGGATCCGGGACAATCACTTCGAAGTCTTGGCGCAGGTGCTCGACCATGGCGGGGGTGACGCGGCTGAAGGCGAGTACGGTCTTTTTCATCGCAGGGCTCATCGAACGGCGGGAATACCAAGCACGCTATCATTTTTCGCCGGAGTTGTGCGCTGGATTCTGCATCTCATCAGGCTCAGGTCGCGAGTCGTACATGCCCCAGCTCATACGCCGCCAATTCAGCCTGATGGGCCGCCAGGATCTCCGGCAACGACCCCCGCAGGTACTCGACCCAGGTCTTGATCTTCGCATCCAGGTACTGCCGCGACGGATAGATCGCATACACATTCAGCTCCTGGGACCGGTAGCTGGGCATCATTCGCACCAGGCTGCCATTACGCAGCCCCTCGATCGCCGCATACACCGGCAACACCCCCACTCCCATGCCGCTGGTGATCGCCGCCTTCATGGCATCGGCGGAGTTGACCAGAAACGGCGAGGTCGCAATGTTCACCGCTTCCTGACCATCCGGGCCATCGAAGGCCCAGCGGTCCAGGGCGATTACCGGGCTCACCAGGCGCAAACAGGCATGGTTGAGCAGGTCGCTGGGCCGTTGCGCGCAGCCGTTGGCTTTGACGTAGGCCGGCGAGGCACAGACGATGCTGTAGGTGATCCCCAGGCGCTGTGAGACAAAACCCGAGTCCGGCAACTCGCTGGCGAGCACGATGGACACGTCGTAGCCCTCGTCGAGCAGGTCCGGCACGCGGTTGGCCAGGGTCAGGTCGAAGGTCACGTCCGGATGGGTCTTGCGATAACGGGCGATGGCATCAATCACGAAATGCTGGCCGACCCCGGTCATCGAATGCACTTTCAACTGCCCGGCCGGGCGCGCATGGGCGTCGCTGGCCTCGGCTTCGGCTTCCTCGACATAGGCCAGGATCTGCGCGCAACGCAGCAGATAACGCTTGCCGGCCTCGGTCAGGGCGATGCGCCGGGTGGTGCGGTTGAGCAGGCGGGTTTGCAGGTGGGCCTCAAGAGCCGAGACCGCGCGCGAGACGTTGGCCGTCGTGGTGTCCAGTTGCACGGCGGCGGCGGTGAAACTGCCGGCTTCGGCCACGCAACTGAAGGCGCGCATATTTTGCAAAGTGTCCATGGGGTGCTCTCTGGAGTGACGGCAAATTGTGACACGAAGTAACGGTTCGAAGGGCATTCGACCAAGGGATTATCGCGTTAACGGTAACAAAGATTCACAGAAACCCCCTCTTATCGCCTGACGGGCCGCCCCCTAGAATTGCGCCGACCTGTGTGCCCCCTCGATCCCAAGAACACCGCAAAACTGTAGGAGCCGGGCTTGCCCGCGAAGCTTTTGGCGTTCTCACGGACGCCTTCGCTGGCAAGCCAGGCTCCTACAGGACGGTGTTGTGACCCGTTCCGTGCCCACAGGAAACCGCTTCTCTCCCCACCCCCAGGAATTTGCAGCAGTGCCGCGTCGCATCAGCAGAGAGCTGAAGACTCTCAGTGTTTGGGCTTTATCCTTGACCATCAGCGGCTGCATCGGAACCGGAGGTATTGCCCCACAGGGCCAGACCCTGGCCGCCAACACCCTGCTGACCGACCAGGCTATCCAGAGTGCCGAACGCGACGCGCACTGGCCGGCCGCGCAATGGTGGCGGGCTTATGGCGACCGCCAGCTCAATGAGTGGATCGACCGCGCCGTGCAGGGCAGCCCGAGCCTGGCCATGGCCGCCGCCCGCGTGCGCCAGGCCCGGGCCATGGCCGGGTTGGCGGAGTCCGCCGAGTCCGTGCAGATCAAGGGCGACGCCGCGCTCAAACGGCACAACTGGGCCAACGACCAGTTCTACGGCCCCGGCGAATTGGCCAGCACCACTACCTGGGACAACAATGCCGGGCTGGGCCTGAGCTATTCCCTGGACCTCTGGGGCCGCGAAAGCAATGCCAGCGAACGCGCCGTCGATCTCGCCCATATGAGCGTTGCCGAAGCACGCCAGGCCCGGCTCGAATTGCAGAACAGCATTGTGCGCGCCTATATCCAGCTGTCGTTGCACTACGCCGAGCGCGATATCGTCGAAGCCACCCTCAAGCAGCAGATGCAGATTCTCGACCTGGCGCAGAAACGCCTGAACGGCGGCATCGGTACCCATTTCGAAGTCAGCCAGGCCGAGACGCCGCTGCCGGAAACCCATCGTCAGATCGATGCGCTGGACGAGGAGATCGCCCTGAGCCGCAACCAACTGGCGGCCCTGGCCGGCGTCGGCCCGGGGGAGGGCGCGCACCTGCAACGTCCGTCGCTGTCCCTGCACACCGCGTTGAAACTGCCTTCGGCACTGCCCGCGCAATTGCTCGGCCAGCGCCCGGACGTGGTTGCCAGTCGCTGGCAGGTGGCGGCCCAGGCCCGTGGCATCGATGTCGCCCATGCCGGCTTCTATCCCAATATCGACCTGGTCGGCAACCTCGGCTATATGGCCACCGGCGGCGGCCCGCTGGAGTTTCTCACCGGCAAGAAATTCAACTACGGCGTCGGCCCGGCGATTTCCCTGCCGATCTTCGACGGCGGCCGTTTGCGCGCCGAACTGGGCGAAGCGGCGGCGGGTTATGACCTCGCCGTGGCGAAATACAACCAGACCCTGGTCAATGCCCTCAAGGGCATTTCCGACCAACTGATCCGCCGCGAGTCCCTGGACAAACAGCAAGTTTTCGCCGCCCAGTCGGTGGCCTCGGCGCAGAAAACCTATGACATCGCCATGGTCGCCTACCAACGTGGCCTGACCGACTACCTCAATGTGCTCAATGCCCAGACCCTGCTGTTTCACCAGCAGCAGGTCGAACAGCAGGTCCAGGCCGCGCGCCTGAGTGCCCATGCCGAGCTGGTCACCGAACTGGGCGGCGGATTGGGCGCGGGCAACGACGTGCCGGCCGAGAGCCGCACCGTGGCGAACAAACCTCCGGCCGTGCTGGCCGCCTTCGATCATTGAGAACCGCGTCATGACCCCCTTGCCCGCCCCGGTGCGCTGGCTGTACTCCCTGGAATGGCGTCGCGGCTTCTTTGACTGGGCCCGTAGCGACGGCGTGACCTGGATCTATATCTTCAAGGTCCTGGCCGCCGCCTTCCTGACCCTGTGGCTGGCCATGCGCCTGGAACTGCCGCAGCCGCGCACCGCGATGATCACCGTGTTTATCGTGATGCAGCCGCAGAGCGGCCATGTGTTTGCCAAGAGCTTTTACCGTTTCCTCGGCACCCTGGCAGGTTCTGCGGTGATGGTCGCGCTGATCGCCCTGTTCGCCCAGTACACCGAACTGTTCCTCGGTGCGCTGGCGATCTGGGTCGGGATTTGCTCGGCCGGTGCGGCGCGCAACCGCAACTTTCGCGCCTACGGTTTTGTCCTCGCCGGCTACACCGCCGCGATGGTCGGCCTGCCGGCCCTGGCCCATCCGGAAGGGGCTTTTATGGCGGCGGTGTGGCGGGTGCTGGAAATCTCCCTGGGGATTGTCTGCTCGACTTTCGTCAGCGCCGCGATCCTGCCGCAGACCTCCAGTGCGGCCATGCGCAATGCGCTTTATCAACGCTTCGGCGTGTTCGCCGGATTTGTCAGCAGCGGCCTGCGCGGTCCCCATGCCAGCGCGGCATTTGAAAGCGCCAATATCGGTTTTATCGCCCAGGCGGTGGGCCTTGAGGGCCTGCGCAGCGTCACGGTGTTCGAAGACCCGCACATGCGTCGACGCAATGGCCGGCTGAACCGCCTGAACAGCGAGTTCATGACCCTGACCACCCGCTTCAACGCCCTGCATCAATTGCTAGAACGCCTGCGCAGCCGGGGTCGGACGCAAGTGCTGGCGGCCATCGAACCGGGCTTTCCAGGGCTGGGCGAACTGCTCGACGACTTTGCCGGACGCGCCCTGACCGACGCCGATGCCCAGCGCCTGGCCACTCGCCTGGCTGACTACAAACTGGGCTTGCCGGAGCAGGTGCGCAGTCTGCGGGCGAGTTTCCTGGAAAGCGATCCGAGCGAAGCCGATCTGCTGGATTTTCACACCGCTTACGAACTGCTCTATCGCTTCGTCGAAGAGCTGCACAGCTACGCCCTGACCCATGCGTCCCTGGCCGATCATCACCACGAACGCGAACAGTGGGATGAGCCCTATGTGCCGAAAACCAACTGGCTGGCGGCCTCGGCTTCGGGGATTCGCGCCGCCTTCGTGCTGATCGTGCTCGGCAGCTACTGGGTGGCAACCGCCTGGCCGAGCGGGGCGACCATGACCCTGGTCGCAGCGGCCACGGTCGGCCTGGCGGCGGCCACACCGAACCCCAAGCGCATGGCGTTCCAGATGGCCTGCGGCACTTTGCTCGGGGCGTTGATCGGTTTTGTCGAGATGTTCTTCGTCTTCCCCTATATCGACGGCTTCGCGCTGCTGTGCCTGACGCTTGCGCCGGTGATCGTGTTCGGCGCCTTCCTGGCCTCGCGCCCGGCTTACGCGGGCGTCGGCCTGGGTCTGCTGATCTTTTTCAGCATCGGTTCGGTGCCGGACAACCTGACGGTCTACAACCCCTACACCTTTATCAACGACTACATCGGCATGGTCATTGGCATGCTGGTCTGCGCGGCGGCGGGGGCGATCATCCTGCCGCCCAACAGCCGCTGGCTCTGGCGCCGCCTGGAGCAGGACCTGCGCGAGCAGGTGGTGTTCGCCATCAGCGGCAAGCACAAGGGCCTCGGTTCGACGTTCGAAAGCGGCACCCGCGACCTGCTGCATCAGGCCTATGGCCTGGCCGTCCGGCAGCCGAAAGTGCAGAGCCAACTGTTGCGCTGGATGTTCGTGGTGCTGGAAGTCGGCCACGCCATTATCGAGCTGCGCAAGGAACAGGCGATTTTGCCGGTGCACCCGGCCTATGCCGAATCGCAGCCGTGGCGCCAGTCGATCCGGGTCATGGGGCGGGCGCTGATGCGCCTGTTTATCCAGCCCAACGCGAGCAACCTGGAGCGCGCGCTGGTGGCGGTGGACCATGCGATTTGCCGGGTCCAGGCCACCGACGAACCTTTTGCCCGGCACTTCGACACCTCGGCCCTGCGTCGGGTGCAGAGCTACCTGCACTTTATCCGTACCTCGTTGCTGGACCCGCAATCCCCGCTGGCCGAGCTGGGCCGTGCACAAGGAAACTCCCATGCCCCGTGAAATCGCTTTCCACGGCGTTTATATGCCGACCATGACCCTGATGTTCCTGATCGCGGCCGGGGTCGGCTGGGCGCTGGATCGGTTTATCGCCAGCCATGACCTGTACCGTTTTTTCTGGCACCCGGCGCTGTTGCGCCTGAGCCTGTTCTGCTGCTTGTTCGGCGCCTTGGCGCTCACTGTCTACCGTTGAGAACGACCTGATGAAAAAGCTTTTCAGCCTGATCGCCACCTTGCTGGTTCTGGCCCTGGCGATCTGGATCGGCCGGGTCCTGTGGGTCCAGTACATGGAAACTCCCTGGACCCGTGATGGCCGGGTGCGTGCCGACATTATCAACGTCGCGGCGGACGTCACCGGTGAGGTGGTGGATGTGCCGGTGCGCGACAACCAGGTGGTGAAAAAGGGCGACCTGCTGATGCGCATCGACCCCGAGCACTACCGCATTGCGGTCAAGCAGGCGCAGTCCCTGGTGGATTCGCGCAAGGCCACCTGGGAGATGCGCAAGCTCAACGCCCATCGCCGTGCCGACCTGGACAACCTGGTGATCTCCAAGGAAAGCCGCGACGACGCCAGCAACACCGCCGACGCGGCCCTGGCCGACTACCAGCAGGCCCAGGCGCAGCTGGAGGCGGCGCAGTTGAACCTGGCGCGCACCGAAGTGCGGGCGGCGGTGGATGGGTACGTCACCAACCTCAATGTGCACCGTGGCGACTATGCGCGGATCGGCGAGGCGAAGATGGCGGTGGTCGATATGAACTCGTTCTGGGTGTATGGCTTCTTCGAAGAGACCAAGTTGCCGCATCTCCAGGTGGGTGATCCGGCGGAGATGCAACTGATGAGCGGCCAGGTGCTCAAGGGGCATGTGGAGAGTATCTCGCGGGGTATCTACGACCGTGACAACCCTGAGAGCCGTGAGCTGATCGCGGATGTGAACCCGACGTTCAACTGGGTGCGCCTGGCGCAACGGGTGCCGGTGCGGATTCATATCGACCAGGTGCCGGACGATGTGTTGTTGGCGGCGGGGATTACCTGCACGGTGATCGTCAAGCCGGCGGGGGCTTGAAAATCGCCAAAAGCTTCGCGGGCAAGTCGGGACGCCGAACCGCCTGCTCCTACAGTATTGTGGTGTACACACAATCGGTAAACGACACCGGACTGTAGGAGCAGGGCTTGCCCGCGAAGAGGCCCTCCAGATCGCCAAAAGATTCGGCGACAGGCCTCCCCATGGCACTTCCTCATGGTGGTTCCGGTGCTGTTCGGTTGAAGATGAAAAAACTGCCTTGATTACAGTAATCGTCAACGCCTGCAGGCGTTTCTCTATATCGATTGAGTTATCAGGGCCACGCTAAATCGAGTTTCCGTAAAATTTAAGTGTCTTACGCGATTTATAAAAACTTTTCCGGTGCCGATAGGAAGCTTGTAAATGTCGGCTACTCGTATGTAACTGCCTTCCTGTTCAGAGTACCAGAGCACACTTTCTAATCCTGCTTTAACTATCATGGGCTCGTTGTGATGATGTTTTTCAGTCGAGTCTGGTTTGGAGGTGTTTGATTCTCGGGAGCCAGGGCCGGGCTCAGCAGGATTCGCGAAGAGGACAACATTGACCTTGACTTCCCGGTCCACGAATTCTTTAGAAAGGACTCTGTATTGAATGTTGGAGATAACGATATGCTCATCTTTCCCTATCCTGAAGAGTGAGAATTGATATTGTTGTGCATAGGCAGGAGGTATTTGAATTTCCTGGTCACCAGCATAAACCTTATAAGAAAAAATGGGCACGGTATCGGCGGAAGTGCTACGTGGGGTTTTCATATTGACGTTCCTTTCGACAAGGTATTGAGTCATCGTTAGTGTTCAAAGGGAACCTGGAAAAAATACGAGAAGTCCTTTTCAGGCATTTGAAGTCTGTGCCCAGGTCGGATTTTGTCGCTACTGTCAGAAATGACAGTTCCGACAAACGGCCAGGGGCCCCAGACATCGCCAAGAGCTTCGCGGGCAAGCCCTGCTCCTACAGTCTTGAGTCGTATATAAAATCGGTGAACGACACCGGACTGTAGGAGCAGGGCTTGCCCGCGAATAGGTCCCCCAGAGCGCCAAAAGACTCGGCGACAGGCCTCCCCATCACAGGCCAGCAAGACAACTCTCTTTCCCTTGAGTGAAATTTCCTAGAAAATCCCGGGCGCTTGTTTGTGCCTTATTGCGCGACTAGGCTGCATTCCGTCACTGCCAATTCAGTGACCGGGTTTAGCAGCTCGTTGTGTAACTAGGCGCACAGCGCCACCTTCAGCAAGGCGCTTTTTTTCGGCCTGCTTTTTATGGTGGTCGTGCGCAGGGCGCCTCACGGCGCGCCGGGTTCCTAGTGCACCGGTCTGCTAACCTGCGTACGGCTGCCACCCTCGTTTAGCAGCGATGGTGATGGCTCTCAAACATGCACTTGGAGCTTTTCGCTATGTTCAAGATCACTCCTAACCCGCCGGTTTCAATCAGCGCCGAAACCATAGACCCCCAAGCCGCCGACCGTGCGTTCGCGCACTACGATCTGGGGCCGCATCACTGTCCGAAATCGCCCTGCGCTTACCCGATGCCACCTTCCAAAAGCCGTGAAGAAGCCCTCGTCAACGCCTACGCCGTCCTGCAATCGGCAGCGGCCACGGCCTATGAGCACGCCGACAACCAGAGCGGTGCCAACCGACAGGTCGCGATGGGGGTTGTGCACTTGATCGAGCTGGCGCAGCGATGGGTGGATTCGGTGTTGGATGAGCCGCCACGCAGCGTTACGAACTGACAGCGATCAGTCAGGCCTGAAACACCGACCTACTGTAGGAGCCGGCTTGCTGGCGATGACGTCCGCAAGAGCGATGCAAGACTCAAGGGCCTCTTCGCGGGCAAGCTCCGCTCCCACAGTGTCCGGGTTTGACCGAGAGCTTGCGGTGTGACCCGGACACTGTGGGAGCGGAGCTTGTCGGGACGCCGCACCGCCGAGAAGCTTAAGGGCCCCACAAAAGCCTGGTTTCCACACCACCACAATCAGGCCCCTGTGATCTGGTTGACGCCGGTGACTTTGCCGTTCCAGATCATTTCGTAATGAGCGGTTTGAATGATCGATGAGACCGGGCGCGGGGTCATCAGCGCCCAGCAATGGTTGCCAGGGTGGCGCACGGATCCGTAGCGCAGCCCTGGGCAGTTGTCGGCCCGGAGCGCTTTCCCCAATGCATGAGAGTGGGTGTAGTCATCCGGGTCGTAAATCGGCTCTGTCAGAGGAATGGACAACGCATCTTTCATCGCCGCATCAGTAAACTGACAGGAAAGCCCCCGAAAAACAAAGCGCTCATAGTTGAGGCCCCGCACCTTCGACCAGTAGCTGTTCTGGTGATGTCGCACCTCGGCCAGCGCCGTTTCCATCGTCTCGGCCAGGTACAGCACGCCAAAGCTGCCGTCGCTGAAGCGCGAGCCCGCCGGATTGACATGGGTGAAAGGTGCCGTCGCGTAGGCACATCCAGGAATACCAAAGGGGATCTCGCCACGGGCGATCAGCTCCAGTCGACCCAGCTCGTTCTGCAACCGCGGGTTGGTGAGGGCCTGAATCTGGTACAGCACTTCAAATTCTTCGGCGTCCGCGACGTCATCGAACAAGGCAATCGGCGGAAACTTGGAATTGACCAAGCGATAGGCCTGCAAGCGCTCCCCGGGCAACACGGGCAAATGGCCTGTTTTCACCATTGCGCGCCCCGCAGGGCGTCAATCCGCCGAAACGTCTCGTACAGCGAGATCATGTCGCCCTGGGCCATGATCTCCAGTGGAGCACGTCCGTTGAAGAATTCGTTGTCGTTCGCCATCGCCGGGAAACCATAGACGTTCTCGGGATTGTCGAAGACCATCCGCAAGGCCGCGTGGATATTCAGAACAAAGCTGATCCGTTGCATCTGGTCGGCATCCAGGCCAACGGACCAATCGGGATCTCGCTGTTTGGCACGGGTGTAGGTGCTGCGGGAAATACGCAAGATACGGCAGGCCTGGTCACCCGATGCCTGCCATTTTTCGAGTACCCCCACGGCGGCTCTCAGGCCCGTCACGCCCTGGGCTTTGGTCAGTCCTTGGGCTGCTGAGGTGACTGTCATGATCATGTCCTTGAAAGTTAATCTGTAGATTCAAAAATTTAAAAAATGAATCTGTAGATTTAAATCCTACTCTTCCAGGATCGACAGTGCCACAGGCGGCCTTGCGACGGCCCCCAAAAAACATGTGCTGATTTTTCAGACCTGAGTGAACGTCTCGTGCAAATGCCGCCACAGCACCCGTCCATCCGGCTGTTTTTCAAACACCGCCGTCGATAGCCGATCAGTACGCGTGCCCGTGTCATCAGCCTGCCATTCGCGATAACGAACGATGGCTCCGGTGTCGTGCAAGGCAAACACCTCAAGTTCGCCGAGGGTGATGGTGCAACCCGGTCGACGTCCGCCCGCACCGGCAAACAGCTCGGCCAAGCCCGTCTTGTCCAATTGCCTGCCCGTCGGCGTGACCATTGAAAAGGCTTCCGCGAACCGTGCCAGCAGCGGCTCCAGCGCGTCGTTTGCCAAGGTCCCGGCAAACCATTGCTCGATGACTTTATGGGCGTCGATCACTTCATTGAGGTACAGCGTTTTATCACTCATGCGGGTTCTCCTTGTTTGGGGGTTAACAGGGCCAGCACCGCTGGCGTATCGAGGCGAAACACGGCGAACAGCGGTACCAGGGTCAGCACCGCGGCAATCAGGAAACACTCGCGAAACCCGCTTGGGTCGCTACCCAATTGATCCAGCAGCCCCATCAGCAGCGCCGCGCCGAGACAGAAACTCAATTGCCGATTGATATTCCACACCGAGCTGGCGTGGCCCATGTGTGGTAACTCGACATCGAGAAACGCGCAGTTGTGCGCGGTGCTGCTGCACAGGCTGCCGCCCAGGCCCATCAGCCCATAGGCGATGATCGGCAGCGGCCCGTGGGGATCGCTGATCAGTGCCAGTAACAGAATGCCCAGCGCCTGGGCCAGCATGCCCGTCAGCAAGAAGGGTTTGGGACCGATGCGGTTGAAGTAGCGCTTGCCCAGCATAATCGCCACGCCCGAAGCCAGTGCCCAGGGCAGCATCAGGGCGCCGGTCTGCGCCGCACTCGCCCCCAGGCCACGCAGATAGAGAATCGCCACCAACTGGGTGCCGATAAACACCCCGGGGACGAACAGGTACACCAGCATCGCCAGGCGCAGTAGCGGAATGCGCGCAACCTGGGCCGCGCTCAACAGGCCGCGATGACTGAACACCGGTCGCTGGGCCGGGCGCACGTCCGGCTTGAACCACAGCCCGGTCAACAGCAGGGGCAGCAACGCCAATGGGATATTGGCGTAGAAGATCCAGCGCCACGACGCATGGTCGACAATCAGCCCGCCGAGTGCCGGGGACAAGGCCGGGATCAGCAGGGCCACCAACATCATCCGTGAGGTCAGCCCGGCGCGTTCATTCACCGGGTAGTTGCGATAGGCCATGGCCTGTCCGACTGGAATCAGCAAGCCGCCTCCCAGCCCCTGCACCAACCGCCAACCGATCAGCGCCTCGATGGAACCGGCCTGGGCCACGCACCAGGAGGCGACGGCGAACAGCACCAGCGAGGCCGCGATCAAGCGTCGCTCGCCGACCAGCGCCGCCAGCCAGACACTCAGGGGAATGATCGCCGTCAGCCCGAGCATATAGGCGTTCCCGACCCAGGCCAGTTGCGTCACCGTGGCCCGCAGTTCGTGGCCGATTTCCGGGTAGGCGACATTGGCGACAAACATGTTCACCAGGTCCAGGGAAAACCCCAGCAGGTACACCAGGGCGATTTTCGAGCGATAGCTCATGGAAGTCTCCAGCGATTGAGGCAACAGGTTAGGTCGCCGGCAATACTTGGGAAACCGCGCATTGACTGCTAGTTTGTCAAAATTATTTTGACAATAAGCGCGAGGACCCATGGTCAGCCTGGATCGTTTCGAGACCTTCAAGAGCGTGGTGGAAGCCGGTTCGCTGACCGCCGCGGCCGAGCGGCTGGGGCAGACCCGGGCCGTGGTCAGCTTCACCCTCAAGCGTCTGGAAGCCGAACTGGGGGTGACCCTGCTGACCCGCAACACCCGACGCCTGGCCCTGACCGAGGCCGGCGAGCGCTTTTACGGGCGCTGCCTGAGCATGCTGGAACAGGCCCGGCTCGCCATCGACGAAGCGCGTTCGGAGCACACGCAACTGCGCGGTACGCTGCGGATTACCACCACGGTGGAATATGCGCTGGCCAAGGTGATCCCGGCGCTGGAGTTGTTTCGGCAGATTCACCCGGAGTTGAAGGTGCACCTGTTGACCTCCTCGACTCACGCCGACCTGATCTCGGAAGGTTTCGACGTGGCGATCCGCCTCGGCCAGGTCTCCGACTCCAATCACCGGGCGACGCAGCTCGCCACCTTCAAGATCTTTGCGGTGGCCTCGCCGGGGTTTGTCGCCGGGCTGCCCGGTGGCGAGTTGCACACGTTCGAGGCGTTGCAGCAGGTGCAGAGCCTGGTGCATCGGCGCCTGGGCGATCTGGGCCTGACCCATGTGCCGAGCGGCGAACCGTTTTTCTTCCGGCCGGCGGCCGAGCAGTCACGAATCGTCGCCGACAACTCCTCGGTGCTGCGTGGCTTTGCCCTGGCGGGGCAGGGCGTGGCGATTCTGCCGGACTGGCTGGTGCGCGAAGACCTGGAGACGGGGCGCCTGTGTCGCCTGTTGAATGACTTCCGTTTTGTCGAACAGGGGATTTACGCGCTGTATCCGGACACCCGGCACCTGCCGCTGAAGGTGCGGGTGTTTATCGATTTCATGAAAGAGCATGCCTGAGGGGCGGAGCTCTAAAGCCGTACGCTCAAACCAAAGCGTTTCATCAGCACTTTTTCCAGCAGGCCTTTGGGCAACAACCAGGCCATCAATGGCAATGCCCGAGAGCCATTGCCCAGGCGCAGCAGGCGCGGCGGCCGGACCTGTTCCACGGCTTTGAGCAAGTCGGCGGCGACGCTGGCCGCCGGGGTCGGATTGTTTTGCGAGGCATTGGCCCGCGCGCGAATCCCCTCGCGCAGCGGCCACCAGGGCGATTGCTCGCCGATCAACTGTTCGGCTTCATGCCCGGCATTCTTGGCGAAGCTCGTATCGATGGCCCCGGGCTGCACTTCCATCACCCGGATCCCGAACGGCGCCAACTCCATGCGCAAGGCATCGCTCAAGGCATGCACCGCTGCCTTCGAAGCGCAATACGCCCCGGCAAATGGCGTCACCAGCACCCCGGACACGCTGCCGATATTCACCACCAGCCCTCGGCTGCGGCGCAATACCGGAAGCATCGCCCGGGTTACCCCGACAATGGAGAACACATTGGTTTCGAACTGCCGGCGCATCGCCTCGACCCCGCCATCGAGCAGGGGGCCCATGGCGCCGTAACCGGCATTGTTGATCAGCACATCAAGGCCGCCGCACTCGGTGTTGAGCCGTTCGCCGAGCAGTTGCAGTGCATCGCCATCATTGACGTCCAACTGCACGGCGGTGAACCCCGCGGCTGCCAGCGCCGCCACATCCTCGGCCCGGCGCGCCGAAGCCCACACCTCATAACCCGCGTGCTTGAACACATCCGCCAACGCGCGGCCGATGCCGCTGGAACATCCGGTAATCAGGGCAACGGGCATGGCACTTCCTTAGTGGGCTTGAGAGTCGAAGACCTCCGAGAATACCCCGTTCGAGACAAAAAGGAGCAAATCGAGGCCCTTCTTTACCTCGTCCTTTTGCGTGCCATACATGTGTGTCTGGGTGCCATGACCATCGAGGAAAAACAAGGCCGGAACGAATTCTATTTTGATCTCCGGCTGGAACAGTTTGAAGATCGGATAGCTGATCTGATAGAACGCCACCCGCTCCCGGTAAGGCCCCGCGGCCAGGGCTTCGAGCAAGGGTTTAAGCTTCTCGCACGGCGGACAGTTACGTTTATAGACCAGCACCACGGCGGGCCGGGGCCGGATCAACGGCACCTCCAGGCTGCCCAGCTCTGCCCTGAACGCTTGTCGAGTCTTTATCTCGATGACTGTGTTCGTCCCTTTCATGCTCGATACCCTGCCGCCCTGTTTCGGTGTTGGGGAGTATTCAACGTCAAATGTGATCCAATGTAACCTGTCAAAAATGACGGGTGTCAAAGTGCCGCTATCGCTGAGCGAGGCGGGTGAAAGAGTGTTACCGCAGGTGTACTGCCCTAAATTCAAGGGGTTGCGGGCAGGAGTCGGGGGGCTACGTTGTAATGGATAGGTCGTTTTATGATTGATCTTCGTCGGTAATAGTTAGCCTCTGGGTCACGCTATCGTCTGAGGGCGGCCGGCATATGCCTTGTTCGACTTTTTCTTATTTCGTTAATCACTAAAAAACTGTCAGTTCTGACAGTAGATGGCCCCCCCGGATTGCGCCCACATTAGCTCCCAGCAGATCTGCTTGGAGCCCGGCGATGGACCAACAAGACAACTTCAGCATCACGCCACCGTCGCTGCCCAAGGGTGGCGGTGCCATCCAGAGTATCGGCAAAGGTTGGGGCGAGGTCGGCTCCACCGGCAAGGCCTCCTTTGACCTGCCGCTGCCGATCTCGCCCGGACGCGGTTTTGCCCCGGCCCTGACCCTCGGTTATGGCAGCAGCGTCGGCAACAGCCTGTTCGGCATCGGTTGGGTACTCTCGTTGGGGTGTGTGGCGCGGCGTACCAGCAAGGGTGTTCCGGATTACACCGATGACGATGTCATGCTCGGCCCCGACGGCACCGTGTGGATGGCCGAGCGTGATGCCGACGGGAAGATCATTCGCCGGCCCGTGAACAGCTACCGAGGCCTGGCGCTGGGCATCGATTATCAGGTGGCGCGTTACTTTCCCCGTATCGAAGGCGCGTTCGAGCGGATCGAGCACTGGCGTTCGGCGGACGACTACCCGGGGTTCTGGTTGATCCACGGCGCCGATGGCAGCCTGCACCTGTACGGCTTCAACAGCTCGTCACGCAGTACCGACCTGGAAGATCATCTGCGCGTCGGCGAGTGGCTGCTGGAAGAAAGCCTCAACGCCCTCGGCGAACATATCCTCTATGAGTACGCCGGCGAAGACCATGCCGGGATGCCTGACGATACGCCGCGCGACTTTCGCGCCCAGTGCTACCTGAGTCGGGTGCGTTATGGCAATGCCGAGGCGAACGCGCACCTCTATCACTGGGTGCCGGGACAGTTGGAGCAAGTGCAGTGGCACTTCGATCTGATTTTCGACTACGGCGAGCGCGACACCGGGCTTGAGGAGATTCCCGCCTACGCGCCGACGGGCGAGTGGCCGGTGCGCAGCGACCCTTTCGCGACCTACGGCTATGGCTTCCTGCTGGGCAACCTGCGGTTGTGCCAACAGGTGCTGATGTTCCATCAGTTCGCCGAACTGGGCAGCGAACCGCTGCTGGTGCAGCGCTTGTTGTTCAAATACCGGACCACCGAGCTGGGTTACAACCTGCTGTCCGCCGCGTACCAGCAAGGCTATGACGAGCAAGGGCGAATCGAGTCGCGCCCGCCCGTTGAGTTCACCTACTCGGCATTTGAACCCGAGGACAGTGAGTATCAGGAATTCGATGCCATGCCCGGCCTGAACGACGGCCAGCAGTACCAACTGGTCGACCTGTATGGCGAGGGCATCCCGGGTGTGCTCTATCGCAGTGACAAGGCCTGGTACTACCGCGAGCCGCTACGGGCGCATCCGGCGGAAAACCCCGATGAGGTGGTCTACGACTCGTGGCGCCGACTGGACGCCATCCCGGTGATGGACAGCCGCAAACCGGTGCGCCAGTCACTGATGGACCTCACCGGTGATGGCCGCCTGGACTGGGTGGTGGCGCAACCCGGTGTCAGCGGTTTTTTCACCCTCAACCCGGACCGCAGCTGGTCGAATTTCGTCACCTTTGACGCCTTTCCCGTGGAGTTCTTCCACCCGCAGAGCCAACTGGCCGATGTGATGGGCGCGGGTTTGTCCGACCTGGCGCTGATCGGTCCACGCAGCGTGCGGCTGTATGCCAACCGCCGGCGAGAGGGGTTTGCATCGGGTAAGGATGTGGCGCATTTCATCGAAGCCGCGCCCGATGATCGTCTCCCATTGCTGAGCCCGGCACCGACCGAACTGGTGGCGTTCAGCGATGTATTGGGCAGCGGCCAGCAGCACCTGGTGCGCATCCGCCACAACGAAATCGTCTGCTGGCCCAACCGCGGTCATGGCCGTTTCGACCCGGGCTTTCGCCTGGCAACCTTGCCCTATACCTACGAGTCCTTCGACGCCTCGCGGGTCCTGCTGGCCGACCTCGACGGCTCCGGCGCGGCGGACCTGATCTACCTCACCAGCGACCATGCCGAGATCTTCATGAACCGCACCGGCATGGGGTTTGAGAGCACGCCACTGATCCAGCCCTGGCCGCCGGGCGTGCGTTATGACCGGCTGTGCCAGGTCAGCACCGCCGACCTGCAAGGGCTCGGTTGTTCCAGCCTGGTGATCACTATCCCGCATATGAAACCCCAGCATTGGCGGGTTGATTTTGTCCAGGCCAAGCCGTATCTGCTGCACAGCACCAATAACAATATGGGCGCGGTGGGCGAGGTGATCTACCGCAGTTCGGCCCAGGAATGGCTGGATGAAAAGCAGGCGTTGCTGGCGGCGAACCTGGAGGCTGTCAGCTATGTACCGTTTCCGATGCCGGTGGCCGTCGTACAGACCCAGCTCGATGAAATCACCGGCAATCGACTGACCCAGCGCTTCGAGTACTGCCAGGGCTTTTACGATGGCCAGGAGCGCGAGTTCCGCGGTTTTGGCCTGGTGCTGCAAACCGATAGCGAGGTGACTGGTGACGCACAACGGCAGGTCGGTTATACCGCGCCGGTGCTGCGCAAGAGCTGGTTCCATACCGGGCGCGCGCCCGACCTGCCAGGCCTGGACTATGACCGCTCGGACAGCGCGGCCCGGCCTTTGGGCACGGCCTTGTTGCTGGCCCCGCAAAGCGACTCGACCGACGACATCATCAGTGATGCCAATGACGAGACCTGGCATGACATGGCCTACGCCCTGGCCGGCATGCCATTGCGGGTCGAGGTATTCGGTCTCGACGCCGACGACCTGTTGCAGTCCCTGCCCTACTCGGTGCAGCAGTCGCGCTATGCCGTGCGTCTGTTGCAACGGCGCGGCGAGTTCCAGCCTTACTGCAGGATGCAGCCGTTGGAACTGGAGTCGATCGCTTATACCTACGAGCGTCAACCTGACGATCCGCTGTGCCAGCACCATATCAGCCTGGCCTGGGATCCCTATGGCGGGCTGATCCATCAGGTGACGGTCGACTATGCCCGGCGCAAGAGCGTCGGCGACGATCCGCCGTTCAGCGAAACCCATGAACAAACCTGGTGGCGTGCGGCCCACGATGACGCGCAGCGTTACTACTACCTGAACGAAGGTCGTGCTCAATTCATTCATCTGGATGATCCGCAAGGCTGCCGTCTGGGCTTGCCCTACCTGTCCCGTGGCAACGCGCTGGTGCTGTCGAAGGCGGTGCTGGGGCCGGAAGATATTTCCCATGAAGCGATGCTCGACCGTCTCACTGCGCCGGCAACGGGTGACTTCACGCGAGTGCTGACGCAGTTTTCCGTGCAGCGTTATCAGGAGGCCGGCCAGACCCTGCCGGCGGGGCAGGCCAGCTTCGAGGCGCTGACGGACTTCCTGGAGTCCGCCGAGTTGGATGACGTGGCGCTGCAGGCGTATGCGTCTGTGCTCAGTCCCCAGGAACTGGCGGACAAGCTGCCCGGGCTCGGTTATCGACCCATCGACGGGAGCCGGACAGGGTGCTGTGGTCGACCCGCAAGGGTTTTATGACCTACGCCGAGCTGGACGGTTTCTATCGTTTGATCAGTGCCCGGGCCACCGAAAGCCAGGGGCCGACGGACATCGGCTTCGACGCCTATTACTGCCTGCCGCTCAGTGTCACCACCGCTGACGGGTGCGTCACCCGCGTGGCCGAGATGGACTACCGGTTCCTGTTGCCGCGTCGCATCGTCGATCCGAACCAGAATATCCAGGAGGCTCGCTATGATGGTTTTGGCGAGCTGTCGGCCAGCAGTTTCCACGGCACCGAGGCTGGCAATGCGATCGGTTTCGACCCGCTGGACGAGTATCAGCCGGTTACCCGCTTGCCCGCCGAAGCCATCGCCGACCCGGACGCGGCGTTGCAAGGGGCCGCCAGCGCCTGCTTTCGCGATGCCTTCAGTTGGATGCTGCAGCGTGAGCCGGTCAACGCGGCGGTCCTGCAAGCTGATCGCTACCCGGCGCCCCCGGACAATCCCGGGCGGAAAATCCGTATCGCCGTGCAGTGCTGGGACGGTTTCGGCCGAATCCTGCAGACCAAGCAGAAAGTCGAGCCGGGGGACGCCTACCAGATCGCGCCCGACGGCACCCTGGTGCTGGACGGCGACAAGCCCGTCAGCGCACCGGCCGCCGAGCGCTGGCGGGTCAGCGAACGGGTCGAATACAACAACAAGGGCCTGGCGGTACGGGTCTATCGACCTTACTTCGCCGATGGTTACCGCTACATCAAGGACGAATCATTCCGCCGCTTCGGGCATTGCGACCAGCAATTCTACGATCCGCTCGGGCGTCCGACCCTGACCATCACCGCCATGGGCTATTTGCGCCGTCAGCGGTATTTGGGGTGGTACGTGATCGGCGAAGACGAAAACGACACGTTGGGGGAGGATGAGGAGTCCCCAACGCTTCCTGCGGTCGCCACCTTGACCGTGAGCGCTGGCGTGAAAACCGCCAATGGCTCGGATGCCCATACGGCGACCGTCACCGTCAAGAATGCTAATAACAGTCCGGTCGCGGGCGTTTCGGTGAGGTTGGATATCCCGAACGCCTCCCGCAATCCTCCCTCTGGCTTCACCAATACGCAGGGGCTGTTCGAAACCCGCATCACCTCGACCGTGCCTGGCACCAAGACGGTCAGCGCCACGCTGACGGATAGCCCTGACCCTGTGAATGGCAGTCCGGCGACGGTCGAATTCGGTTCGGCTCAACTGGAGTTGGAGATGGCCCCTGACAATGGGCTCGTCAGTGATACGAAAAAGAACAACACGGTCTGGGCGACGGTGCATATGAGCGATGGCTCCCTGGCTCCGGAGGGCACCCGGGTAACGTTTGATGCGGTCGATAACGTTGTTTTTCACACGACTTCTTGCCTGACCACGGGCCGTACCGGCCGGTGCCCTGTGGCGATAGGCAGTACCGTGGCGAAGACGTATAGCCTCAGCGCCAACGTCCCGGGAGCACTTTCACCGGCGCAGGTCGACGCCACATTCATTCACGGACCGTACGATTTAGCCGCCTCCACCCTGGAACCGATAACAGGTGACAAGAGGGCCGATGGGGTGGATGCGCACGTCGCAACCGTGACGTTGCGTGATGCCTACGGCAACCCTTACACGGCGACCACGGCCTCTTCCTACGTACTGTTTCCGGCGGTCTCCGGCGTCATCATTGACCCCACCGCTCCTGACCGATGCGAGTTTGTGCCGGGTAGCGCAACGGCCAGTGCCCGTATCACCTCGGAACTCGAGGGCAGCTATCCCATTACGGCGACCTCCGGAAGCGGCGCTGCCATAGGGCAGCCGCAAACGGCGAGGTTTGTCGGTGTGGTCGCGGATGAAAGCCGTTCGACATTCAGTGTCAGCGAAGGCAGTCAGCCGGCCGATGGCGTGAGTACGCATACCGTCACGGCTTTTATCCGGGATGCCGGTGATACCCCCTTTGCCGGCGCCACCGTGTATTTCGGAACGACGGGTGCGACGTTGCTAGAGACAACCTGCATCACCGGGCCGGATGGGACCTGTTCGGTCTATCTGGTAGCGACCACGTCAGGTGCGAAAGAAGTGAGGGCCAATCTCGACCGTCGGGTTGATGGGGGGCTGGTTTACCTGAGTAACAATCCCCAGTCTGCGCAGTTCTCTTGAGCGGACCTGACTACTAGATGAAACGACACCTTTGAGGCGTCTTCAACGGGTAAGGAACCCTTAACGGGAGACCGGCAATGAACGAAAAACCCAGCACACTGTTGCAGTTGCTGAACAAGTCCGAGCGCAGTCGCAGCCAGTTGCTGGAGCATTACGACTCGGTATTGGAGATTGCCAAGGGGTCGCTCCAGCAGTTGATGAGCACCGACAAAACCTTGCACATCACCGAAGCGCGGGCCTTGCATGAACAGGCCCGTGCCATCAGCGCCGTCACGCTCCGGCAGTTTCGCGAGCAGCGGCTGACCACGGCGATACACCGTGCCTTCGAGCCCGGCTCCGGCATCCGCGGGCTGGTGGATGCCCCGACCTACAACGACCTGTTCCGGCCGGACTGGGCCAACCATTGCCCGACGGATGCGATTGAAGCCACCACCTCGCCCATCGCCTATCTGGCCGATCTCTACCGCGAAGTCCAGAAGATCGAGCAGAGCGGCAGGACGAGGGACGGGCAGGGCAACCGTATTCTGTTGGAGGATAGGCGCCCGGACCTGGCGGACTTGTGGCTGGATCATAGTGCCCTCGAGCGTGTCGAACCGACCTTGGTGCTGGTCAACGAAATACTGGAGACCTCGGCGTGCCGCTATCTGGAAAGCTTCGGCGACGAACGTTCGCTGGATGATGTCCTGCTGGATGTTCGCTACCCCACGACCTTGCCGTATGAGCGCTATCAGCAACAGATCAATTACACCTTGCAGCGCAAGGATCGCCTGCCCGGCGACGTGATTCGTTGCACCGACCGGGACTATCCCTATTTCAAGGAACCCGGCGTGCATTCGTTGCTGTCGGATATCGCCCTGGTGCAAGACACCGGCTTCGGCCCGGTACAGCAGGGGATCTTGCTGGAGGCACCGTATTTTCCGGAATTCGATCCCGATCAAGAGCCCGAGCAAACGTTCGCCTTGGCCCGTATCGACCCCAGGACCCATCTGCTTGAAACAGCCAGCACTGATCCCGAGATCTTCTTCAGGAGCAACTTTGGCGAGGGCGACGTTTTCAGGTTGCTCGATACCCAAACCTTCTGCTTGCACACCGGGCTGAAGACCGACGAGCTCGAATCGTTATTGTCCGTGGGGGCTTATGCACCCTATTCATCGGTCAATTTCATCTCGTCAGAGGATGCGCCGGTGGATGGCGCGGTATTTGGTTCGGTGTACGTCAACGCCGGCTTCAGCCCGGCCATGGCGATTGAAACGACCAGCGGCGATGACAATGATCCCCATCACCAGATCGTCAATTGGTCCCATGATCGTTTTGACCGGCTCAACCGCATGATCCGCCTGGCGCGCTGGCTCAAGCTGCCGTTCGACCAGGTTGATCGCTTGCTGGTGGCTTCGATTGGCGCCGAAGGGAAAACCTCGGACCATCTCATCACTACCGACACCTTGCGCGCCCTTGGCCTGTTCCAGAGCCTGCGTACGCGCTACAAGGTCAGCGCGGACGACTTTGCCGCGTTGCTCCAGGGGCTGGCCGTGCACGCCCGGGGCAAGCAGTCGACGCAGTTTGACCTGGTGTTCAACAGCCAGGCGCTGTTTCCCGGCCCGCTGATCCTGGACGGGGAGGTATTCGACATCACCCCTGGAAATGAGGCCGAGCGCCAGAAAGTCGATCATTTGTGCGCCGCCCTGGGCATGACCTTCGAGATGTACCGTTTTACCGCCAAGGTCATCGAACAGGCCTACGCCGGTGAGCCCCTGCGCTGGAACACGGCGGTGGTGTCGGCGTTCTACCGGTTGGTCCGGCTCCCCCATTATCTGGGCTTGACCACCATCGAGGCCCTGGCGTTGCTCGAGCTGCTGGATAACGGCGGCAGCCAACTGGTCGCGAAACTGGCCGGGCCGACCCATATCGCCTCCTATCAGACCTCCGGTAACGCCGACACCTTGAGCGTGATCCATGCCCTGGTCGAAGCCAGTGCCTGGCTGGTCGAGCACAAATGGACGGTCGGCCAGGTCTGCCGGATCGTGCTGCCGGCCCTGACCAAGCCGGTGGCCAGCGAGGCCGAGCTCAACCTGCTCAAGCAGATGCATTCGCGCCTGGCGGCGGCACTGATCAGCGACAGCAGTTTTGCCGAAGTCGGTGCGCCGCAAAGCCGCGTGGTCGTGAATATCGATGAACGAGGCCAAGAGGTGTTCTCCTCGGTTGCCATCGATTGGTTCGAGGAACTGAAAGAGTTTATCGAGGCGGGAGAAACCATTCGGGCGGCCAGGGGCCTGGTCAAATACCTGGAAGGGGAAACCGAAGAGAACTATGAAGCGGCCTTGAGCGGCACTGTGGCGGAGGTGTTGGAACGATTCGATCTGCCGATCGAAGGCCAGCACGCCCAGATCTGCAATATGATCATGCGTGCTCGCGGCGCGCAGGAAGCCTTGCTGATGGAAGGACTGGCCGGCTATCTGGACAGTTCCGTCGATCTGGTCAAGGTGCTGCTGTTCTGGGCCGAGGGCAATCGCTATCAGCTGTTGATGGAGGTGCTGCGGGTCTATGGACAAACGGGTAACAGCAGTGCCCCCTTGCAGTTGGCCATTGGCGACGAAGTCCTGTTGGTGCTTGACAGCCTGGTCAAGCGAGCCGCTGTCACCACGCACCTGGACCTGAGCCCGGCATTTGTCGATCAGTGTGTGCAACAGCCGCAGTGGTTCGGCCTCGGCGATGTCGGGTTGTCGCTGCAGACCCTGTACTTTTTCACCCAATACGCCTCGACGGTACGCCTGAGCGCACAACCGGAAGAGCGGTTGCTGGATTATCTGCAACTGATCAACACCCTGTGGGACAAGGCCCTGGAAGGCGACAAGCGGCTGATCCGCGACAGCGCGGCGAACAGGTTGGCCGGTTTTCTCGACTGGGGCGTGCGCCAGGTGCTGGTGGTGGCCTCGCATCTGAACCCTGAGGAGGGGGTGATCTTTACCCTCGCCGAGCTGGATCTGCTGGTGCGCACCTGTCGCTTGGCACGGCATACCGATCTGGATGCCGAGGCGCTGTTGGCGCTGGGCCGACTGACGCCGATCAGTGACGTGGCAGACTTTCGTTATGCTGCGGAGCTGGCCTTGGCCAGCCTCACCGAACCCGTGCCGGGAACACCGGCGGGTGAGGTCGGACAGAGTCACAGCAGCGTGATCACGGTGACGCCGGACTATCTGGTGGCCAACAAACCCGACGATAGCGCGACCTACCATATCACCCTGCGCGACTTCATGGATGAGCCGTTCGAAGATGTCACCATTACCTGGAGTACTAACAAGCTGGGGGTATTGGACCAGGTCTCGACCGTCACCGATCAGGACGGCGAGAGCTGGGTTACTTTGGCGAGCGGCGACACCATGGGCATTGCCCGTGTGGTGGCCGAGTATGGACTGGGCGACAAGGTGCTTGCGCCGGCGGTGACCATTGGTTGTGATGAAGCCTCGTTGCACTTTTCAGCGCCGACTTATGACCCTTCGCAAGCGTTGTCCAACAAACTGGAAGCGATCAATTTCAGCATCACCCTGGTGGATGGTTTTACCAACCTGGGTATTGATCGTCTGGTCGAGTGGGGAACGACCTTGGGCGAGTTCCAGCGCTACCAGACAATGACCAACCACGAGGGCATCAGCCATTCGAGTCTGCGCAGTGGACCTCTGGGCGAAGCAACGGTGATCGCACGATACGAAAACGGCAGTCAGTGGACGTTTCCAATCGTGGAATTTACCAGCACGCCGTATTTTCAATATGTTCTGTTTGCCAATACTGTCATTGAGGGTGTTGAGGTAGAACTTTCTTGTCGGCTGGTCGAGCTTAATGGTGATCCGGTGCCTGTCGGAACGGAGGTCACTTGGACAGCCGATGTGGAGGGCCTGTTGGAAGTGACCAGTCGGACCGATAGTAATGGTATTGCACTTTCTCGCTTTAGATCCGATGTCGCAGGCTTGGTAATCGTGACAGTGAGTGCTGAGGATGACGTTCAGGATAAGTCTACGGCTCAGACAGTGATTTATCCTCAGGCCGTTATTGTGAAACATGAATCTTCCGACACACATTACATTCTGGGTAGGCCTGATCCCGTCGTGTTTTCTGTTTGGCTGGAAGTGGATGGCGTGGCCGCTATAAAAACACCGGTTGATTGGGCGGTCAATGGCGAAGTGAAGGCGGCGATCCTTACGGATAAGGACGGTATGTCGAAATTTAGTTCGAAATTTATATCCTCGGGGCAGGGGGTGACTGAACATACAGTTTCGGCGACTGTTGCCGGTACGACGGAGCATGTTGAGTTTTCTGTTTTTGTATTACCTTATTTTGTGTTTGAAGTGAGCTTGTCCGGCAAAGATGTCTATCCTCGTGCTCCGGAATTTTTGGCCAGGTTTGCGAGTTATAAACTTAATGTGAAAACGGTTGATGGCACCGGTATGGCGCTGGAAGGGATTCCATTTGCGCTGAAAAATGTGGGCACTAGCTTGTCGATTATCCGGGTGGAGGTTGAAGATATCGATAAGGTCGTTGAGTCAACGCGTGAAGGGTTTGACTTTGACATATTTCTCCCAGGGAGCACTGGGCAGTATTTGTACGCAGGCCTCTTGTCGTTGTCACTTGACGTTGGCGGGAAAAAGATATGGGCGAAGGAGTATAAAGTGGGCATGATTTATTGGGTGAGTCGTGCCTTGATTCGTGATGGTTATATAAAAGCTTCGTTCTCTATGCGGACTAATGGTGTGGCGATTGCCCCCGTCAAGGGATGGGATCTTGAAGGCGTTTATATAACCGGAGAAGTGCCTGAGGCACCCTGGCGCGGTACCGCTGAGCTGGTCTATGAATCTTCGAAATGGATGGCTAACTTTTTAATCGCACAGAGCGAAGGTCAACCCATCGCGACTCAGCGCCTGCTCACAAGCGAATATAGTGTTTCGAATAACGACGTCATATTCGCAGCTTCAGATATCAATATTTCAGATTGATTGTTTTGCTGTTGTGATCTAGTGGAGGTGTTTGATATGAATTCTGGAATTATCCCCGAACTCGAAGAACAACGCCGCGACGCCCTGGTCGCCTATTACCTGGGCCAGATCGTGCCGTCATCGAATACGGCGGCGCCTTTGCGCCTGACCACCCCCGAGGACCTCTACGAATACCTGCTGATCGACAACCAGGTCAGTGCCCAGGTGGAAACCAGTCGCGTCGCCCAGGGCATCGCCAGCCTCCAGCAATACATCCACGCCATCTACAACGGCATGGAACCCGGTTACCCCTATGGGTTCAGTGCCGAGGAACTGCGCTTGTGGCGCGAGAGCATGAGCGAGTACAGCATCTGGGCCGGCTACCAGATGATCGAAGACTACCCGGAAAACTACATCGACCCGACCTTGCGCTTGGGCAAGACCAGTCAGTTCAAGACCTTGGAGAACGATCTGGGGCAAAGCCGCCTGACCGAGGACAGCGTGCAGGTCGCGTTGAAAAACTACCTCAGCCAGTTTGAATTGGTGAGTAACCTGAAGCTGGTCTCGGGATATATCGATGGCACGGACTTCAGGCACGCCCATTATTATTTTGTCGGTCGGCAAAACGTCGAGCCTTTTGCGCATTACTGGCGCAAGGCGGCGATTGACCTGAATGATTCCAGTACCCATGTTTCGCCCTCGGCCTGGAGTGAATGGAAAGCCATTGATGTGGCCTTCGATTCGAAGGTGGCGCATGTCCGGGTGGTGATGATCATGGGCCGCCTGCATGTGGTCTGGGTGGAGCCCGGCCCGGCGGAGGTCGACGCGGATGGCCAGAAGACGGGTCGCTATTCGTATTTCATAAAGATGGCCTATAAGCAAATCAATGACCAGTGGGCGCCCTCCACGACACTGTTTAGCGGGTATACGGATAAAGAACGTTTCGAAGATGAACTGGCCAGCAATGGAGATTTCGTTCGCGGTTTTGTCTTTACCGTGACCCTGGATATCCGAAAGTCCAGTGAGACGAACCTGGTTATTTGTTTCATGCCCTGGGCCCCGTCGGGGGCAAGCGAGGTGATAGAGAATACGACTGAAGAGGCGATTCTGGTGATGGATCGCTTTTTCAAGGTCGTTAATTTGTCGAGCACCACGCCAGAGGGACGGGAGTTGATGACCGTCGCGAAGGCGATGTTTGGCCGCAATGCCGAGTGCATGCAGTTCCCCTATGCGGAAATTGATGATGGCGGTGCCAATATAAAATGGCGGTTGAAAGAGATTGTTTATCAGCCCGACTCGCAGTGGTCCTCGCCACACCCACCCAATGCATTGAACCAGGTTCTGGAGTTTAGCGCGGCTTTGTTCATGGACCCTGGACCGGGAGCGGCCGGGCTGTTTCTGGTACAGGGACATTGTTCGGCTATCGAACTGGAGAGGGATACGCTTGAAATCTTCATGGGGAATGGTTTGGCGCAGGTGGCGATTGGTAATAACATGAAAGCCACGGCGTTAATCACCACCCGTGATCGCAAGTTGTACGGGGAGGTGAGAGTGGATGCGGGGTATTCCACTTTGCCGATGCCGGCTGGAGAATGGCTTCACGAAGGCGTAGTGGTCGGTAGCTTTCAGCTGGGGTCCTACAAAAAGTACATCGAACCGTCGGGGTATTTCTATTATTTTGCGCAAGTGATGCTTGACCTTGACATCGCCACTCTTCCGTCTTATGGGCCGGGTGAGATAAAAAGAGCAGACATGTTCAAGGTTGAGTTGGCGGGAGGGCTCGAGCTCGGATTGGGGAGTGCGGGTAATATTTGTGTAGAAAAGCAGCGGCCGGTCACCAAGGATTTCAAGATCTGGAACTATTGGTATGACGATGAGGGTCAGAGAACGGGAACGGCCATATGGACTGGCAAGCTGACTCTGAATGGTAATGCATCGACTCCGGCGGTCCCACGGATAGTCACTGCGGCCAGTCTGGAAGAACTTTACTATTTTCAGTTTGGCCATGAGGTCGGCGAGTACACCTGTAACCAATATGACGTTCACCTGGTCCCCGAGCTCAGTCGTGCGGCCCCCCGGGTGCTCTCCAATCAAGGGGCTCAGTTCCTCGATCTTGAAGCATTGGCATTGCCTTCATTGCGTTATGTAAGGCTCAACAATCTGTTTGCCAAGGAACTGATCGCCAAGGCGGCATTCTCCGTGGCAGCGGCCCTGAGCTGGGAGACCCAGCACACGGAGGAGCCCCCCGTTCCCGGTACTTCGCAAGCGGTTCCCCTGGACTTCAACGGTGCTAACGGTCGTTACCTCTGGGAACTGTTTTTCCATGCCCCGCATCTGGTCGCACAGCGTTTGCACAGCGAGTTCGATTACCTGGGCGCGGAAACCTGGTATCACTATATTTTCAACCCATTGGCTCGGATCCAGCCGCTCTCTCCTGCGCCCTCCGCGGACTATCCGTATTGGTGCGTCAGACCTCTGGCCCTGCCCGACCGTCCCGCCGAACAGTTTTTCGGCCTGGGTGGCCTGCGTGATCCGGATGCGATTGCCTACAGCGTGCCTTCGCACTACCGCAAAGCGATCTTTACCGGTTACGTGAAAAACCTGATTGCCCGTGGCGATATGCTCTACCGGCAACTGACTCGCGATGCCCTTAACGAAGCCAAACTTCTGTATGTGCGGGCCTTGTCCTTGCTCGGCCCCTTGTCCAAGGGCCGCAGCATCAGCCGTTGGGAACCCAAGCCGCTGGTGGAGGCGGCAGCCTATGACAGTGCGCTGTTCAGCGCTTTCGAATCGTCGACCCAGGCGCTTTTCGCCCAGGATATTCCGCAGCATATCCAGGGCGATCCCTGGTTGCGTTTGATCGATGCGCCCTGGTTTCGCTTGCCGGTGAACATGCAACTGCTCGACCTGTGGGACAACCTCGACTTACGCCTGGGCAACCTGCGCAACAACCTCACCCTGGACGGCAAACCCTTGCTGTTGGCGCTTTACGAGGCGCCGGCCAACCCATTCGACCTGTTGCGTGCGCAGTTGGCCGGCGAGGGCGGCGGGGCTCGACGGCTGGGGTCCCTGGCGATTATTCCGCCTTACCGTTTCCGCGCCATGCTGCCCCGTGTGCAGGGCGCCGTTGACACCCTGATCCGCTTTGGTGATCAGGTGCGCGGCTATATGGAACTGCGTGACCGCGCCCAGCAGGAAGAACTGCTGCAAGCCCATGTGCAGGAACTCTCCGATTTTGGCGTGACCTTGCAGGAGCAGGCTATTGAACAGGCCCGCAGCAGCAAGGATGCCCTGACGGCCAGCAAGGCGATGGTGGTTGCCCGTCACGCTTATTACGAGCGGTTGCGTAAAGAAGACGTTTCCGACGATGAAAAGGTGGCCATGTATGAACGTATGGTTGGGGGGAGCATTACAGCGGGCTTGACTGCGGCAACGACTGCCGCGCAGGTACTGGATGCAGTCACGGTGAATGTTATCGGTGTGTCGGGTGGCGTACGCAAGCCTGCCGCGCTTGCTTTCGCGGCAATAACGGCTGTCGAGGCTGCGGCACAAGGTTTGGTCATCCATGCCGATTTTCTAACTCAGAAAGAGCAGTATCGCCGCCGGCGCGAAGAATGGGACTTCATGATCGAGCAAGCCACGGCTGAAATCGCAGTGATCGATGAACAGATAACGGCTCAGAAAGTCGTTATCACTTCCGCTGAAACCGGTTTGCTGCAAGCCCAAAAAGCCCGCGAACAGGCCGAAACCTACTATGACTTCCTCAAGCACCGCTCCACCGGTCCGGGGTTGTACCAGTGGTTGCTCAGCCAGATGTCGACGCTGTATTTCCAGGCTTATGACGCCGTATTGTCGATGTGCCTGGCCACCGAAGCCGGTTGGGAATATGAAATAGGTGATCGCGATACGCGCTTTATTCCCCATGATGCCTGGGCCGACAACCGCCAGGGCCTGAACGCTGGCGAAGCCTTGAAGCTGGGCTTGTTGCGCATGGAGTCGGCGTTTCTCAACCGCCATGAACGCCGTTTGGAACTGACCAAGACGATCTCCCTGAGAGCCTTGCTCAAGAATTACGACACCAATGCCGCACTTGATAGCGCTACACCCATGGCCACCGGTTGGGATGCAGTGCTGGATCAGCTCAAGGAGCATGGTGAAATCTCGTTCCAACTGAACAGCTCGCTGTTCGACAAGGACTATCCCGGGCATTACCTGCGCCAGTTGGTGGGCGTAAGCCTGTCGTTCCCGGTGGTGTTGGGGCCGTACCAGGATATCCATGCGACCCTGGTGCAAACGCGCAGCAGCACCTTGTTGAAACCGTCGTTGGGTGGCGTGGCGAGTCTCTATAAAGATGCCAATGAGTTGGCCAAGGACAGCGATATTGAACTCGATGCAAGGCACATCGTCTTCAACCCCAGGCTCAGTCAGCAAATCGGCTTGTCCAGCGGCCTGGATGACTATGGCCTGTTCACCCTGAACTTCGACGATGAGCGCTACCTGCCGTTCGAGGGAACGGGCGCCGTGTCGAGTTGGGCGCTGAGTTTTCCCCGGCACCTCTCGGCGCATCAAGAAGCGGTCTTCGACTCCTTGACCGACATTATCCTGCAGGTGCGTTACCTGGCGGTCGACGGCGGCAAGGTGCTGGCTGCCCAGGTCGAGCCGTTGGTGGCGTATGTGGAAGAACAAGAGTCTGTGCGGGCCATGCTTTCAGCGCCACTGTTACTGCAGCAGGGTGAGTTATGAACAGCGGAATTATCCACGAGCTCGAGGAACAACGCCGCGACGCCCTGGTCGCCTATTACCTGGGCCAGATCGTGCCGTCATCGAATACGGCTGCACCTTTGCGCCTGACCACCCCCGAGGACCTCTACGAATATCTGCTGATCGACAACCAGGTCAGTGCCCAGGTGGAAACCAGCCGTGTCGCCCAAGGCATCGCCAGCCTCCAGCAATACATCCACGCCATCTACAACGGCATGGAGCCTGGTTATCCCTATGGGTTCAGCCCCGAGGAACTGCGCTTGTGGCGCGAGAGCATGAGCGAGTACAGCATCTGGGCCGGCTACCAGATGATCGAAGACTACCCGGAAAACTACATCGACCCGACCCTGCGCCTGGGCAAGACCAGTCAGTTCAAGACCTTGGAGAATGATCTGGGGCAAAGCCGTTTGACCGAGGACAGCGTGTAGACTGCGCTGAAAAACTATTTCAGTCAGTTTGAGTTGGTGAGTAACCTGAAGATGGTCTCGGGTTATATCGACGGCACGGACTTCAGACACGCCAATTATTATTTTGTCGGCCGGCAAAACGTCGAGCCCTTTGCGCCCTATTGGCGCAAGGCGGCGATTGACCTGAATGATTCAAGTACCCACGTTGCGCCCTCGGCCTGGAGTGAGTGGAAAACCATCGATGTTGCTCTTGAGGCTGGCGTCACCCAGGTTCGCCCGGTGGTGATTCGCGAGCGACTGCACCTTGTCTGGCTCGAAGTCGGCCAGCCGGAGGTCAGCGATGACGGCAGTAAAACCGGAAAGTACTTGTATTCAGCCAAGATGGCTTATAAACAACTCAATGATCAATGGGCGCCGGCAACGGTGCTGTATACGGGGCTCACCGCAGTGGGCAACTTGGCAGACAAGTTGGCGGCTGAAATCTATATCAAGAGTGGCGCGTTTTCGGTGGCCATGGACCTTCGCATTGCCTCGCTCCCTCGGTTAGTCGTGGCCTTTAAACTCGGCGGGAATGCGGATATACGAGTGTATGATGAGTCGTTCAGTCATATCCTATTGAGTCCTGCCGAACAGAATGAGTTGTCTCTGGTGGCGAGCTCGATGTTCGGCAACGACCCCATGCGCTTGCAATTTCCTTATGTGGGCATCGATAGCGGTTCGGCGAATATTGACTGGATCATCGGTTCGGTGATGTGGGATCGTGACAATTCCCATAACTATATTCCGGCTCCGGGAGAGTATCCGGATGCCTTGAATCCCTATCTGGAATTCAGTGCGACCTTGCACATGCACAAGAACGCTCAGCAGGAGTTGATTGGAGGTAAGCTGGAAGTTCAAGGCTCGTGTTCAAGTGTCCGTATGGAACGGGTGAATATCAAACTTTCCCTTGAGGATCGACACGTTTGGGAATGCTCTATACCGCCTGTTATGACATACAAGATTGAGGTTTTTTTTAGTATTTACTATGAAGAAGGGCAGCTCTGGGCACAGTGCGAGATGATTAATCATGCACTCTATTTTGAAGAGAACATCCATCATAGTCATGTATTTAGTCATGGCGGAGTGACGCTGGCTACGATAAATCAAAATACCCCGGGCGTGCAGATAGGCGCGGATTGGAGCAGCTCTTTCCATCAAGGGCTTGTCAGGCGGATGCGCTACAAAGTTCCGTTGGACCTGGAGTTGGATACGCTCCTGCCTCTCTCACCTGAAGAGGTTCAAGAGGGGGCTTTGTTTAGGGCGGTATCGACCATCTCTCTTAAATGGGGAGACCCGGTCGGTGGGACCTTTAACTTTATAAATAAATCAAATATGTTTTCTGAGATTTTTGCCCCGCTGACGCGAGATTTTGGCATCTGGTACGCTGATGAGAGTAGCGGTGAGTATAAGGAAGAAAGTTTGGGTTCAACGGCGCTGACGTTAAACGGTGCTGCTAAAACCCCTTTGCGCACAAAAAGCTGGACCGGCGCAACCAGTACTACCTATGCGTTTCCTTTTGGTGTGACCGTTCGATCTGACCCTGGAATAGGTTGGAATAGATTTCTGGTGAGTCTCAGTCCAATGCTCCGTGACGCCCCCAAAGTAACGACCACTGCGGCGGGCGCGCAGTTTCTTGATCTGCAGGCATTGGCGTTGGGCAACCTGCGTTACGTTCGGCTGAACAGCTTGTTCGCCGCGGAGTTGGTCACCAAGGCGGCATTCTCTGTGGAAGCGGCCTTGAGTTGGGAGAGTCAGCACACGGAGGAACCCCCTGTTCCCGGTTCTTCGCAAGTGGTTCCCGTGGATTTCAACGGTGCCAACGGCCGTTATCTCTGGGAGCTGTTTTTCCATGCCCCGCACCTGGTCGCGCAGCGCTTGCACAATGAGTTCGATTACCTGGGCGCCGAAACCTGGTATCACCATATTTTCAACCCCTTGGCGCGCATCCAGCCGCTCGATCCTCCGCCTGCGGCGGACTATCCGTATTGGTGTGTCAGGCCCCTGGCCCAGCCCGACCGTCCCGCCGAGCAGTTTTTCGGCCTGGGTGGCCTGCGTGATCCGGATGCGATTGCCTACAGTGTGACTTCGCATTACCGCAAGGCGATCTTTACCGGTTACGTGAAAAACCTGATTGCCCGCGGCGATATGCTCTACCGACAACTGACCCGCGATGCCCTTAACGAAGCCAAGCTCCTGTATGTCCGGGCCTTGTCCTTGCTCGGCCCCTTGTCCAAGGGCCGCAGTATCAGCCGCTGGGAGCCCATGCCGCTGGTGGATGCGGCGGCCTATGACAGCACGCTGTTCAGTGCATTTGAATCGTCGATCCAGACGCTTTTTGCCGAGGATATTCCGCAGCATATCCAGGGCGACCCCTGGTTGCGCCTGATCGATGCGCCCTGGTTTCGCTTGCCAGTGAACACGCAACTGCTCGACCTGTGGGACAACCTCGACTTACGCCTGGGCAACCTGCGCAACAACCTCACTCTGGATGGCAAACCTTTGCTGCTGGCGCTTTACGAGGCGCCGGCCAATCCGTTCGACCTGTTGCGTGCGCAGTTGGCCGGCGAGGGCGGCGGGGCTCGACGGCTGGGGTCCCTGGCGATCATCCCGCCTTACCGTTTCCGCGCCATGCTGCCCCGTGTGCAGAACGCCGTTGACACCCTGATCCGCTTTGGTGACCAGGTGCGCAGTTATATGGAACTGCGTGACCGTGCCCAGCAGGAAGAGTTGTTGCAGGCCCATGTGCAGGAACTCTCCGATTTTGGCGTGACCTTGCAGGGTCAGGCCATTGAACAGGCCCGCAGCAGCAGGGATGCTCTGATGTCCAGCAAGGCGATGGTGGCTGCCCGTCAAGATTATTACGAGCAGTTGCGTAAAGAAGACGTTTCCCACGATGAAAAGGTGGCCATGTATGAACGTGTGGTTGGGGGGGCCATTACAGCGGGCTTGAGTGCGGCAACGACTGCCGCGCAGGTACTGGATGCAACCACGGCGAATCTCATCGGGACGTCTGGTGGCGTACGCAAGCCAGCCGCGCTTGCCTTTGCGGCACTAACGGCTGTCGATGCTGCGGCAAGAGGTTTGGTCGTCCATGCCGGCTTTCTAACTCAGAAAGACCAGTATCGCCGCCGACGCGAAGAATGGGATTTCATGATCGAGCAAGCCACGGCTGAAATCGCAGTGATCGATAAACAGATAGACGCTCAGCGAATCGTTATCGCTGCCGCCAACACCGGTTTGCTGCAAGCCCAAAAAGCCCGCGAACAGGCCGAAATCTACTATGACTTCCTCAAGCACCGTTCCACCGGCCCAGGGCTGTACCAGTGGTTGCTCAGCCAGATGTCGACGCTGTATTTCCAGGCTTATGACGCCGTATTGTCGATGTGTCTGGCCACCGAGGCCGGTTGGCAATATGAAATAGGTGATCGCGATACGCGCTTCATTCCCCATGATGCCTGGGCCGACAACCGTCAGGGCCTGAACGCCGGCGAAGCCTTGAAACTGGGTTTGTTGCGCATGGAGTCGGCGTTTCTCAACCGCCATGAACGCCGCTTGGAACTGATCAAGACGATCTCCCTGAAAGATTTGCTCAAGGAGTACGACCCCAATGCCGCACTTGATAGCGCTACACCCATGGCCACCGGTTGGGATGCCGTGTTGGATCAGCTCAAGGAGCAGGGTGAAATCTCGTTCCAACTGAACAGCTCGCTGTTCGACAAGGATTATCCCGGGCATTACCTGCGCCAACTGGTGGGTGTAAGCCTGTCGTTCCCGGTGGTGTTGGGGCCCTACCAGGATATCCATGCCACCCTGGTGCAAACCCGCAGCAGCACCTTGTTGGCGCCCTCGTTGGGCGGTGTGGCAAGTCTTTACAGCGATGCCAACGAGTTGGCCGCGGACAGCAATATCGAACTTGATCGACGGTACATCGTGTTCAACCCAAGGCTCAGCCAGCAAGTCGGCCTGTCCAGCGGCCTGGATGATTATGGCCTGTTCACCCTGAACTTCGATGATGAGCGCTACCTGCCGTTCGAGGGCACAGGCGCCGTGTCGAGCTGGACCCTGAGTTTCCCCCGGCGCCCCTCGGATCATCAACGAGCGGTCTTCGATTCCTTGACCGACATTATTCTGCAGGTGCGTTACCTGGCGGTGGATGGCGGTAAGGCGTTTGCCGCCCAAGTCGAGCCGTTGGTGCAGTTTGTCGAAGCTCAGGATGAGGTCGGTCGTCCTGCGACCACGGCCTTGACCGTGAGCACGGGCAAAAAGCTCGCCAATGGCGTGGATGCCTATACGGCCACCGTCATCGCCAAGGATGCCGAGGGCCGTCCGCTCGCGAATGTTCTGGTGGTGTTTCCCGACATCCCGAATGCCTCGCTTGATCATGTAGTAGGCACGACCGATACGCAGGGGCAATGCGAAACCACGATCACCTCGACGGTGCCCGGTCCCAAGACGGTGCGTGCCACGCTGTTTGGGGGGACGGCAGTGGCGGGCAGTCCGAAGAGCGTCGATTTCGTGACCCTCGATTCAACTCAATCGAGCCTGGAGATGATGGATGACAATGGGGTCGTCAGTGATACGCAAAAAAGCAATAAGGTCCGGGCGACGGTCCACCTGAGCGATGGCTCTCTAGCACCGGAGGGCACGCTGGTGACCTTTGACGATCTCGTTGACGTTGCTTTTAGCGAACCCACGTGTCGTACCGTTGGCGATACCGGCCAGTGTGAAGTGACGCTGGGCAGCACCGTGGCGAAGACCTACAGGATCAGTGCCAGGCTCGAGGGGAATCTCTCAAGCATGAAGGTCGATGCGACATTCATTGCCGGGGAGTACGATTCAACCGCTTCTACCCTGGAACCGATGGCGGGTGAGAAGAAGGCCAATGGAGTGGATGCGCACGTTGCAACCGTGACGTTGCATGATGCCTACGGCAACCCTTATACGGGGGCTACAGACTCTTCCTATGTGCTGTTTCCGGCAGTCTCCGGCGTCACCATTGACCCTACCGCTCCTGACCGATGCGAGTTTGCGCCGGGTAGCGCAACGACCAGCGCCCGTATCACATCGGAACTTGAAGGCACCTATTCCATTACGGCGACCTTTGGGAGTGGTGTCGCGATAGGAGAGGCGCAGCCCGCGACGTTTGTCGCTGTCCACGCTGATGAGAGCCTGTCGAATCTTTATATCGCCCCGGGTTCTGTGCCGCCCGACGGAATCACCACAAAAACAGTAAAGGCGTTTATCCGTGATGCCGCCGGTCGATCAGTTGAAGGCGCTGTTGTGTACTTCAGCGCAACTGCGACGACGGTGACTCTGAAAGATGAAACCTGCATCACCGGACCCGAAGGGAGTTGTTCAGTCGAAGTGGCGGCGGTTGCTCCCGGTGCACAAAATATTTATGCCAGCCTGGGTCGTATGAACGAGGACAGGCCTGTTTACCTGGGCGGTAGCCCGCAGATGGTTCTTTTTTCCTGGCCCAGCCTGTCATGAATATGGGGTGTTTTGAGCGTTGGTCCGCTGGCGTCTGAATGCGGCAGGTCCGCATCAAGTGTATGCATCAAGCAAGGAGCGTAAGACATGTCGGTTCTAGCGCAGGGTATGCACAGTCACACACCAACGCTGGCGGTCGTTGATCCCCGTGGGCTGGCGGTGCGTGTGGTTGCTTATTGCCGTTCCATAGAGATGACTGAGCCGGAAGAGCGGATCAACCGCAGTGCCTATGACGCGATGGGGCGTTTGATCGAGCAATGGGACCCACGGCTTTGGGCGCTCAGTGCGGAAGATCACGAAACCCCAGCCAACGTGGTCAATCGTTATTCGCTGTCCGGGAAGGTGTTGGGTGCGATCAGTGTCGATGCAGGTGAGCGGATCAGCTTGTTCGGCGATGGGGATCAGCTTGTTCAAGCGTGGGATAGCCGGGGCAGTGAGCGGCAGGTCGAGTACGACGATCTGCTGCGACCGCTGGCCATTTTCGAGCAGGGCGAAGGTGAAGCAGCACGTTGCGCCGAGCGTTATGAATACGCCGATGCCGATGCCGGTTTCGCCGCTCACAACCAATGCGGGCAATTGATTCGACATGACGATCCGGCGGGCACTCAGACGATGGATGAGTATGCCTTGATCGGTGGAGTCCTGGAGCAGACCCAGCGCTTTCTGAGTTCACTGGAATTACCGGATTGGCCACCAGGGCTGCCTGCGAGGGATGCACTGCTGGAACCCGTGGAGCAAGCGGCAACCAGCGCGACACACTTCAATCCGCTGGGTGATGTGCTGGAACAGACCGACGCCAAGGGCAATCGGCAACTGTTCGACTACACCGTTGATGGACAGCTATTGGCGAGCCATCTGCAACTGAGTGGTCAGGCCGCACCTCAAACCCTGGTCAGTGCCATTGCTTACAGTGCCTACGTCCAGGTCGAACAGGAGACCGCCGGCAACGGTGTGGTCAGCACACTGATGTACCGTCCTGAAGATGGCCGTCTGATCCGGCTTCAGGCGCGACATGGAACTGAAGCGGCGCTGCAAGACCTGCATTACGACTATGACCCGGTGGGCAATGTGCTGAGTATTGAAGACGACGCCTTGCCGACTCGTTATTTCTCCAACCAGCGAGTGGAACCGGTCAAAAGTTTTACCTACGACAGCCTCTACCAGTTGATCAAGGCGACCGGTTGGGAAGCCGGCAGCGCCAGTCGAGGGCCGGGATTCAATCGCTTCGACGATCCGGGGACAGTCGCCAATTACCATCAGACTTACCGCTATGACGCCGGTGGCAACCTGCTGGAACTGGTCCATGTCGGCCCGCAAAGCCACAGTCGCAAGCTGACAGCGGCGCGTTACAGCAATCGCTGCATGCCTGAGCAGAATGGCCGGCCACCGACTGAAGAGGAGATTGCCGCCGCGTTTGATGGCAATGGCAATCTGTTGGATCTGCAACCAGGACAGGCGATGAGTTGGGATCTGCGCAATCAATTGCGCGAGGTGCGACCGGTTGAGCGTGAAGACGCCGACGATGATCGCGAACTGTACCTGTATGGCGGTGATGGGATGCGGCGGCGCAAGGTCCGCTCTACCCAAACCAACGCCCGTTCTCTGATCTCGGAAGTGCGGTACTTGCCGGGCCTGGAAATCCGTACCCGTGAAGGTCCGGGCGAAGTGTTGCAAGTGATCTGCGTGCAGGCCGGACGCAGTGCCTTGCAGGTGCTGCATTGGGAGACGGCACCACCTGCCGGTATTACTAATGATCAATATCGCTACAACCTGACCGATCATCTGGGCTCCAGTAGTCTGGAGCTGGATAGTGAAGCCGAGGTCATCAGCCAGGAGGCTTATCATCCCTACGGTAGTACGGCCTGGTTTGCCGGGCGCAGTGAAGTGGAGGCGAGTTACAAGATCGTGCGTTATTCAGGTAAGGAACGGGATGCGACGGGGCTTTATTACTATGGCTATCGGTATTATCAGCCATGGGCGGGGCGATGGCTGAGTGCGGATCCGGCGGGGACGGTGGACGGGTTGAATCTCTATAGGATGGGACGAAATAGCCCGGTGACATATTACGATAATAATGGACTTAATCCGACCATAACACATTTCGATGAGAAGGATGTAGAAGGACTTAGCTCAGTTTTTCTGAGTATTAAAGAGGGCCTAAATGCTGAAGGGATATCTCCTGAGCAGGCGACCTTTATTATAGTCGGTCGCTCACCTCAGATGCTGGGCGAGTTTATCAGCGAGTCCGGGTTTAAAACCGCCTTGTTACAGATTTCTGGCCTCGGTAATAATAAAAAAATGCCCGATTATGCGGGCCTTGATGTCAGCGCAAAAAGCAACCGAGAAAATTATCTGCAATCCAGTTTGGGGGAGGCTTTAGCGGGAACTAAACATGCAGTGCTAATGGATTACTCAGTGACGGGTAGTAGTATTGTGGAAGTGCAAAAGATGTTAGCGTCTGCCTTTCCGGCAGTGAATTTTAAAATGGCCATTATCTCCAGATTTCTCAATGATCAGGATCTCAGTCAGGGTGAAAAAAATAATTTCCATCATCAGGATAATATTTTATTTAATGCTGAGACAGGGCAGGGACGGTTGAATTATGAAAATCGAGGGGTAATGAGGGTTATGAAAACTCTGCATCATGAAATAGATAAAGGTTTGAGTTATACAGAAAAGTTCCCTTACACCCAGATAGACAGTGGTGGTATGCCAAAGGTCATGCAAGATAGAAAGGAAAGGCTGAGTAGCATGATGAGTGACGCGATAAGGCAATATGGAGATGTCACTTATACTGATGCAAAGAACAGAAGCGGTCAGCGGTTTAGGCCTATGATGAAAGGCATACATGCGAAATATGCCAGTACATCAGATTATATTGATTCGTGGAATTATAAGCGCTCACGCATAGGGTCTATTTTCTATGGCGCTAAAAAGCTAGTTACCGGATATCGTTCTTAAACACGGCGGCCGATGTGTCTATCACCATAGATAGGCGGGATGCTCCAAAAAACACCCCCGCACCCACCCACTGCGGATGGGGGATACGCAGCCAGCGAGGCGGGGGTAAGTGGAACCCTGTTAATTACTGGGCGATGGTTTTCACCTCCTGCTCAGGTGCCGTCGAACGCCCATACACATCTTCAAACCGCTCGATATCGTCTTCACCCAAATAACTGCCGGACTGCACCTCGATAATTTCCAACGGAATCTTCCCCGGATTACGCAGGCGGTGTACCGAGGCAATCGGGATATAGGTGGACTGGTTCTCGCAAAGCAGGAACACCTTCTCGTCGCAGGTCACCTCGGCGGTGCCGCTGACCACGATCCAGTGTTCGGCGCGGTGGTGGTGCATCTGCAACGACAGGCACGCCCCTGGCTTGACCGAGATGTGCTTGACCTGGAAACGCCCGCCCATGTCCACCGAGTCATAGGAACCCCAGGGCCGGTAGACCTCGCAGTGGTTCTGGGTTTCGCTGCGGCCCTGGGCGTTGAGGGTGTTGACCATCTGTTTCACACCCTGAACCTTGTCCTTGTGGGCGATCATCATGGCGTCCTTGGTTTCCACCACGACGATGTCGTCCAGGCCGATCACCGAGACCAGCTTGCCGTTGCCGTGGATCATGCAGTTGCGGCTGTCCTGCACCACCACGTCGCCCTTGCTGACGTTGCCGTTTTCATCCTTTTCATGCACGTCCCACAACGATGACCAGCAACCCACGTCGCTCCAGCCGGCGCTCAAGGGCACCACGCAGGCGCGCTGGGTTTTTTCCATCACCGCGTAGTCGATGGAGTTGTCCGGGCATTGGGCGAAGGTGGCTTCGTCGAGGATCACGCCGTCGCCGTCCTGGGTGCTGCGCTCCAGGGTCAGCAGGCAGGTGTCGTAGATGTCCGGGTCGTGCTTTTTCAACTCTTCGAGGAAGCGGCTGGCGCGGAACAGGAACATGCCGCTGTTCCAGAAATAACCGCCGGCTTCGACGAACTCGGTGGCGCGTTTTTCATCAGGCTTCTCGACGAACTGCGCGACCCGGCTGACACCTTCCGGCAGCAGTGCGTCGTTGCTGGATTTGATGTAGCCGTAGCCGGTTTCCGGTTTGGTCGCCGGGACGCCGAACAGCACCATTTCGCCACTTTCGGCAGCGACCGTGGCCAGGGCCAGGGCGCGTTGCAGGGCTTTCTGGTCTTCGAGCACGTGGTCGGCGGGGAGCACGAGCATCAGTTCGTCGCGGCCCTCGTTGACCAGCAGCATGGCAGTCAAGGCCACGGCCGGGGCGGTGTTGCGGCCGAAGGGCTCCATCAGGATGCGCTGGGTGGTGAGCTGGCGGTTGCTCAGTTGTTCGTTGACGATAAAGCGGTGGTCCAGGTTGCAGACCACGATGGGGCTTTCCATGCCGTCGAACACCAGGCGTTCGAGGGTTTGCTGGAACAGCGTTTCCTTGCCGGTCAGGGCGAGGAATTGTTTGGGAAACTGCTTGCGCGAAAGCGGCCAAAGACGTGAGCCGCTACCACCTGAGAGGATTACTGGAATCATGGTGTTACTCCTTTAAGCGATCTATGGGTTAGAGCTACTGCGTTCTGTCGTTTCACTCTTGTTGTTGTTTCGTGCCGGGTGATCGTTGTGTTCACCCGGCGAATTCATCAGCGGGTCGAAACCGGGCGCTTGACCCACACCGGCGACAGGTTGCTGCCGTTGCCCGTGACGTAGAGCACCGCCGCTTCGCCGCGCTCCAGGGCCACCGGCTTGAGGTCGCTGACCTTGGTGGTGCCGTCGTACAGCGCAAAGCTGACTTTCACCGGGTTGATCTCGCGCTCGCCACGGCCCTTGGCCGCCACCGCCTGGACCACGTCGGTCTTGCCGTCGGCGGTCTTCAGGGTCAGGGCCTTGTCACTCAGGTTCTGCACCCGCACCAAGGACTTCTGCTTGTTCTTGAACGGCGGCTCTTCGATCAGTTGCGGCTGGCCGCCGGCGTTGTTGACCAGGGTGTAATAGTGGTCGGCGGCCAGTTTCAGCGGCAGGGCCTGATTGCCGACCTTGGCGCTGTAGTCGCCACCGGGCATAAAGCTGAAATCACTGCTGGCCAGCGGCGCGACCTCATTGATCGCAGTGGCACCGACGGTGGCGCTGACTTCCTGGTTGCTGGCGTTGTAGATCCGCACAAAGCTCGAGCCTTTCGGTGCGACCGGGCCGTACAGCGCGGCATCGCCGCCTGCCCAGACTGGCAAGGACAGCAGGCTCAGGCCCGCAGCCAGGGCCAGGGTTTTGACCGTGCGTTGTTGGACTTTTTTACGAGTGACGTTGAAGGTCATGGTAAGTACCTCTTTCAGTTTTGCGCCCGTACAGGCGACTCGGATTTAGGTGTGTTCAGGACCAGGTTCTGTTGACGGATTCCAGCGGCTTTCAATTGCGCGACCCACTGCGGGTCGGCATCGCCGATTTCGTTGTTGACCGGCAGGTAGCGCTCCGGGAACTCCCAGATCAGCAACTGCGGCGGGCTGTTCTTGAAGGCGTCGCTTTCCAGGTAGGCGAGCATCGGCAGGATCGGGCCGTGACCGTCTTCGGCGTAATTCACCACGTCGCGGTGCAGGGCCTGCTTCAGTGCGCCGACAAAGTTCCAGTTCGGGTTGGCGCTGTAGCTGGTGCCAATCAGCGCCACCGGAACTTCGCTGTCGGCAAACAGTGCGTCGCCGCCGGCCGGCTGATCGTCAACCGCGCGGGTGGTGCGTTTTTCCAGGGGCTCCTGGGGCGGCATCAGGTTGCTGAACAGCGGGTCCAGCGGCAGGAACAGGGTCAGGTCGCCCTTGTGCTGTTCGGTCTTCTCGGCTTCGGTGACAAAGCGTTGCGGCTCTCCACTGAGCGGGGCGTGCTTGCCGATGGCGTCGGCCAGTTGCGTCGCGGCGATTTGCGCGCCGTCCGGGGTCCAGTGGGTGTCGGTGCGCAGGAACACTTGCCGGCCTTGGTCCTTGGCCTGTTGCAACGGACCCAGCAGGTCGGGGGCGAGGATCCGGTCGGCGGCGACCCGGGCGTGGAAGTCCTGGTAGAGGTTGGCGTGAATGCTCGCCGGACGGACATCGCCCAGGTGTTCCGGGTACAGGCGAACCTTGGCCGGGACGATCGCCATCACCAGCTTCACGCCCTTGGCCTTGAGGGTCTGGCGTACACCTTCGACCAGCGCGTAGTTGCCTTGCAGGTTCTGTTGCTCGCCGGCGATGGGGTTGAATTCCTCATCGCTGTAGAGCCACTGGTCGCGGCCCAGCACCACCCCCGGACGGCCTTCGTTGAACAGCTTGAAGTCCAGCGCGGCCCAGAGGTTGGTGCCCAGGCGCTTGATCGGGAATTCGCCGTCGTAACGGGTTTCCACCGCCTTGGTCCAGCGCCCGTTCAGTAGCGTGGCGTCGGCGTTGGTGCTGAAGCCGATAAAGCTGCGCAGCGACCACAGCCCCAGCGCCAGCAAGGTGGCGAGGAACAGGGCGATGTAGAGGATGCGTAATGAGCGGGTCATGGTCGGCTCCCTCAGAATTGGAAGTAGAGGAACGGCGAGAAGCTTTGCGCCGAGAGTTTGAGAATCGAGGCGATAAACAGCAGCAGCACCAGGGTGCGCATCAGGTAGCGCGGCCAGTCGGCGACCCAGTAGGCCGGTTGCACTTGCGCTTCGGTGCCGACGCTGTAGCCGGGTTCGTGAATGCTGCCGGCGGCCTCACCGGGGACAGCCTTGATCAGGCCGGGTTGCGCAGTGGCCGGGCCATCGGCAGGTTTGGCCTTGGCGGCGGGCGGGTTGCTGTAGAAGTCGCGCAGGCCGAAGAACGCCAGGGTCGCGTAGGCCAGCACCAGGGTCGCCACTTGCAGGCCGGTGAGGCTGGCGCGGTTGAGTTCCGACAGCGACCACTCGCCGAAGCTGAACATGGCGCCGTACATGCGCGCGGCGACGTGGAGGTTTTCCGAGCGGAAGATCACCCAGCCCATGATCACCAGCAGGAAGGTCAGGGCCCAGCGGATCGGGTTGAAACGGCGTGGCGAGGTGTCGATGCCCAGGGCTTTTTCAATGGCCAGCCACAGGCCGTGCCAGGCACCCCAGACGATGTAGGTGAGGTTGGCGCCGTGCCACAGGCCGCCGAGCAGCATGGTCAGGAACAGGTTGCGGTAGGTGGTCAGCGTGCCTTTGCGGTTGCCGCCCAGGGTGATGTAGAGGTAGTCCCGTAGCCAGGTCGACAGGCTGATATGCCAGCGCCGCCAGAACTCGGTGATCGACTGGCTGATGTAGGGCTGCTTGAAGTTCTCCATGAAGCGGAAGCCCATCATCAGGCCCAGGCCGATGGCCATGTCGCTGTAGCCGGAGAAGTCGAAGTACAGCTGCGCGGTGTAGGCCAGGGCGCCGAGCCAGGCGTCGCCGGTGGTCGGGTGTTGCAGGGCGAAGCAATGGTCGGCGACCACCGCGAGGGTGTCGGCGATAAAGACCTTCTTGATAAAACCCTGCATGAACCGCGTGGCGCCCTCGGAGAATTTGTCGAGGGTGTGGGTGCGGTTGTTGAACTGGTCGGCGAGGTCGCGGAAACGCAGCACGGGGCCGGCGATCAGGTGCGGGAAGATCGCCACGAAGGCCGCGAAGTCGATCAGGTTGCGGGTCGCCGGGGTATCGCCGCGGTAGACGTCGATGATGTAGCTGATGGACTCGAAGATGTAGAACGAGATGCCGATCGGCAGCAGGACGTGGGTCAGGATGAAGGGTTCGAGACCGAACGAGGTCATGATCGCGTTGAGGCTGTCGACGCCGAAGTTGGCGTACTTGAAGTAGCCGAGGATGCCCAGGTCGACGGCGACGCCCAGCAGCAGCCAGCGTTGCGCGGGTTTACTGCGCACGCCAGCGGCGCCGACCTTGAGGCCGATCCAGTAATTCCACAGGGTGACGCCGGCGAACAGCGCCAGGAAGTCGACCCGCCACCAGGCGTAGAACACGTAGCTGGCGATCAGCAACAGCAGGTTGCGATAGCGTTGCCCGCTCAAGTAGTACAAGCCGAGAAAGATCGGCAGGAACAGGAACAGGAATACGTTGGATGAAAAGACCATCCCGAGCTCTCCTTGTTTCATCAACGGTCAAGGGCCGAAGCCCCCCCAAACCCCCCATGAAAATTGGGGGGCACATCACATCCGAATCTGAACCCACTGTGACCTGTAGGAGCAGGGCTTGCCCGCGAAGCTTTTAGCGATCTCAAGGGCCTCTTCGCGGGCAAGCCCTGCTCCTACAGGGTCGGTGGTGTTCTTCTAATTGCTTTTGTTGCCCTTCTCGTGGGTCGGGTCGTAGACCTTGGTCAGGTCGCCGCCCAGGCGGAAGGTCTTGAATGGTTGCATCGCATGCTTGTGTTCAAGCACATCCGGTGCGCAGGTGTAGAGGCTGCAGTACGGTTCCAACCAGGCGAATTTCGAGTCGACCTTGAGGTCGGTCATGTCCTGCTCCTTGCCATTCTTGGCCTGGAACTCCTCCGGATCTTTCACCCCGGCCAGTACCCGATCACCCAGACGCTTCAGCGCCCCATTGTTTTCCTGACGCAGGTCCACGCCATTGGCCAAGGCAAAACTGGCGATCATCGCCAATGGCGGCAACGCGTAGTTGTGATAGGCCAAGGCCCGCTGCTGACGCTTCAATTCATTGGGCAGGAAACCCTGGGGATCGACCTGGTTGGCGCCGACCTTGTATTCCTTCACCGACCAGTCGAACAGGTCGCGACGGTCGGTGGCGATCGCGGTCGCCATCACCGACCAGGCTGCCCAGTACGAGTGGTTGTTGGTTTTTTCCAGCGGCAGGTTGTCCCAGTCGCTGACCACCAGGTCGGCCATCTTGCTGAACCAGGCCTCGATCAGTTGCGCTTCCTTCTGGTGGGTCGCCAGAGGGCGGGAGTCGGAAAACTTCAGGCGGATATAGGCCGAGGCCATGCTGCCCAACGCCCATTTGCGCATGGACTTGCCGGTGTGGTTGAAGTCCTTGGACATCAGCGCATCGGCCTGGGCCCAGGCGGTC
>Ga0209888_1000084_pt1 | contig 64130 bp, 62 predicted proteins | sample OrgsoiDNA_201059_FD_185807 | JGI IMG/M metagenome (GOLD analysis project Ga0209888, IMG submission 185807) | Permafrost soil microbial communities from the Arctic, to analyse light accelerated degradation of dissolved organic matter (DOM) -... | ecosystem: Environmental > Terrestrial > Soil >...
GCCTTCAGAAATTTCCAGTTCAGAAATGCCTGATTCTTCAACCAGTTCGATCAGTTTTTTGATTTTACGAATATCCATGGGTGTGATTCCGTACTCTTTTTGCGTAGAAATTAATGGGTTTTAGACAAGCGGTTAACCGCTGCCTGTAAAGCAAAATGGTAGCCATCTGCGCCAAGTCCACAGATAACGCCCACTGCGATATCGGAAAGATAGGAGTGGTGCCGGAAGGCTTCACGGGCGTGTACGTTCGACAGATGGATCTCGATAAACGGGATCTGCACTGCCAGCAACGCATCGCGTAACGCCACGCTGGTATGGGTAAAGGCTGCGGGGTTAATCAAGATAAAATCGGTATTTCCGCGCGCCTGATGGATTCTATCAATCAGGAGATGCTCTGCGTTCGATTGCAGATGGCTCAGCGCAATATTCGCCGCTGCGGCCTGCTGTTCTAAACCTTTAACAATATCGTTGAGCGTGGTGCTTCCGTAGGTTTCAGGCTCACGCGTCCCTAACAAGTTCAGGTTAGGACCGTTGAGTAGCAAAATGTCAAACTTATCCGCCATTGTGAGCTTATCTCCGGCAATTAGACAAAGATTGTAGAAAATACCCTGATGTCACCGATTTGTCACCTTTTTCGCGGCAAATCCACCCGGCTGTTTAGCACGAGGTCGGGCATTATAATGATATCGTGGCAATTCGCAGCTAAATACTGGTCTTATCAGCGAAGATAATCAACCCTCAGACTGAAGCTGAGGGTTTTCACTATGGGAATTTGAGGGGTAGGACACAGAAAAGTTCCGCACATCACCGCAGCCACTGACGGAATTTTTTATAGCGAAATGCCAACAATATCGCTGCAATTACGGCATAGATGATGGGTTGTGGCGACAAGATTTTGACTGACCACAGATAGTGAATAGGTGCCAGGATGGCGACAACATAGATAAAGTTATGCAACGTTTGCCACTTGCCGCCCAGTTTGCGTTGTGACCACAGAGTTGAAGTACAGGACAGCGCCAGCAGGATAATCCAACTGATGATACCGAGCGTCAGATAAGGCCGTGAAATCAGCTCACTGCCAAGCAGCCCCAGATTGTTAATGCCGAGCTCAAGGAAGGCGTAACTCAGAAGATGCAGAGTTCCCCAGGCAAAACACCATAAACCCACCAGACGGCGCACGCGGATCAACAATGGCTGTTTGCCATAACGCGCCACCGGCGCGATAAGCAGGGTTGCCAAAAGCAGTTTCAGCGTCATTCGGCCAGTAAAATGCTGGATATCTTTAGCCGGATCGGCGCTGAACCAGCCCTGATTGACGGACAGTAATAGCCACAGAAACGGCAAAAAAGCCGCCATATAGATGACGACTTTCAGCCATGTGATCTGTGTCAGACTCAAACGCCGCATTGCGCTTCCCTCATCTGCTTACCCCGACAATTAATAATTAGTGCGCAGATCCAGTCCGCGGTACATCGAGGCAACCTGCTCGCCGTAGCCATTAAACAGCAGCGTCGGCTGGCGTTTTACGTCAAGAATGCCGCCGGAGCCGATAAAGCGTTCCGTGGCCTGCGACCAGCGCGGGTGGTCGACTTGCGGGTTCACATTGGCATAAAAACCGTATTCGTTGGTGGCGATCTGGTTCCAGGTGGTTGGCGGCTGATCTTTGGTCAGACTGATATTCACGATAGATTTTATCCCCTTGAAACCGTATTTCCACGGTACGGTCAGGCGAATAGGCGCACCATTTTGCGGTGGCAGCGCTTTGCCGTAGACGCCAACGGTCAGCATGGTCAGCGGGTTCATCGCTTCATCCAATCGCAGACCCTCAACGTAGGGATAATCCAGCCCGCCACCGATGAAGCGGTCTTTCTGGCCCGGCATATGCTCCGGGTCATACAGCGTTTTAAAGGACACAAACCGCGCGTTGCTGTTAGGTTCAGCCAATTTAATAATGTTGCTTAGCTGGAAGCCAATCCATGGAACCACCATCGACCAGGCTTCCACGCAGCGCATGCGGTAAATACGTTGCTCGAGCGGGAAGCGCTTCATGATGTCATCCATATCGAGGGTGATCGGTTTTCCGACTTCGCCATCAATGACAATTTTCCACGGCGTCGTCACCAACTGGCCGGCATTGGCTGCCGGATCGGCTTTATCCAACCCAAATTCGTAAAAGTTATTATAACCAGTGACTTTATCTTCCGGCGTCAGCGCCAAATCATTCTGATAAGCCGCTGGTTTGGTGAAGTCGAGAGGTTTGCCCGCCGGGGCTTTTGGGCGGTCATGACCTTTGAACCATGAGAGCACATCGGCTTTCGCACTTTGTGGCAATGCCAGCGTAGCCGCGCTAATCCCTAATGCCTGCAGCACTTTGCGGCGGTCGTGGAAAATACTTTCTGGCGTGACGTCCGCCTCAGTCAGCTTGCGATGTTTGCTCATACCCGCTCCGGTATTATTTGATCATTATAGTTATTGATGGATATGACTAAAGAATGATGGGTAAACGTCGATTTAGCGAGAGGGCAGGAGGGAAATTTGAAATTCCTTACAAATGCTTAGGCAATTTCGCGGGCACGAATGCCCGCTGTATTAAATAAGGGTATTACACCCGTACTTTTACCAGTGTCCGGCCAGTGACCGTATTCGCCATGATTCCGGCAGCGGTTTCAGGCACTTGCTCCAGGCTGATTTCCGTGGCTGCATTCTGATAGAACGCAGCCGGTAAGGTTTGCGCCAGGCGTTCCCACGCCTCCATACGCCGGTGCAGCGGACACATCACGGAGTCAACGCCCTGCAGACGCACGTTGCGCAGAATAAACGGCATCACCGTCGTCGGTAGCTGATAACCCCCTGCCAGGCCGCAGGCCGCAACGGTACCGCCATACACCGTTTGCGACAGCAGCGTCGCCAGCGTTTGGTCACCTACGGTATCGATAGCACCGGCCCATAGCTGTTTATCCAGGGCGCGCCCCTCTTTATTGAACTCCTCACGGGTCAACACCCGTTTGGCGCCGAGTTTGGTCAGGTAGTCGGTATTACTGGCGCGTCCGCTGATGGCGACGACGTTGTAGCCCAGTGTCGCCAGCAGAGTAACCGCTGTGCTGCCCACGCCGCCACTGGCACCGCTGACAATGACATCGCCGCTGTCTTGCAGCACGCCGCCTTCTTCCAACGCCATTACGCAGAGCATGGCGGTAAGACCGGCCGTGCCGATAATCATCGCATGGCGGGCGTCGAGTCCTTCAGGTAGCGGAACCAGCCAGTCGCCTTTGACGCGAGCCTGTTCTGCCAGACCGCCCCAATGGGTTTCACCCACGCCCCAACCGGTAAGCACCACCTGTTGGCCCACACTGTAGCGTTTGTCCTGACTGCTGCTGATGCGCCCGGCGAAATCTATCCCCGGAACCATCGGAAAATGACGGATAATTTTACCCGTCCCGGTGATCGCCATCGCGTCTTTATAATTCAGACTGGACCAGTCAACATCAATGACAACGTTACCTTCTGGCAGCTGTTCGGCGCTAATCTGGCCGATGGAAGACAGGGTTTTACCGTCGTTTTGCTCTAACAAAAGTGCTCGCATTACCGATCTCCATAAGAATTCTGAATTGATTGATAATTCAGTTGCTATGCTATGAATATAACCCAACTTACACCTCATGGGCTGACGTGAGACAACTATGGTGCAGGTGAGCAGAACCTTATTCACAAATTCGCATAAAACCTTACTGGCATTGCGGTGCTTCTGTTTTATAGTGGCGGCGTTTTAATGGCGGTCTGTGATGAAAGGCTTTTGCCGGGGATTGTCTCATTCATTTCCACAGTAACGGGTAAGGCACAGGGATGCGATTTACTAACAGACTGGCGGCGCTGATTTCCATGTTGGTTGCACTGGCAATGTTGTTGATGTTGCTGGGTGTGACTTTCAGTTTTGTCTATTTAAACAAGCAAAATACCGAACAACATTTACGCGCACTGGCAACCACCTACGATCAATCTCTTCTTTCGCAATCCCCTCAGCAACCGGAACGCTGGATGCCAATGGCGATGCGTATGCTCGATATCTCCGAAGTCACTATTCTTGAGCACCAAAGCACGGTGTTTTCTTACCGCGAGACTCCCGATCTGCACAGCGCCTGGGAAAGCAGTTATCCCGATTACGTCACCATGACCCTCCCTCTGATGCAACATCCATCGATGTCGATGCGCGTGGTCTATGTGGATCCTATCGGGACCTATACCCGTTCGCTGCGCTCTACTTTTACCATCAGCATGGCCATTGTGTTGATGATCATCGCGGTATTGCTCAGTTTTCGCTGGCTGCGTGCTGAAACCGCCGGGCTGGAAAAGCTGGAAGACCGCGCTTCACGAATTTTGCGCGGTGAGCGTGAGAACCTGACGCGGGGCGATATCAACGAGTGGCCGCCTTTTGCCAGCAGCGCGATTGATCTCCTGCTGGCCGATCTCAGCGAAGCCCGCGAACAGCGTAGCCGCGTAGATACCCTGATCCGCGCTTTCGCCCAGCAGGATTCGCAGACCGGGCTGAGCAACCGGCTCTTTTTTGATAATCAGTTGGCGACGCAGTTGGAAGAGGGGGGGGCTCACGGTATTGTCATGCTGCTGCGCCTGCCGGACTTCGACACGCTGCGTGACACACACGGCCAGCGACACGTTGACGAGTTACGCTCGGCGATGGTCAATCTGCTCTCTACTTTTGTCATGCGTTATTCTGATGCCCTGCTGGCCCGCTATTTCCACAGTGATTTCGCCGTGTTGCTCCCTCACCGCACCCTGAAAGAGGCTGAAGTGATGGCAGCGCAGCTCGTCAATGCGCTCGGCGCACTGCCAACGTCAAATAATATCGATCGCGATGCGCTGCTTTATATGGGTATCAGTGCCTACCGTTTTGGTCAGCGGCCAGAAGAAGTCATGGATTATGCCGAGCAGGCAACCCGCAATGCGGCGTTCCAGGGCAGTAACAGCTGGCTGATCTACGACAGAAAAGTGCCTGAAAAAGGGCGCGGCAGTGTGAAGTGGCGCACCTTGCTGGAAAACACCTTGGCACGCGGCGGGCCTCGCCTGTACCAGAAACCGGCCTTCACGACGGCGCGCAAACTGGACCACCGTGAAGTGCAGCGGCGCGTATTTGATGGCGAACACGAACTGCTTGCGGCGGAGTTTATTCCGCTGGTGGTGCAGTTTGGCATGTCTCAAAGTTATGATCGGCGGATGCTTTCTCAGATTATTCCGTTACTGAGCCGCTGGCCGGACGAAACGTTGGCATTTCACCTGACGGTTGATTCATTATTGCAGCGCTCTTTTATCCGCTGGTTGCGTGATACGCTGATGCAGTGTCAAAAAGCACAGCGTCATCGGATTTTGATTGAACTTGCAGAGGCCGATCTCTGTCAACATACTGACCGCCTGCGCCCTGCGGTACGTTTGTTGCAGGGAATGGGGTGCCGTCTGGCCGTTTCTCAGGCCGGATTGACCGTGGTCAGTACTTCTTATCTCAAAACGTTCCCAGTAGAACGGGTCAAACTCCACCCTGGGTTGGTGCGCGATATTGATAAGAGGATTGAAAATCAACTGTTTGTGCAAAGTCTGATCAGCGCGTGTGAGGGAACACAAGCAAGAGTATTTGCCTCGGGTGTCCGCACCAAAGAAGAGTGGGCAATGCTGGTTGAAAAGGGCATTCACGGTGGCCAAGGTGATTTTTTTGCCGTCCCGCAAGCCGTCGATCCCGTCAGCAAAAAATATTCACACAACGGTGATGTTTAAACTGACCGTAATGGGAATATTTAACGTAGAATGGCCCAGCCTTTAACCGGTTCTTGTTACAGAAAGCCTGTGTTATGACTTAAGCAGCTTGCTTTAGCAGGGGATCCCGGTGTAAGTGCAAGAATTCATGTGCGGTGTTGGTGCTTATGTTTATTCCTGCAAAAAATCTGCAATCAGAGTATCTGAATCTGGGATTCGGAAATTGAATGCGGTATTTTTTTGCAGTCAGAGTAATTGCAGGTTAAGCGGCCGACATCGTGGACAATTTCACCGAAGCAGGATGTTTTTGCGCCTTGTCGCTGCTTCGCGTGGTTGGTAAAGTAGGCGGATTTTATTTTCCGCCCCCAGCTAGCAGGATTATCCTTTCGTTATGTTTAAGAAATTTCGTGGCATGTTTTCCAACGACTTGTCCATCGACCTGGGTACCGCCAATACCCTCATCTATGTAAAAGGACAAGGCATCGTGCTGAATGAGCCCTCAGTTGTGGCTATTCGTCAGGATCGTGCTGGTTCACCTAAAAGTGTTGCGGCTGTCGGCCATGATGCTAAACAGATGTTGGGTCGTACTCCCGGCAACATTGCGGCCATTCGCCCGATGAAAGATGGCGTTATTGCCGACTTCTTCGTGACCGAAAAAATGCTGCAGCACTTCATCAAGCAAGTTCACAGCAACAGCTTCATGCGCCCGAGTCCGCGCGTGTTGGTTTGTGTGCCGGTCGGCGCTACGCAAGTAGAACGTCGTGCCATCCGTGAATCTGCACAAGGTGCGGGTGCCCGTGAAGTGTTCCTGATTGAAGAGCCAATGGCTGCGGCGATCGGTGCAGGTTTACCTGTTTCCGAAGCAACAGGTTCTATGGTTGTTGATATCGGTGGTGGCACCACAGAAGTGGCCGTCATCTCGCTTAACGGTGTTGTCTACTCTTCTTCTGTTCGTATCGGCGGTGACCGCTTCGATGAAGCCATCATCAATTATGTGCGCCGTAACTATGGCTCACTGATCGGTGAAGCAACGGCCGAACGTATCAAACACGGTATCGGTTCTGCTTACCCAGGTGATGAAGTCCGCGAGATCGAAGTGCGTGGCCGTAACCTGGCTGAAGGCGTTCCGCGCGGCTTTACCCTGAATTCCAACGAAATTCTGGAAGCACTTCAGGAGCCTCTGACCGGCATCGTTAGCGCGGTGATGGTTGCTCTTGAACAGTGTCCACCAGAACTCGCTTCAGACATCTCCGAGCGAGGCATGGTTCTGACCGGGGGGGGCGCATTACTGCGTAACCTCGATCGTCTGCTGATGGAAGAAACCGGTATTCCGGTGATTGTTGCAGAAGATCCACTGACCTGCGTTGCGCGCGGTGGTGGTAAAGCGTTGGAAATGATTGACATGCACGGCGGCGACTTATTCAGCGAAGAGTAATCTGAGCGAAGTGTTTAGAGTTTCAGCGAAGTTCGCTTTCGCAAAGACTCTTTTTAGCGAAGGCTCTTTTAGCGAAAAATAGTCTTGCCCGCAAAGGTGGCTGTCTGTCTGGTGAAACCTGCTGCGTTAAAGTATGCAGTGTCAAATTGGAGTCGAGCGCTAAACTGCCCGAATGAGCAATTATTCGGGCAGAGCATGCACGATCCCATTCGCTTGCTGCTTTTCCTGTCAGGGTTGTCTTTCACTTCGATTGGCTGAAACCTTTTGTTGCCGAGGAACTCGCATATTTTATGAAGCCGATTTTTAGCAGGGGGCCATCCCTGCAGCTGCGACTTTTTTTGGCTATTCTTACGGCCATTGTCCTGATTTTTGCCGACAGTAAAATAGGTACGTTCGTTAAGATCCGTACTTATATGGACACTGCCGTCAGCCCTTTCTATTTTTTGTCGAATGCGCCGCGTGAATTCCTGGATCAGGTCTCCACGACGTTCGCGACCCGCCAGTCCCTTGAACTCGAAAACCGCGCATTGCGTCAGGAATTGCTCCTTAAAAACAGCGATCTGCTGCTGCTTGGTCAATTCAAACAGGAAAATGCCCGGCTACGTGAACTGCTGGGTTCACCATTGCGTCAGGACGAGCACAAAATGGTGGCGCAGGTACTGTCGACCAGCAATGACCCGTATAGCGACCAGGTCGTTATCGATCAGGGCAGCAAAAACGGCGTCTATGTCGGCCAGCCAGTGATCAGTGACAAAGGTGTGGTTGGGCAAGTGGTTGCCGTCGGTGCTCTGACCAGCCGCGTATTATTGATTTGCGACGCCTCGCATGCCTTGCCGATTCAGGTATTACGTAATGACATCCGCGTCATTGCCGCCGGGAGCGGTTGTACCGACGATCTCCAGCTGGAACATTTACCAAGCAATACGGATATTCGCGTAGGTGACGTACTGGTGACCTCCGGCCTGGGCGGACGCTTCCCTGAAGGATATCCGGTTGCCGTGGTCTCCTCGGTGAAAGTCGATAATCAGCGTGCATACACGGTGATTCAGGCGCGGCCTACTGCGGGTCTGCAGCGCTTGCGCTATTTGTTACTGCTGTGGGGTTCGGATCGCAACGGGGATAAACCGCTGCCTCCTGAAGAAGTCCACCGTGTTGCCAATGAGCGTCTGATGCAAATGATGCCACAGGTCCTGCCACCTCCGGGTGACATGGGCCCTCCGGCGCCGGTTCCACAACCGGCTACAGGGACAGTTACCACTCCGGCATCGCCAAAACCTGCCACCCGGGGCACGCAATGAATCGCTACCGGAGCCACGGACGCTGGATAATTTGGCTATCCTTTTTGATAGCCATGTTATTGCAGGTCATGCCGTGGCCCGATGAAATCTACATGTTCCGGCCATCGTGGTTGATGCTGATCCTGATTTACTGGGTCATGGCACTGCCGCATCGGGTTAACGTAGGTTCCGGTTTTATCGTTGGGTTCGTGATGGATTTGGTCCTCGGTTCCACGCTGGGTGTTCGCGCCCTGGCGCTGGCAATGACGGCCTATTTGGTGGCGTTCAAATTCCAGCTGTTTCGCAATATGGCACTTTGGCAGCAGGCATTGATTGTCATGCTGCTATCGCTGGCCGTGGATGTGATGGTTTTCTGGGCCGAGTTTTTGGTGGTTAACGTCTCGTTCCGCCCTGAGGTTTTCTGGAATAGTGTGGTGGACGGTATTCTGTGGCCATGGCTGTTCCTGCTGATGCGTAAAATTCGCCGTCAGTTCGCTGTTCAATGAGGAAATAATGACCGCACTTTATCTGGCTTCCGGTTCTCCACGTCGTCGTGAATTACTTGCTGTTCTTGAATATGCATTTGAGCGTCTGGTTACCGATGTGACGGAAGAACAACAGCCGGATGAAGCACCGGCCGACTATGTGGTTCGGCTCGCCTGTGATAAAGCGCTGGCCGGGGTGAACGTTGCCCCGCAGGATCTTCCGGTGCTCGGTGCGGACACAATTGTGGTCCTCGATGGTAACGTGCTGGAGAAGCCGCGCGATGAAACGCATGCGGCTCAAATGCTTGCCGCGCTTTCGGGTCGTCAGCATCAGGTGATGACCGCTGTGGCGCTTGCTGACCGAAATACATATCGCAGTACGCTGGTTGTGACTGATGTCACCTTCCGTTCACTATCCGCGGAGGATATTCAGCACTATATTCTGAGCGGAGAGCCCATGGATAAAGCGGGCGCATACGGTATTCAGGGAAAGGGCGGTTGTTTCGTCCGTGAAATTCGCGGCAGTTACTACGCAGTCATGGGGCTTCCTCTGGTGGAGACTCAGGAGCTGTACGGTGACTTTGTTGCATTACGCGAGCTTAGGAGAAAGCATGACAGCTGAATTACTGGTCAATGTCACCCCGTCGGAAACCCGCGTGGCTTACATTGACGGTGGTATTTTGCAAGAGATCCACATTGAGCGTGAAGCCAAGCGCGGTATAGCAGGCAATATTTACAAAGGGCGCGTGAGCCGGGTTCTTCCGGGCATGCAGGCGGCCTTTGTAGATATTGGCTTAGAAAAAGCCGCTTTTTTACACGCATCGGACATCATGCCGCACACCGAGTGTGTGGCCCGTGATGAGCAGAAAAACTTCAACGTGCGTGACATCGCTGAGCTGGTGCATCAAGGCCAGGACCTGATGGTGCAGGTGGTGAAAGACCCGCTTGGCACCAAGGGAGCGCGTCTGACCACAGACATCACGTTGCCCTCGCGTTATCTGGTCTTTATGCCGGGTGCGTCACACGTGGGTGTTTCTCAGCGTATTGAAAGCGAAGCCGAACGCGATCGCCTGAAAAAGGTCGTGTCGGAATATTGTGATGAGCACGGTGGCTATATTATCCGCACCGCCGCTGAAGGGGTTGGCGAAGAAGAACTTAAACAAGATGCCGCCTTCCTCAAGCGTTTGTGGACCAAAGTGATGGAGCGCAAACGCCGCAATAAAACCAAATATAAACTGTATGGTGAACTGGCGCTGGCACATCGCGTACTGCGTGATTTTGCCGGTGAGGCGCTGGACCGGATCCGCGTCGATTCGCGTCTGACCTATGAGTTACTGGTGGAATTCACCAGCGAATACATTCCTGAAATGACCGCCAAGCTCGAACACTACAGCGGTAAGCAGCCTATTTTTGACCTGTTTGACGTTGAGAACGAAATCCAGAGAGCACTGGAGCGTAAAGTCGAACTCAAGTCAGGCGGTTACCTGATTATTGATCAGACCGAAGCCATGACCACCGTGGACATCAATACCGGTGCGTTTGTCGGTCATCGCAACCTCGAAGAGACCATCTTCAATACCAACACCGAAGCCACTCAGGCCATTGCACGCCAACTGCGTTTGCGTAACCTCGGCGGCATTATCATCATCGACTTCATTGATATGTCTAATGAAGACCACCGCCGCCGCGTACTGCATTCACTTGAACAAGCGCTGTCGAAAGACCGCGTAAAAACCGGTATTCACGGTTTCTCGGCGCTGGGTCTGGTCGAAATGACGCGTAAACGCACCCGTGAAAGTGTCGAGCATGTGTTGTGCAGTGATTGCCCGACCTGTCACGGCCGTGGCACGGTGAAAACGGTTGAAACCGTCTGCTATGAAATCCTGCGTGAAATTGTGCGGGTTCATCACGCCTATGATTCAGACCGTTTCCTGGTTTATGCCTCTGCTGCCGTCGGCGAAGCGCTGAAAAGTGAAGAGTCGCATGCGCTGGCCGAAGTGGAAATCTTTGTCGGTAAACAGGTCAAAGTTCAGGTTGAGCCGTTGTATAACCAGGAACAATTTGACGTCGTCATGATGTAAATCCGTAGCGGCTTCATGGGTCTGGCATGAGGCAGTGGCGGGAGTAATTTCCATTGCAGTCTGAGCCGGTGAAGCACCGCGCAGAATGGAAGACAAGGAGAGGTGTGTGAGGCGATTGCCCGGAATATTGTTAACCACGTGCGCAACAATTGTCGTCATTGTGGCGCTGGTGATCAGTGGTTTGCGTCTGGCCTTACCTCAACTCCATCGCTTCCAGGAGCAGTTGGTTGACAAGGTGCAGTCGATCACTGGTGTACCCATTACCCTCGACCAAATCAGTGGTAACTGGCAAACTTTCGGGCCGACGCTGGAGCTGAAAAAGCTCAGCGTAACGCTGCCAGACTCGTCGGTAAAAGTGGAACGTGTCACGCTGGCGCTCGATGTGTGGCAGTCATTGCTGCATACGCGCTGGCAGTTCCGCGACCTGACATTCTATAACCTTGATTTAGATACTAACGCCACGCTTGGCGGCAGTGCTAAAGACACCAAGGGATTCGAAGCCAACCGCATCAGTGATATTTTCCTCAAACAGGTCGACCATTTCGATCTGCGCAATAGCCACATCTCTTTCCTGACACCGTCGGGTTCGCGCGCCGAAATATCTGTTCCCCAGATGACCTGGCTTAACAGTCATGACCGTCACCGTGCCGAAGGTCTGGTGAGTCTGTCGAGCTTTACCGGCCAGCACGGCGTCGTGCAGTTACGTATGGATCTCAACGACAATAATGGCCTGCTCAACGACGGCAAGATCTACCTTCAGGCCGATGATATCGACATGAAACCCTGGTTTAGCCGCTGGTTACGCAGCAACACCGGGCTGGAAAGTGCTGATTTCAGCCTTGCGGCCTGGCTGACGGTGCGCAATGGCGATATCTATGCCGGTGATGTCTGGGTGAAAAATGGCGCAGCGACCTGGACAAGCGGTGGCCAAGGGCACCGGCTGGATGTGGAAAATCTGACGCTGCACGGCAGCCGTCAGGGTAATGGCTGGCAGGTGGATGCCCAGCAACTTAATCTGAAAACTGACGGGCAGGCGTGGCCAAAAGGCAGCCTGAGCGCATTGTATCTGCCAGAAAACAGCGGGTTCCTCGGGCAGTCACCGGGGGACGAGTTACGCCTGCGCGGCACGCAACTTCAGCTTGAGCGCCTTGGACCGATCATTCCGACTTTTTCATTCCTTACGCCGGAGCTGCTTGAACGCTGGCAGGATCTGCAACCCAAAGGGACGATCGATGCGCTGGCTCTCGATATTCCGCTCAAACAGCCCGACCACACCCGTTTTGATGCCAGATGGCACGATGTCACCTGGCAGCGCTGGGAATTGCTGCCGGGCATCAATCATTTCAGCGGAGCACTGAAAGGCAGCGTCCAGCGTGGCCAACTGACTGTAAATTTGCAAGACAGCACACTGCCGTATGGCGAAATGTTCCGTGCGCCGCTCGAGGTTAGCTCCGCACAAGGGACGTTCGACTGGAGCAATGACAAAGACGGATGGGGTTTGTGGGCCAAAGGTGTGGACGTGAAAGCTAATGCGCTGTGGGCACATGGCGACTTCCACTATGACAGTCCGGCCAACGGTCAGCCATGGCTGAACATTCTGGCGGGCATTCGCCTGTACGATGCCGGGCAGGCCTGGCGCTACTTCCCTGAAACCCTGATGGGCAAACATCTGGTGGATTACCTCTCCGGTGCGATTCAGGGCGGGCAGGTGGATAACGCGACGCTCACCTTTAACGGTAATCCACAGGATTTTCCGTTCAAAAATAACCAAGGCCAGTTCCAGGTTTGGGTGCCGTTGCGTCATTCGACCTTCCAGTTCCAGCCAGAATGGCCGGCGCTGACTAATCTGGATATCGATCTCGACTTTCTCAATGACGGTCTGTTCATGAAAGCGGCCAATACCAAACTGGGTAATGTGGATGGCAACAACATCGTCGCCAATATCCCTGACTATCTTAAAGAAAAACTGTTCATTGATTCGGAGATCAAAGGGACGGGCAAAGACATTGGGGCCTACTTTATGGATACCCCGCTGAAAGATTCTCTGGGGGCTGCCTTGGCAGACTTGCAGATCAGCGGTGATGTCAGTGGTCCCTTACATTTGGATATTCCGCTCAATGGTGAAATGACTCGCGCATCGGGCGGCGTCAGCCTCAACAATAACAGCCTGTTTATCAAACCGCTGAACAGCACCATTGAACACCTTAGCGGCCAGTTCAGTTATGACAACGGCAACTTGCAAAGCACTCAGCTCACCGGCAACTGGTTCGGTCAGCCACTCAATGTGCAGTTCAGCACCCACGAACTGAAGGATGACTACACCATTAATGTCGGGCTAGATGGCGACTGGCAACTGGCGAAAATCACCGGTATGCCTGCCGCTGCCGCCAGCAAAATCAGTGGTAGTGCTCCATGGAAAGGCACGGTCGATGTCTCTTTACCGCACAAAGGCGAGCCAAATTACAGCGTAGCAATCAATACCGACCTGAAGAGTGTGAGCAGTGACTTACCCAGCCCGCTGGATAAAAAACCGGGTCACAGTCTGCCGTTCAATGTGAACGTCAAAGGTGACCTGAAAAGCTTCGATCTCACCGGGGTACTGGGCGGTAAAGACCGTTTTAACAGCCGCTGGCTGCTGGGCAAACAGTTAAAACTGGATCGTGCGTCCTGGCAGATGGATACACCGAAAACCCCGGCGTTGCCGGAAACCAGCAGCCTGACACTGCATCTGCCAGCGCTCGATGGTGGAAGCTGGATGTCCTTGCTGTTGGCAGACAGCCCCCCGGCCAGCAAGACTGGCAGTAACAGCAAAGGCTCCAGCAAGGAGAGCATGACGGCGTTCAGTTTCCCGCATGAGATCACGCTGACCACCCCTCAGTTGACGCTGGGTGGACAGGTATGGAATGACTTGTTGTTACGCTCCACGCAGACCGACAGTGGTATGAGTGTGATGGCGAAAGGCAAAGAGATCGACGGGACGCTGATGATGAGTGAGCGCGGCCCCTGGAAAGCCGATTTACAGTATTTCTATTTTAACCCGCAGTGGACCGCGGCCGATGCAGCGAGTGGCGGCAAAGCGTCGCAAAATCCGTTTGCTGATGGCAAAATTTCCTTCTCAAACTGGCCAGCGTTGCAGATTCGCTGTGAAGCCTGCTGGTTCCTCGGGCAGAGTTTCCGCCGGGTCAATGCTGATCTGACGCCGAGTGGGGATCAACTGACGCTGAGCAATGGCCTTATCGATACCGGCGTGGCGCGGCTTGATGTGCAGGGTGACTGGAAACAGAACGGCACGGGTGAAAGTACCGGGCTGAAAGGTAAACTGACGGGGAAAGATGTGGAAGCTGCCACCTCTTTCTTCGGGGTGACGACACCATTGCGCGGTGCTCCGTTTACTCTCGATTTTGACCTGCACTGGAAATCCATCCCGTGGAAGCCGGATCTGAAAACGTTGAACGGCACGATGAAAACCGATCTTGGCAAAGGCGAAATAGTGAATCTCGGCGGCGGCCGTGCCGGGCAACTATTGCGTCTGGTCAGCTTTGACGCCCTGATACGTAAACTCCAGCTGGATTTCAGCGATACCTTCGGCAAAGGGTTCTATTTCGACTCCATCAAATCTACGGCGTGGATTAAAGATGGCGTCGTCCATACCGATGACCTGCTGGTTGACGGTCTTGCAGCCGATATCGCCATCACAGGCAGTATGGACCTGGTGAACCAGCGTCTGGACATGGAGGCTGTGATTGCCCCGGAAATCTCTGCGACCGTCGGTGTGGCAACGGCGTTCGTTATCAACCCGATTGTCGGGGCGGCGGTATTTGCGGCCAGTAAAGTTCTGGCACCGCTGTGGAATAAAATCTCGCTGATCCGCTATCACATCGATGGCACCATCGCAGAACCAAAAATTAATGAGGTTCTGCGCCAGCCAAGACCTGCAAAGTAACCTAACGCACCTGCTGCGCCCTGAGCGCAGCAGGAATCCATGACAGAGCTGTGTTAGGCTGATCAAAACCCGTGTTACGATGGCATTGCCTGGCCGTGAATGAAAATTCTTCCGGCCGGATCAATTCATCCCAAAGAGAGTGAAGAATCTATGAGTCTGGCATTAGTCAGTGAGCGGTTGCTAACCGCTAATAATCTGAGTCATCAAGACCTGTTTTCCGTATTAGGTCAACTGGCTGAACGCCGTCTCGACTATGCAGATCTCTTTTTTCAATCCAGTTTCCACGAAGCCTGGGTGATTGAAGACAGCATCATCAAAGAGGGTTCTTACAATATTGATCAGGGCGTGGGCGTGCGTGCCGTCAGCGGTGAGAAAACTGGTTTTGCTTATGCGGATCAAATCACCCTGAATGCCCTGAACCAAAGTGCCGCTGCGGCGCGCAGCATTGTGCGTGAACAGGGCAATGGCAAAGTCCACACCTTGGGCGAAATTGCTTATCAGTCCCTCTATCCGATCCTCGACCCGCTGCAAAGCTTGTCGCGTGAAGCCAAAATTGAATTACTGCATCGTGTTGACCGCGTTGCGCGAGCCGCCGACAAGCGGGTGCAGGAAGTCAGCGCCAGCATCACCGGCGTGTATGAAAGCGTATTGGTAGCCGCCACTGACGGCACACTGGCGGCGGATATTCGCCCGCTGGTGCGGTTGTCTGTCAGCGTGCTGGTGGAAGATGATGGCCGCCGCGAACGTGGCTCCAGCGGTGGCGGTGGGCGTTGCGGTTACGACTACTTCCTCGAAAGCGTTGACGGCGAAGTACGTGCCGAAGCTTACGCGCGTGATGCGGTTCGCATGGCATTACTAAACCTGAACGCCGTCGCAGCGCCAGCGGGCGGAATGCCCGTCGTGCTGGGCGCGGGCTGGCCGGGCGTGCTGTTGCACGAAGCGGTGGGTCATGGTCTGGAAGGGGACTTTAACCGTCGTGGCACCTCGATGTTCAGCGGTCAGATGGGCCAGCTAGTGGCTTCTGAACTCTGCACCGTGGTGGATGATGGCACTATGCCAGGGCGTCGTGGATCGCTTGCCATTGATGACGAAGGCGTGCCGGGCCAGTACAACGTGCTGATCGAAAACGGCGTGCTGAAAGGCTATATGCAGGACAAGCTGAACGCGCGCCTGATGGGCGTGCCGCCAACCGGTAACGGCCGTCGTGAGTCTTACGCGCATCTGCCGATGCCACGCATGACCAATACTTACATGCTGGCGGGTAAGTCCACGCCGGAAGAGATCATCAGCAGCGTGGAATACGGTCTGTACGCGCCAAACTTTGGTGGCGGCCAGGTGGATATCACCTCTGGCAAGTTCGTCTTCTCCACCACTGAAGCCTATTTGATTGAAAATGGCCGTATCACCAAACCGGTGAAAGGCGCGACGCTGATTGGTTCAGGTATTGAAGCCATGCAGCAGATCTCCATGGTCGGTAATGATCTGGCGCTCGACAAAGGCGTCGGTGTCTGTGGAAAAGAGGGCCAGAGCCTGCCGGTCGGTGTCGGCCAGCCGACGCTGAAGCTGGACAACATTACCGTGGGTGGCAGCGCGTAATTCCGGCTTCTTCAGCAGATTAACGGGAACCTCAGGGTTCCCGTTTTTATTTCGATGCGTTCGGTCCTGCCTTTCCCTGCCGATAACCCTGGTACACCTTCCCAACCTGTTTGAAGTACCCGGTCAGATAGTTAATACACACCTGCACTTTCAGCGGCATTTTATCTTTTTCGGTATACAGCGCGTAGACAGGGCGCGGGTCTGACTGATAGTTGCTGAACAGAATCTCCACGTCACCGGCGTTAATTTCATCGATGATCCACATCAGCGGTACATACGCGATGCCCACGCCCGCCTTCAGCCAGCGGATCATGGTTTGTGAATCGTTGGTGACGAAACGTCCCTGCGGCGAAATGCGCGTGGTAATGCCTTCGGGCGCAATTAACTCAAAATCGCTGTCGGGGCGGACACTGTATTCCAGCCACGAGAAGTTGACCATATCGGCGGGTTTCTCCGGCGTGCCGTGCTGGCTCAGATAGCTGCGTGCCGCGCAGACCACCATCGGCATCGAGCCGAGCCGTGTGGAGAACAAACTGGAGTCCTGAAGCGCGCCGACACGGATCACCACGTCGAGGCCATCGGCGATCAGATCCGGTGCCGGAATGCCGGTGACCAGGTTAACTTTCAGCCCCGGATACTCCACCAGCATTTCGGCGGTCATCGCGGCTAATACGTTTTGTGCCATTGTTGATGAGCTGCCGATGCGTAATGTGCCGGTGGGCGTGTTGTTGAAGGCATATAATTGCTCATGCACTTCGCGTACATCCTGCAGCATCTTCATACAGCCCTGATAATAAATCTTACCCGCTTCAGTCAAACCCAGACTGCGGGTGCTTCTATTTAACAGCTTGACTTGTAATTCATTTTCTAACTTTGATACGGTCTGGCTAATGGCAGAGACGCTCATATCGAGGCGACGTGCGGCAGCGGTAAAAGAGCCGCTTTCCACTACCTGAGCGTAAATCGACATGCGTTTTAATCGGTCCATTGTTAACTCTGGCTTAAAAGTGATTGTGATCACAGAATGTTGATAACTTGATAATAAGCACGCTAATATACCGCTCTGGGTGACAAACCCCAGTTTCGGCATTGACTGGCGGTATCGCTGCTTACCTTCGCACACTTCCCTGGCAAATCCATGGTCTCTTTTACCCAATTCTGGCTCTCAGAATGAGACGGTATTGTCTAAAATAACGAATAATGCGCGGACGTGACGAGGGGCGATTCCCCGCTACGCTACATTAAGGAATTATGAATGAGTTTGCTTCCGGTTATGGTGATTTTCGGATTGTCATTTCCGCCGGTTTTTTTTGAAATCCTGCTGGCGCTGGTGATCTTTTTCCTGCTGCGACGTCTGTTACAACCCACCGGGATTTATGATTTTGTCTGGCATCCGGCGTTATTTAACACAGCACTGTATTGCTGTCTGTTCTACCTGATTTCCTGCTTCTTCATCTGAGGGTGTCGTGAAAAATTTTTCTATAAGAATAATACGTTACGCAATAACGTTACTCCTTGTTGTTCTTGCTGCCATCGCTGTTTTCCAGGCATGGGCGTTCTATACCGAATCGCCATGGACCCGCGACGCCAAATTCACCGCTGACGTGGTCTCCATCGCGCCCGACGTCACCGGGCTGGTCACCGATGTGCCGGTCGTGGATAACCAACTGGTTAAAAAGGGCCAGATACTGTTTAAAATCGACCAGCCGCGTTACCAGCAGGCGCTGGATGAAGCCAATGCTGACGTTGCTTACTTCCAGGCACTGGCTGCGGAGAAAAAACGTGAAGCGGGACGCCGTGTGAAACTGGGCGTGCAGGCCATGTCACAGGAAGAGATTGATCAGTCCACTAACGTGCTGCAAACCGTACTGCATCAGTTGGCGAAGTCTCAGGCTGCGCGCGATCTGGCGGTGCTGGATCTGCAGCGAACCGTGGTGACGGCCCCTGCTGACGGCTGGGTCACCAACCTCAACGTGCACCCCGGCAACTATATCAATCGCGGTTCGACCGCCGTTGCCCTGGTGAAAAAGAACACCTTCTACATTCTGGCCTATCTGGAAGAAACCAAACTGTCGGGCCTGAAAAAGGGTGACCGCGCTGAAATCACGCCGCTCGGCAGCAACCGCATCATGCACGGCACGGTAGACAGTGTGGCCGCCGCGGTGACCAACAGTTCTTCTTCAGCGGCCACCAACGGTCTGGCCACCATTGACAGTAACCTCGAATGGGTGCGTCTGGCGCAGCGTGTTCCGGTAAAAATTGTTCTTGATGACGCTGACCAACAGCATCCATACCCGGCGGGGACCACCGCCACAGTGGTGATCACCGGTGATCAGGACAGACAACGTGAGACTCAGTCACCGTTTGCCAAATTGCTGCACCGTCTGCGCGAATTCGGCTAAGAAGAGACGATGAACAGCCAATTCATTCCGCGCGTCAGATTTGCTTTCAAGCTAACGTTTGCGATCCTCGGTGCGCTGGTTCTCGGCTTCTATCTGCAGTTGGAGACACCGCGCTGGTCAGCCATGACTGCCGCCATTGTGGCATCCGGTCCGGCAATGGCCGCCGGTGGCGAGCCTTTTGCGGGGGCTATCCGCCATCGTGGTTTTCTGCGCGTTATCGGCACGTTTTTGGGGTGTATCGCTGCGGTGGTGATTGTTATTTCCACGGCTCGTGCCCCGGTCGTGATGCTGCTTTTATGCTGTATCTGGGCTGGTGTCTGTACCTGGTGGTCTTCGCTGGTTCGGGTTGAAAACTCCTATGCGCTCGGTCTGGCAGGCTATACCGCGCTGATTATCGTCGTTACCTCTGCGGCTTCACCGCTGCAAACACCGCAGTTTGCCGTTGAGCGTTGCAGCGAAATTGTGCTGGGTATTTGCTGCGCCATCGTCGCCGATCTGCTGTTTTCTCCACGGTCGATAAAAACCGACATTGACCGGACGGTTAGCCAGTTGCTGCTCGACCAGTTCGCGTTGATGCGTATTTGTGTTAATCAGGGGGAAAAGGAAGATATCGATAAATCATGGAGCAACCTGATTAAGAGCACCACGGCGCTAAACGGTATGCGCAGTAGTCTGATGATGGAATCCTCGCGTTGGCAGCGCTGTAATCAGCGACTGAAAGCCCTGCACAGCACGTCGCTCAGCATGATCACTCAGGCATGCGAAACCTATCTGATCCTGCAAACCTCACCGGACCGCATTACGCCGGAGGTGAAAGCGTTATTTGCCGAACCGGCGGTCACGCCGTCTGAGGTCCATCAGCGCATGAAACAGCTGCGTCAGGCGATCTCCTCAACGCGCGGCGACGACATTCTGCTGACTGTCAGCAGCTGGATCGGTGCGGGGACGCGGGCGCTCATGCTGGTTAAAGGTATTCATACCAACAGCAGTATCAGTAGCGTGGAAAGCAACGTTCTTAACAGCGAAGTGGTCGTAAAACCGGCCTCAGCCGAACGCCATCACGCCATGATTAACGGCCTGCGTACTTTTGTTGCCACCGCCTCCGGTTGCCTGTTATGGCTGTGGACCGGCTGGACCTCCGGCAGCGGCTGCGTGGTGATCATCGCGGTGGTGACGTCGCTGGCGATGCGCACTCCCAACCCCAAAGCCATGGCGATCGATTTTGTGGTCGGGATGCTGCTGGCGATCCCGGTGGGTTCTATCTACTTCATGCTGATCATGCCCGCGACTCAGCAAAGTTTGTTCCTGCTTTGTCTATGCCTCGGCTTGCTGACGTTCTTTATTGGTATCGAAGTGCAGAAACGCCGCCTGGGGATGCTGGGGTTACTGGCCGGGACCATTAACGTTCTGGTGCTGAGTAACCCGATGAAATTCAACGTTGCGGCGTTTCTGGATAATGCGACCGGGCAGGCGATTGGGACGATGATTGCGCTGGTCGTGCTGTTGCTTATCCGCGATAAGTCCCGTGAAAAAACCGGACGCACGCTGCTTAACCGCTTTATGAGCAGCGCGGTGTCGGCGCTGACGACCAAGGCCTATCGCCGCCGCGAAAATCATCTTCCGGCGCTTTATCATCAGCTCAACCAACTGTTAGTCATGTTCCCGAACGACATTGGTAAGTACCGGCTGGCGCTGATGTTGATCATCGCCCATCAGCGGATGAAAATGGCGGAAGTTCCCGCCAGCGAGGAGCTGTCGGCATTTCACAAAAAAATCCGTAACACGGCCGACCACGTGGTCACCTCGCGCGAAGGCAAGCGTACTTACTACTACCAGCGGCTGCTGTCGGAACTGAATGAGTATCAGCAAAAACTGGTGGAATACGACGCGCCGTTGAAAGTTACCGAGCCGGTGAAACGGTTGGCCGAAATGCTGCACAAGTACCAGCACGCCTTTTTAGCCTGATAGTCGCGGCTTCACCACACCCGCCGGTGCCTTCAACAGCGCCGGCTTTTTTGTGTCTGTCATCATAAGCATGCTGTGCGGTGCCATCATCACTGCCAGTATTAGCCGCTATACTTAATGGATTGAATATCCAAACTTACATTCTTACGTCGTTGTTTTCAGACGGCGGTTATTTGCAGGAGACCCGATCCCTATGTCAGCCAATCAACAGAAACTCTCTTCCCATAAATTATTTAAAACAGGCTTTTTTGCGGGCGGGAAATGGCAGGAAATCCAGGAAACCTTTGACGTGCTGAACCCGGCGACCGGCGACGTGGTGGCGAAAGTGGCCAAAGCCGGTAGAGCAGAAACTGACGCGGCGATTAAGGCCGCCAGCGACGCGTTCCCGGCGTGGCGTAAAACCACCGCGAAAGCGCGTTCGGAAATCTTGCACCGCTGGTATGAGCTGATGATCGAGAACAAGCAGTTCCTCGGTGAACTGATGGTGGCGGAACAGGGCAAACCGCTGAAGGAAGCGCTGGGTGAAGTCGACTATGCCGCCAGCTTCCTGCAATGGTTCAGCGAAGAGGCCAAGCGCGCCAACGGTGAGATCATTCCGCCCGTAAAAGACGGTTCCCGCATCTTTGCTACCCGTGAACCCATCGGCGTGGTTGCGGCTATCACGCCGTGGAACTTCCCGCTGGCGATGCTGACCCGCAAATTAGGCCCGGCGCTGGCCGCCGGCTGTACCGGGCTGATTAAACCGGCCAATAACACACCGCTTTCTGCTTTTGCGCTGCTCGAGTTGGCGCGTCTGGCGGGTGTGCCGAATGGCGTGATTAACGGCGTTGCCGGTGACACGCATGCCATCAGCGATGCGATCATGGCAAGCTCTGCGGTACGTAAGATTTCGTTCACCGGCTCAACCGAAGTGGGTAAAACACTGGTCCGTAACAGTGCCGACACCATGAAGAAAGTGTCGATGGAATTGGGCGGTAACGCACCTTACATTGTGTTTGATGATGCCGATCTGGAGGCCGCCGTGAAAGGTGCCGTTACCTGTAAATTCCGCAACAGCGGTCAGGTCTGCGTCTGTATCAACCGGATCTATGTGCAGGACGGCGTCTATGATCGCTTCGTCACGCGGCTTGCCGAAGAAGTCCGCACGTTGAAAGTTGGTAACGGGATGGATGAAGGCGTGGTGGTTGGCCCGCTGATTGACAGTAAAGGGCTGGAGAAAGTCGAGGATCACGTGAAAGACGCACTCGAGAAAGGCGGGCGTCTGGTGGAAGGCGGACAGCGTCATCAGCTCGGCGGTAACTTCTTCCAGCCGACAGTGATTGCCGATGCGACGGACGACATGAAAGTCGCTGAGGAAGAGACCTTTGGCCCACTGGCGGCCTGTTTCCGCTTTAAAACCGAAGAGGAAGTGATCCAGCGCGCTAACGCCACGCCGTTTGGTTTGGCGGCCTATTTCTATACCCAGAATCTGCAGCGCGTGTTCCGCGTGGCAGAGGCCATTGAAAGCGGCATGATTGGCATCAACGAATGTGCGCTGTCGACGGAAGTCGCGCCATTTGGGGGGGTGAAAGAGTCCGGCTTAGGCCGTGAAGGGTCGGTACTGGGGCTGGAAGAGTATCTGCAGGTGAAGACGCTTCACCTGGGTAACTTGTAAAATCCCGGCGAACGACAAACTGACAGGATGATGATGAATCGAATGACATGGCGATGCTGGCGCAGCCTCTGGCTAATATTGTGTTTAGAGCTGCTGGCTGGGGCGTTCCCGGCTGTCGCGTTAGCGCAACAATCTGACGCTACACTGGTGGCGCTGACCGCTGAACAAACCGTGGTGGGTTACCTGCGGCAGAATCATCGTCTGCCTGATTACTACGTGACCAAGAAACAGGTGCGGGCCGCGGGATGGGATGCCCGCGCCGGGAATTTGTGTCAAGTGCTGCCGGGCAAAGCCATTGGCGGTGACCGTTTTTCTAACCGGGAAGGGCGTTTGCCCAGTGCCGACAAACGGGTGTGGCGCGAGGCTGATATCAATTACCGCTGCGGCCGCCGGGGCGCAGACAGAGTACTTTTCGCCAGTGATGGCCTGATTTATGTCAGCCGCGATCACTACAGACAATTTGTTCGGGTGGAGTGAATTCGATGAGTAAAATGGTCTTCGATTTTAATCACATCCCGGATTTAGCCACGTTTTATGGCGAGTTTGCGCGTCAGTTTGCGCTGAGTGAAAGCTTCGGTGCCAATCTGGATGCGCTCTGGGATGAAGTGACCGGTGGAATAAAATTGCCGGTTGAAATTGATTTTACCAATCTGTCTGCTGGCCGTAGACGGCGTTTTGGTGCGCTGATTTTGCTGTTCGAAGAGGCAGAGGAAGAGCTGGACGGCGGGTTGCGTTTCAATGTGTTGGAAAAACCCACGGCGCAGAAACATCAGGCGTGAGTGAGCTGAAAAAAAACCACCGCAACGTCGTGCGGTGGCTCGGTTTCATGCACCCAGATGAGTCAATTACATCTCTTTGGCTTCGGCCAGTTCGCGCAGATATTGGAAAATCTGACGATAAGATTTAGGCGGCTTATTGGTCGCCTTCTCTTTTTGGGCATTGCGGATCAGCGCGCGCAGTTGCTGGCGATCGGCATTCGGGTAGAGATCGAGCACGGCAGGAACGGCGTCATCGCCTTCTTCTACTAAACGGTCACGCAGCACTTCCAGTTTGTGGAACAGGGAAACCTGCTGGTTGTGACGGTTTTTCAGCTTGTCGAGTGCCGTGGTGATAGGCTCAACGTCGCGCGAGCGCAGCATTTTACCAATCAGTTGCATCTGACGACGGCGGCCCTCTTTTTTGATCTTCTGCGCCAAATCGATTGCGGCGCGCAGGTCTTCGTCGAGCGGCAGTTTATCGAGCGAGTTCTTGCCCAGATCGACCATCTCCTGACCCAGATCTTTCAGAACTTCGGCGTCGCGCTTAATTTCACTTTTACTGACCCAGATGATCTCATCATCTTCTTCGTTCTCATTTTCAGGAACGTCATCGGACCAGTCGTCAATTTTCTTTGTCATGGGGCGCTTTCTCTTTCCCGGGAATAGCCGTTGGGATATTCCTGTCAGCTTGATTGTGCTTTATTGCATGGCGGCATTATGCATGGTTATGTTTAATACCTCCACGTTCTGTTGCAGATTAAGCCGTATCTGGCCGGTCTGAGTGCGAAATTCACCTGACTCTCTGTTAGACTCAATGGCAACAACACCCCTTTATTATCATAAGTGATGGCAGGCTGATGAACGTAGTCAATCAAGTTGCAGAACAGCGTAAGACACTGGAACAGGCCGTAGCTCAGGCTCTGGAATTGGCGAAAGCAGGTTCAGATGCGGCTGAAGTGGCGGTCAGTAAAACCACCGGTATTGGCATCAGCACCCGTTTTGGCGACGTAGAAAACGTCGAATTCAACAGTGATGGTGCACTCGGTATCACGGTCTATCATCAGAACCGTAAAGGCAGCGCGTCGTCTACCGATCTCAGCGCCGATGCGATTTCACGCACGGTGCAGGCCGCGCTGGATATCGCCCGCTTTACCTCGCCGGATCCCTTTGCCGGTGTCGCCGATCGTGACATGCTGGCGTTCGAAGCGCCGGATCTTGACTTGTTCCACCCGACCGAGCTCGACGCCGATCGCGGTATCGAATTGGCCGCGCGCGCAGAGCAGGCAGCCCTGGCGGCAGATAAGCGTATCACCAACAGCGAAGGTGGCAGTTTCAACAGCCACTACGGTATCCGCGTGTTCGGCAACAGCCACGGTATGCTGCAAAGCTACTGCTCGACCCGCCACTCCATTTCTGCCTCGGTGATTGCTGAACATAACGGCGATATGGAACGCGATTATGCTTACACCATTGCCCGCAGTATGAGTGATTTGGCCAATCCTGAGTGGGTCGGTGCCGAGTGCGCCCGCCGTACGCTGTCCCGTCTTTCTCCACGCAAATTGACCACCCGGCATGCCCCGGTACTGTTCGCCGCTGAAGTGGCGACCGGCCTGTTTGGTCATTTGGTCGGTGCGATCAGCGGTGGCAGCATTTACCGCAAATCCTCTTTCCTGCTCGACAGTCTGGGCAAACAGATTCTGCCGGAATGGCTGACTATCGAAGAGCACCCGCATCTGTTGCAGGGGCTGGCGTCAACGCCGTTCGACAGCGAAGGGGTGCGCACCGAGCGCCGCGATATCATTAAAGATGGCGTGTTGCAGAACTGGCTGATGACCTGCTATTCCGCGCGTAAGCTCGGCTTGCAAACCACGGGGCACGCGGGCGGCATCCATAACTGGCGCATTGCCGGTCAGGGCGATGACTTCGCCGCGATGCTGCGCAAGATGGACAAAGGTCTGGTGGTGACGGAGTTGATGGGCCAGGGCGTCAGTGGTGTCACCGGTGACTATTCGCGCGGCGCGGCGGGTTTCTGGGTCGAAAACGGCGAGATTCAGTATCCGGTCAGCGAAATAACCATCGCCGGTAACCTGAAAGACATGTGGCGCAATATGGTGAGCATCGGTAGTGATATCGAAACCCGCAGCAACATTCAGTGCGGCTCGGTGCTGTTGTCACAAATGAAAATCGCTGGCGAATAACGCCTTTCACTTTCTTCCTCGCAGCGGCTGCCCGGTCGCTGCGTCAATTCTTTACAAAAAAGTAATGCCACTTTCTCCTCTCCCAGCCTATTTTTAGTAAGCCTTATAAGTAATGTCGTTTTATCCAATAAGACTTAAAACAAGCGAGAATAAATATGCGTAAACATCTGATGGCGTTAGCAGTGGTAGCAATGTTAGGCAGCAGCACGGTCGCACTGGCGGCAGATTTAGAAGCGGACATGAACACCATTTCCGATAATTACAGCAAGGTCTTGAAAGCAGACAATGCCAATGATTTCACCGCAGGTCTGTCCGGTATGAAAGCTGCCGCTCAGGATGCCAAAAAAGCCACGCCGCCGAAACTGAAAGGTCAGGACGCCAATAGTCCGCAAATGCAGGACTATCACAAAGGTCTCGACACCCTAATCGGCCAGATTGATAAAGCGTCAGAACTGGTAAAAGCGGGCAAACTGGATGAAGCGAAGAAGGAAGCCGAAGGGTTTAAAGCGACGCGTAACGAGAACCATAAGAAGTTTAAGTAACGATTTTTGATAGTTTTAATCGTAAGGGCTCAGCATGCTGAGCCCTTATCAATTTTGTTAACGGCGTAACTCGCCGCTTGCCTCTGGCTGGTATAGCAATTCCAGCACATCAATCCGGCTCTCTTTGCCGTTGGGCATCGTCCAGGTGATGCTGCTGCCAACGCGCAGGCCAAGCAGTGCAGCACCGAGCGGTGCCATCACCGATAATTGCTCGTCGGTGTCTTTCAGCGCCGCCGGATAGACCAGCGTGCGGATATGTTCTTCGCCTTCTTTGCCCTGCGTGAAGCGCACCTTACTGTTCATCGTCACGACGTCGGCAGGCATGTCCTGCGGCGGCAGGATTTCAGCGCGATCCAGTTCCTCGTTCAATGCCTCTGCAACTGGGTTGTTGGCGTAAGCCGCCTGCGCCAGGAGATTATCTAAACGTTCTGCATCAAGCTCATTGATGGTCAGGGTCGGTTTGCTCATAGCATTTTTCCTATTTCCTTTTGTCTCGTCAGCCGCATGGATGGCGTAGGGATTGGCAGTGTTGCCGGTTTTCAAAAAGCAACACCCCCGCGCATTTGCGCAGGGGTGTCAGTGTTTTGTCTTCTATACATTGATACTAGGCGGAGATAGCCGAAAAGGGAAGCCTCACTCTATTCATTCAATGCTGTGAAAATTCCTATTACCAGTCAAATACCCTGAGCGGATGCTATCGCGGTAGCGGTATCCCCAGATTAATCTCAGTTTTGAGAATGTGATCTGCTTAGGTCATGACATTTCCAGTTCGAACTGGAAAAAAACCGGCTACACAGGAAATCCTCTTACGGTTAGGGTAAAGACAGACGAAATTAGGTATTGCACGACAAGGAGAGAGGTAATCGCGAGTGAATAATGCAATCGCATCTGTGAATACGACGAGACAAATTAGTCTGGAAGATGCACCAGCAACCACCGAGAAAGTGTTGAAAGATATTCAGACGATGTTAAATGCTGAAAATATCTATACCAATGATGTCCAGCAGCAGATGTTGACCTCTCATGTTAAGGCGATGGTATTACGTTCAATTACCGGCGAGGCATTACCTGACGTGGAAAAAGAGCTGTTTGACGAAATATCGGCTGATTCTATGCGAATGGCAGAACAGGTGGTTGACCTGTTCGGAAATTTACCGATTGAGGAGGCCTATTTACTCTCGGTGCATTTCGAAGTCGCGAAAGACAACAATTCATAATTATTTATCAGGAGATTAAATCATGGGACAAATTACTGTTGTTATCGGCGACCGTTTAGGTAAAGGCCAGAAAGTTGCAGCCGGTGTTGAAGCTGCAGGCGGCCGTGCCGTTGTGGTACCGGGCGTTGCAGCTGACATGAAACTAGGCGACGTGATGAAAGCAGAAAATGCCACCTTTGGCATCTCCTTCTGTGGCAGTGGCGGCGCGGGCGCAATTACCGCGCAAACAAAATATGGATATAAAGCCAAATACGGTATGCGCTCTGTGGATGAAGGCGTCACCGCCATTAATGAAGGCTGCAATGTATTAGGTTTCGGATTTATGGATAAAGAAGAGCTAGGTCAAAGATTGGTTGAAGCCTATATCAAGAAATTCGGCCAACCGTAATGAAACAACAATTAACCACCACGGTGCGGGTTGAAGGGAAAGGCGAAAGTAAAGCTGCTGCCTTTTCTTCTGCACTCAGTCAGGTTCAGCGAACTGTTCTTAAGTCGACGCAAAATATCTTGCTGCGCATCGAACCGCAGGACGTCAAGGTAATTACGGCGGAAGAAACGGTAAAAAGGGAAAAATTCCTGTTCTTTTTTCTGGCCAGGGAAAGAAAAAGTTATTACGTGGCGTTAGACATTACCGTCAATCTGACGGCAATAAATACTGACCAGGTCGTTTTTGTCACAAAATAAGAGACAACAGTCTCAAGTATATTTTCCTGATTAATGGCTCTATACCCAAAATAATTCGAGCTGTAGGAAGGCGGCAAACGAGCGAACCCCGATGAGTTTACTCAGGTAAGTGATTCGGGTGAGTGAGAGCAGCCAACGCATCTGCAGCTTGAAGTATGAAGGGTATAAAAATGTTAGCTATATAATGACAAGGATAACTGATGTTTTTAATTATTTTATTTAAGTCGCTTATTATCGGCGGATTGGTGGGTGTGGGCGTTGGTGCAGGTGCTGCACGTATGTTCCACGCACCGAACGTGCAAGGGATGGGGGCTTTTCGTACTCTTGGGGAATTAAATTCCTGTGAAGGCGATCCGGCTTCGCATTTCTCGTTTGGTCTGGGCTTCTTCTTCAACGCCTGGGCGTCTTCCGTCGCAGCAGGCTCGTTCACACAAGACGTAGACCACCGCATCATTCCTCACTGGGCCGCCGCTGCGTTAATGTTTAAAAACCGTAACGTTGCACAAACCCTGCATGACCCACGCAAGATGGCCATTGCCGGTGCTGTTATCGGCATGATTGTCGTCGCTTTCCTCAATACCACCGCCTCCGCTGTCCCCGCATCGCTGCAAGTGACTGCGGTGAAAGTGTTGGTACCGGCTGCCAACCTGTTGGTTAACACCGTCATGCCCGTGATTTTCTGGCTGGCGGCGATTGACGCAGGGCGTCGTTCCGGTTTCTGGGCCACTATTTTTGGCGGTCTGGCGCAGATGATCATGGGTAACGCTGTGCCGGGTCTGGTACTGGGTATCCTGATCGGTAAGGGCGTCGAAGAGGGCGGCTGGAACCACGTCACTAAAGTGATGATGGCGGCCATTATCGCGCTGTTCGTGCTCAGCGGGTTCTTCCGCGGCTTCGATGTGAAACTGCTGCAATCTTTCATGCTGGACGTCCCAACATGGCTGAACGGCATTCACAACTCTCTCAGCGGCAAGTAACTTCGCGAATAAATAGAACTGGAGCTTATGACAATGGAAGAACAAGCCAAAAGTAATTTCTGGTACGCCGAGTGGTCGTTCCCGATTTTTGTTGGATTACTCTCCTCCGGGGTGTTTGCCGGGACACACATGTATTACCTGTATGGCATCGGTGCTTTTAACGAAGTGGCGTTTGTCGCGATGCTGCGTGCAGGCATGGATACCGGCGTCTACGGCGCGGTCGCCGCCTTCGGTGCCAGCTTCCTGTTTGCCCGTATTATCGAAGGTTCACTGGTCGGTATTCTCGATATCGGTGGCGCAATCCAGACCGGCATTGGCCTTGGCGTTCCCGCTATGCTGCTGGGTGCCGGGATCATCTTCCCGGTGGCGAACTTTGCGGCATCACTGGTGACCGGTCTGATTCTGGGACTGGCAGTGGGTTACATCATTATTCTGGCGCGTAAATTTACCATCAACCAGAGTAATTCCACCTATGGTGCAGACGTGATGATGGGGGCCGGTAACGCCTCAGGCCGCTTCCTCGGTCCATTGATTATCCTGTCTGCAATGGCGGCCTCCATTCCAATCGGTTTGGGTTCGCTGCTCGGTGCGCTGGGGTTCTATCTCTGGCAGAAACCGATCACCGGCGGTGCCATTCTGGGTGCCATGATCCTCGGTGCGATTTACCCGGTAGCCCTGTAAGAACAGCAGTCAATAAGCAGTTAAATCAGACGTCAGGAACGCTTTCTGGCGTCTGGTGCCACTGAGAAAAGAGTACGGAGAAAAACGTATGTATGATCTGATCATCCGCCAGGCGAAATGCCCCGACGGCAGCCTGACCGATATTGCCATCCGCGACGGTAAAATTGCCGCCACCGGCCAGCTCGACAGCGGTACAACCGCCACACAAATTCTCGACCTGCACGGTAAGGTTTACGCCAGCGCCGGGTGGATTGACTCCCACGTTCACTGCTACATCAAATCGCCGATTTATCACGACGAGCCCGATCTTATCGGCGTCGCGAGCGGCGTCACCACCGTGGTGGATGCGGGCAGCACCGGTGCCAACGATGTCGATGATTTCTACCAATTGACCCGCGAGGCCAAAACCAACGTCCTGGCCTTTTTGAATATCGCCCGCACCGGCATCGTTACGCAAAACGAACTGGCCGATATGGAGCAGATCGACAAAGCCAGCGTGCGCGACGCCATCGCCCGTAACCCTGATTTCATCATCGGCATCAAAGCGCGGATGAGCAGCAGTGTGGTGGGTAAAAACGGCATTAAACCGCTGGTGCGTGCCAAAGAGATCCAGCAGGAAAATAACGATCTGCCGCTGATGGTACACATTGGCAATAATCCGCCGGATCTGGATGAAATTACCGATTTACTGACTTCGGGCGACATCATCACCCACTGCTACAACGGTAAACCGAACCGCATTTTGTCGCCGGAAGGCGCACTGCGTGACTCAGTCAAACGCGCGCTCAGCCGTGGCGTTTTACTCGACGTCGGCCACGGCAGCGCCAGCTTCAGCTTTGAAGTGGCCAGACTGGCAATCGCACAGGGCATCGTGCCGCACACCATCAGTTCTGACATCTATTGCCGCAACCGCGCCACCGGGCCGGTCCATAGCCTGGCGACCGTGATGTCCAAATTCTTTACCGTCGGTCTTTCGCTTGAACAGGTGATCGAATGCGTCACCTGTAACGTCGCCGACGCGCTCCGCCTGCCGTCTAAAGGACGCCTTGAGGTTGGTGCTGACGCCGATCTGACGCTGTTTGAAATCCAACATGCGCCGAAGGTGTTCCTCGACTCTGAAGGTCAGTCAGTCACCGGTGAGCAGCTCCTGGTGCCACTGGCCGCCGTGGTAGCGGGCGTTACCTTATTCACTGATGAAGGAAAATCAAATCATGTCTTCGAACGCTGAGCAGTCTCTCTACGAAAAATACGGTCTTAAGCAGGTGATTAACGCCTCCGGCCGCATGACCATTTTGGGGGTTTCAACCCCGCGCCCTGAAGTAGCCGATGTCGTTAATACCGGCCTGAATCACTTCTTCGAGATGAAAGAGGTGGTCAACAAAACCGGTGCTTATATTGCGAAATTGCTGGGCGTGGAGAATGCGGTGGTGGTCTCCTGCGCGTCCTCTGGCATGGCGCAGTCGATCGCCGCCGTGATTGTCAAAGATAACGCCTGGTTGCTGGAAAACCTGCACGCCGCGCCGCTGGAAGTGCCTCACGACATCGTGCTGCCAAAAGGCCACAACGTTAACTTTGGCGCGCCGGTAGGCACCATGGTGATGCTGGGCGGCGGGAAAGTGGTTGAAGCCGGGTATGCCAACGAATGTTCGCCAGCACAGCTTGCCGCCTGTATTACGCCACGCACGGCCGCCATTCTGTACATCAAGTCGCACCACTCGGTGCAGAAAAGCATTCTGTCTGTCGAAGAGGCCGCCGCCGTGGCGCGTGAACACAACGTGCCGCTGATTGTCGATGCCGCCGCCGAAGAGGACCTGACTTGTTATTACCACATGGGCGCAGATCTGGTGATCTACAGCGGCGCGAAAGCCATCGAAGGGCCGACCAGCGGCCTGGTGGTCGGTAAACAGCAGTATGTCGAATGGGTGAAATTGCAGTCAGGCGGCATTGGCCGTGCCATGAAAGTCGGTAAAGAGGGGATTCTCGGCCTGACGCAGGCGATTGAAAGCTACATGACTTTGCCGAAAACCACCGGTCAGGAGATGGTCGACAAAATGACGCCATTCATTGAGAGCCTGAATCAAATCAACGGCGTCACTGGCCGCGTGGTGTGGGACAGCGCCGGGCGCGATATTGCGCGCACAGAAATCACTTTCGACGAAGCCGTTTTGGGCTGGAAAACCAAAGCCATTGTTGATGCGATGAAAAATGGCGATATCGCCATCTACTTCCGCGGCTATCGTGCCAACGAAGGCAAGATTGAAGTCGACGTGCGCAGCGTGACGCCGCCGCAGCTCGCCATTGTCGCCGCGCGTTTTAAACAACTTTTCAGCGGAGAAAAAGCATGAAGCTGACCCCGAATTTCTACCGTGACCGCGTGTGCCTGAATGTGCTGGCCGGTTCCAAAGACAATGCCCGCGATATTTACGAGGCCGCTGAAGGCCACGTACTGGTCGGCGTATTGTCAAAAAATTACGCCGATGTGCCGAGCGCCGTGGCGGACATGAAAGAGTACGCCGCGCTGATTGAAAACGCGTTGTCCGTCGGCCTGGGGGCCGGTGACCCGCGCCAGTCGCTGATGGTCAGCCAGATTTCTCAGCAGGTTCAACCGCAGCATGTGAATCAGGTCTTTACCGGCGTGGGCACCAGCCGTGCGTTGCTTGGCCAGAACGACAGCGTGGTCAACGGCCTGATTTCACCCACTGGCAAAATCGGCTGGGTGAAAATCAATACCGGGCCGCTGAGTTCCACCGCCGCTGACGCCATTGTGCCGGTGGAAACCGCCATTGCGCTGCTCAAAGATATGGGCGGCAGCTCGGTCAAATATTTCCCGATGGGCGGCCTCAAAACCCGCGATGAGTTCGCCGCCGTGGCCCGCGCCTGTGCGGAGCATGATTTCTGGCTGGAACCGACCGGTGGAATCGATCTGGAAAACTTCGAGCCGATTATGGAAATCGCGCTGGAAGCGGGCGTCAGTAAAATCATCCCCCATATCTATAGCTCTATTATTGACAGCGCCAGCGGCAACACCCGCCCTGACGATGTCAGAACCCTGCTGGCCAGCGTTAAAAAGCTGATTGGCTGAGAGAAGCAACATTCCCTTCCGCGCTGTGAGCTGTCTGCGCTGTTAAACACCCTGCGTCCGTCCCTGTTACGGGCGGCGCAGGACTCCCGCGTTTGTCTGGCAATCCCTTTAAATTGAGGAAATGTATGAGAAACTGGTTACTGATTTCAGGTTTAACATCCGCGATGCTGGCGATGTCCGCCGCACCGCTTTACGCAGCAGAAAAAACCATGACGCAAACTTCTCATTACGCGTATGTCGGCACTTATAATCCGAATGGTGAAGGTGTTTACCGTTTTAAAGTTGACAGTAAAACCGGTGCGCTGACCGATCGCGTGCTGGCCAGCCAGTTGCCAAACCAGGCCCAGATGGTCGCCAGCCACGACGGCAAAACGCTGTTTATCGGCAGTGAAATCGATCACTACAACGGCGGCAAAAATGGCGCGATTGCGGCCTATAAAATCAATCCGCAGGACGGCAGCCTGACGTTGATTAATCAGGTAGATTCGCAGGGCGCAGGCCCGGTTTATCTGTCGCTGACGCCGAAGGGCGACCACCTGCTGGTGGCGAATTACATCAGCGGCGTGGTGGCGACTTTCCCGGTGGATGCCAGTGGGACGTTGGGTGAAGCCAGCGATCATCAGCAGGATTCCGGTCCGGCCGGAGCCGCTAAACCTGAGGCCGCCGCCGAAGGCAGTTTTGCTGTCAGTGATCACAATGGCCCGCACGCCCACATGATTGCCACCGATCCGAGTGGCAAATTTGCCTTCTCCACCGATCTTGGTCTGGACCGTATTTACCAGTGGAAGCTGGATGACGGCAAGCTGACCGCCAACCAGCCGCCGTTCATTAGCGCATCTTCACCGGGTGCCGGTCCACGTCATTTCGTGTTCCATCCGAACGGTAAAGTGGTGTTCCTGATCAACGAAGAGGCCTCGACGCTGACCAGTTATCGCTTTGACAGCGCCAGGGGCACGCTGACCCAGCTGCATGTGCTGTCGTCGTTACCGGCTAACTTTAAAGGCACCAACTTTGCCGCAGGCATCGTGCTGAGCAAAGACGGCAAACATCTGTATGTCGCTAACCGTCTGCACAACAGCATTGCGCAGATCAACGTGACCGGCGAGGGCGCGATGACCTTTGGCGAAGAGACCTGGACCCGTGGCGACTACCCACGGACGATCAACTTCTCGCCGGATGGAAAATACATTTACGCGATGAATCAACGAAGCGATAACATCACCAGATTCAAGATTTCCGCGGGGAGCGGTAAATTGACCTTCGTGGATGATTACACGGCTGTTGGCAGCCCGTCGCAGATGGTCATTGTTCCCTGATCGATAAAGTATGAGTATCCCATTCCCTTCTCCTTAAACCACACCCGGTTTCAGGGGAGGGGAAAAGTGGAAATAAAATGAGAGAGCAATGGTGAGATTTCCCTATCAACGACTGGCCCATTTATTTGATGCGCTTCAGGCTGAGACATTGCCGCAGGACGAGCTGGCAAAGCGCCTGGACGTCTCGACGCGCACGGTGCGGGCTGATATCACGGCGCTGAACGAAATCATGGAGCAGTACGGCGCGTCGTTCGTGCACAACCGTGGCAGCGGGTATCAGCTAAAAATTGACGATGCAACGCTGTTTTCCGTCCTGCAACAGGGGGCTAACCGTCGTATCAGCCCGACGCCGCGTACCGCCCCAGAGCGGGTCAGTTATCTGCTAATCCGTTTTTTGACCTCAGCTTTTTCACTCAAGCTGGAAGACCTGGCCGATGAATGGTTTGTCAGCCGGGGAACCCTGCAAAATGATATGGCTGAGGTCAGAGAGCATCTGGCACGCTATCACCTGAGCATTGAAACCAAGCCGCGTTACGGCATGAAGCTGTTCGGCGCTGAGCTGGCCATTCGCGCCTGCCTGACGGATTTATTGTTCCAGCTCGATGGCGAAGAGCAGACCAATCCACTGTTGAAAACTGAAAGTCTGGAGCGTGAAGCGCTGGCGCCACTGACTGATTTTATGCATCAGTTGCTGGCCCAGTCATCGATCCAGTTGACGGACGAAGGCGAACAGTACCTGATCCTTTACTGCGCGGTGGCGATCAAGCGCATTGCCGGTGGTTATCCGCTGACGGATTTTGATGCAGAAGAGGGGGATCCGGCGGTGCGGCAGGTATCCGTTCGCCTGGCGGCTGAGCTGAAGTCTCTGGTGGGTAAAGAGATCCCGGCGGCGGAAGAGGCCTATTTACGGGTCAATATTGCTGCGCGGCGGGTACAGAATATTTTGCCGACCGACATTAATGCCGACGACGATGAATCCCTGGTGGATTACATCCTCTCGTACATTAATGCGCACTATAACTATGATTTACAGGGTGATAAGCAGCTGCGTGCCGATCTGCTGACGCATATCAAAACCATGATCACCCGGGTGAAATACCAGATTAATATCCCCAATCCTTTGCTTGGTAACATCAAACAACACTATCCGATGGCCTATGACGTGACACTGGCGGCCGTCTCCAGCTGGGGGAAATATACCCCGTACTCGCTCAGCGAAAACGAAATAGGTTTTCTGGTGTTGCACATCGGTGTGGGGCTGGAACGTCATTATAATATCGGTTACCAGCGCCATCCGCAGGTCATGTTGGTGTGCGATACCGGCAACTCGACGATTCGTATGATTCAGGCACAAATTAGCCGTAAATATCCGCAGTTGGTGGTGACGCAGGTAGTGTCGTTGCGTGATTACGAAAAACTCGAACACATCGACGAAGATTTCATTATCTCCAATGCGCGCCTCAGTGAAAAAAATAAGCAGGTGGTTGTGCTGTCGCCTTTCCCGACGGAATACCAAATGGAGCAGTTGGGAAAACTGGTGTTAGTCGATCGCACGCGCCCCTACATGCTGGAGAAATTCTTCGACGAAAAACACTTCATGATCATCAGGGAACCGATGACGCAGGCGCAGTTATTTCACAAAGTCTGTACCCAACTGGAGGAAGAGGGCTACGTTGATGCCGAGTTTTATCCGTCGGTGGTAGAGCGCGAGGAGATTGTCTCCACCATGCTGGGTGAGGGCATCGCACTGCCGCATTCGCTCGGGTTGCTGGCGAAGAAAACGGTGGTGATCACACTGCTTTCCCCACAGGGTATCGCGTGGGGCGAAGGTGAAACGGCGCACGTGATTTTCCTGCTGGCGATCAGCAAAGTGGATTACGAAGAGGCGATGGCGATTTACGATTTGTTCGTGACGTTTGTGCGAGAGCGGTCAATGAGCCGTTTGCTGAGCAGTGAGAACTTCGCGAGTTTCAAGGCCATCGCGATCGATTGCCTCAGCAGAATCTAACCATCCCCGTCATCCTTCAAGCTGCCTTTGCGTTGGCTGCCTTCACTCACCCCGGTCACTTACTGGTGTAAGCTCACGGGGATTCACTCAGTTGCCGCCTTGATGCAACTTGAATGATTTAGGGGATATTTTCAGTGAGTGCATTAAGATCAGTCTTCGTCGAAACCGGAATTGATCAAATTCACTACCGCAGTTAGCGCCTCGGCTTCATCTGGGCCGCTGGCTTCGATTTCGATTTTCTGACCTTTCGGGGAATCGAGCATCAGCAGCGCGATCACGCTGCTGGCTTCTGCTTCAATGCCTGCGTCGTTGCGCAGCATCACTTCTGACTCAAAGCTCTGTACCAGCTCAAACAATTTCATGGCCGGGCGTGCATGCATGCCCAGCCGATTTTTGATTTCTACCGTTTGCTTTACCGTCATGATTTGCGTTTTTCCAGCGTGCGATGGCGGGATTGCACGTTCTTCCCGCGGGAACGGAAGTAGTCGGCCAATTGTTCAGCAATGTACACCGAGCGGTGTTTACCGCCGGTACAACCGATGGCGACGGTCAGATAACTGCGGTTATTGGTTTCCAGCATCGGCAGCCACTGTTCGAGATAGCTGCGGGTCTGGTAAATGAAATTGTGCACTTCGGTGTGGCGGTCAAGGAAAGCCGCGACGGGTTTGTCCAGGCCGGTCATCGGACGCAGTTTGGGATCCCAGTGCGGGTTCGGCAGGAAACGTACATCAAAGACGTAATCGGCATCAATCGGGATACCGTGTTTATAGCCGAACGACTCGAATACGATAGTCAGCTCGCGCTCACGTTTACCCAGCAGGCGGGTACGCAGCATTTCAGCCAGTTCATGCACTGACATTTCTGAGGTGTCGATGATCAGATCCGCCGCTGAACGCAAAGGTTCCAGCAAGTCAGCTTCTTCATCGATGGCGCTTTCGAGCGAGAGATTTTTACTGGAAAGAGGATGCAGGCGACGGGTGTCGCTGTAACGACGGATCAGCGTATTGCGATCGGCATCAAGAAACAGCAGTTGAGGCGAAAAGCTCGCCGGTAGCTGGGCCATAGCGTGTTCGAAAATTTCCGGGTTTTCCGGCATATTGCGCACGTCGATACTGACCGCTGCAGATATGTTGCGTTCGGCAAGGGTTTGGGCAAGCTGAGGCAGTAAGACCACCGGCAAGTTGTCCACACAGTAAAAACCCATGTCTTCCAGTGCCCGCAAGGCAACCGACTTCCCGGAACCGGAACGGCCGCTGACAATCATCAGCACCATGTTGTCACTCCCCTGCATTCATGTTCAGAATTCACTTGCCCGGTAAGAAACTATCCGGGAACCATCATTGGCAAAATCGTGCCGGTGAAAACCACCGGCTGAACAGTATTGGTCGGTCTCTCGTTATTCTTCGCTTTCAGTCATGATATGGAACAATTCTTCGTCGCTTTGCGCACTGCGCAAACGACGGCACACCGTTTTGTCAGCCAGTTTTTTAGCAACTAAAGACAGGGTGTGTAAGTGGGTTTTGCATTGATCGGCAGGCACCAGTAAGGCAAACAGCAGGTCGACCGGCTGATTGTCGATGGCATCGAAGGCGATGGGTTGGTCCAGTTGAATGAACACCCCGACAGCGCGCAGCGTGTCTTCTTCCAGTTTTCCGTGTGGAATGGCAATCCCCGCACCAATGCCGGTGCTGCCCATTCTTTCGCGGGTGAGGATCGCGTCAAAAACGACCTGTGGCGGCAGATTAAGCTGCTTGGCGGCAAGTTCGCTGATGATTTCCAGCGCGCGTTTTTTACTGGCGCAGTGAACGCCGCTTTTGGTGCATTCGGCATTAAGGACTGACGTTAACTGCATAGCTGTATCGTTGATCATGTCTTCTTCACTTTAGCGCTCTTTCACCCTAATGACAGTTCGGCTCGTTTCCCGAAGGCCACGAGCCGATGCTCTCAAGGTCCGTAGCGCGAGGCTACGTGAGTGTCAGTGCTGTTTCAGTTTATCTTTATGCTTATTGAGCTGGCGGGCCAGTTTATCAACCAGGCCGTCGATGGCCGCATACATATCCTGATGTTCCGAGGTGGCGTGCAACTCGCCTCCATTCACATGCAGTGTGGCTTCAGCCACTCTCTGCACTTTTTCAACGCTTAGCACCACGTATACCTGATTAATTCGATCGAAGTATTGCTCAAGTTTAGCAAACTTCGACGAAACAAATTCTCTCATGGCGTCCGTGATTTCGACGTGATGTCCGGTAATGTTGAGCTGCATAATGTCTTCCTTCTCAGTTGAGGTCAAACTAACTGTTTACGTTGGTTTGAGGGCGGGATGGACAAAGACTCTCGGTATTTGGCGACTGTACGACGGGCCACCATGATCCCCTGATCGGAAAGCAGGGTAGCTAACTTGCTGTCGCTTAACGGTTTGACGGGGTTTTCCGCCGCGATCAATTTCCTCACCAGCGCCCGGATAGCGGTCGACGATGCCTCGCCGCCGCTGTCAGTACTAACATGGCTGGAAAAGAAATATTTCAGCTCGAAAATGCCACGCGGACTGTGCAGGAACTTCTGCGTGGTCACGCGTGAAATGGTCGATTCGTGCATTTCGACCGCGCTGGCGATATCAGCCAGCACCATCGGTTTCATAAATTCTTCGCCTGAATCAAAGAAAGCCTGCTGCTGTTCGACGATGCAACGGGTCACTTTGAGCAGGGTTTCATTACGGTTTTCCAGACTCTTGATCAGCCATTTTGCTTCCTGCAAATTGCTGCGAATAAACTGGCCGTCGCTGTCGCTACGTGCCGAACTGCCCATCGCGGCATATTGCTGGTTAATCTTCAAACGCGGGATGCTGTCGGAGTTGAGCTCCACCGTCCAGAGACCTGACACTTTACGCACCAGCACGTCCGGGATCACATATTCAGATTCGCCAGTGTTGATCGACTGCCCAGGGCGCGGATCCAAGGATTGGATCAACTGCATCGCTCCTTTGAGTGTATCTTCTTTTAGCCGGGTTGATCGCATCAGTGCGCGGAAATCATGGTTAGCCAGCAGATCCAGATGTTGGCTGACAATCAGCTTGGCTTCGACCAGGAAAGCCGTTTCAGGCACATATTGGGAGAGTTGGATCAGCAGGCAATCGCGCAGGTCTTTTGCCGCCACGCCCACCGGGTCAAAGCGCTGAACGCGTTTGAGTACGGCTTCCACTTCTTCCATGGTGACGTCATCGTCGCCCATGCTTTCCAAAATATCTTCCAGCGACACGGTGAGGTAACCGGTGTCATCAACGGCATCGACAATCGAGGTGGCTATCGCGGCATCGGTATCAGTAAAGGGCGTTAATTCTACCTGCCACATCAGGTAATCCTGAAGGGTCTGGGTGGTTTCACCCTGGTAGATAGGTAGCTCGTCGTCGCTGTAATCGTTGCCGGTACCGGACGGCGTTCCGGCGGTGTAAATTTCGTCCCAGGTGGCGTCCAGCGGTAGCTCTTCGGGCATGTCTTTTTGCTCGAGGGCTTCGCGCGTATCGAGACCTTCGCTGTCCGGGGTTTCTACGGCGTCGATCTCTTCATGCAGGTCGGTTTGCTCTAACAGCGGATTGCTTTCCAGCGCCAGTTGGATCTCCTGCTGGAGTTCAAGCGTCGACAGTTGCAACAGACGGATAGCCTGCTGTAACTGAGGGGTCATGGCCAATTGCTGGCTGAATCTGAGCTGCAAACCTTGCTTCATACTTGGCTTTACGTCCTGAACTGATGTACCCGTCATCCTTCAAGCTGCAGATGCGTTGGCTGCTCTCTCTTACCCGAATCACTGACTAATGTCCGCTCATCGGGATGCGTTCGTTTGCCGCCTTCCTGCAACTCGAATGATTTTGGGTATAGTGCGTGATTTACAGACGGAACTCTTCACCGAGATAAACACGTTTCACTTGTTCATCTGCCAGAATCTCAGTCGGTGTGCCGTGGGCGATGAGTTTTCCCTGACTGACGATATAAGCGCGTTCACACACATCGAGCGTTTCACGCACGTTGTGGTCGGTGATCAGTACGCCGAGGCCGCTGTCTCGCAGATGCTCAATGATCTTTTTGATATCGATAACTGAAATCGGGTCAACACCGGCAAAAGGTTCATCCAGAAGAATGAATTTCGGGTTGGCGGCCAGCGCACGAGCGATCTCCACGCGGCGGCGTTCACCACCGGACAGCGATTGCCCGAGGCTGTCGCGCAGATGGGAGATATGGAACTCCTCCATCAGTTCGTTAGCGCGGTCGTTACGTTGCTCTTTATTCAGATCTTCGCGGATCTCAAGCACGGCCATCAGGTTATTGAACACGCTGAGGCGGCGGAAGATCGAGGCTTCCTGCGGCAGATAGCCAATGCCACGACGCGCACGTGTGTGCAGCGGCAACAGACTGATGTCTTCGTCGTCAACGATAATGCGGCCTGCATCGCGCTGAACGATACCCACGACCATATAGAAGGTGGTGGTTTTACCCGCACCGTTGGGACCCAACAACCCGACAATTTCGCCAGAGTTGACGGCCAGGCTGACATCTTCAACCACTTTACGGCCTTTGTAAGCCTTAGCCAGATTTTCTGCGATTAACGTTGCCATAAATTATCACTTACTCTTTTTCGTCTGGGGCGCGGGGACAGCGGCCGGCGCGTTTTTGTCCTGCAATTGGGCAGGGACCAGAACGGTGGTCACACGGCCGCCTTTATTGTCGCTGAAGGCTTCCATCTGCTGTTTTTGCACCAGATAGGTAATTCGGTCGCCTTTCACATTACTGTCTTGCTGTTGAAGGTAAGCGTTGCCGGTCAGGGTGACTAAGTCAGTTGCCACTTCATAACGCACTTTCAAGGCGTGGCCGTTGATAGGTTTGCCGTTGTCCTGCATTTGGTAGAACGTTACCGGATTACCGTAACCCTCGACCACTTCTTTACCTGACTCGCCTTTTGGTCGGATAACCACGACTTTATCGGCTTTTACCTGAATCGTACCCTGGTTCACAATCACGTTACCGGTGAAGGTCGCGGTATTGGTGTTGACGTCCAGCGCCTGATTGACCGAGGTGATGGTGATCGGCTTGGTGGTGTCATCTTTCAGAGCAAACGCCGGAATGCTGACGGCAAGCAGAGAGCTGGTGATCAGGAAATTACGGATTCTATTTTTTGCTTGGGATTTCATAAGTGGTATTTACCTTTTCGATCAGCTCTGCGGTTTTGTTACGCAGATTTCCACGCATTTTCATGCCGTTAGATGTAAAGCCTGTGCCGTAAAGCGTCACTTCGTCATCCGAAGCCACGTCCTGTGTGACCAGGTTAACTGAAGCATTGTCCGTTATGATGCGTTGTAACTGCGACGTATCCGGCGTCAGGCTGTCCACCTGAACGTGCCCGTACAAATAGAGCATTTTGTCATTGGTCATCTTGGCGCGATCCGAGCGTACGGTCCAGACAGGAATTTTGTCTTTGTCGTACATGGTCATCACGGGCTTGGTAAACCAGGTCAGTTGGTCGGTAGTGTAATATTTGACTTCCTCGGAAACTAGCTTGTAATTCAGGCCGCCAAGAGGGTTATACACTACTGTGACCGTGTGCTGGCTCTGATAGGTTGGGTCCTGGTTGTTGGTCGCTGACGGTGCCGTGTTGTCGGAGTCAGAGAGAGACCAGCCAATCAGTGCCAGCGCCACCAGGGCCAGTGCGAGCGTTACCCAAAGCTTTGTTTTGTTCATATCGACAGCCCCTTGGCGTCCTCCAGCTTGCCCTGCGCCAGCAGAATCAGGTCACATAGTTCGCGTACTGCGCCGCGTCCGCCGGGGATGTGCGTCACATAATGCGCTTTGGGTAGCAGTATCGGATGCGCATCCTGCACAGCAACTGACAGGCCAACTTCGGCCATGACTGGCCAGTCAATCAGGTCATCACCGATGTAGGCGACCTGACTGGCGTTTAAAGACAGTGTATCTAACAGTTCGCGGAAGGCCAAAAGCTTATCCGATTGCCCCTGATACAGATGGCGGATGCCCAGCGTATTCGCACGGTCTTCCAGCAATTTTGCGTTTCTGCCGGTAATGATGGCCACTTCGATATCAGAGGTCAGCAAACAGCGAATGCCGTAACCATCGCGGACGTTGAAGCTTTTCAGCTCTTCGCCCTGATTTCCCATGTAAATCAGGCCATCAGACATGACGCCGTCAACGTCACAAATCAGCAGGCGGATGGCCTTTGCCCGTTCCAGTACTTCTGCACTGACCGGACCATAGCAGGTATCCACCGTGGCTGCGCTATTACTCATTCAGGACATTCCTCAATTAAACTACGCCAGCGCGCAGCATGTCGTGCATATGTACCACGCCCAATAATTGGTCGCCATCGGCAACCATGACGCAGGTGATGTGGCGATCCTGCATCAGATTCAGGGCATCAACGGCCAGCAGTGTCGGACGGACGCGAATTCCGCCAGTGGTCATAACATCAGCAATGGACGCTTCGTTGATATTGACACCCATGTCGAAGATGCGGCGCAAATCACCGTCGGTAAAGATGCCTTCGATCTTCATCAGATCATTGCAGATAACCGTCATCCCCATGTTTTTGCGGGTGATCTCCAGCAATGCATCGCGCAGTGACGCGTCGCGGCTGACGTGTGGGATTTCGGCACCGCTGTGCATGATATCGCTGACCCGCAGCAGAAGCTTGCGACCCAGTGCTCCGCCAGGGTGCGACATGGCAAAATCTTCGGCAGTAAAACCACGTGCCTGCAAAAGCGCCACGGCCATCGCGTCACCCATGACCATCGCGGCGGTAGTACTGGTGGTGGGGGCCAGCCCGAGCGGGCAGGCTTCCTGAGGAACGCGGACGCAAACATGCACGTCGGCCGCTTTCCCCATCGAGCTTTCCGGATTGGCGGTCAGGCAAATCATGGTGATCGCCAGCCTTTTCAGCACCGGGATCAGTGCCAATATCTCATGTGATTCACCGGAGTTGGAGATGAGGATCACGATGTCCTGTTTGGAGACCATACCCAAATCGCCATGACTGGCTTCGCCCGGATGAACGAAGAACGCCGGAGTGCCGGTGCTGGCAAAGGTAGCCGCCATTTTGCGACCGACATGACCCGATTTCCCCATGCCCATCACCACTATTTTACCGACGCAAGCGAACATCTTTTCACATGCGCGGGTAAAGTCGTCGTTAATGTACTGGTCGAGTTGGTCCAGCCCTTCACGTTCGGTTTTTAGTACGGCTTTTCCGGCGGACTGGAAATCAAATCTTCCTTCTGGCTCGAAATTTCCCATGATCATCTTCCTGATGGGTTTTAAAATTCGACGCTGCCGGGTACAAAGTACAGCAGCGCCAGATAAGCGATAAATCCACATAATAATAAGGCACCGGCAAGGTGCCCTATACGGTGTTTACGCATCAGGCACAGTCCGGTCAGCACGACGCTCACGGCAAGCATGACCCAGTAGTCGCGGTGAAACGCTTCCGGGCTGAACGACCCAGGGGCGACCAGTGCGGGTAACCCCAGTACCAGGCAGGTATTAAAAATGTTGGCACCGATGATATTGCCAAGCGCAATATCATCTTCACCTTTGGCTGAACCCGCAATAAAGGTCGCCAGTTCCGGCAAGCTGGTACCGATGGCCACAACGGTTAAACCGATAATCAATTCACTGACGCCAAAGTAGCGGGCGATGACCGTGGTGTTATCGACGATCATACTCGACGCCAGCGGCATAATAATGAATGCCAGCGCCAGCCACAGAAAAGCGACGGTACTACTGCTGTCCTGCGGAAGCTCCGCCATCTGTTCGTAGGTCAGCGTATCCAGCCCCTGTTTTTCTGCTGCCCTGGCAATCTTAATCATCCATATGACGAAAATCGCGGCGCTGGTCAGCAATAAAACGCCGTCAAGGCGACTGAGTTCACCGTCTCTGAGCAGAAAACCACATAATACGGTGACCAATAACAATAAAGGGAGTTCTCGCCGCAGGATATCAGAACCCACGGAAAGTGGATGAATCAGGGCCGCGCCGCCCAAAATCAGAAGAATATTAATGATATTTGAACCAATGGCGTTGCCGACAGCCAAATCCATCTGATCATTGATGGCGGCAGTGGTCGAGACCACCAGCTCCGGGAGAGAAATACCGACCCCCACGACGGTCATGCCGATAATAAGCGGGGGAATGCCCATTGAGCGGGCAAGAACGGCTGCTCCGTACACTAATCGATCGGCGGCATAAACTAAGAGCAATAAGCCGACAACCATGAGTACGATAGCGAGAAGCATGAAAAATCCTTTAATTAGGTATAATGCGAGGTTCGTTGCCTGAACAGCCGACCAAAGCGTAATCAAAAAAGATCAAGGGCTGCATTGTGTCTTAAAACAGCCAGTCAAATCTGCTGTATGTTAGACGAATCCTGCGTTTCTTTTAATACTGTAGTTCACTGATTTTGACCGCCTGGGGCAGAAAAGTAAATCAATGGCAATTTTGGTGACGTAATCGCGGTAAGTTTTTGTAAAAATACCAGAGTTACTCGCTGGTGCCCCTAAAATCAGGGGTAACGTAAGCTGAAACAATCCGAAGGGATAAACTGAATGAGTCAGAACCAATCGAATTTGGTTGAGATCAAAGGCATGAGCTTCACGCGCGGCGATCGTCCCATTTTCGAAGAGATAAATATGACGGTGCCTCGCGGCAAAGTCACCGCTATCATGGGGCCGTCAGGGATCGGCAAAACGACCTTGTTGCGTCTTATCGGTGGTCAGCTCGCGCCGGACAGCGGTGAAATCTGGTTTGACGGGGAAAATATTCCCGCGCTGTCACGGAGCAAACTGTACGAGTCGCGCAAGAAAATGAGCATGTTGTTTCAGTCTGGTGCATTGTTTACCGATCTGAATGTGTTCGAGAATGTCGCCTTTCCGCTGCGTGAACACAGCAAGTTGCCAGAAGAGCTGCTGCGCAGCACCGTGACGATGAAACTCGAAGCGGTTGGCCTGCGTGGTGCCGGTGAGTTGATGCCCGCAGAACTGTCAGGCGGCATGGCCCGTCGTGTGGCGCTGGCCCGTGCTATTGCACTCGATCCTGAACTGATTATGTTTGATGAGCCTTTCGTGGGTCAGGACCCGATCACGATGGGTGTTCTGGTGAAGCTGATTGATGAGCTTAATCATGCTCTGGGCGTCACCTGTATTGTGGTGTCGCATGATGTGCCTGAAGTTCTGAGCATCGCTGATTATGCTTATATCGTGGCGGCCCAGCATGTTATTGCTGAAGGAACGCCTGAGGCGCTGCAAAATAATCCTGATCCCCGCGTTCGCCAGTTTCTCGACGGTATCGCCGATGGGCCGGTACCTTTCCGTTTCCCGGCCGGCGATTACAAAACCGAGCTGCTTGGATGATGGAGTTGTATATCAATGTTAATTAAGGCATTAGCCTCTACAGGCCGCCGCGGTATTCAAACATGTACCTCGTTTGGCCGCGCCGGACTGATGTTATTCCGGGCACTGGTCGGCAAGCCGCAGTTTGCCAAACAGTGGCCGTTGTTGCTCAAGCAACTTTACAGTGTCGGTGTGCTGTCGCTGTTGATCATTCTGGTTTCAGGTTTGTTCATCGGCATGGTGCTTGGCTTGCAGGGGTACATCGTTTTGACGACGTACAGTGCAGAAGCCAGCCTCGGCATGATGGTGGCTCTCTCCTTGCTGCGTGAACTGGGGCCGGTGGTGACCGCATTACTGTTCGCGGGGCGCGCCGGTTCTGCATTGACCGCTGAAATTGGGTTGATGAAAGCCACTGAGCAGATCTCCAGTCTGGAGATGATGGCCATTGACCCACTGCGTCGCGTCGTCGCTCCCCGTTTCTGGGCCGGGCTGATTTCCATGCCGTTACTGACTGCGATCTTTGTCGCTGTGGGTATCTGGGGCGGATCGCTGGTGGGGGTGGACTGGAAAGGAATCGACAGCGGATTCTTCTGGTCAGCCATGCAAAATGCGGTAGAGTGGCGTCATGATTTACTTAACTGTCTGATAAAAAGCATAGTTTTTGCCATCACCGTGACCTGGATTGCTCTGTTCAACGGTTATGACGCTATCCCGACTTCTGAAGGGATCAGCCGGGCAACGACCCGTACTGTGGTGCATTCGTCTCTGGCGGTGCTGGGATTAGATTTTGTGCTTACAGCACTGATGTTTGGGAATTAATCAATGCAAACGAAGAAAAGTGAGATCTGGGTTGGTGCATTTTTAATCATCGCCTTGTGTGCCGTGTTATTTCTCTGCCTTAAAGTGGCGGATATCCGTTCGATCGGTTCTGAACCGACTTACCGTATTTCTGCCACCTTCGACAACATCGGCGGCCTGAAGGCCGGTTCCCCGGTTAAAGTCGGTGGTGTGGTGGTAGGGCGCGTGAGTGCCATTACATTGGACAAGAATTACTCGCCGAAAGTGGAAATGGATATTGAGAAGAAATATAACCAGATCCCAAGCACCAGTACGCTGGCTATCCGCACGTCCGGCTTGTTGGGTGAGCAATTCCTGGCACTGAATATCGGTTTTGAAGACCCGGATATGGGAACGACTATCCTTAAAGATGGCGGCTCGATTCAGGACACCAAATCAGCGCTGGTGCTGGAAGATCTGATCGGTCAGTTCCTGTACAAGAGTGGCGGTGATAAAGATAAAACCGACGCTAATGCGGGTGATGCTCAAGCGGCACCCGATGCAGTGGCCGCTCCACAGCCTGCCGCAGCCAGTCATTAAGCACTTTTTACGAGTACCGTTTACGAGAGGAATAATGCATGTTTAAACGTATCATTTTAGCCACCCTGCTGGTGGTCATGGCCCCGCTGGCGCATGCCGCGGTAGACAAGACCAATCCATACAGCCTGATGAATGAAGCGGCGAAGAACACTTTTACCCGTCTGAAAACCGAGCAGCCGAAAATCAAGCAGGATCCCAACTACTTGCGTGTGATCGTGCGTGAAGAGCTGCTGCCGTTTGTGCAGATCAAATACGCTGGCGCGCTGGTGCTGGGCCGTTACTACAAAGATGCGACACCTGCGCAGCGCGAAGCGTACTTCAGTGCTTTCGGTGACTACCTGCAACAGGCTTATGGTCAGGCACTGGCGTTGTATAACAACCAGACTTATAACGTGCAACCCGAGCAGCCATATGCTGGTCAGGACATCATTGCTATCCGTGTCACCATCGTTGATCCGAACGGCCGCCCGCCAGTTCGCCTTGATTTCCAATGGCGTAAAAACACCAAAACCGGTGAATGGCAGGCTTATGACATGATCGCCGAAGGCGTCAGCATGATCTCCACCAAGCAAAATGAATGGGCAGACATTCTGCGTCAGAAAGGCATCGATGGTCTGACTGAGCGTCTGAAACAAGCTGCAGCACAGCCCATCACTCTGGATAAAAAATGATGAAAGGCGCATTGAGCTGGGAGCATCAGCCGCCGCGCCTGATTTTGCGCGGTGATCTGGATCGCGAAACGTTGCTGCCGCTGTGGAATCAGCGCCGCACGCTGATGAATCAGGTGAAGACGCTTGACGTCGCCGGTCTGCAGCGCGTTGACTCCGCCGGTCTGGCGATGTTGGTGCACCTGCGCGCGCAGGCAGAGCAGGAAGGCGTGACACTGGCCCTCTCCGGCATTACCGATCGTCTGAGCACTCTTATCGCACTCTACAATTTGCAGGAAATTATTCCGGTTAATTGAGAGCACAAAAAGTGGTTCACTAAATAAGGCAGCAGTAACCGTAAGTTAGCGAGCGTTTCTGCGATAGCCGATGCAAGACACACAAGCCCCTGTGCAAAACTCACGCACAGGGGCTTTTTCGTGGTTTAAGAGTTGCCCGGATCCCTATAAGATGTTCGGCTGTTATGATCTCTTCAGAAGAATCGATTCCTATGGACACTAACGAAATTAAAGACGTGCTGATGAATACATTGGCATTGGATGAAGCTCACGTCACAGGTGACGGCAGTCACTTTCAGGCTATCGTAGTGGGCGCATTATTCGACGGCATGAGCCGGGTGAAAAAACAACAAACCGTGTATGCCCCTTTGATGGAATACATCGCAGATAATCGCATTCATGCACTCTCAATCAAGGCTTATACCCCTGAAGAGTGGCAGCGTGACCGCAAACTGAATGGTTTTTAAGGCTGTCGGTCCCCTCCGTCAGCAACACGTTTTTGAATTAAGTATTTGAAATTAAGAGAGCCGTCATAATGGATAAATTTCGTGTACAGGGTGGCACTCGTCTGAGTGGCGAAGTGTCTATCTCGGGTGCAAAGAATGCCGCACTTCCAATTTTGTTTGCTGCGCTGCTCGCTGAAGAGCCGGTTGAGCTTCAGAACGTTCCGCATCTGAAAGATATTGATACCACCCTTAAATTACTGGGCCAGTTGGGAACTAAAGTTGAACGTAATGGTTCCGTCTTTGTCGATGCCAGCGACGTTAATGAATTTTGCGCACCTTACGATTTAGTGAAAACCATGCGTGCTTCCATTTGGGCGCTGGGTCCGTTAGTTGCACGCTTTGGTCAGGGACAAGTTTCACTGCCGGGCGGTTGTGCTATCGGCGCACGTCCGGTTGACCTGCACATTTCTGGCCTTGAGCAGTTGGGCGCGAAAATCGTGCTGGAAGAAGGTTACGTGAAAGCTTCCGTCGATGGACGTTTGCAGGGCGCACATATTGTGATGGATAAGGTCAGCGTTGGCGCGACGGTTACCATCATGTGTGCCGCTACCCTGGCTGAAGGTACCACGATCATTGAGAATGCCGCGCGTGAGCCGGAAATCACCGATACCGCCGGTTTCCTCAATACGCTGGGTGCGAAAATCACCGGCGCAGGCACCGATAGAATCACCATCGAAGGTGTAAAACGTCTTGGTGGTGGTGTCTATCGTGTGGTGCCTGACCGCATCGAAACCGGGACTTTCCTGGTAGCCGCGGCCATCTCCGGTGGTAAAGTTATCTGCCGTGACACCCGCCCGGATACGCTGGATGCCGTGCTGGCAAAACTGCGCGAAGCGGGTGCGGATATTGAAGTTGGCGAAGACTGGATCAGCCTCGATATGCATGGAAAACGTGCGAAAGCCGTCACCTTCCGTACCGCGCCGCATCCTGGTTTCCCGACCGACATGCAGGCACAGTTCAGCTTGCTGAACCTGGTGGCAGAAGGCACAGGTGTTATCACCGAGACCATCTTCGAAAACCGCTTCATGCACATCCCTGAACTTATCCGTATGGGTGCTCACGCCGAGATTGAAGGCAGTACTCTGATTTGCCATGGTGTTGAGAAGCTTTCCGGCGCGCAGGTCATGGCGACCGATTTACGCGCCTCTGCCAGCCTGGTTCTGGCCGGTTGTATCGCTGAAGGTGTGACCATCGTAGACCGCATTTATCACATCGATCGTGGCTATGAGCGCATCGAAGATAAACTGCGTCAGCTGGGTGCTAAAATCGAGCGCTTCAAAGGCGAATGATCGCCCTTTAAGCAGGGTATCAGAATGCAAAAAGCCGGAAGGGGTAACCTTTCCGGCTTTTTTACGTTTGCACCCCACCTAAACGGTCAGTGCGATGGGTATTCCTGAATGGTGACCTGTAGCGCGAGTTTTTTTCCGTTACGCATGATCTCAACTGGAATCACGGTACCTGGTCGGATTTCTGCCACCTGATCCATTGTCTCAATGGCAGACACCGCCGGTTTGCCATTGACGCTGACAATCACATCGGTGACGACGATACCCGCATTGGCGGCCGGGCCATTGGGTGTCACTTCATTAACAATTATGCCCTGCATTCTGTCCAGGCCAGTATTCGGGCCGTGCAGCGGTGAGACTTCGCGTCCACCAATGCCGATATAACCGCGGATCACCCGCCCGTCACGGATTAATTTGCCCATCACTTTCGTGGCGAGGGCGGTGGGTATCGCAAAGCCGATGCCTTCCGGCGTAGCGCCATCGTTACTTTGGTCAAAGGAGAGGGTGTTGATGCCCACCAGTTCGCCGAGGCTGTTTACCAGCGCACCACCGGAGTTGCCCTGATTGATTGAGGCGTCGGTTTGCAGGAAGTTCTGACGACCCGAGGGGCTCAGGCCGATGCGGCCGGTGGCGCTGATAATGCCCTGGGTCACCGTCTGGCCGAGGTTATATGGATTACCAATCGCCATCACCAGATCGCCGACGCGGGGGACGCGTTTGGCGTTAATTGGGATGACCGGCAAGTTGCCGGAGTCGATTTTCAACACGGCCAGATCGGTCAGGGTGTCTGAACCGACTAAAAGCGCTTCAAATACCCTTCCGTCCTGCAGCGCGACAATCACCTGGTCGGCATTGTTGATCACGTGCTTGTTGGTAAGGATGTAGCCTTTGTCGTTCATGATCACGCCGGAACCTAGCGTGCGTATTTGTAATTCACTCTGCGAATTGGCGCCCATATTCCGGTTGTAGACGTTCACTACTGCCGGGGCGGCATGACGCACGCCTTCGTTAAAGCTGACGGGCTGTTCACTGTTTTCGCTGAAGTTATGTTCGAACAATGGTTGGGCAATATTTTTGCGCAGCATAGGTATTGCGGCCAGTAAAATACCGGCGACAATCAGTCCAATAACGGCGGATCGCAATAACTTTACAAGCATGGGTGTCTGAAATGGTGGTTGGAATATGCCAGAAGGATAGCATGAGTTGATCGGACGCAGCACGGGCTACGTCCGATTTTCAGAGGTTTACGGCATTAACAGATAGATATTTTGACCTTTACGCTGAACGCTCAGGGCGATCAGGTCAGGTTTGGTTTCAAGGATTTTACGGAATGCCGCCAGATTATCGACCGGCTCGCGGTTGACGCCGACGATCACATCATCTTTCTGCAAGCCAATCTGATCGGCAGGGGAGTCTTTTTTCACGTCATCAACACGGACACCTTTAGCGGTTTTCGGGTCAAGATCGCTCAGAGTGATACCCAACAGTGCCGGATTAAGCTTGTCGATAGTGGTCTCAACCGTCGGGCTTTTATCCAGCGTGACATTCACAATCATCGGTTTGCCTTCGCGTAATAAACCAATCTTCATGGTTACACCGGGACCGGCAGTGCCCACCTTAGCCCGTAGCTCAGCGAAACTGCTCAACGGCTTGTCTTGCAGCGTGGTCAGAATATCACCTGACTTGATGCCTGCTTTCGAGGCTGCGGAATCGGGCAGAACTTCGTTAACAAACGCCCCGCGCTGGTTGTCGAGTTTGAAGGCTTTGGCCAACTCTGGCGTCATTTCTGTGCCGCGAATACCGAGCAGACCGCGCTTAACTTCGCCAAACTTGATTAACTGTTCACTGAGGTTTTTCGCCATATTCACCGGAATGGCGAAGCCAATCCCGATGCTGCCGCCCTGAGACGAGAGGATCGCAGTGTTGATGCCAATCAGTTCACCTTTCAGGTTCAACAGCGCACCGCCAGAATTACCACGGTTAATCGAAGCGTCAGTCTGGATAAAGTTTTCCAGCCCTTCAAGGTTTAGGCCGCTGCGACCCAGTGCCGAGATGATGCCAGAGGTTGCCGTTTGGCCGAGGCCGAACGGGTTACCCACCGCAACGGCGAAGTCTCCCACCCGCAGGGTATCGGAATCTGCCATCGCAATTTGTTTTAGGTTTTTGCCATCAATGATTTGGATTAAGGCGATATCCGACTGGTCATCTTTACCAATCAGTTTGGCGCTGTACTCGCGGCCATCGTTAATCTGTACTGTAATTTTATCGGCATTATTGACCACGTGATTGTTAGTCAGCACATAGCCTTTGGCGGCATCGATGATCACGCCGGAACCCAGCCCCTCAAAGGCCTGGCCGCCCTGATCTTCAGAAGGGGCCTGAGGACCGAAGAAGAATTTGAATTCAGGTGGCACATCGTTGCTTGCGGGTTGTGTACCGGAAACTTGCACACTGACCACGGCGGGTAGCACCTTCTCCAGCATAGGTGCCAGGCTCGGCAGCGGCTGCCCTTCAACGGCGAGAGGAATACCTGCATTCGCCGCAGGAACAGAAGCGAAGGTTAATCCAAGACTAATAGCTAATACGCTGAGCAAAAAAGACTTTTTATTCATCAGGATAACACTCTCGCTGTCTGTTATGGACTATGAACAATAGTCTATGTTGGGAATTTGGGAAGCGTCGTTGCTTAGGAGGAGCGGCGTCACCTGAACCGGTGCGCCGTAAGCTGACCCGTGACAATGAGCATCATCACGGGCAATTCCCATCGTTTATTTACGACTCCTGCGTTCGCCACGCAGCAGGCCCGACGCGCCATCTGAATAGTCGCGTGGCATTTCTACCGGTGCCTGATCGTTGTCAGCCTCAGAACCGGTCAAACGGTAGTTGAACGGGTTATCCTGTGCTGGCATATCAGGCAGCAGATTGTTGGAGCTTTTTGCCATATGTTGATAGAGCTGGCGGTAGTCGGTCGCCATATTGTCCAGTAGCTCAGCACTACGGGCAAAGTGCCCCGTCAGCTCCTGACGATACTCGTCCAGTTCTGCTTTGCTTCTGGCCAGCTCGTTTTGCATCACTTGCTGATCGCGTAATTTACGATTTCCAAAGCGCATCCCTACCGCACCAACGGCGATACCGACCACTAATCCAATGAGTGCATACTCCCAGGTCATAATGACTCCTATTTTGACTTCGTTGTTCCGCAGGGCTTTTTCACGTAACTTTTATGACTTAACTTTTTCACGTAATGGTTTTAACGTTAATGCCACATACGTTTTCGACCTTTATAGGTCCACTATAACCGCTAACCTCGTCTGAGTGGAATCCTGAGCTGACATTCACCACAGCAATGCGGTTTATTCCTACACAGACAGGCGTTAAAAGCGGCGAACAGTGCGTAAATTTGCAGATAACCGCCGCGAAAGACTGAAAAATATTTTCTCAGGGACGTTGATTAACATGCAAGAAACAACACCACTGACGTTATATAAGAGTGCATTAGAAGCCAGAGAGTTCCAGGCAGATGAGATTCAGCTGCAGGCCGTAACCCGGCTTGAGGCCATCTACCATGCACTAAATACCATACCTGCCGTGAAAATCGCCGCTCCAGCCGGTCTTTTAGGCCGCCTGTTCGGTAAAAGTAACGCCAAAACCCCACAGCGTCCCGTGCAGGGATTGTATATGTGGGGCGGCGTGGGTCGGGGCAAAACATGGCTGATGGACCTTTTTTTCCAGACGCTGCCTGGCGAGCGCAAACTGCGGCTGCATTTCCATCGGTTCATGTTACGCGTACATCAGCAACTTACTGAGTTGCAGGGGCAGGAAGATCCGCTGGAAATTATCGCGGACAGTTTCAAAGCAGAAACGGATGTGCTCTGTTTCGACGAGTTTTTTGTCTCTGACATCACAGATGCCATGCTACTGGCAACGCTGTTGCAGGCGCTGTTTGCGCGCGGTATTACACTGATTGCCACTTCGAATATTCCACCTGACAATCTCTACCGTAACGGGTTGCAACGTGCGCGCTTCCTACCCGCTATCGATTTGATCAAAGCGTATTGCGACGTGATGAACGTTGATGCGGGCATCGATTACCGCTTGCGTACGCTCACGCAGGCTAATCTGTGGTTGACGCCTTTGCGGCATGAAACGGCCGCCGGCATGCAACACATGTTCGACAAACTGGCCGGGCACGAAGGCGAGGCCAGACCGCTACTGCAGGTGAACCATCGCCCTTTGCAAGCTATTGCTTCCGGCGATGGCGTTCTGGCGGTCGAATTCCATACTTTATGTGAAGAGGCCCGCAGCCAGCTGGACTACATTGCGCTGTCGAAGATTTACCACAGCGTCATACTACATAATGTGCCGGTGATGGGGCTGAAGGATGAAAACGCCGCACGCCGTTTCCTGGCGCTGGTGGATGAATTTTACGAACGCCACGTGAAACTGGTGATTTCCGCCGAAAAGTCGATGTATGAAATTTATCAGGGTGAGCGACTGAAGTTTGAGTATCAGCGCTGTTTGTCGCGCCTGCAGGAGATGCAAAGTGAGGAGTATCTCAGGCTGCCGCATCTGCCGTGACCCTCGATCTGCGCTGCGGTGAAAGCCGTCAGGCGATTTATCATCTGAAGATGAAACTGAATGAAGCGAAATCTGCATTTTAGTCAAAAAGGGTTCGATCTTTGCGGATGACTTCTCTATAATCCTGCGACCCCACGTTACAACGAAGTTTTTTTCCCGAAACTTCATAGTGCCGGCAATGGCTATTCGAAGGGGTAGGTTTGCTGGACTGATGGTCGTGTGAACCTCCAATACTTATTTTATAAACAAGTAAGCGTTTGGGAGTTCGCCAACGTGTAACTTTAATTGGGTAAGCTTTTAATGAAAACTTTTACAGCTAAGCCGGAAACCGTACAACGTGACTGGTTCGTAGTTGACGCAACGGGTAAGACCTTAGGTCGCCTGGCCACTGAACTGGCTAGCCGTCTGCGTGGCAAGCATAAAGCGGAATACACTCCGCACGTTGATACTGGTGATTACATCATCGTTCTGAACGCAGAAAAAGTTGCTGTAACCGGCAACAAGCGTAATGACAAGATTTATTACCATCACACTGGCCACATCGGTGGTATCAAACAAGCGACCTTTGAAGAGATGATTGCTCGCCGTCCAGAGCGTGTCATCGAGCTCGCGGTTAAAGGCATGCTGCCGAAGGGCCCGCTGGGTCGTGCAATGTACCGTAAACTTAAAGTTTACGCGGGTAACGAGCACACTCATGCGGCACAGCAACCGCAAGTTCTTGACATTTAATCGGGATTATAGGCAATGGCTGAAAATCAATACTACGGCACTGGTCGCCGCAAAAGCTCCGCCGCTCGCGTTTTTATCAAGCCGGGCAGTGGTAACATCGTAATTAACCAGCGTAGCCTGGAACAGTACTTTGGTCGTGAAACTGCCCGCATGGTAGTTCGTCAACCTCTGGAACTGGTCGACATGGTTTCTAAATTTGACCTGTACATCACTGTTAAAGGTGGTGGTATCTCCGGTCAAGCTGGTGCTATCCGTCACGGTATTACTCGTGCACTGATGGAATATGACGAAAGTCTGCGTGGCGAACTGCGTAAAGCAGGTTTCGTTACTCGTGATGCTCGTAAAGTTGAACGTAAGAAAGTCGGCCTGCGTAAAGCACGTCGTCGTCCTCAGTTCTCCAAGCGTTAATTTGCTGCTGCTTATGCAGCGCAGTGCTTCGGCACGAAAATCAACGTCAAAAACCCGGTGCTACACCGGGTTTTTTTATGCCTGCTCTTAAGCTATCCCAGGGCTAAATGATCGCCTGATACACAATTCACCATCAAATCGTCTTACCACCCACCACAGCACGCGTAAAATCTGGTACACTATCACACACTTTTGTGCCTATTCGCCGAGCAGTTGACGTTGCCGCGCTTCCTGGCTAGGTTCGCCTTGCCGATGCTTGTCTATGAAACCACGGAACATAACTGCAGGCTGGCGATTATTCGCTGTTTTATTCTAGATAAACTTGGAGGTTTTCATGGCTGTCGCTGCCAACAAACGTTCGGTAATGACGCTGTTTTCTGGCTCGACCGACATATTTAGCCATCAAGTACGTATCGTACTGGCGGAAAAAGGTGTCAGTGTTGAGATTGAGCAGGTTGAGATGGATCACCTGCCACAGGATCTTATTGACCTCAACCCGTATCGCACCGTTCCAACGCTGGTCGATCGCGAGCTGACGCTGTTTGAGTCACGTATCATCATGGAATACCTTGATGAGCGTTTCCCGCATCCTCCACTCATGCCGGTTTATCCGGTTGCCCGTGGTGAAAGCCGTCTGATGATGCACCGCATCGAAAACGACTGGTACTCACTGCTGCGTCAAATTGAGCAGGGTTCTGCTCAGGAAGCTGACGCTGCGCGTAAGCAACTTCGTGAAGAGCTGCTGGCGATTGCGCCAATCTTCTCCTACATGCCTTACTTCAAAAGTGAAGAGTTCAGTTTGGTTGACTGCTACCTGGCGCCGCTGTTGTGGCGTTTGCCTGAGTTGGGCATTGAGTTGTCGGGTACCGGTTCTAAAGAGCTGAAAGGCTACATGACCCGCGTGTTCGAACGTGATGCTTTCCTGGCTTCTCTGACCGAACCCGAGCGCGAAATGCGTTTGCACACCCGAGGTTAAGGCATGGAGATGACCGACATGTCTCCGCGCCGTCCGTACCTGCTGCGTGCGTTTTATGAATGGTTGCTCGATAACCAGTTAACGCCGCATCTGGTCGTTGATGTGACAATGCCTGGCGTAATGGTGCCGATGGAATTCGCCCGTGATGGTCAGATAGTTCTGAACGTTGCGCCGCGTGCAGTCGGTAATCTCGAACTGGGTAACGATGACGTTCGCTTTAACGCCCGTTTTGGTGGCGTTCCGCGTAACGTGTTTGTGCCTATCGCTGCGGTACTGGCCATTTATGCCCGTGAGAATGGTGCCGGAACGATGTTCGAACCTGAAGCTGCCTATGAGTCAGAAGGGGCATTTGAAGGGCATAACGACGACGACAACAAAGATCCCATATCAGCACCGACGATGTCGGTCATTGATGGTGATCTGCCTGATGTCGCTGAAGAAGGCTCGGATGATGAACCTCCCATTCCGCCTCGTGGTGGACGCCCATCGTTGCGCGTCGTGAAGTAATGTTCTTTCACGGCTAAAACGATATAAACCCTGCACTCCGGTGCGGGGTTTTTTATTGTCTCATTATAGATATTTAAGCAGTATTTCTTTGATTTTTTGATCGGCCTGCTTTGAATAGACTGTATGATTAAACTCTTTAAGGTCATTTTTTTGGCTCTGAGTTTGCACATATCCTGGGTCTAATATTCTGGCCATAACCTCCGTATCCTGTCCATTCCGGCCTACGATTAATGATTCTATTTTCTCTAATAATGTAGGTCCTCCTTGTTTTTTTGCTTGCTCAAATAAACCTTTAGCCAGTGGGTCTTTCCACGGTTGTTTATCGTAGTAGGGAAGGTGGTGTTTTAATGATATATAATCTGACAAGCTTTGATCACCAGACATCATCCCTTTGTGGCAACGGTGGGTAAAGTTTTTAAACATATTGATAGGCATGCTTTTTGTCATGCAGATATGAATTGTTTTTTCCCCTTTTCCAGAGGTTGATCCACGGATATTAAGATGCTCACTATCATGAAGTGTGGAAAAATCGCATCTGGAAAATAAATTGATGTACTTTTTATCAGGAAGTAAATATTTTAATCTATTAATGAAAGCGGGGATTTGATTATCCTCTCGTACCACCAATAGATAGACGGAATTATTCTTCCTGTCACGATCTTCAATCAATGTATTGATAATAAAAGTATAAGCACTGGTTATCACGCTCGAGGAACTCAGATAAGCGAGGTACAAATCGCAACTATAGGGCAGGGATAAGTTATAGCTATCCAGACACTTTATTATTTCTGTCTTTGAGTTCTGGGTTATTCTGATCACTTCACTATCAGGCATGGGAAAATATCCGATAGATTTTTGTAAAAATCCAAGGGAATGCATGACAATCGACTTAAATTTTAAAGGTAAAATTGCTGTTTTATAATTTATATCATAGTCATTTATATCACGCGAACTATCCATTTCATCAATCATAATGATCGTGTCTGATGTGAATTCATATACATTATTAAACTGACGAATGATAGATGGCAGGTCTTCAGAGGAGATAAGGCTATAAGGTGCTACGATTAAAATTGGATTCGCATAGTCTATGGGTTTTTGGCCGAATTTAACTTTCCCTATAACCTTCAAACACCTCACGCTGCCCTGGCAAGTCATGAGCATGCCATTGGCACCCATGTTAATAACCAGATCTTTTATTTTATTTCCAAGTGCATGATCACCACCACCACCTAAAATAAAGTTAAGTATAAATACACTTCGCGCCATTTTATTCATCCCTGTTTAAAAATTGGATGGAATTATGGAGTATTTGATATTAAAGATATAGATGTGATTTTATATTTATACATGCAAAAATATAACCTAAATTTTTTGTATGTATTATTATTTATTATTTAAATTATATATAAATGAGTAATGAAAAAGGCCGCTTGCGCGGCCTTTTTCATATCACGTGCCGATTAGACTTCAAGGTAGCCCATGATGCCTTCTGCGGCTTTGCGGCCCTCGGCGATAGCAGTAACCACCAGATCTGAACCGCGCACTGCATCGCCACCGGCGAAGATTTTCGGGTTGCTGGTCTGGAAAGCGTTATCGCTGCCTTCCGGTGCCACGATGCGGCCCTGAGTATCCAGCTCCACGTCGTGGGCAGCCAGCCACTCCATCTTGTGCGGGCGGAAACCAAACGCCATCACCACGGCATCGGCTTCCATCACGTGCTCGGAACCGGCAACGATTTCAGCCCGACGGCGTCCCTGTGCATCCGGCGCGCCCAGTTCGGTACGGGCCATTCGGATGCCACTCACACGGCCAGAGCTGTTCAGCTCGATGCTCAGCGGCTGCAGATTGAATTTGAATTCCACCCCTTCTTCACGGGCATTCTTCACTTCACGGCGTGAACCCGGCATGTTTTCTTCATCGCGACGATAGGCACAAGTGACGTGCGTTGCCCCCTGACGGATCGAGGTACGAACACAGTCCATCGCAGTATCACCACCACCGAGCACCACGACGCGTTTTTTCTCCATCGTGGTGTAAGGCTCTTCCGGGCTGTCTTGGTAGCCCATCAGCTGTTTAGTATTGGCAATCAGGAACGGCAGAGCATCGTAAACGCCCGGCGCATCTTCATTCTCCAGGCCGCCACGCATGGACTGATAAGTGCCCACGCCGAGGAACACCGCGTCGTATTCCGCCAGCAATGCGTCGATGGTGATGTCTTTACCCACTTCGGTATTGAGCTGGAATTCGATCCCCATGTCGCTGAAGATCTCGCGACGCTTGGTCATGACCGATTTTTCCAGCTTGAAGGCCGGAATACCAAAGGTCAGTAAACCACCGATCTCTGGATGACGGTCATAAACCACCGCTTTGACACCGTTACGGGTCAGCACATCGGCACAGGCCAGACCTGCCGGGCCTGCGCCAATGATCGCCACACGCTTGCCTGTAGGCTGTACGTGGGACATATCAGGACGCCAGCCCATCTCGATGGCTTTATCGTTAATGTAGCGTTCAATGTTACCGATAGTCACCGCGCCGAACTCATCATTCAGCGTGCACGAGCCTTCACACAGGCGATCTTGTGGGCAAACGCGGCCGCAGACTTCCGGCAAACTGTTGGTCTGATGCGCAAGATCGGCCGCTTCCATAATCCGGCCTTCGTTAGCCAGTTTCAGCCAATTCGGGATGTAGTTATGGACCGGACATTTCCATTCGCAATACGGGTTACCGCAGGAGATACAGCGATCTGCCTGTGATGCCGCCTGCGTGGCTGAGAACGGCTCGTAAATTTCAATAAACTCAATTTTACGGATCTTAAGCGGCTTCTTCGGCGGATCAACGCGCTGTAAGTCGATAAATTGATAAACGTTTTGACTCATCTTGACCTCTTACTGCGCTTGTACCCGCAGCTCAGCTGCGGAACGACTACGGTGACCCAACAATGCTTTGACATCACTGGACTTCGGTTTTACCAGGGCAAACTTCGGTGCCCATTCCGGCCAGTTCGCCAAAATTTCTTCACCACGGGTCGAGGCGGTCAACTGTACGTGTTCGGTGATCAAACCACGCAGATGTTCCTCATGAATGGCCAGCTCTTCAACGCCAAGCACTTCAACCAGTTCCGGGTTAACACGTTTGCGGAATTCGCCGTCTTCGTCGAGAACGTAGGCGAAGCCCCCGGTCATACCTGCACCGAAGTTAACGCCGGTCCGACCCAGCACGCAGACGATACCCCCGGTCATGTATTCACAACCGTTGTCGCCGATGCCTTCTACCACGGTGATAGCACCGGAGTTACGCACCGCGAAACGCTCGCCAGCGCGACCTGCTGCGAACAGCTTGCCGCCGGTGGCACCATACAGACAGGTGTTGCCGATGATGCTGGCTTCATGACTGCGGAACGCTGAACCGATTGGCGGGCGAATCGCAATGCGGCCACCGGCCATGCCTTTACCTACGTAGTCGTTGGCGTCGCCGGTCAGCATCAGGTCTACACCACCGGCGTTCCAGACCCCGAAACTCTGGCCTGCAGTCCCGTTAAAGTTGATGCGGACCGGATCAGCGGCCATGCCCTGATCGCCATGCTTTTCAGCAATAGCACCAGACAACAGGGCGCCTACAGAGCGGTCTGTGTTACGGATATCGAAGAAGAACGATTTGCTCTGTTTCGATTCAATATGTGGTGCGGCCTGATCCAGAATCTCTTTATTCAACTGACCTTTGTCGAACGGTGGGTTGTTCTCGGTGCAATACACTGCTTTACCCGGATGCGGCGTGGCGGTAGCCAGCAGCGCAGACAGATCCAGTTTGTTTTGCTTGGCGGTGAAGCCATCGAGTTCCAGCAACAGGTCAGTACGGCCAATCAGATCAACCAGTTGGCTCACACCCAGCTCGGCCATGATTTCACGGGTTTCCTGTGCGATGAACTTGAAGTAGTTGGTCACACGTTCAGGCAGGCCGTGATAATGGTTGCGGCGAAGTTTTTCATCTTGAGTTGCTACGCCGGTAGCGCAGTTGTTCAGGTGGCAAATACGCAGGTATTTACATCCCAGCGCGACCATTGGGCCGGTACCAAAACCGAAACTTTCCGCCCCTAAAATCGCCGCCTTGATGATATCAGTACCGGTTTTCAGGCCGCCATCGACTTGCAGACGAATTTTATGACGCAGGCCGTTAGCGACCAACGCTTGTTGTGTTTCGACCAGACCCAGTTCCCACGGACAACCGGCATATTTGACGGAAGAGAGCGGGCTGGCGCCGGTGCCGCCGTCGTAACCGGCGATAGTGATCAAATCGGCATAAGCTTTTGCCACGCCAGTGGCAATGGTGCCAACGCCAGGCTCAGAAACCAGTTTCACCGAGATCATGGCTTTCGGATTGACCTGTTTCAGGTCAAAAATCAGCTGCGCCAGATCTTCGATGGAATAAATATCATGATGCGGTGGTGGGGAAATCAATGTCACGCCAGGCACGGAGTAACGCAGTTTCGCGATGTATGGCGTCACTTTATCGCCCGGCAACTGACCGCCTTCGCCTGGTTTTGCCCCTTGTGCCACTTTGATCTGTATAACGTCAGCATTGACCAGATAAGCCGGGGTTACGCCGAAACGGCCGGAGGCTACCTGCTTAATGCGCGACACTTTATTGGTGCCATAACGCGCCGGATCTTCGCCGCCTTCGCCGGAGTTGGAGCGCCCGCCGATGCTGTTCATCGCTTCAGCCAGTGATTCATGGGCTTCAGGGCTGAGTGCACCGATAGACATCGCCGCCGTATCGAAGCGGGTGAACAGGCCTTCGGCAGGTTCAACTTGATCAACCGGGATCGGCTGACCTTTCGGGGTGATCTGCAGCAGATCGCGCAATGCCGCAACCGGACGTTCGTTCACCAACTTGGCATATTGCTGGTAATCACTGTATTCGCCGCTTTTGACCGCAGCTTGCAGCGTGTTCACCACGTCCGGGTTATAAGCGTGATACTCGCCCCCGTAGACGTATTTCAGCAGGCCGCCCTGATCCAATGTCTTGCGTTTGAGCCAGGCACGTTTGGAGAGGTTTTGCAGATCCTGTTCGAAATCATTGTAGCTTGCGCCCCCGATCCGGCTGACCACACCCTGGAAGCAGGTATTGCACAGTTCTTTATGCAGGCCCACCGCTTCAAACAGCTGTGAACAACGGTAAGAGGCCACGGTCGAAATGCCCATTTTGGACATGATTTTGTACAGACCTTTGTTGATGCCGTTACGGTAATTCAGCATCACTTCACGGTATTTTTTGTCGATAACCTGCGTGTCGACCAGCTTGGCCAGCGTTTCGTAAGCCAGATACGGGTAAACGGCAGTTGCACCGAACCCGAGCAGCACGGCGAAGTGGTGCGGGTCACGGGCGCTGGCGGTTTCGACAATAATATTGGCGTCGCAGCGCAGGTTCTTTTCAACCAGACGGCGTTGCAGCGCACCGACCGCCATTGGCGCAGGCAGCGGCAAACGGTTTGGCGCGATGTTGCGGTCAGAAAGCACCAGCAATACAGCACCATCGCGGACTTTTTGTTCGCCTTCGTCGCACAGTTTGGCAACGAACGCTTCCATGTCCTGTTCGGCCGGATCGTAAGTCAGATCCAGGGTGTCAGCACGATAGTATTTGCTGTCAAGCTGGGTCAGCTGTTTAAAGTCAGACCACAGCAGGATTGGCGATTTAAAGCTCAGGCGGTGTGCCTGACCTTCGGCTTCGCAGAACACGTTCATCTCGCGACCAATGCTGGTCGCCAGAGACATCACGTGTGCTTCACGCAACGGGTCGATAGGCGGGTTGGTAACCTGCGCAAACTGCTGACGGAAATAGTCATAGATAATGCGCGGGCGGCTGGAGAGCACGGCGAATGGGGTATCGTCGCCCATAGAACCGACCGCTTCCTGACCGTTTTCACCCAGAACTCGCAGGATCTGGTCCAGCTCTTCGCTGCTGTAACCAAACTGCTTCTGGAAGGTTTCGAGCTGAGTGTCATCGAGCTCACGGCTGCCGACCTGATCGTCAGGGAGATCTTCGAACGGCACCAGACGCTGAACGTTCTTCTCCATCCACTCTTTATAAGGATGACGGCCTTTCAGGTCGTTATCGGTTTCCGCCGAGTGGTGAATTTTACCGCTGCGGGTGTCGATAACCATCAATTCGCCGGGGCCGACGCGGCCTTTCTCGACCACTTCATCCGGTTGGTAATCCCAGATACCGACTTCTGACGCGCAGGTGATCAGCTTGTCTTTAGTGATGACATAGCGCGCCGGGCGCAGGCCGTTACGATCGAGGTTACAGGCGGCGTAGCGGCCATCTGACATCACGATACCGGCCGGGCCATCCCAGGGTTCCATGTGCATGGAGTTAAAGTCGAAGAAGGCGCGCAGATCGTCGTCCATGTCCGGGTTCTGTTGCCAGGCTGGCGGCACCAGTAAACGCATGGCGCGCAGCAGGTCCATACCGCCGCTCAGGAACAGTTCCAGCATGTTATCCAGCGAGCTGGAGTCTGAACCGGTTTCATTGACAAAAGGTGCTGCGTCTTGCAGATCGGGGATCAATGGCGTTTTGAATTTATAACCACGCGCGCGCGCCCACTGACGGTTACCGGCAATGGTATTGATTTCACCGTTATGTGCCAGATAGCGGAACGGTTGAGCCAGCGGCCAGCGCGGTACGGTGTTGGTTGAGAAGCGCTGGTGGAACAGGCAAATGGCCGATTCAAGACGCAGGTCTGCCAGGTCTAAATAGAAACGCGGCAGATCGGCTGGCATACACAAGCCTTTATAGATCGTGACCACGTTGGAGAAGCTGCAGACGTAAAAATCTTTATCGGCAATGCGTTTTTCAATACGGCGACGCGCCATATAGAGGCGGCGTTCCATATCACGCGGACGCCAACCGGCAGGCGCGTTAACAAAAATTTGCTCGATGCGGGGCAGGGAGGAGAGGGCAATTTCACCGAGAACATCAGGGTTCGTCGGCACATCGCGCCAGCCGACCACGGACAGCGTTTCGTTTTGCAGCTCTTCCTCAACAATGCGGCGGCTCGCGGCAGCTTCTTCTTCATCTTTGCTGAGGAATATCATGCCAACGGCGTAATTTTTAGCCAGACGCCAGCCACGCTCTTCGGCAACCATGCGGAAGAAGCGATCGGGTTTTTGTAACAGCAGGCCACAACCGTCGCCAGTCTTGCCATCAGCAAGAATAGCACCACGGTGTTGCATACGGGCCAGTGCGTGAATGGCTGTACGCACGACCTTATGGCTAGGTTCGCCTTCTATGTGGGCGATCAGGCCGAAACCACAGTTGTCCCTCTCAAGGGATTTATCGTACAACATATTCGTGAACCTCCCCAGGCTCTGCGAG
>Ga0209888_1000085_pt1 | contig 63944 bp, 72 predicted proteins | sample OrgsoiDNA_201059_FD_185807 | JGI IMG/M metagenome (GOLD analysis project Ga0209888, IMG submission 185807) | Permafrost soil microbial communities from the Arctic, to analyse light accelerated degradation of dissolved organic matter (DOM) -... | ecosystem: Environmental > Terrestrial > Soil >...
TAGAGTCATACAGGTTCTGGCTTGCGGTGGGTATGTAACGGAAGAAGCTACGAATACAAATGATGAACCGTCATTAAGGCTATGGGGTCATCAACGATATCATATATGGTGGGAAGCAAATATCAGTGGTGTTGATTTCTTACTTGAGCAGATTTACACAGTTACGCAAAGACATGCATATGACGGTGTATTCGTATTGACCACTGAAAACTGGGAAGCAACATTTGAATTTGATAGTGATGGTCGAGCAGGACATGCCAGCTTTCCAGAAGTGTCGTATTTCATGGAAGAACCGATTTACTTACAGAGTATTCAAATAGCTGGTGATGTTGAGTCGATGTATTCAGATATGTTGATGGCAGCGTTGAGTGTGCCGTCGTTGGAAACTGGTGAGGTATTTTACAAAGGGAGTCCGATATGACAACGAAATATGAAATTGGTGAATGGTTTGATCGTGGGCTTGCTGATCCCAAAAAGCCCACGCATATGCTCGTGGTGGTGGATGGCTTTGATCACGAAGATTATCCAGTCTTCGTCTACCCCACGGACAAAGTGCATGATGTTTACAATGCATACAACGGTCCCAATATGCAGCGTGTGATGGAAGTTTACAACCTGCGAGATGACAAAGAGCATCAATTGAATGAATTTCGACCGTCACATTTCTAAGTGAACTGGTTATCAGGTTTAATTGAAAACGTAACATTTGTGTAACGTCAGTTTGCTTTTTTATATGAATGGCATTACTATGGAGAGTATGGCACACTAATTCACAAGGGAGGTTACATGACAATGTCAAATTTGGAATTCTACAAAAATTCCCAAGAAGTATTGGCACGTCGCTTCCCTGATAATTTTCTCTACATTGCAAAGTGTTTGCGCATTGCAGAAGTGGTTCGCTATAACCCAGAAACTGTCAACATGGGTTCCACTGTCGAAGCATACGACAGGGTAAAGTTCGAGAGTGATTTTGACGGACTGGGCGTGGGTGTGTTGCAAGTAATGACTCACGCTTGGTATATGGACATTGCTGGTACTGAATACATGTTGGAACTCATTCAGCCATCCGGTGTCGGCGTCAAATCAGAAGTGTTTAAGCTTCAAACAGATACCTGGTGCGTAAAGTTTAAGCTACGCCCACAAAATCTCAATGCTGCCGCCAGTAACAGCTTACCAATGCTGAAGTACATGAACCAGTTTGCATTTCTGGGTTCTGTCACTGTGACTGGTAGTATCAAACACCTCGAATCAAACGTGACTATGTTTGCGTTAATAAGCGCAGACCTAGAGCCGAAACCCATCAAGATAGGAATTTGATATGCTAGATAACACCACACACCGTATTAGGAGTAGCACTTTGGATTCAAGAATTACCACGCTTGCCAACGGATTACGCGTTGTGAGCATCAACCTGCCACACGTAGAAAGTGCATCGGTATGTGCGTTTATTAATGTTGGTTCCCGCAATGAAACTGCAGAAGAGAATGGTATTTCACATGTACTTGAGCACCTAGCATTCAAGGGTACTACCACACGTACCGCCGAACAAGTGGCGATGGACTTGGAATACCTGGGTGCTGATGTAAATGCGTACACCAGCAAGGATCGCACCGCATATTATGCTACTGGCTTACGCGAACACATTCCTACATTTGTTGAATTGATTGCTGACGTACTGAAGAACAGTACTTTTCCCGCTGCTGAATTAGAGCGCGAGCGAAAAGTCATCCAGCAAGAAATTGCTCAATGTAAAGATGAATACAAGGCGTGCGCTTACGAGCTGCATGACACTGTACTTTACGGTGATCAACCGCTTGGTCGTCTGATTATTGGAACTTCAGAAAATGTAGATCGATTTACACGAGAAGATCTGATTGCGTACATGCAATCACATTACACTGGCGTGAACATGATCGTTGGTGTGGTTGGTAATTTGGATCACGATGAAGTGTTGGCATTAGTTACTGATCATTTTAGTTCTATCGAACGTGGTGAATTGAACGTGTCAGTATTGCCCGTACAACAAAGTGGCTATGCCGAACAGTTTTTTGATATTGAACAAAGCCACGTGTTGTTGACATTCCCTGCTGCTAATAGCATCGATCCACTGCACTATGCTGAAGCCATTGCCTCTACGGTCTTGAGTGATGGTATGAGTTCCCCCCTGTTTTCCGAAGTGCGTGAGAAGCGTGGGCTGGTATATAACATCCACTCATTCACTGACATGCTGGATAACGCTGGTGCTTTTTATATCTACGCGGCCACGACCCCAGACAATTTCGAGGCACTGTTCCCTGTGGTTCTGGATGAATTGCGTAAGCTCACTACCGTAGTGAACAAACGGGATTTGGAACGCGCCAAGAATCAATTACGTGTTCGACTTACTCGACGTCAAGAACGAGGATTCGGCTTACTGTCAAGCACTATCGAAAATTTGTTTACATATGGTCGGTCACCCAGCTTGACCGAAACGCTTGACAAAATTGCCGCAGTGACGGAAGACGACGTAATGGCCGCATTTACACGTTGGCTTTCTGTTACCCCTTCGTTGTCAATCTCTGGTCCTGGTGCTGATAGTGCGCACTACGAAACGGTATTGCGTGCGCTTGGGCAACCAACCACCGGTTCATATTCTCGTTTGAAAACACAATTGCTGAAGGATGAAGAAATAGAAGCAGGTTATGAAGCACAGCGCATAATCGAAGATGCCAAACGCTTAAGCAAGTCGGTATGATTCTCACTGCGTTTTTGACTTACCTCGCACTTGGTTTGGTTGGCGCCGTAATATGGTATGGCGTCAATGTGTATTCTGATATCACCGCCGGTCCAGACCATAAATTTGGCTATGCTTACAAAAGCCCTTTCACTTTTATGGTCTGTGGTTTGCTCTGTTGCCCAATACTAAACATCTATGCGTTATACATTACGACTAGTGTTTATGTTGATAGTATGAAAACCATACTTAAGAAATCACATTAGGCATTGACTAGGCTGGCAACATCACTTACCATTTGGCTACTTTAACAAACCGGGTAGTCAAATGTCGAAAGCGAAGCTAATCAAACAGTTCTTGTTTTCCAATACAACGAAGACCGCACTTAAAGTAGCATTGATCGTTCCCACTCCTGTTTTGGTGTGTTTGGCGGCAGCTGGCTTGATTAGTATTAAGCCTACTGTGCAGCAGATCACCGTACTTGAACCAATGGAAGTGGTGCAGTATCGTGATGTGCAAGTTGGTGGGCGATTAGTAAAGGCTCACAATCTTGATTGCGCAACTGAACGTCGTGATGATTTGGTTTGTTTGACTTGCAACATTTACGAAGAGTCACGAGATCAACCGCTGGCAGGTCAGATTCTAGTTGCTAAAGCTACTATGAACCGAGCTAACGCAGCGGGTGAGAGCATCTGTAAGACCGTATGGAAGCATAAGCAATTCAGTTGGACCAACTTACCGCTTGGTAAGAAGCCCGTAAAAGAGATCGAACCATGGCGTCATGCGCTTGAGGTTGCTCACTTAGTAATGCATGAGAATGGTAAAGCAGCTAAGGATGATGTGACTGTGATGGTGATGGCTGATGGTCAAGCAAGCAGTGACATTAAGTGGTATCACACACAGGAAGTAGCACCTGAGTGGCGCAACGAACTCAGCAAGGCGACTATTGTTGGCGACCACGTTTTCTACAAAAAGAGCTAGGCATCATTTTTGCAGTGCGTTATATTAGAGGGAAGCAGCGATGCTTCCTTCTTTTTCATTGGTTAATGAATAAACGAGGCGGGGTGGAAATAGGGCACTTTTGGTCTCCTTGATCAGAAAATTAGCACGCTTAGACTACAAGCGTGGGTGTCTGAATAGTAGTACTGGCGCCCTTCCCTCGTTTATTCATTCAAAGCTGATAGTTGGAAATAGACATGAGCAAGTGTCATATGATACTCGTTTTTTTGACACCTCGGTAGTGGGTGGATTGTCTAATATATTGCCCTTAGCAGCTATCATCTTTGAATGAATTTGAGTACAAACTACCCCAACCGAAAATATGGTCTGGCACAAATTGCCCCCGCTAGTTGTGCTGTTTGGCCCCCTTGTGAAAGGGATGACCTGAATAATTCGCCTTGCGGTTGGGCTAGTTTGTACTTAAGTGCTGTGAAAGGTGTTGCCGGAAATAAGCGCAGTCTAAATGCAATGGGATGGCCTGTTGCAGGCGGGAAGAAGACGTCCTCACCTACAGGGCGAGCGTGGAATAGGTAAGTCTTGCGGCAGCATCTCTGACAGCATTTGCAATGCTTGCGTCAAATGGAAAAGGGGAGCAATTGCTCCCCTTACCTACCACTATACTGCAATTACGCAGCAGCTTGAGCTTCAGCAGCCTTCTGCGCATTAGACTTGCGACCGCGCTTTGCCGGGACAGCAGCAACTTCAACGGCCTTTGCTTTGCGACTACGACTCGCTGCCACCGGTGCTGCCTTGGCTTCGCGTGCCTTGCGCGGGGTTTTGACCGGAGCAACTTCAGCCTTGTTGCCCATTTCATCCACTGCGCGCCACAAGCGAGCCGTCGAAACGATCTTGCTGGGCTTGCCTTCGACCGGCTCAGCGACCATCCAGCCATACTGCGCGGGGGCCAGCTTCATATGCGATCCACGGGCCAGACCAGTTTCCTTCAGGAAGGAATCAGCTGCCTTACCGACGATCGTAATTCCCGTTCCGCCGCGCGTCCGTTCTGACAGTGCGAACACATCAGCACCGCGTGTCGCCTTGGTCGGCTTGAACATGATCTGTCCGCCTTCCACTTTGACGCGCATACCGGCGTGAACCGTCATATCGATGAATTCAGCAACTGCCGGCTTGTTGAACGTGAGGTTAAATTTCATTTTAAAACTCCTTCAAAGTTATTGGTGACTACGCTGCTAACGTGTCGCGTTGTTTCGTTAGGTGTAGCTATGTTAAAAACAACGGCAATTTCCGTCAACAGAATTATTGACGTGGCTCAAAACTTTTTTTACCAAACATAAGTGGCGATGTGTGTGGTAAAGCGTAAGTCGCTGTTTCTACTAGGTTCTTATGTACGCCTATACAGTATTTTTTTGCCGACGAGACAGTTGACTTTTAGTTTTTACCGATTTTTCAGTAAGAAATACTTATTAAAATAATAAGCAATATCACGCTTTCGTTACAATATTCGACTCATATTATTACAATTGGTTTTCTTGACCTCAAGCTGGCTCTGTGTTTGTAGCTTGTAACTATTTGTGTAAAAAAGTAAATGAGCATGGCTGCCAACTCATAAAGTCAACACCAAACCAAAAGTTTTCTTCTACTGTTGTAGCCACACAAACAAATGGTTCATCTGTTGTTCATTTACAACAAATAAACTATAATGAACGTACGACTACAGAATACTTTCACACACGGAGGGAATTCAAAATGAGCCAAGATAGCAATTACAAGCTGCATTTCGTGGGTTGGTGCTTCAACCCAGAAAAGAACAACGACAAGATTTGGGGCTTCTTTGAGATGAACAATGCTCCAGCGCCTGATCCAAAGCGGCCCTGGGAGAAGACACGAGGCTCCCTGTATAATTTCTGGGGCAAGCGTGGCAAGACCTTGCAGTTCCAACGTCACTATGGAGAGTGGGGCGGAGGTACTGAGCTTGAGAACCTGCAGCGCAACAAGGCACGAGTAAAGGGATACGTGGAGTACCCAGAAAGCAAGCTCGATACTATCGTGCCTGAATTCAAAGACTACTTGTCTCAACAGTTTGTCATGGCAAAGTTTGCCGGCAAAGTGCGTGACGACGACATGGAAAGTCACTCGTTTGTGTGATATGTGTGTGGTGGCATCTTTTAAAGTACAATTGGTTAGTCGCTGGCACTGAAGTTATCGACACACAATAAGGAAGATCATGGCCCGGTTTACGCAATGGTACGGTGGTGACTGCCCAGTTGAACCTAGCTCCAAGGTTGAAGTAACCTTGCGCAACGGTAAACATTATGATTCAATCCCAGCAAGTGACTGGGGTTGGATGCATTCATATGGCGGTATGGATATTATGGAATATCGAATCGTTAGAGTTAACAATAAATAACAGTATGTCACTACTCACAATAACGGATACAGCACGTTCGCACTTTCGCAAGATGCTGCAACGTGAAGGCGCTCGAACGCTCACGCTTAGTATGAAAGCGTCAGGCTGTAATGGTTTTTCATATCATTATGATTACGATGCGCCTATTGAAATAGGCGCAGTTGAAATAGGCGCAGTTCGCATTCCAATCAATCATGTTGCGGTTGAGGATGATGAACAATTGTATGAGCTTTACATTATTGCGAAGAGCATTCCCTTTCTTATGGGTACCACAATTGACTATGTGCGTGATGGCCTGTCATACAAGCTAGTGTATGACAACCCAACAGCAAAAGGTTCATGTGGTTGTGGTGAGAGCGTCAATTTTTAGCAAGAGTCAGGTGTGACGGGAGTTATAGCTGCTTTTTGTTCATTTCCTTTCAAAAATAAATATGTTTAGTACACGAACGGAGATGATCGTGAAAGTAATAAAATTCCCACAAGACGTGGAGCGCCGAAAAGAAGGCGATCGCCCTAGCAACGGTCTTGGCAAGCTCTTTTTAGGGCCATTCAGCTATACTTGCCCTTGCGGCAACAAATCAACTTTTGAACCACAGAACTTGATCTTCCGTAGCATTGATTTTTATTGTCCCAAATGTGGGCAGTATCATAAGATCATGAACCCGGCGTTTACCCCAGCTCCACCATCATCTTCGGCATCGTCGACCTCTCCGAAAAAGCGTTAAAGGTATTTTGACGCATCTCCGTGGTTACAGTATTGTTTGAATTGGCAATACTGTAACCAAGCTCATTCTGGTTTACCACAACTCCCTCAACTAAATACTCGCTGATACTGTTCAGCGAACTTCACACCTTATATGAAAATTGATCTGAAAGTAATAGACGCCCGCATGGCCGACCAACTACCTACCTATGGAACACCTGGTAGTGCTGGTCTTGATTTGCGAGCTTGCATTGACGCACCTATCGGTATATGGCCTGGTGAGACTGTGTTGATCCCAACAGGCCTGGCTATTCACATTGATAACCCTGGCTATGCTGCCATGATTCTCCCACGGTCGGGTTTGGGTCATAAGAATGGCATTGTACTTGGTAACTTGGTTGGTCTTATCGATGCTGACTACCAGGGCCAGTTGATGGTTTCAATTTGGAACAGAAACCACCCAGATACTGATAAGGTATTCGAAATTAACCCGCTTGATCGTATTGCACAACTCGTTATCGTCCCTGTACTCCAAGTGGAGTTCAATGTGGTTCAAGAGTTTGGTGCTAGTGATCGTGGCACTGGTGGCTTTGGAAGCACCGGCAAACAATAAGTAGAACTATGTTTTTTCCTGGCTTTGAACCAAAGAATATGAGTGACGACGAGATCATGCGCAAGACGTCTGATCTGCAAGGTAAGATGGTGTTTGCATATGGAACCGCCAGTTACGGCATGGTTGAACAGATGCAAATGATGCTTGAAGCATTGCGCTTTGAGCAGCAAGAACGTTTGTCAATCAAATTGCATGAAATGCGTGAGCGCATGTACAAAGACGTAATCGAAACCGAACCTGACTTGGTTGTTAGGAAAGAAGTCGAACAGAAAAAGAAAGTCGGAAAAAACAATATTGCTACGTTCTTTCCACCAAAGACTAAAAAGCCTGGTGGTGCAGATTCGCATCAACCAGAAAATGGTTTGCCTCCTAAAACATCCAAACCTTCATAAACTAGAGTTCTCCCAGGTATAAACTTAGCTGTTTATAAATAAATGGTGGTCGTTGATAGTATTAACGATATAATATCTGGCTAGATATTACCACTGTTGGTAACATTAAGAATACTTAGGAGACTCGTTCTCCACATAATAGGATAAACAATATGAGCGGATTCGACGATGACGAACTTTTCTCGGACGCATTTACTTGGATGACATTTAAATTCAAGACAATCCGTATTGTTGACAACATCATCACTTCGCATGTAAACAAGCTCAAAGCGGAAGTGATGATCAACGAAGATGCTGACGAACAGTCACTAAACGTTGCTCTTGAAAAGATCCATTTTTGGTTTGACACCATTGTTAGTAATGCGATTATGTTCTGTCGCGACAATGAATTCGCCATTGACTTGATGTTTGATGACGAAGGTAAGCAGCGCACCGGAAATTTCCCTATGGTATTTCCTGATGATCCGACTGATGACCATCTTGCTATGGTATTCCAAAGCAAGATGAATGCATTGGGTGATGACAGCATGATGTTTGGCTTGATTGAATTATCGAGTGACTCGCGTGAGAACCTCACTTGTGCATTTGCTGGTCACGGTGAAATGTATCTTCCAGAAATGCAAGAATGGATTGGCGTTCGATCATATCATGACCGTCCATGGTGGTCTCGTAATGACGGCACTACGTTGGATATGATTCCAACTGCTGATGCTGATATTACCAATCCACCACATATTGGATATGATATGAGCTTTATCGAGAAACAATTTTTGAAAGAAGGTACTGAAGCTGCTATTATCATCAGACCTGAATTTAAACCACGAGTAATCAGTGGTGGCCTCGATGACAACAACGACAATAACCCAAAAGATTGACAACTGGGGTCGAGTAGTTTTAAGCGAACAAGGGCTTTTGGAAATGTTCTACAATGGACATTTCCAAACCCCCGATGTTCTTGCTGAAAGCTCCGATCTAGTTGACGCATATAACACATGGTGCCGCACATTTGATGCTGTTGAAAAACAGCTCGAGGTTGCCGCCCCACTCGAAATTACTCCTGAAGAATTTCATATGGAACGCCAAAATCAATGGCTAATTCCTGACGAATACAAAACCATTGACGTGGAAGCTTGGCTTCTAGAACGATGCGAGACTGATATTGAGCGATTACGCATTCAGACTGAAATGGCATTGTTTAAGCAACATACCATGGAAGACGTCCTACGCTTCTTGATCTACATGGTAGCTACTCTGCGTGAGGAAGGTGCTTGGTGGGGTGTAGGACGCGGCTCAAGCGTTGCCAGCTATGCTCTTTACATCATAGGTGTGCATAAAGTCAATTCTATAAAATACGACCTAGATATTCGTGAATTTATACGAGAATGACAATTCACCAGTATAAATAAAATAGTTATAAGGAGATATATCCCATGAACCGAATTAAAACGATGAAGGGTAAGACCCTGGATTTGACGCCAATTTTAGCGAAGAACCAGAATACTGTTGCAATCGGAAATGCAAATATGAACGCCCGTGGCGATATTCTCGGCACCGGCGGTGTGATTGTGAAGCGTCGTGAAGAGGTTGCACAGGGTTATCACAATGCTAATCCCAAGGCTGTCCGCCGGGTTAGTCTTAAAGATGTACAACCAGACACGTTTCCGTCGCCTGCTGAAGCACTTGCTCAATTGAAGCAAAATGCACAGCAGTCGACAGTTTCCACTCCAGCGCGCCCCACGCCAAAGAGTGGCAAAAAGATCATCGATCAAGATGATTAATTAGTAGGCCATTGTTCTTTCTCTCCTAGGGTCGGCACTTAAAACTGCCGACCCACTCTTTTTCTACCATAAGTATTTTGACATGCCACTCCTTGCTCTCTAAAATGAGAACATAATAAGGAGAAACAAATGTAAACAAATCTAACTGCCGTAACTGGCACATTAAAGCCATTGCGCGACGTAGTATTCGTTACTGATATGGAACGAGGCGCTCGCAAACTCTCGGCAAGTGGTCTTATTATTCCCGATGATGATATGAAAGCAAACGGTATCCGTGGACGCTGGGGTAAAGTCTATCTTTGTGGACCAAAGGTTGATGATCTGGTTCCAGGTAATTGGGTTTACGTATTGCATGGTCGTTGGACAAACGGATTTGATTATGTGACGCCTGAAGGAAATACTGTTAAGCTATGGCAAGTGGAATATCCAGCAAGCGTAGAAATGGTATGCGATACTAATCCGCTTGATTCCCAAGAATACTAAAATAATAATTACAATAAAAACAAAATGACAAAACTTTGGACAGAAGCATATCGCCCAGCCACGCTTGACGAATATGTATGGCGTGACATTTCACAACGTGAACAAGTTGAAAAATGGTTAAAGGATGGCTCTTTGCCACATTTGCTTCTTAGCGGTGTGCAAGGGTCGGGTAAGACATCTCTTGCCAAAATGATGCTTAAATTGTTGGGTATCCAAAGCGGCGACATTCTGGAAATTAATGCAAGTCGTGAACGTAATCCTGACATCATTGCACAGAAGGTTTTAAATTTTTGTACAACATGGGCATTGGGTGGTATGAAGTATGTGCTGCTCGATGAGGCTGACTCCATGACGCCATTGGCACAACGTATTCTGCGTGGTGAAATGGAAAACTATCACGAGAGCGTTCGTTTTATTTTAACTTGTAATTATCCAAACAAGATCATTCCAGCGTTGCATAGCCGGTGTCAAGGCTTTCACTTTGAAGCTTTGGATGTGGGTGAGTTTATGGTTCGAATTGGTACGATTCTGGCTACAGAAAACGTTGAATTCGACATTGACACAATGGAAGAATATGTGGCAATGACTCACCCAGATTTGCGTAAGTGTATCAACTTGCTGCAACAGAACGTTCGTGATGGCAAGCTGGGTCGTCCACAGCAAGCAGACAGCGGTGGTAAAGACTATTTGCTCGAGATGGCTAACTTGTTTGCAAGTGGCAAATATACAGAAGCTCGTAAACTGGTCGTGTCACAAGCGACTCCAGAAGAGTATGCTGAAATTTTCCGCTTCATGTACAAGAACCTCGAGTACTGGGGTAACACAGAAGACCAGCAAAACGAAGCACTATTGATTATCCGAAAGGGACTGGTCAATCATGGTTTAGTAGGAGACGTTGAAATCAATTTGGCGGCAACACTTGTCGAATTAGTCAATATCGCAAAGCAATGATACTCTGTGGTTTAGGATGCGGGTTAGTTGCCACTTTTCAAAATAAAGGTGGCAACTGGCGCTGTGCTAGTCATCATTCAAAGTGCCCAATAGTAAGAGCAAAAATTGGTGCAAAAAATAGCATTGCCAATACTGGTAAAATAATGCCAGAAGAACAAAAACAAAAAATTAGCGCCAAACTAGCAGGTACTAAACGTCCAGAAGAAGTGAAACGTAAAATCCGAGAAAGCGGAAAGGCATATTGGGTTGGAGTTGATCGAACACCATGGAACAAAGGTACTAAGGGTGCGCAAGTAGCTTGGAATAAGGGTTTACGGAAACGTACGGTACTACCAGTCATACCCGGTGATGATCCTATCTATTCTGATATGAAGAAATACCGGAATAGAATTGCCGTAAGAACTGGTAAAACCTATCGAGAATTCAAACACGAGATTAATCCAATGAATCATCCGTTGGGTAAATGTGGTGTAGATGGTGCATACCAAATAGATCACATAGTTCCAGTAAGGGAAGGGTTTGAGAAACGTATACCAGTTGAAACAATAGCCGCCAAAGAAAACCTTCAAGTTATTCCTTGGTTAGATAATATTAGGAAATATGATGGTTCTAGATGAAAACAAAACTTGGAGCGAACAGCTCATAGCAAAATATTGGTACACTAAGCGAACGCAGCGTATCGTGTGGTTTATTAAAGAGCTGCGTCCCGTACATTATTTGGTGTTCGTATTCTGGGCTGCCTTATCGGTGGTGACTGGTGTATGGACAATAAACACCACCGATAAGTGGGCCCCGGTTTTTTATTGGTTGACTATGTTTAGTCCATTCGCTTTCGCTCTTTGGAAAATGTGTAGCCCAAGATTTACAAAAGAACAATTGGGTGCTCACATAAATGCGTTGCGGCCTCAATTTGAAAATCAGTTGCTCGATATCCAACAAAAGGGATATCGCAGTCGGATAACAATACATAACGTATTAGATAGAAGTTACCCAGAATCATGTCCATTCGAAAGTGGTATTGCCGACTGGTTCAATATTGAAATTGTCGGGTTATATCATGAAGGTATTGAAGTTGTTCTTAGTATTGAACATCTAAGAGAAGAAGCAGATGGTAGCTATATTATACCACATTGGAGAAATCCGCCCCAACCGACAGATATAAATGCTTGGTTGATTGGTAGAATTCCATATGAATCTATTTCATGGGTAAATTTTGATGGTGACGAATATTACACAACACCACATATCCATTGTTATTTTGATTTTAAGGGTCAACCATATAAGAATCTGAACTACTGCCATATGTTTAAAGGTGGCTACCAGCAAACCAAACTTTGCTTTACCGAAATAGTAAACGCCTCGAAAGTGAAGCGTGAGCAATAAGAAATAACGATGCAGACATTTGATGAACGCGGAATAATGATGAAAACATTTGAAGAATTACGTGGTCGTACTATAGAAGCCATCTATATTGATGAGCATGAGCATCAACTTCTGTTCGAAACAGAAGATGGACCTTTTATATACACTGCTTCTGGCGACTGCTGCAATACGGTATGGTTTGCTCACATCACTCTTCCACCTAGACTAGATGGCAGTTTTGTGATGAGTATTGAGTCCAAAGATTGGCGTAAATCTACCGTATATATGCGTGGTGATGATGCTGAAGAAGAAGCTTTTTGGACGTTACTAACTTCAAATGGATATATTGACATCGAAGTTCGTAATTCACATAATGGTTATTACGGGGGTGATGTGGCTCTCAATAGCACTGGCAAATTTAACATGGATACTGCTAGAAAGATTACTGAAGACTTCTAAGTACCAATTAAAAGAAAAATAAATGTACAACAAACAATATCTAACAAAGCGACCATTCTTGGTCATTAATAATTCATATCGTCCAGCACGTGGTGCTAACACAACTATTGCTGGTTGGGGTGATTTGAATGGTGGCCAATGGTCTATCTACGAAAGCATCAACTTTGTTGATCGCATCAAAGATAAGGACATGGCAAGCGCCGTAGTAATTATCGATATCTTGGAAGCTAAGGTCATCAAGAATGGCTTTAAGGACAAGAATCCCAATGATGAATTACTCAAGCATTATCTGAGCAAGTACAAGCAACAAACCACCGAAGCTGTTGGCATTTGGATGGAAAACAAGGCACAAGAACGTGCTCGTGCTGGTCTTCCTCCAGAAGAGAATCCATACCGTGTAGAAGCTGGTGCTGAAGACATCTCGGCAGAGAATATTCAAGCAGCGTTTGCCAAGGTAGCCGCTGAACGTGCAGAAGCTGCAACGGAAGTGGTAGCTGACGTTGTCTCTGAAATTGTAGAAGATACACCAGCAAGCCAGGAATAAGAATGATCAAGTTCAAAGAAGTTGTTCACTACCACATTGATGATACCAATTTTGATGGTGATTATCACCGGATAGAAATATTTAAAGATGACGTGTTAGTTGCAGCATATGGCGACTCATATCACGATAAAGGTGAAGAGAAGGTAGAAGGATTTTTCGAGGCCGTGCGGTTACTACTGGGTTCAGGTAACGGAGCAAATGCAGCTTGGAATTTTGAATACGTAGCAGTAGCAGACGAAGAATAACTTTGAGAACTATGCAATAAAAAAAGCCAGCAACAGAAGACTAAGAAACTTTTGAAGCTGGCTTTTTGCCATATGGATCGCATCAAGGGTTCCATTTATAACGAAACTGGCTGTCAAAAGTACGCACAAAACTCGTTATATGCGTACATAAATAACTCTGAAAGACAAAAGAACAACTGGGAATTGTTCGCCACATGTAAAAACTGCAACAAAATAGATTTCAAGGACTAGCCACAGTCTGGTCCTTTATCAGTAAGTAGCACCAGTAGTAAGAAGCGAAGTTATTAAACAAACCTCACCTTAAAGTTTTTGGAGGCCTGTAGTGACAAAAAGAGCCAAACGCGCAGATAAACCAAACCCACGCGCGCATGATCGCAGCTATAATCAAAACCAACGTACTTCCCCAGGTTATGATGCCCCACAAGACACCGAACGTTTTGCCCCAAAAAAGCGTCGCGTTGATCTTATCCCAAGAAGCCTCACACAGGAAAAATACATTAAAGCACTTGAAGACGAAGAGCAGTATATCGTTTTCGCCACTGGACCAGCCGGTTCAGGTAAGACATTGCTTGCCACCCTTTACGCTATCAAGGCGTTGAAAGAAGGTATGGTAGATAAGATCATCATTACTCGTCCAGCCGTTAGCGTTGACGAAGATCATGGTTTTTTACCTGGCACGCTGATTGAAAAGATGGCCCCTTGGGTTATTCCAATCATGGACGTTTTCAAAGAATTCTATCATCCAAAACAAATTGAAAAGATGATCGAAGATGAACAAATCGAAATTGCACCGTTAGCCTATATGCGTGGTCGCACATTGAAGAACGCGATTGTATTGTTCGATGAATGCCAGAATTCAACGCCAAATCAAATGAAGATGGTGTTGACTCGTATCGGAGAGAATACAAAAATGATTATTACTGGTGACGTTAACCAGCATGATCGTGGTTTTGAAAAGAACGGGTTGAAGGACTTTATTGCCCGTTTTGCTGAAAGAAAGTCGGACCATATTGCAGTACTGGAATTCAATAACTGTGACGTTGAGCGTCACCCAATTATTGAAGAAATCCTAGATTTGTACGACGACGTTAAAGATTGATGTAAACCCAAACCGGGACTGGTTGCTAGCTTTTAAAGGAGGGGCTAGCAACCTTTTATTTGGATGGCAAACATGCTATCATCTGCGCATGTACGGAATCCACTATGCACCTTATCCAATTGAAACTGGCAATAGAATCATTAGCCGGCAAGGGAAAGCACTATCTTATGACATCGTTTGGCCCATCTACAAAGCTGTGGCAGACGAACTAGGGCTCTACTTCCCTAAGGAGTATGGCTATGCATATCCACTCGACAAGACTGACCTAGATCGGTTTAAACGATTCTCAGAGCACATCGTGCTCGCACCCGACTATCAAGTAACGGTCGGAAATCTTCACTATTCACTTTTCGTCACTATGAGCAGCTACATGAGTAGCGATCGTTCATTGCCATTAGCTGATCGGTTGATTGCAAGACAGCAATTGATACGTGAACGTGCAATCACCTATTTTACTGAAACCACAGACGTAAATACGTGTGAGATGATATCTGACGCTTGGGTGGTGCAAGACATTTAGTGCCGACATAAATATACGGGGTGGAAAAATAACAATGAAAACATTAGACCTCAAGACAATTGAAGAAACGCCTCACTTACTGGAAATTCTCCTGCAATGTGAAGACGTTCTCGACTCGCTGGACATTTACGTATTCAAACATTGGTTGAATGGTGAAGTCGTGCAAGGACCAAAGATCCGTAAATTCTGGGTGAGCCTTTCACTCAAATATGATTACGAAGATATGCCCGACCCTCGAGCAGCATTGCGCTTGTTGAAGCATGGCATATATGTGAAATACAATAAGGTGAAAGTAGAACACCTTCATACTGATAATGAGCATTACTGCTGGATACTCGATATGGAGTTCCCACGTAAGCTATTGAACGGTATGAATAATTCGGGTGTTGACTTCTACAATCAGGAAGTAGACGCTGACGACGTGAACCAAGCCGAAGATGAAGGTGTTGACACAGCAACAGCATACCAGACGCCTGATGAGGGTGTGGATACTACTGGTGGGGACGAAAGCAGTAACGATGACTCAACCGGCGGAAGCGATAATGAATAAAACAACAACTCGTACGTTAAAAGAATCACACGTTGATAATTCATCGCTCATCCGTGCTGACGAAATTCCAGCAAAGGTTGAGCGTCCAATAAACAAGCATCCAATTATTGCTGAAGGTCTTCGTCGAAATGATTTGAAGAACTTAGTTTCAGACGTTGTAAGTATTGATGAATATAACAGCAAGATTGACGATAGTGCCATCGTGGTTGCTTTTCACGTACAAGATCGTAATGCGGCCCAGGACTTGAATCGATTTATTCAAAAGAGTTATGTTGATCTTCTAGATACCGATGTTAGCCCAGCACCTGATCAAAAGGGTTTCTACTTAGTTTTCGTAGAACTTCCGCTTAATACGAATATCGGCGATGCGATAGAAAATATTACGAAAGATGTTGGGGCACTGGCTGAGATTGATACTTGGCGCATGCGTCTTCGTTCTATTAAAGGCACTCGCGGCTTCAATGTAAAACTAGTGGATCGTGTTTTAGTAAAGCAACTAAACGACAATCTTCATGAGTTTTTCAACATGAGTGACCTCAGTAATGTTATACTGGAAGGTAGATTTATGAAGATGATCGGTGGCAATCAAGTGTTTCAGGTCGAATTTGTAGATTTTGGTCCAGCCAGTCGGTTGTATGCGCAGCGAAATCTATCAGAGCGTGCGGTTAATTTCGACACTAATTCAAAACTTGGTGCACGCAAAGCGCAATTATTACTGGGTCGGACATTAGACGTTGAGTGCTTGGGGGAACATTTGGTAGTGCGTTCTTACAACTGTGCGCAAATATTGCTGTGTAAGCTCTTGTAGGCTCTTTGTTTATAGCTATAATTACTTCTGTGGTAAGGCAAAAGCAAGTTACGGGGAACCCAGTAGTAACACTTAGTAAGTAAGTATTACTGCTGCGGAAAAGTAACAAGCGGCCAGAGTTGATCCACAAACAACATAAGACGCTGTATAACTTCAACGCATCAACAGGCCATCAACTCGATATGCAAGTTCAACTCAGCTACAGCTGGCAGCAAGCTCGGCGTTCCAATTTTCCCGTCGACAAAATCCGTAGTGAAGCAAAACGTGTTGTTCTAAGTAAGCAAGTAAAAGAGCGTCGGGTATTAGTGAAAAATGAACATGCGACGCCTGATGTGAGAGAATGGTTGTCGGATAATGAAGTTGGCACTAATGAATATCAAATGTTTGGTGTGTTTGATGACCGACCGAACGATAAAATGTATTACGTTGGATTAGCATTCGTATTTGAAGATCCCATGACTGCCATGTATTTCAAGCTTCGCTTTTGTTAAACTGCGCTGCTTGAACAAGTAAAGGTAAGTCACATAGCAAAAAGACAACCGTTTGAGGTTGTCTTTTGCCATCTGAGTGATTAAACAACCGTTTTAAGAGAACGCTCGCGCCCCATAAATACAAGAAACCCTTTCGCGATGGGCGGTAATCTTGGAATCACTAATTGAAAAACTACTTGGCCTCATTCTTAATGGAGGCCCGACAGCACTCATCGCAGTTCTTGTCATGATCATTCTCTTCTTGTGGTTTGAGCGCAAGCGCTTATTGCACGAGCTTGAGAAAAAGGATGACAAAATCGACCGCATCATCGACGACTATTCTAAGGGCAACGTGACCCTCGGTGAAGCACTCAACAGCCTGAAGTTCGTCTTGTACGAAATAAAGGGAAAATTGTAACGAGCTGCCAACCAATCTACTGAGGATAAAACCATGTGGAATCGTAAAAAGAAAGAAGCTCAAGAAGACAAAGAGCTTTTAAGAATGAATAAAGTGCAGGATAGTCAGCGTATCCTGCTTGAAGCGGCAACTGCGACAGCGGATGCAGCGCATGACGTAACGTCACGCCTCAAAACTCGTTTGGACGAAAGTTTGCGTCAGTTGGAATCAACTGCCAAACTATTGTCTGACGCATTGATCATCTGTGCTGCAGGTGGTCGTATCGAAACATTTAACCCAGCAGCTGAACGTATTTTTGGCTGGCAGGCTGCTGATATCATCGGTCACCATATCAATACGCTATTCCGTAAAATTGGTGAACCTGCAGTATCTTGTGATGATATCATCAATGTCTTCACATCATATCATCCATCACCCACTGATGCATTAGCCGATGCTCCATTGGAAAATCTGCGTGGCAAACGCCGCAGCGGTGAACTTTTTTGGATTGATGGTTCAGTGACTAGATTGGATCGTATGGACGGTAGTACCATTGCTATGTTTCTCATTCGAGATGTAACAACGCGCATGGAGCTACAAAACGATTTAAAGCTCAACGAAAGCCGCTACCGCAGCATTTTTGAGCAAAGCTTTGACGGTATTATTGTTGTCCAGAACTATCACATTGTTGCTGCTAACCCAGCAATTACTCGTGTACTTGGATATTCAAGTGAGTATTTCGTAGCAAAGCCATTACAAGATTTCTTTCACAAGCAAAGCGTGAAAACGTTGAATGATCACCACACTGCTCGTATGAATGGAGATAATTCTCCAAAGAATTACGTGGTGACTGGTATCAAGGGGAATGGCGATGCAGTTGAATTGCTAGTATCAAGCACCCTTATTAAGTGGGAAACCACCAATGCGAGTTTGATCACATTGAAGGACATTACCGAAATTCGTAAGCTTGAGAATGATCTTGGCCATGCAACCCGTGTAAACAATTCATTCGTTAACAATGACGTTGATATGTTGGCCTGTTACGATACAACTGGCTTGATTAAACGTGTCAATCAAGCGTATTTGGATCACTTCAATTCGTTAGAGAGTCAAGTGCTTGGTACTAATTTCTTCGAAAGAATTCCTGCAGAAGATCGTGATGGTTACAATACAATGCTGCAACACTTGGATGCACATCGACCAACTGGACGTTTCCAGTTTCACTTTGAAATGTCTGATGGCGAGTACCAAATCCAAGACTGGTTAGTACATGCCATATTTGATGACAATGGTCATTTTGTTGAGTTCCAATCACTTGGACGTGACTTGACTAATATCATAAGTGAATTGCGCGCCACTGTTTAATACCACATCTTTAGACGAAGGGCAACTAAGCGCTCAAGCATTGCTTGCTCTTCATCATCATATAAACCATCAAGCATCCCGGCCATAGCAGAACAGCTATGGCCATTGTTTTGTTGATTCGGCCAGTTGTGGTAAGTATGTGATGCTGACGAATCACCCGTAGTTGACCCAGCCCAGATACGGTCATCACTCCACGCATCTATACGCTTCAAATACCCTTCAGTCCACCACAAATACAAATCGATAATGGCTTCAACATGATCGAATGGCAATCCTTGCTCTTTGTAAAATTCAATCTGCTGCTCTAAGTGATCTAAGCCTGCTGGTGCTGATCTGCTATTGTATTGTACCTTGTCCCATATCCACGTTGGCATCCCCTTGGGGCGCCCTTCCCTCCACCAGATGTCATTGGTTTGTGCCATACGCTCTTCTACAAAGTCACGGAGAATCTGGAAGTTTGCCATAAGCATAATATGATCTGAGTCGGCCCAATGTGGCCTCATGTCAGTCAACTTTATAACATGATGTCTTGATACAGTACGGAACCGTACCCAATCCCAAGGAGTAGTGACATACTTGATACGCTTATGATAAAACCAAAGTGGTATGGTTTCTTGCAGGAAATATCGAACGGGATATGCTTCCTTGTTTACTTTATCTAATTCTTCCCAATCAAGTATGGACAGATGTTCTTTGCACGCTGGTAATTTCCATCGTGCCCATAGGTTTTTGGTGATGATACCTAATTTTTCTTTATATTTCTTCATAGACATGGCAAAAAGGCGAGGAATCACCCTCGCCTTTATTGTGCTTTAGATATTACAGAAAGCGAACTAACTCTTCGCCGTTGATAGCTAGCGAGCTATTCAATACACGAACAACTGATACTCCGCGATCAAGACGCTTGCGCAGTGCATCAAGGCTAATACCAAGAATTTGTGCAGCTTGCTTCTTGGTGTACAGAACACCAAGTGTTGCTGTTTTAGCTTGAGCAACGGCTGCGGTTGCTTGTCCTGCTGTCATTCCAACTTGAACTGGATGACCTACTGGTGCGTTAGCGCCATAGCTTGGACGTGCTGTTGGGAATGGCCATGCCGCTGCTGGATTAGCAGCTTGTGGAGCAGGTGCAACTGGTTCAACTGGTTCAACTACTTCTGGCCAGTCGGCATCGTCAAACAATTCACTGCTTGAATCTTCATCTTCTGATGACGATGAATCTTCACCATCAATTTCTGCGCCGCAATGTGGGCAATCACCATCATTCTGCAGACATTCGTTTACAGTGCTTTCCGCACCGCAATTCCAACATTCGACGGTTTCTTCAACGTCAACGTCAATATCTGTTTCTGGAGTTGCACCGTAAATGCTTGTATTGAACTTTTCGTTCAACTCGCCACCCAAGTACTCTTCCAAAATCAAGTACTTACAAGCACGACCCTTTGCATTGTTGTAATCACTAGGGATGCTAACCACATCAGCTGGGTTTACCTTAACAATAACGATACGACCTTCACCGCTATGATAATGTGGCAAGTAGGCCAGTGAACAGAAGTGCAGACCGGTGGAGCAAGTCTCGTCCTTATTGTCGTTCACAAAGTTACGTGGCATTTCTGGTGTTGAACCGATGGAGTTATCCATCTTACCAGTGTAAAAATCCTTGAAGTTATGGTTCACTCGCTTGTAAGCGACAAAGTGACCATCTTCAGTGATTGGCAAGGAATTGAATTCCAAGAATGTGTACAGTTCGTCAACAGCACGCTTTGACGGATTCAACATCACATTTTCAAGGAACTTGACCATCGGCTCAACATCGAACCCTTCGCTCATTTGCTCAAGCAAACGACGAGTAGCTGAATTATGCAGTGCATGCGTGCCGTACATCACAACGCCATTAACAACACTGATCTTACCACCGCCGAAGTCATTGATGGCTTGAGCCAAATCAATCAGCTTCTCGACAGTTTCGAAATCTTTATCCTTCAAAGCTTGACGGATAGTGGCATAATGCTGATGGGAATCTTCGGTCAGTGCATAGGTCTTGCCAGAAAGCATGACGATGACTGACGATGGGGTAATACTGAAGGGGATACGTGATTGAGTCATATTATTGTTCTTATGAGTGTTTTTATTTTAGTTCTACTTGCAGCTTGATAATTATAACAGAAGAATGGCAAGCTCACTAAAAGATTGCCATTCGACCTGCTATTATTTATCCATCAGATTAACGTAATCAATAAGATGTGCCATCTGCTTTTCACTAAAATTATGTGACTGCAACATGCTCAACAGCGGATATTTGATCAACATTGCCGCATATTCTTTGTTGAATTCATATACGCCAGTTGCACTAGGCAATTCAACGTTTAACAAAGTTGCCAACGTTTGCAGTTCATTGCTCGTAACATTCTTTGCCGCATTGAATGCATTAATGAACGTTACGAACGGAGACTTCGGATTAAGCGAGCCAAGTTTTCCTGACATAATATCAATAATGCGACGACCATAATAATTATTGTTGTTGAATTCGTGAAACAGTTTAACATTGGCCAAATCGTTGGCCAAACCAGGAGTGGCTGCGATCTTTGCCTTGATGGTATCAGTCAAGTGCGTAGTAAGATCAGCCCAATTGTCGTTCTTTGCCAACTTGTCACGCACGCGAGCAATAACACCCACGATCATATCTTTCTTCTTTAGAAGTTTCAGTGAGCGAGCTTGCTTAATAATTTCATCAAAACTTTCGATTGGGCGCTCATTCTGCACTGGACGCCCACGCAGATAATGAACATAGTAACCATCATCTACGTCTGCATCGAGGTCTTTATGTTCCGTCCACGAATACCCACCCCATGAATTGTCCGTCAACAGATTGACCGATACGCGGGGACCACTTACGGCACGTACTGGGGCAGCAAGTTCACTCACGTTGCGTGTTGGTGGGTCGCCAAGCACTTTCAAAAACGCTTTTACGTGCGCATCGTCGCCTTCAATAAAGTACACTGACTTGTTAGTCGCCGCACTTGATTTTGAATAAGGGCGCAAACGAACAATTGCACCACGCGGTAAGTCATTGAGGAAAAATTCAATGTTCTCACTAGCTTGCACGGTAAATTTCGCATGCTCGTTCATAACCGCGGCCACATACTTCGACGTACTGTGATAGTGACCAGCAAACCGAGTAATGACTAGACTGGGGAACTTTTCATACTTGGTTTCAATAACGTTGGTTGAAATCGTTCGCCCACCAACCTTAAACGATAACTTGTTATTGTTGGCTAGTTCTCGCAACAGATATGACAAATTGTTGTTTTGTTGAAACAAATCACCCCAGATACGATGTGCTTCCCATGTGGTGGTTGCAGACTTGAAACGGTCTTGAAACTTGGTAGGTAATTCTGTATACATGGCATCGATTGACTTTACCAAGTTTGCAATCGTATTCTTCTTGTAGCCAAGTGCCTCACGACTGGCTGCAATTTCCAATTCACCAATATCAAAGTCGAATTCGAACGGATGATTCAATACCGTTTGATATTCGCGCTTCAATTCGCCCATCGAGCTTGATGCTAACGGATATGCAATATTGCCTTGCACTGCAACCGCCGCCACGTGTTCACGATTGTAGCCAGTGTTCACCTTGTTCAACAGTCGCCATCCGTTACCTTCAAGAATGACATCACGCACATCAAACTGGAAATTGGCGCAACCAGTGATTTCTGGTTTGGGATTAAACCGGCTCAACACTGCTCGAGCTTTTGTTTCAAACTCACGGAAGTCGGCTGTACGAACTGGCATAGAAACTTCCAAACCATTGCCTTCAGTGGTATCTTCTTCACCCAACAATGCAATCTTCGGCATGTCATCTTCACCGATAAATGCCGTATATGAACTCTTTCTACCATTAAAACGGCTGATGACCGTGAATGCATCAACATAGCTGAATGGTGACTTACTACCAAGTCCTAGACCACCAATAAAGTCGTTGCTATCGTTCTTTAAGCTTTCAAAATAGGTGGTATAAACATGCATTACCCCTTCATCATTCAAGCCAATACCATAGTCACGGACTGCGAAGTGCGGTTCAAGTGCATTGGGAAGATGAACGGTAAAAGGCTGATCAGCATTACCTGCTGCGATATGTGCATCAAATGCATTACAGCTTAGTTCACGGATTACTGCTTTGATCTTATCAGCATACAAGCCATCAGAAAGAATCTGGAATGCCTTGCCTGTTGCTTTAATCTTAAACGAGTTTTCTCGTAACAGACCGTTACGATGAATTTCTGCGGAGTTACCTGAAATAATCATGCTGCTTGCCACATATTGTTGTTATTAGAGCAAGCATTATAGGCAAGAAAGAAATGGCACGCAAGAGCGTACCATAATTTAAATCAATTTATTTGCCATTTCATATGGTACTACGGTAAATGAATATATTCAAGCATTAACCTAATTCAATTTTGATGAGGTATAAGCTGAAAATTAGCATACTGAGATACCCCAGTACGGTCCCGAGCACCATATGTTTATAGTGTTTCAATCGATAATACCGACCAGCGTTGAAGGATGCGGTAACCATAGTCACCAATGCAATCAGCATCGTGGTAAAGGTCGCTGAGTCACTGTAGTCACCCAGTATGCAGTAGACCGCATTTGCCCCCGCCAGGGTACCAAGACCTAATAATAGGTATCGAAACTTGCTGCTGAACGACTCCACGGCTTCTTCAGGACGATTCACCAACCACATACACAACGCAGAAACCACAAATTGATATACGATGATCAGCCAACTATTCATCAATTTGCCCCACTCGTTATAATTTCAATCATCTCATCAATCGTTTCACGTTTACCACCAATTTCGGTATATTCATGACACAACTTCTTGAAATGCTTTTCCTTTGAACGCTTTTCAAGCAAGCGTGCAGTCATGGCATTGTCACAGGTAGTGACATACGATACTTCGCTGTCACTACCATAGTAGCCAAGCAACCTCTGGCGTTCTTCCTTTGCCCTTGCCAGCTCAACAACCGCATCTTTGAGCAATCCCCTAGCGCGTGCTCTATCACCGTGTGCTACAGCAATACCACCAAGAGCAAACACCAGCATTGGGGCTTTGACTTCTTCAAGTAACTGATTTAGGGATTTCATGCGGTTTCTGGAAACAGTTCATTGTAAACAACGAGAATTGCAGCCAAGCGGGCTTTTTCAGCCGCTTCGGCGATGCGGTGTTCATATTCACATTCAGCCAGCCAAACTTTGCGTTCATGAATTGCATCCTTGATACCACGTTTAGGAATGATCACTTCGAACACATTGTCGGGTTCAAAGGTGCGGCCGCCGTGTAGAGAATCGGCCATACCAAAAACGTTGAAAGTGATTTCAGTTTCAGACTTGATGATCATATCGACTTCATACCAACTGAAGGACTGAAGGTGACCATAACCCTTATAAATGCCATTACCTGCCTCGGCATTTCTCTTTGCGGTCTCATCACCACAGAAACCAATTCGACCGTGATCGCGGTCAAGCATCTCTTTGTTCTTGGTTCGCCAAGCATGCCAAATGTCAAGGGCTAGACGGCGGCTGGCTTTGAAGGGGAATATTTGTGGTTGCTTCGACATAGTTTTAACTCCTCAGTTGTGTTCATCACAGCCATATGATGCACTGCTTGATGAACACAGTCAAGCTTAATGCGTGAATAGGATGATGAAATACGTCAGTGACATAAGCAAGAAACACCACAGCATAACATTTGATGCAACCAAGTCGTAGATAGATTGCCCGCCAACTTCCACAAATTTAGCATACGACATATCTGGGTTTTCACCAAACATATGACGACGATGCCTACGAAATAAGCCAAGTTGTCCATAAAGCATAGCGACACCAATAATAAGACCTGAAGCGGCAATGATGATCCACTTTGGAGAAACCACTATAGCAAATGCGTCAGGTGAAACAAGAGACACGCCAGTTCGAATGCCAAAGTGGACGAATAGAATTCCGTAAACCATTAAACCAAGCCAATCACTATGTGTGAGTGGCGTATCTGGAATACTAAATGGTCCGGTGAATATCGAGACCAACTTGACCACAAAACGCAAAAACATTGCAAGACACGCAATAATTAATAGCCCGTTGATAATAACCACAATACCTCCTAGGGTATATGAATCGAATAATATTATTCTTTAAACACCATAGAATAGAACGTAAACATGATAAATCCTATTTTTACAGCAAGTATTAGGCTACAAAATACCTTTGGTGCTTTTGCTCTAAAAGTTTTGCGATCTAGCATTGTACTTCTGACTAAAGAATAAGTTTCTGCAATCAGGTAACAAATAATAATCGGTTCAATAAGGGTGAACAGGCCGATCAAGACCAAATAACCGTACGATAACAAGGAGTGCATTATACTTCTATGATCAGATCAGGTTTGAAGTTGGGATTAGGGCGAGATTTGGTGCCACGAGGATTCGCGATCACTCGAGTATCACCAACCATGTAATCACTTGATGCGTGAATGTGACCATGAATCCACAATGCAGGGGCGTGATCAAGCATCACATTCTCTAAGCGAGAAGCGTAATAGGGAGGGAATTTAGTGGAGCGGTAGTGTTCTTCCACACTCAGCTCGCTAGGTGCGTGGTGCGTCATTACCACAGTTATACCGTCAAACGGTATTTCTAATTGACTGATGACATACTTAATCGAATGCTCATGCTCATTAAGTATGATCGCTGGCGTCACCTGACCACTGAACATTTCGTCATCTTCAACATCGATCGCAAGGTAATCACTAATCGTGGTTGGTGCTGCAAGCATAGCCAAATCTCGGCTATTGTGCAAATTGAAATCAGTCCACAGCGTAGATCCAATGAATCGAACGCCGTTGTGTACAACCGTGCTGTTATTGAGGAAATCTATCTCACACTCTTTTGCCCTAAAAGCCAAACGTGCTTGATGTTCCCATAACGGTTCGCCATAAAATTCGTGATTGCCGGGCGTGTACATGACCGGAACATCTTCAGTAACCGTATTGTTGATCCAGTCAATACCTTGAAAGCCAGGTCCGATATCACCCGCAAACATAACTGCATCGCAGTCAACATGCTTGTAATCGAACGACCAATGTTCGAGGTGTATATCTGACAACACTCGCAGTTTCATGATATGACTTTACTCCAAGGGGAATAGTAAGACGCAAATGATACTACTAAAGCTTCAAATGAGCAAGCTTTACTTTTTACGTCGCAATGGGTGGTGATGTTCGAAGGAGTAGGATAATTCGCTTAGGAAGAATATTACAACAAAGATGATATTGACTGCGGGGATCATAGCAAAGAACGTACCAGCGACTAGATCGGGCGTGGTAATTCGTTCTCTAAAATCCTCCCAGTCGGGCCAAAAGTCTACAAATTCCATAGAAATATCGCTTACTAGTGGATACCAACTGATAGCAATTGTGACAATGTAGATCAGAATACCAATAATGAGCCAAATCATTTTATATCACTCTTATGCTTGCTGAATGGCTTACCTTTAAAGAATTTGTTTGCATGGGAGCTTGACGTCAGCCAACCAATTATACAAACAAACACCATGACAGCATTGGCACCGGGAATCAATGCTGAAATAATACCTAAGACTAAGCACGCACCCGTTACTTCTTCACGCCATACAGAAAATCTGGGGATGAAATACTCGCAATTGCTTGCATAACTTACCGATAACACATATATGGCCACTATACAAAATAGTGCATAAATTACTAACTCAATCATTTTCTTTTCTTAATAAGAATTACATTAGCATTCATGTAAATTACTATAATCAAGGCAAGGGCAACACCACCCGTACCAAGCAAAGCAAAGCCAAGTATAGACAATATGGTTATATCTTCCTCGGCTGACGCATACCATAAGCAAGTCGTGAAACCGATAACCCACCACAGTAAAAATGCCAAATAGTCAATCATAATGCCCACCAGCGTTTCACATAATCAATATTGCTAAGTGGCACGTCAACAGTAGCCGACCACATATAATATCCTTGATCATCGTCTAATCCTTCCAATCCTTGATCAGCGTACCACAGATCAAGCTCACCTTCGTTTAGTTCCCACATATTTTCCTTACTCCAAGAAGACATATAGACTGGTGCCTTGGGAACATGGTAAACATTGTATGAAGTACCGAGACCCAGAGAATCGTAATCTTCATCGAAATCGTCTTCAGGCCAAGTCTTATTGACAACGAACCAAATAGAAAATAATACAACGGATCCAATAACAAACCAAAAGATTACATTGGCCGGATAAGTCATCTGTAGCTCCTTGCTTCAAAGTAACGATTGATTGTCATTCTTTCTTTTTAAACGGTTGCCAATGCCACAAACGGAATAGGTGTGTATCGAACGACAGATATAGATTGAACAACAGAAAAAACACAGCCAATAAGAAGTTGACCCCTGGAAATAATCCCATCAACAACGCCGTTATATAAGAACCAAAAGTTGCCGAACGTAGAATGGTTCTACACGTTATTACTTGGCAAGGCTGATGTTCTAATGAAAATACGTAAAGCATGGCAGGGAATGTAATGCACACTGGAATTACATAAAGGAATAGCCACCACAAAATATCACTGTTCATGATTAGTCCTCGTCACAATTACATGCCCTGCCAGTAATTGATTGAACTACATTGACAATAGTAATACCGATAATTACAGCAACAATGATAACCAACGTTGGATTGGCGTTAGCTAATTCGTATAAGTTCATGGTTTGGGTCCAGTAGAATTTGTTGTATTTGTGGTTTGTTGATAACTTTTCTGATAACGCTTGCGCAACGGATGGCCGTTCATGAAATCTTTACTAAGAAGAATTAATAAGCCATCAACAACAAGATAGACAAGTGCGAATCCAGCAGCTATACAATTAACAACTGGAATGGCGGCAACCAATAATGCAAGGATCAATTGCTTCGTAGTGACACTTTCTCGGATATCACTCCAAGATGACATAATCAAATGAGAGTAACGAACACTAGTAATGCAGGTGGCAAATGACACAATGCCCCAGAAACAAATAATAGCCGGAATTATATAGAGCGTAATCGTGTTCATTTTAATTACGCTTGGCGAACGGTTTCTTGCTTAGAATTTTGCCCGTATATGCTGCTGTGATTAGCGCACTTACCATATTCCAAATAATGAATATAATACTCATTAACATGATGGTAAAGTTCAGAAGCGGCACACTACTAATCAATAGAGCGGCAAGCAACATTCCGAGTGTTACGTTTTCTTTTATTTCTCGAAACGAACCATATTGTGGGGCAGGACGTCTAACAACGACTGATACCGCGATGGCAATAACGGTATAAAATGCAAATCCAGCGCTGACTAGGTAAAAGGGTAAGGAAAAGAAGTCGATGGGCATTGTTTTTATTATTTTAATGTAAGGTGATGGTGGGCCGTACTGGACTTGAACCAGTGACCAAGGCATTATGAGTACCCTGCTCTGACCAACTGAGCTAACGGCCCATCTGTATTACGCATCACAACAACGCCAATTCTACAAACAACTGGCTACAAGTCAAGCACTACTTGTCAACACCAGTGAACCCAGCCGCATATGCGATCTGATTCAAATCGTCTGGTGAGAAGAAGTTGATTTGAATACGGTCCATCAGATCGGTAAAGATGTCATTGGCGTCAGGGGGTCCACCCTTTTCATCAAGTAGTTGTTCAAACGTATTTTCATATAATTCCGGCATTTGAACTTCAAATGCTGTAACAAATCGTTCCTTATCTTCATCACTTGCGTTGTTGAGATCAATGTGACGTCCAACTTCATTTGCGATAATGTCATGATATTTCATATGATTCTCCATTAAGTACTACTGTTATTTACTTCTGTCCCCAAACGGTTGCCAGTTAAAGAACGTGAATGGACCTTTGCACATGAACATAGCTGCAAGTGTGAACCAACAAGAGATGATAAAGATGCACACATTGACGAATGGTAATAGTGGTAAAACTAATGATAGTAGAACTTGGCCAATAGTCAGTCGCTGCAATTGCTCAACACCGGCCAGATGCCCTTCATAATGATACGCAACACACACTGACAACGAACCGTAAATCATAAATGCATAAAGGGGAGCAAATATAAATGGTACTAAACGAAAGTGCCAAATACCAGCAATTGTCATGGTAAAGAAACTATCAAAGAACGAAAGCAAAACTGAATTATCCATGTGAATTCCATTGAGGTTTACACCATATTATATGCAAGCTTGCCATAGTGCAATAGCCAGTATCAACCGCCAAACCCTAGTAATAAATATAAATATACAAAATGCTCATAAGGGGTAAACCATGCCAACAGTAGGATCAGGAAACATTCAACCCGGAACGGGAAAAATCACCTATCCTGGTGAAGTATCTAGTGTTTCTGGTGCCGCCGCCACAACCCCAAATGAAACTTCAATTACCATTGTTGGTATCAATTTAAATGGTACTACTGGGGCTGGCATATTTTCCAGCAGTAGTGGCAATAATACTGATATAATCAGTTTGAATTTTAAAAATATCGTTGCTGGTGACGGTATCGCATTAACATCAGATAACAATTCAATAACAATTACAAATACCGGAACGTCATCCGGTTCCGTCAATGCTGATTGGAATGCCACATCAGGATTCTCACAAATTCTTAATAAACCAGTATTGGCTACCGTTGCAACCACGGGGTCATATACTGATTTAACAAACAAACCAGTTTTAGTAAATGCTGATTGGAACGCACTAACTGGTCTTGCTCAAATTCTAAATAAGCCAATATTTGCAACAGTGGCTATGTCAGGATCATATCTAGACTTGACTAACACACCAGCGATGCCTGCTGCTCAAGTCAATTCAGATTGGAATGCAACATCAGGTGTTGCTGTCATCGAAAACAAACCGGTATTGGCTAATGTTGCAATTAGTGGATCTTACGCTGATCTATCAAACAAGCCAACAATTCCAGCGGCACAAGTCAACGCCGATTGGAATGCAACATCCGGTGTAACTCAGATTCTAAACAAACCTACAGCCAGTAGCTATCAACTACCAGTAGCATCACCTATTGTATTGGGTGGTATTAAAGTTGCATCTGGCTTGACCGTTGACGGTGTGGGTAATTTATCCGCAAATGTTGTTAGCGTTCAGGGGCAAACTGGTGCAGTGACTCTCACCGCCGCTAATGTTGGCGCGATATCGTCATCTTTATTTGGAGTTGCCAGCGGAGTTGCCACCCTTGATATTAATGGCAATGTACCAATGGCTCAGTTGCCACCGTCAATAGTTGGTGGTTTGAATTACCAAGGTACCTGGAACGCAATCACGAATACACCAGCAATTGCTAGTGGTTCCGCGTCATTAGCAAACAAAGGATGGTATTTCAAAGTATCAACCGCAGGAACGACTACCGTTGATGGCAATAGTAGTTGGCAAGTGGGTGATTGGATTGTTTCAGATAGCACTATTTGGCAACAAATTCATAATACCGAAACAGTATCAAGTGTAAATGGTGCAACTGGTGCGGTTGTAGTATCAGCTCAAAGCCTGGGTTTGGCTACTGTTGCCACGTCAGGTTCATATGCCGACTTGGCCAATAAGCCAACTATTCCATCAAACACGTCACAATTGACTAACGGTGCTGGTTTTATTACCGCAGCGAATTTGTCAACATATGCACCGTTGGCTAATCCAGCATTCACCGGTGTCCCAACAGCGCCATCACCAATAGTAGGTTCAAACAATACACAGATTGCCACTACTGCATTTGTTGCATCGTCTATTACTGCTGCGGCAACTGGTGTAGCGTCATTCAATACCCGCACTGGCGCAATCACATTAACCAGTAGTGATGTCACCACTGCTTTGGGATTCGTTCCGGTTAATCCAACAGCATTGTCCACATATGCAACACTGGCATCACCAGCTTTGACTGGCGTTCCAGTAGCACCAACTGCCAGTGCAGGTACGTCAACTACGCAATTGGCTACTACCGCATTTGTAACCAGTGCAATTTCGACAGTGACATCTGCTAGTGTTGCTTCATTCAACACTAGAACTGGTGCAATAACATTGACTAGCGGTGATATCACTACAGCTTTGGGTTTCACACCAGCTAATGCATCAACAACGGCTCCTTTGGCTTCACCAGCGTTGACCGGTGTACCGATTGCACCTACGGCAACAGCAGGTACAAATACTACTCAATTGGCAACAACCGCGTTTGTAACCAGTGCAATTTCAACTGTAACTTCGGCGAGTGTAGCATCGTTCAACACCAGAACCGGCGCCATTACTTTACAGTCTACTGACGTAACAACCGCACTTGGGTTTACACCAGTTAACCCAACAGCATTGTCCACATATGCTCCATTAGCTTCACCAGCACTTACTGGTTCCCCTACAGCACCAACCGCTACTTTGGGTAACAGCTCAACACAAATAGCAACTACGGCGTTTGTGGCGGCAAATAGTATCACGGCCAATTCACCTACTATCGCTTCACCGACATTAACTAGTCGTTCAAACATAGCAGCAATGAGTCATGGAGTGACGACACTTGGTAGCGTTTCAGGTACACAAACGTTGAATTTGGCATCTGCTACTGAATGGACTGCAACTATTACTGGTAATACCACATTCGCATTCAGCAATACGCCAGTCACCAATGCGTCGCAAGTGGTAATATTACGTTTGACTAACGCTGGTGCATTCACAATTGCATGGCCGGCATCAACACAGTTTGTTGGTGCTACCGCACCAACATTTACTGCGGCGGGCGTCGATGTGGTAGGGGTCAAGTACGATACGGTCACATCAAATTACATGGTCTTTGTAATTGGCTTGAACGTACACTAATTATTTTCATATCATAAACACTTGAATTCGTAATTGGTACCGTGTAAACTGGCGCCAATTAGGAGTTTGTATGGCAATAAACGTGCTCAATGACAAGAGGCACGACCGCATTATGCATCTTTTGGCAAGACAGGCACAAGATAACGCGCCTGATGGTACATCCAAACACGCAGCAGCAGTCGTCTTCAAGAACGATATAATTTCAATTGGTTGGAACGAATTCAAAAGCCATCCGTTTCAAGTTAAATTCAGCAAAGAACCCGAAAAGTATTATCTTCACGCAGAAGTAAGTGCCATTAGAAAAAGTCTCAACCACATTACACCAATTCAACTACAAAAATCTACTCTGTACGTTGCTAGGGTAATGAAGAATAACGACTGGGGACCCAGTTGTCCTTGCGATGGTTGTAAGATGGCAATTGCTGCATTTGATATCAAGAAAGTCATCTACACTAATTCTACATCAAGTTATTCCAGCCTGTAACACGATAAATATCTACTTGCGGGGAGCGTTCCTCCTCATAACGGAGATATCATGAAATTTTCAAATATAGTTCCATCAATGCGTATTGTGGGCTACCTTCTATCATCAGTATGGAATAAGCTTACTACACCATTCAATATGGTTAGCACCAATTGGGATGAATGGCAAGACTAAGCCAAGACTAAGAAAAGGGGAGCAATTGCTCCCCTTTTCACCACCCCAGTAGTCTATAAATACCGCTATGGACTACTTCAAAACGTTTTGTGTCATTTTGAATGCATTACTTTGCATTCCTATCTTTCTTGCCTATTTCCTTATAGCCATTCTTTTTGTATGGAAAATCATTCTATGGGGAATTGGTATCTTTTGTGGACTGATTATAATTGGTGCACATTTACTTAAATCTGCTTCGTATTTCTAGGAAAATAATGACATCGTTATTCAAACGGGCGCCTAAAGATTCATATCAAGAATTATTGAAATTCAATAACACTGGTGCAGGTGCCGATTCGTCATTGCGTACCATACAGGATGGCACTGGTACGAATACACCTCTGCAATTATCAACCTCGGCTATCAGCCTAAATGGTTCAGTATGGCCATCAACAATCGGAATATCCGGCCAAGTATTAACTGCTGGATCAAACGGATCTATGACTTGGACTGACCCAGAAGTTCCAGATAATACTCCAAATTGGTCATATGTCGCAGCAACAGCCACGTCAAGTGGCTATATGCTTAGCACTACTAATATGGTATTCTATAATATCAGTCAAGCAGCTAATGGTTTGGTATTGTTACCAGCCCTGTCTAGCTTGTATCAAGGTTGGACTTCTACCATTTATTATCGTCCAGGCTCAAGTAACACCACTATGACATTAGGTGCGAACAATTCTCCACAAGATTACATCATTATTGGTGCATCTGCAAGCGCAACCAGTAACATTTCAATCAATGTTGGATATGGTTACACTATTACCGCAATTCCAGCTATGAATAGATGGCTAGTATTCCAGTCAATTTAAATAACTATAGAAAGAGCATGTATGGCGGTTCTTTGCTTAAATACGTAGTGAATTATGAAATACAAACACATAAATAAAGAAGCCGTTTATCAAAATCTTTGATAAATTGTTTCTTTAGGAGAAAAGAATATGCCATCTCTTTTTGGGCGAGCGCCAAAAGACTCATTCCAAGAACTGCTGAAATTGAACAATACCGGAGCAGGTGTTGATTCAACAATGCGCGCAGTTCAAGACGGTACAGGGGTAAATACACCTCTGCAACTGTCAACAACTCAAATTGCCCTGAATGGAGCCTATTGGCCAACCACTCTGGGTACAAGCGGTCAAGTTTTGACTGCTGGTTCAAATGGTACAATGACTTGGACTACTGCTCCAACATATGCACCATTGGCTTCACCTACTTTTACAGGAGTGCCAGTAGCACCAACAGCAACAGCAGGTACTAACACAACTCAATTGGCAACTACTGCTTTTGTGACAGCGGCGGTACCAACAAGCAATAGCCAGCTTACCAATGGTGCTGGATACATTACTGCATCTGGTGCTCCTGTACAAACTGTAGCCGGTAGAACAGGCGCAGTGACACTTAGCACAACTGACATTTCAGGTATCAGTTCGTATGCTACATTGGCATCTCCCGCGTTGACAGGAACTCCAGTAGCTCCTACGGCAACAGCAGGAACAAATACAACTCAGTTGGCAACAACCGCGTTTGTTCATAATACAGTTGGTGCGATAGCTGGTGGTTTGACTTTTTCTGGTACATGGAATGCGACTACCAATTCACCATCAATAACATCAGGTACCGGTACGACCGGTCAGATGTATAAGGTGGCAACTGCTGGTACCACAACTATCGATGGCAATTCGTCATGGAGCGTTGGTGACTTGCTATTGTTTGATGGTACAACATGGGACAAGATTGACGGCCAGGCATCTGAAGTAGTGTCGTTCAACAGTCGTTTTGGTGCAGTATCCCTAACTAGTTCTGATGTAACTACCGCATTGGGGTTCACTCCAGCCAATACAGCGACCGTGTCATCAACATTTGCGCCATTGGCTAGTCCAGCACTTACTGGCACGCCTACGGTACCTACTGCGACTGCCGGTACATCAACTACACAAGCGGCGTCAACTGCGTTTGTTGGAGCGGCAATTACAGCGGCTGCGCCAAACCTCAGTACATATGCACCATTAGCTTCACCAGCTTTGACTGGTACACCAGTAGCACCTACGGCAACAGCGGGTACTAACACAACGCAAATCGCAACAACTGCGTTTGTTACCTCTGCCATTGTTACGGCTGCTACTGGAGTTGCTTCGTTCAATACTCGTACTGGTGCAGTCGTTTTGAGTTCTAGCGATGTAACAACCGCATTGACATTCACACCAGCTAATGCAGCAACTGTGGCATCCACATATGCTCCATTGGCCTCACCAGCTTTAACCGGTGTTCCAGTCGCTCCAACAGCAACCGCAGGGACTAACACAACTCAGTTGGCAACTACTGCTTTTGTGACAACCGCAGTACCAACAAATACAAACCAATTGACCAATGGATCAGGTTTCATTACTTCATCTGGCGCTCCGGTACAAACGGTAGCTGGTAGAACTGGTGCTGTAGTCCTTAGTACAACTGACATATCTGGGATCGGTTCATATGCATTGTTGGCAAGTCCAGCATTGACCGGAACACCAACTGCTCCTACAGCTAGTTCAGCAACCAACACAACACAAATCGCGACAACTGCATTCGTGCAAACTGCGGTCAGCGGCGTGTCTGGCAGTGCTGCAAATAGCTCGATCGTATCAGCTTCAGTTGGCGCAGGCTATAACCTTGGGACTGCCACTAATGTATTTTATAACTTAACCAACACCAGTACCGGTGCGGTTTTAACTCCAGCAGCAAATACATTGGCACAAGGGTGGACCACTACAATATACATCAATGCCGGAACATCAACTTCGGCACTTACCACACTTGCATCTAACGGCGGAAGCGACTTTTTTATTATAACTGGTAATGGGTCATCAGGCGTATCAATGCTTCTGGGTTATGCTTATAAGTTGACTGCGATTCCATCGTTAAATCGATTTATGGTTGATGTTACTGAATCATTGGGATCTGCCGACGTTACAAAAGCATTGGGATATACACCCGTTAATCCTGCAACAGCAGCATTGACTGGTACACCAACGGCTCCAACCGCAACGGCTGGCACTAATACAACTCAGTTGGCAACAACCGCGTTTGTGGCTGCCGCAATTCCAACTAATACAACCCAATTGACTAATGGTTCTGGTTTCATTACGACATCAGCACTTAGTACGTATGCACCTTTGGCTTCACCAGTGTTGACTGGCGTACCGGTTGCCCCTACAGCAACGACAGGAACAAATACAACTCAGTTGGCAACAACAGCATTTGTGAATGCTACGGTTACTGGCGCAGCGGCGGGTGTTGCTTCTTTCAATACTCGTACTGGTGCGGTTACTTTGACATCCAGCGACGTAACAACGGCTCTTGGTACTACGTCAACCATTACTGCTACTGACTATGAAACATCAGCATTAAGTATTGTTGACGGTGGTGGAGATCCGAGCTTTGCAAACGTAACGGCTTTGTCTCACTTTGAAAGTATTGCAACTAACGCAACATCATTCGTTGACGTTATCAATAACACTTGGACTGTCGTATCTGGTCCAACTTTTTCTACCACCCAAGCAAAATTTGGTACAGAAAGCGTATCGTTCACTGGGTCTGGTGCATTAACCACTGCCGCTTCAGTAACTGACTTTCAAGCTGGCGACTTTACTCTTGAATCTTGGATTTATCCAACATTAAATAGTGCTGCACAAAAGGCTATCATTGGTAACGGTTACAACGTTCAATTTTACCTCTCGAATTTGACGATACAACTGCTTATCTCTATTGGTAACAATAGTACATACGTGGTCAACATGACTTCCACAAGTAATGTTACTTTGAATACGTGGAATCACGTCGCAGCAACTCGTCAAGGTAACGTGTTTACTTTGTGGATTAACGGGGCAAGTGCTGGTACCGCAACAGTAGCAGTTGGTACTATTGCTACTAGCTCCTGGGTGACTTGTATTGGTAATGACTATATTGGTTCTTACGTTGCGCCATTCACTGGTTACTTGGATGAAGTGCGCATTACAAAGGGTGTGGCTCGTTACACTACTGCATTTACAGTGCCATCAATAGCTTTTGCAAATACAACAGCATCGGGTGCCCGAATCGGTTTCCGTTCAACAGGTACTTTGCAATTTGGTTCTACAACTGGATCATCAAATGCTGGCTTCGCAACAGTAGGTCAAATTGACTCAACTGGTTTGAATGCTACCGTAATTGGTGCTACCACACCAGCAGCTGGTACGTTTACTACTTTGGCCGCAAACACCGCCGCAATTGGTACTAATTCTACACAAGTGGCAAGTACGGCATTTGTACAGAATACAACACAAACCAACTTAAACGTTGCTTTGGTTGCATCAAATGTCACATTGGCTGCTACGCAATATGGTAGTTCATTGTTGACATTTACTGGCACATTAACCGCTAACGTTATTGTTACGTTCCCAACACAAGGGCAATGGACTCTGTTGAATTCAACAAGTGGTGCATTTACCGTTACCGTGTCAAATGGTGCAGGTGCAACTATCGTTATTCCATCAGGTGCAACTTTGGAAGTTATTTCCAATAGTACATTGGGTATGGTACCGTCAAGTTCGATGGCTGTTACTGCTACTGCTGGAACCAATACGACCCAGATAGCTACCACAGCGTTTGTGGCCAATTCTTATGCACCGTTAGCTAGTCCGACACTAACGGGCCGTACACAGAGTCCCGCGTACAGCTTCTCAGTAGTTGCTTTGGGTTCAGTTTCAGGGACTCAGACACTTAACATGGGTCTGGCTACTGAATGGACAGCAACAATTACTGGCGCAACTACATTTGCGTTCACTAATACGCTTGCTGCTAATACGTCTGAAGTCTTCTTTCTAAGACTCACGAACGCGGGCGCGTCCACTATTGCATGGCCGAGTGGTACACAGTTTGCGAACAAGACTGCTCCAGTTTATACCACTTCAGGTGTAGATTTGTTTGGTATTATGTATGACACAACAGCATCCGCGTACTTGGTGTTTGTGATTGGTTTGAACATAGGCTAATGAAGAGTACCCACTTAACCGTGGGTACCTTTCTTTTAAGGAATTATATAAATGATTTTAGTAAATAACGTCGGTGTAATAACGTCTGAAGAAAACTTCAGAACCATGAACCCACTAGTTTCCTTTCCAGTACCATTAAAAGCAGAAGATATTGCACCATTCGGAATGTTTATTTTACAAGAAATACAACCACCCGATTATTCAAGCTTTTACACCGTGCAACAAAGTGCACCAGTACTGGTTAATGGATTGTGGACACAGACTTGGATTCAGACTGCAATAGATTTGCAGTCGGCAATAACTCAACAATTGAGCAATTTGGCTAATGCTAGATATAATGCACAGATAGCACCAGTAACGATCGACACCGTATCAATTAATGCAGACCCTACCAGTCTGTTGATGTTGAATTCGACAATCGCGTTTTTGAATGGATCGACCACTGCAACTGTCAACTTCAAAGCGGCTAGTGGCTGGACCACATTGAATTTGGTACAATTGCAAGCATTCGCAACTGCAATAAATGCACAGATACAAACTTGCTTCGCCAATGAATTTGTTCATACACAAAACATCATGGCGCTAACGTCTACTGACGCGGTTGCGGCTTACGACATAACTATTGGATGGTAATATGAGCGGTTTCTTTTTACTACTTGCAAAGGGCGCAGCAGGTACCGTTGCTTCAACGGGAATTGGGGTATTCGCAGGTGGTGAACCTGGGTCTCTAGCCACGTCAATGCTTTATAGCTACTCAAATAACACCATTGCAGCAGGTACCAATCTTACCTACGGGACCTATGGTATGGGTGCCACTGGTAATACTACCGTGGGAGTTTTTGCTGGTGGTATTGGTACCGCGTCAGCTCGTGTTGCAACTTCAAGTGTTTATACTTATTCTGGAAATACTACCTCGGTGGGAACTAGTTTAGGAACGGCTTTATTATATGTAGCCGGTGTAGGCAATATGAACGTTGGTATTTTTGGTGGTGGTTCTGGTTCATCAGGAGTAATTAATTACAACTACATTTATACATATACGGGTAATACTGTAGTGGGTGGTGCCAATTTACAAGTTGCAAGACAAACACTGGCAGCTACCGGCACCATGAATGTTGGTGTTTTTGGTGGGGGTCTTACTAGTTCTTATACTAACGTTACTGATGTTTACACATATACAGGTAATACCGATGTTGCGGGTACCAACTTAGGAACCTCACGAGGCTATTTGGCGGCAACTGGCAGTCTTACGGTAGGAATATTTGGTGGTGGTTATACTGGAACCATCCAAGCAGTAACTGACAAATATACATATTCAGGAAATACCGTAGCGAGTGGTACCGCATTGAAGTATGCTCGATATGCACTAGGCGCTTCAAGTAATTCCATTGTTGGTATATTTGGTGGTGGTACAATCGCCTCCAACGAATCAGCAGTGACTGACATTTATACATTCGCAAATAATACAACGGTAGCCGGTACTACTCTTACGTATCAAAGTGACAGTTATGGTACCACGTCCACAATACCAGGTTGGACACTCCCATCAGGCGGCACTGGAGTTGGTATATTCGGTGGTGGTTATTCTTCAGCCTTGACGGCAGTTACTGATATATACACGTATGCAAGCCACACGGTAGCAAGTGGTACCGCGTTAAAAACTGCGGTTCAGGATTTGGCCGCAACTGGCAATTCTACAGTTGGTATATTTGGTGGTGGATCTGGTTCATCTACAGATACATCAGCCACTAACATTTATACCTATTCTGGTAATACCGTGACGAACGGTACCAATCTTAGTGTAGTTCGTGACTCTTTGGCAGCAACTGGATCAGCCACTGTAGGTATCTTTGGTGGTGGGTATAGTTCGGCGCCAGCTTACACTGCGGTAACTGACATTTATACTTATTCAGGTAACACTAATGCGGGTGGTACCAATTTGGGAACGGCAAGACGTTCATTGGCTGCCACTAGTTCTGGTACCGTGGGTATCTTTGGTGGTGGTAGCACTGCGGTAACATCTCAGAGTGTAACAGATCAATACACTTTTGCAGGAAACACAGTGGTAGCTGGTACAAACTTGGGAACAGCTAGATACGGTTTGGCCGCAACGAGCAATCCTACAGTTGGTATATTTGGGGGTGGTGTTGTTGGCACTACAACGCAGACCATCACTGATCAATATACTTTTGCAGGAAACACAGTGGTAGCTGGTACCAATCTTAGTGTAGCTCGTGAATTCTTGGGTGCAACTGGTACAGCCTCTATAGGTATTTTTAGTGCTGGATTTACCACTGCATCGTTTGCGCTCACGGCACTAACAGACGTTTATACATTCTCAGGAAACACAGTAGCAACAGGAGCTAATCTAGTAACAGCACGAGGCGGTTTGGCGGCAACATCATCAAACCCAGGTAGTCATTCTTAAGTTTGTTAAATAAAGAATAAACCGTTACTAACAGAGAATAATTATGCATTATAAAACAAACCGTCTCAATCACGACTTCCAAATCGCGTATTTCATTGCCGGTTCGTGCCAAACTCCTGACGCTGCATATGCAATTCTGTGCGATTTGAAGGAAGATCGCAGTAATGCATTGAAGGGATTTGAAGCTCATAAACTTCGTGAACAAGCGAAAATCATTCGTGCCGAACGTATGATTGCTGATGAAGATGAAGCTGTACAATTAGAAGGACGTGCTGACTTGGCTGAAATTGGAGCCTTGTCGGTAACAACGCACGCTAATTATCTGGCCGCTCAAGACGAATTGGCTATGATCGAAAAGTGTATGATGGCAGTCCAACCACTGCGTAAATATGCGCATCTTCCAGATTCAGAGTCACATGAAGCTGCCCAGTTTGAAGAATGGAAACTACAGTTGATTCATACGGCTGAAAATCAATTGTTGTCACATGGTGTTATTCAAGCTGATCATTGGTCTACTATGCGTATGCACCCATCTTTTGCGACAGAAATACTTCCTGCTTTGGATGAGACTAAGAAACTCATGCAAGCGGCCAGTATGAGTGTTGAAGGATCAGCATTATTGACTTCACATTTGGCACGCCAAAGCTTCGATTTACCAGCACTTTTGTTGGAAAATAAAAGCAAATAATCGCATTCTATATTAAGTATTGCTTGATATCAGGTAATGAACAAAAGAGCTCCCAATGGGAGCTCTTTTTCATGTAATCAAGACTTTGTAATAATACGTAAATTCCATTTCACTAAATACTGGTATATATGGAGAGAGTATGACAACATTAAAAGGTCGTTCACCCAGTTCAGCGTATTCTGAACTGCTAAAAATTAGCAACGCGGGTGCCGGCCTTGATGGCACTCTACGTAATATTGAAGATGGGGCGGGTAATCAAGCTGGTATTCAACTTGGTATTGGACAAGTCGCCATCTTTGGTTATCAATTTCCAGCTTCAGGATTTACTGCTGGTCAAGTACTGCGTATCAATTCAACCAATAATGCATTTGAATGGCATACAATCACAGCTAGTGATGTGAGTGGATTGTCGGCCAGTATCCCAGTTACTACAGTAGCTGGCAGAACCGGCGCCATTACTCTGGGAGTCTCTGATGTTACCGGGGCAGCACCATTGGTGAGCCCGACTCTTACCGGCTCACCAACAGCACCCACGGCAATATTAGGTACCAATACTACACAAATAGCATCAACCGCATTCGTTCAGTCTACAGTATCAAATTTGGCAACCGTTGCTTCCACGGGAAGTTATACGGATCTAGTAAACACACCAATATACAACTTTGACGGTGGCAATGCAGCCACAAATTCGTTGTTCTACCAAATCGTCAGCATTGACGGGGGGACGCACTAAATGGCAGCATTCACGTACCAAGGTACAATTCAATTTCGTAGACAGACCGCTGCTCAGTGGACTGCCGCAAATGTGGTATTAGCACAAGGCGAATTAGGTTTAGAATTAGATACAAAAAACTTTAAAATGGGTGATGGTGTTACTGCTTGGACAGCCCTTGCCTACGGTGGTATGAGTTCTCCAAATGGAACAACTGCCAATGTTGGAGATAATTCAACATTATTGGCTACCACCGCATTCGTAGCTACTGCTGTATCTTCGGCTGTGAGTGGCGCAGTTGTTTCGTTTAACACTAGAACCGGTGCGATTACATTAACCAGTACGGATGTCACAACCGCATTGGGTTATAATCCAGCCAATATGGCTTCACCAACCTTTACTGGAACGGTTACCTCTGGTTCTTTTAGTGGTTCAGGTTCAGGTCTCACTGGCACTGCTGCATCATTGAGTATTGGTGGTAATGCTGCGACAGCTACCATGGCCACTAATAATGCCGGTGGAGCAGCAAACCAAATACGTTATCAAACAGGTACAAACACTTCAAGTTATATTACCGCACCATCAATCGCTAGCACATTCTTGGAATGGAATGGTTCTGCTTTCGTATGGGCGTCAGTAACAAATGGCACAGTAACCAGTATAGCAGTATCAGGTGGAACTACTGGATTAACTACTTCTGGTGGTCCAATTACCACGTCAGGAACTATCACGTTGGGTGGTACATTGGCAGTAGCCAATGGTGGTACAGGTTCAACGACTGCCAGCTCAGCCTTAACCGCTCTTGGTGCTGCGCCATTAGCTTCACCGACATTTACTGGTACAGTAACTATTCCATCCGGTGCGGTAATATCTGGTTTTGCTCCATTAGCTTCGCCTGTTTTTACTGGATCACCAACTGTTCCAGGTTATTTGACTAGTGCCATTGCCGCAACCACCTATGCTCCTTTGGCTTCGCCAGCATTGACAGGAGTGCCAATTGCACCAACTGCGACAGTGGGAACAAATACAACACAATTAGCCACCACTGCGTTTGCCACAGCAGCGGCTAATGCTACGGTTACTACATTTAATACTAGAGCTGGCGCAGTTACCTTAGCGGGTAGTGATGTTACAACCGCGTTAGGTTTCACACCATATAATGCAACTAATCCATCTGCTTATATTTCAGCCAACCAAACAATAACAGCTACCGGTGATGCTACTGGATCTGGTACCACATCGATCGCATTAACTTTGGCATCAGTTGGTTCTGCTGGTACCTATTCGAAAGTGACTACTGATGCTAAGGGTAGAGTAATATCCGGTACTGCAATTGTATCTAGTGACGTAACTACCGCTCTGGGCTTTACGCCAGAAAACGCAGCTAACAAAGGCATCGCAAATGGCTATGCCAGTTTAGACTCGACCGGCAAACTTACCAGTGCTCAAATACCAGCATCTTTGATTGGCGCCGTTGTTTATCAAGGCACTTGGAATGCGACAACAAACATACCAGCATTGGTATCAAGTACTGGTACCAAGGGCTATTATTACAAAGTATCAGTGGCTGGTACTACCGCAATTGACGGTAACAGTCAATGGGTAATCGGCGATACCATAATTTTTGATGGTTCCGTATGGGACAAAATTGACGGGAATGCAGTTGAAGTTATTTCAGTAGCTGGTAGAACCGGGGTAGTGACACTTAGCACTACTGATGTATCTGGCATCGGTTCATATGCTTTATTGGCAAGCCCAGCACTTACGGGAACGCCAACCGCCCCAACAGCAACAGCTGGTACCAACACAACTCAGTTGGCAACAACCGCGTTTGTGACTACAGCTTTACCTACAAGCAATAGTCAATTGACTAATGGAGCTGGGTATGTCACTGCGTTGACTGCCCCAGTAACGACCGTAGCAGGTAGAACAGGCACCATCACTCTGGCGGTCGCTGACGTTAGCGGAGCAGCACCACTAGCAAGCGCGGCTCTTACTGGCTCGCCTACGGCACCTACCGCAACCGCGGGTACAAATACAACTCAATTGGCAACCACTGCGTTTGTGACAGCAGCGGTACCAACAAATACAAACCAATTGACAAATGGTGCAGGTTTCATTACTTCCGCCGGTGCTCCCGTTCAAACAGTAGCTGGTAGAACCGGTACGATTGTATTAAGTACAACTGACATCTCGGGTATTGCTTCATATGCACCTTTAGCTTCTCCGGTGTTGACTGGAACACCTACTGTACCCACAGCGACTGCTGGCACAACTACCACACAAGCAGCATCAACCGCATTTGTTGGAGCCGCTATTACAGCGGCTGCGCCAAACCTCAGCACTTATGCACCAATTGCCAGTCCAGCATTAACTGGTGTACCGGTTGCACCAACTGCCATAGCAAGCGCCAATTCTACACAATTGGCCACTACGGCATTCGTGAATAATGCAGTGCAGGGTATTACTGCGATTTCATTAACTAATGCAAACGTGACATTATCTGCCGTTCAATACAATAGTGCGACCATTCTGATGACTGGGACACTAACGGGAAATGTCACGATAACATTCCCTGCATCTGGAAATTGGACCGTACTTAATGAAACCACTGGTGCTTTTACCGTAACATTGGTAGCCACTACTGGCGGTTCAATAGTATTACCAACAGCTTGCGCCGTTATTATCGCAGCATTGAGTACTGGTTTGATTTATGCCAATTCTATCGTTCCAGCTACTATTCTGGAAAGTCCAAACCTAGCCCCTGTTTCTATGGGCTGGTTGGCTCAAGTACTGGCCGGTGTTAATACAGTCAATGTGACTGGTAATATGTCAATGACATCCGATCAGTGTGCTTATTCAATATTGTTATTTGAAGGATCGCCATCATCAGCAGCCACTATCACATTACCAACCGTTCCTGCTATATTGGGAACGACCGATACGGCGATATTATGGAATCAATCTGGACAAACTCTAACATTTGTTAGTGCCAATGGCGGCGGCACTATCTCTCTCCTTAATGGTGAAAGTTGCAGTGCCACATTGAGTAATACCTATGGCATTTATTTGGTTGATCAGGTGGCCCCAACACCACCAGCTGGCGATAATAGCCATAAGATCGCAACAACGGCGTTCGTTCAAAATATCAGTAGTGGTACTAATATAGTTTCAATTAGTGGCGCAACCACTCTGAATGCCACTCAATATTCATATGCGTGCTTGCAATTAACTGGAACATTATCAGCCACTGCAACGATCACACTGCCGAATTCTGGTTGGTGGACCGTTATGAACTTAACCACAGGCGGTTATCCAGTAATATTATCTACTGGTTCTGGTACTACCGTTACATTGACTAATAACGATTCCGCGGAAGTAATTGCAAACGCTACTGGTGTTTTCATAACCACCAGTATAGCCAATACTCCAGGTGGAGATAATGATAATTCAATTGCTACTACGTCGTTTGTTCAAGCAGTTCCATATCGTAGAAATCGTATCTTAAATGGTAGATTCCAAATATGGCAGCGTGGTGTGGCGTGGACAACACCAGCGTCAGGAACTTATCTGGCAGACAAATGGCGGGTAGATTATACGGGAACCAGTGCGGGAACATTCACCATTGGCCAAGCATTAGTTCATACTCAACCCGCTGGTCTATCAGCGGCAATTGGCGATCAAGGCGTATTCTCCTGGAGTCAAACTGGAACACCAAACTTGACCTCATCAATACTGAGTACTCGAGTAGAAGGCGCTTATGTTCTTTCAGGTCAAACTTGTACCGTTTCTTTTGAAATGGCTCTTGGTGCTGGTTCCCAATCTGCGTTCACGGTTGGCGTTAATATCGCTCAATGTCCTGGTACAGGTGGTAGCCCATCCGCCACAATAACATCAACCACTCAGAACTTTACAGTAAACTCGGCCACATTTACCAGATTCACAGCCACATTTACTCTACCAACTATGAATGGAACTTACGGTACCAATGGTAACGATTATGTGGCGGTTCAGCTGGTTCTACCTAACAGTCAATTGTATTCTTTCTACTTGACCGAAGTTCAATTAGAAACCGGTGATGTTGCCACTCCATTCATGGTTCAAAATCCAGCTACTGAATTAGAACAATGTATGCGATTCTTCCAGAAGACATTACCAACAACCACAGTGCCAACTTATGGCACTGGTATTTTGGTTACCCCATTAACCATTAATCAGAACTTGGGCGGCGTTGCACAATGGGCTAACTGGTCCTTTGATGTACCAATGCGTGGCTTACCAGCAGTAACTCTATATACAGTTGCCAGTAATGCAACACCATATTGGTCTAACATATCTGGTACAGCAGTTACTACCGCGGCACCATCAACAAAGATTTCCGCTTCAGGTGTAAGTGTTGGCACGGCATCATCCATGGCCTCCAATGTCACCTATATCATCCACGCAATTGCAGACGCAGACCTTTAAGGATTAAACATGTATCAACTTACTCTCGACCCAAACGTCGTAACCAATCTAGACACCAATCAGATCATCCCATTAGGTACACGCCAATGGGATGACTATCAGGTATGGCTAGCCGCAGGCAATACCCCTCAAGCGGTGTTTACTCTAGCGCAACACCAAAACTGGATGACTAACCTAATGAGCACCGCTTGCGCTAATGAAGTGGTGCTAGGCTTTAACTCTAATGCCTTGGGCTCTTGGTACCATTACCCAGCTAAGACTCTAGACCAACAAAACCTATCCGCATCTGTACTGGCCTCAGTGCTAGCATATAATGCTGGTGATACTACATGGACTACACCATTCTGGTGTTATAATGATGCTAACGGATGGCAATACGTGGTCCATACTCTGGCACAGATTCAACAGGTGGGTATGGACGCTAAGTCCCAGATCCTAGCTTGCTTAATCCAAAATGCCACACTGGCAGGGGAAATAGCAGCAATGACTGACTACGATACGATCTCGGCAGTTACTTGGACTTCTCCAGTAGGAACAAATCAACCATCATTATCCGGATATAATCTCCCAACCTCTTAATTAACTGGTAGATAATATTTTCAAAGATGGCAATCCTTTTTGGGTTGCCATTTGTTTTTCAAAGAACCATCTTTGAAAAACTGTTACACAAATCTTTGAAAATAAAATCGCCTTAGGAAGATATATCACGATACAATATATGGTATGGTACGAAAGGAAGATGCTGATTTACTCGCCAGGAGAAAAATCTTGATTCTCGATTTTCTAGAATCGTCGATTCAACGGCGACCATTTTTTGGCGAAATCTAAAACACTCTTTCGGGCCAACTCTTATCCTCACTCTTTCCTTACTCTGGGTTTCACTCTAGATACCACTCTTCTATCAGCCTGTTGATCAACTCTGGTTCTAAGAGCTTTACTCACGGCCAGTTGGCGAGACTCGAAATTTTTTAATAATAATTGATATTATTGCATTGTTATCGAAATCCATTAACTCGCCTCGAAATCTATTAATAAAACCCCGATTTTTTGCGTTTGCTCCGAAATTTTTCAACTGGTTAAATCAATCCCCACACGCACGAAACCACAGCCAATACTCGCCAGCTCACTGGCAATATCATTCTCCTCACTGCATTTCCGCGCACCATCACACGTAGGAAGCTCACCAACACTACGGTAACTCTCCCGTCACTCTGTTGCTACTCTCCCACGGCCATCCCCTACCAACGCTTAATACCATTCTACGAAAAATTCTCCTCACCAAACTCACAACCAATCTCCTGAAACTTCACCAAACCACGATTAACAGCCTGCCACTTTCTAATACCACGCGCGAAAAAGAATCTCAATACCAAACACCACCACGCGTAATCACCATTTCAATGGCAAATATCAATCTAGGCAATCGCATCATCTCAGAAAATAACAAAGCCAACATCTCAGAAAACATCACAAAAAAATTTCGCGCAAACACCAACTCAGAGAATATAAACATCACGAACACCATCATGTAGAACATAATCTCAGAGAACACCAGCCTGACCAACTTACTCAACTGTGATAAGAAGATCACCATTTTAAGGAATATGGCCCCAACCATTTCTAGTGTAAGGGGTATGGAATTAAATACAGACTTTTACATCCATGCTGACTAACACAATAACTCAGATATAAACAATAACTGGAGTAACTCAGATATAAAGAATAACTCAGATAAAGATAATACCTCAGATAGAAAAGGCTTTAGGAGGAAAGGAATTAACTCAGATACAAATAAGAGGAAGAGGAATAACTCAGATAAAAGAAAGAGTGAAAGGTAGAGCATAAAGACCATAGAGAAGAACTCTGAGGAGATACAAGGAGATGGTTTAAACTCTGAATTAGCTCTGATTTATTATGGGGTTTTAATCTTTGAAAACATGAAGATAATTGAAATGCTGCTTGAATTCTCAAGACGTGAATGTATTTAGCATTAGGAATTATGCGCCGTGTTATCAAGATGGCGACAGGGCGTGATTTTGACTTTGAAGTATGACAATGGTCCACAGGAACCATCTATATACTGATGCCATAGTGAGTTATAGTAGAGCCATAGTGGATAATCTTTGATCACCGTGTACGCATGTAACAGGAAAAGCAGTAAAAATAACGTCTTTCATTACGTCTAGTAACAATTAAAGCATTAGTTCTTTGTCAATAATCAACAGAAAGCTTCAAAGAACATCAGAACAGCGTTTTGTCTGTCAATATGGGCCACGATTTAGGCGATTTCCAAACACTCTTTGGCCCATCAGGTTTCATCCTCTGAGGGTTATTAGTTGTACAAAGTGTTACAACCTGTTTAATTGGCGTGACGGGTGTTCTTCCTCTGAGGGTTATTAGTAGTTCTAAGTATCTTCCTCTGAGGGTAGGAGATGGTTATGCCACCGTGTGTTGTTTCTTCTGAGGATAGAAGTAAGATATTGCTAAGGGGTGCTTAATTGTTAAGGTTTTCTGTTGTTGGTTGTGTGATTACGGTGGTATCAGGTTTCTTCCTCTGAGGGTTTACGGTGGTATGGAGATATTCTTCTGAGGGGTGATAATACTTGGTAAAAATTCTTTTGATATTACGGTGGTATAGTTCTTTCCTCTGAGGATGGTAAGTGAAAACAGCACAATACTCTAATTATAGTAAGGTTTTGGGTTTGTTCCTCTGAGGATTATAGTTGGATCATGGTGGTATCTTGATCTGAGTACGGTGGTAAACTTCTTCCTCTGAGGGTGGTAGATGAGTTGAAGTTATTCCTCAGAGGGTGGAGGGGATTTTGCCACCGTGGGTATCTTCCTCTGAGGATATTAGTTGACTTATTGCCACCGTGTTTGGTTCCTTGGAGGGTTAAAGTTCTTTCCTCTGAGTGGTTATACTCTGTTGGGCCAGAATATATGAATAGCTCTTTCGGTTAGTGACAAGGACCATGTAAAGCCACTCAGGTTATCGTTACCAAACATGTAATCGTCGGTGTCGTATCTAATTATGGTGAGGAGTTTTCTTCTAACCAGGTCTTCCACTTCTTCTCGGTAGACTACCCCATCCAGTTCGTCTGATGCTGCACTTAGGAGAGCGGTTCCTCTGAGGTCGTACTGTTTGATGTACTGATCGATTCTATCGATGTACTTTACTGAATTGGCGTTAATTCTTGGTTTCATGTGGTTACCATACGGGGAATGATTATCCCCTAGTATACATTCCTCTGAGGGCAATTAGTTGAACTTTGGGGAGTTAAGTATCACTAAATACCTTATTGAACGGAGTTCCTGATATGAGATTATTTGAATTATTGGAAGGGATGGATGGTAGTATTGCGGACGCCATCTATAATGCGGTTGACTTAGTGAATGAACATTTGACGGATTCACCAACCATATTTAAGAAGTCCCAGATAAAGCATTGCCAGTTAATTGCTTCCAACATTAGCCAGGCTGATATGGAGAATGCTCCTGCTGTTCGTAATCCTTCGTTTATTTGGGATACGATTGTAGTCACATCATCCTCGCAGTATATGGATTCTGGTTATTGGGATGCGATAAATTCCCAAGCTAGTGCCATGGATCGTTATGATGCGGTGCCACCTGACCATAACCTTCATATTATTATATTCTTCAAACACAATTCGAATGTGATGCATATTGTGGACAAAGCAGTTGGTGCTGGTGAGACTATTGATAATTTGAATAGTAAGGCAATCGCTAATGCGTTATTGCATGTATTCAAACAGAGTATTGGTATTGGCAAAGCCCTCTGAGGATAATTAAAGCATAATCATGCTTATATTCTGTTATCTGAACCTGGTGCGTTATAATGGTTTCTATTAGCAATCCTAACCATTAAAGGAATTCATGTCTACAGCAACTCTTATCCCCAATATTATAACCACCACCCCAACGGATATTACGGTTGTGCAAGTTGCAACTTGTCAATCAATAGTAAGTCAAGGATATGCAGTTGATGCCACATTTACTGCTGGTAATCAATTACAAGTTACCGATACTAATGGTAATATCTATACCCAAGTTACAATCGATTCTACCAATAATACGATTGCCACTCTTGCCACTGCGTTAAATGCCGTTCCAACACAAGCATTATGGTCAGTTATTGCCTCGACCGTAACTGATGCTGATGGTATCCATCTAGTTCTAACCAGCACTAGAACTGGTATGAATAGTGTCATTAATGTGGTTACGATTCCTACTGTAGATAATTCTTTGGATGGATTGATAGTAACCACAACTGGTATCGATAATAATGGTATTCTGACCTCTATTATCAGTACTAGTCCTAATGGTAATGGCAATGGTACTGGCCCGGGTTGGACTCAAACAACTCCAGGTGCTGATGGTGGTATTACCGTTCTACTTTACATTGGCAGTTCAACCAATGTATTTGCAAACGCTATTCCAGGATGGCAAGGTGCTGATGTAATTATCACTCCTTAATCTAGAATAGCTCCACATAGAAAAAGCCCAGCAATGCTGGGCTTTTTCTTCTTCAGCCATATCAAAGTTATCTGATAGAGTTGGCGTATGCTGGTACATCTGGGCAGTTCAAGATCGATTGGCAGGCTTTATTAATGATCTGCATAATTTTATTTTCATCGTGATTACCAGTTAGACGCATCAGCTTGTCAAGAACAAACTGTTGGGCATTAGGCTTCTTGGCTTCATTTTTGATAATCTCAGCCACTTTCTGGAGAGCTGATGCCTGATCTCCCTCTGATATAAATTCTTTCGCTCGCATGGGGTTTGGTCCTTTGGGGAGTTAATAAGATATTTATTAAAGCAAACTGCTATGTAATATCTTGTAAGGATAGCTATAAATAACGGCAATGGTTCATAAGGAGAAAGAAACAATGCCGACATTATTTAATCGTAAGCCCAAGAATTCGTATCAGGAGTTATTGAAACTCACCAATACGGGTGCGGGCCTCGATACAACTTTGAGAACTGTGGAGGATGGTGTTGGTCAAGTCAGCCCTCTGAGTCTCTCAACAACTCAAATCGCTCTGAACGGATTGATCTGGCCAACAAGTACCCCCGCATCTGGACAAGTTCTGTCTGTAGGTGCTGGTAATACTTTGGCCTGGACTAACGTTTCTGGTGGTACACCATCACCAGTTTTGACATATCAAGGTACTTTGGGAACGTCTGCTGCAACTTTGGCAACAGCCAGCCAAGATACTGAGCTTCAACAGATTACTCTGTGTAATACCACGAATGCCACTCAGACAATTAGCTTAAATATCGTTCCTCTGAATGGAACAGCAGGTGTTTCAAATGCTATCTTTTCATCTGGTTCTATTCTGGCTGGGCAAACAGTGGTCATCTCTACTGAAATGGTCGTATTGAATGGAGCTTTCCTAGTTGGTTCAGCAAGTGCTACTGGCGTCACTATTAACGTTTCTGGCATTGCATTGACAAATCTACAACAGCTTTACTACGGTGCGATGCCAACAGCATCCACCGCACTTTATACCGTTCCAGGATCCACTACTAAAACTATCAACTCACTTATTATTTGCAATGCATCAGGTGTTGATCAGACGATCTCGGTAAACTTTACAAATGGTAGTGGGGCTAGTTCTGCAAACGCGTATATGAACAATGTAACAATCAGTGCAAACAGTACTCTGCTTTGCGATCTGTCAACTGTTCTACCAGCAGGGTGGACAGTGACTGCTAATGGCTCAAATGCCAATATGACAATAATGGTAACAGGTTTCTAAGGATTTCAAATGGCAATTTCTACATTTGGCGGTATCGCCGCCAATACTAACAATTCAGTAAGTGGTACAATTGGTGCTCCTCTTTTGGCTCCAGCTAACTTCACAAGTACCAGTTACGTTGACACTGGCGCATCTTTTAGCCCAACAGTTTATCCTCAATTGGCAGCTTGCTATCCAGCAGCATTCGTGGGTGATACTTGGAAGTCTGTAGTAAGCCCGGTAATAACCGCAATGGCTGCTAACACTACATTTGGTACCTTTGTAACGGCATTCACAATGGGATCAGAATTCTACGTTTTGTTCTCTAAGGGTTATGTTCTGAAAACTACCGGTGGGACATTGAGTTCTTTGGCTTATTTCAAACAAATTCCAATTTCAAATGGTACTATACTGTTTGCTGGTATTGCTGGTAGTAACTTCTATGTAGTGTATAATACGGGGTTCATGCAGATTTTCACTGAATCCACACTCACCAATTACAGTGTCTCGGCGATCGGCACTGTAGCAACTATACGATACGGCAATGGCGTATGGATAGCTTGCAATACGGCAAATGCGTCAACTTACAATATGTACTATCGCAGCACGGACGGAATTAACTTTACGTCATCAACTTTCCCGGTATCTCAAATTTGGTGTGGAATTGATTACGGTAATAACACTTGGTCTGTGGTATCAAAAACCACCGGCACAACCTCCGCGTTAACATCACCTGATGGTATTACTTGGACCTCACGCACTGGACCAGGTATTGCTTGTAGTGGCGCAGTGAAATACAATAGTACTCTGAATCTGTTTGCTGCAACTATCGGTAGCACAACTAATAGCGTTTATACTTCCCCAGATGGTATTACTTGGACCTCACGTACTGCGGCATCTGGGACTACCCCAACCGCTATAGATTGCACTACCAATGGTGTATTCTTTACGCACGTACCAGGCTCAAACGTTGGTGCAATGACATCCACCGATGGTATTACTTGGACTAACCGTGCTTCGGTAATTCAAGGCATTACGGGTCTCAGTAACAACTCAAATTTGCGAGCATTTGGTACAAAAATTGTAGCTTTTGGTAATCTGTTTAGTTCAAACTATATTACATATATGGGTATTTCATCTGATAACTTGGCCACTGCACCAGCAACTCAATTGTCGGCTTCTGGTGCTCCAGGGAATATATTTCCACCAGCTTTAGTTGGCACTTCATTAGTCACAACTGAAAACTTACCACTTACAATTCAAGCTGGCTCACCGTCCTATTCGTACTCAACAAACAATGGTACTGCTTGGGCCGCGGCTACTTTACCAGTATCCAATATTTCTATTCGAGGATGTTTTGCTACTCCTACAAAGTTTATTATTTGGGGGATTTCAAATGCCAACAATGCAGTTTATATACTATCGTCTTCTGATGGTATAAATTGGACAACAAAGTCATTTGCGATAGCTGGTGTAACTGTGACCTCCACCATCACGGCGTGTAATTATGGCGAGACCTTGTACTTTGGTTCCGGTTATATCTTTGCGGTAACGCCAGATTATGGAAATACCATAGCAATTTCTTTGTTGCCAACACAAGTTGCTACCACTACATGCTCTTATACTGTCACCACAACTGGCACAATAGTATTGATGACTTCAACAGGAACAGTATACACATCGAATAACAATGGCGTAACTTGGATAGCTGGAGCTTGGGTTGGAGTAGCATCATCAACTATCGGTCAAATTTGTACTGGCCCCAAAGCAACAATTTGCACGGTGGTGGCAGCAGCAAGTCCAGCAGCATATGCAATGTCAGCAGACTTTGGACAAACATGGCAATTACTGTCTTTTCCAGCAGCTATCTCTAGTTTGGTAAAATCAGCATTTTACCTAAATGGCTATTACTTTGTATATCTGGGTAACAACGCTTATTACTATAGCGCAGATGGTATTAACTGGGTATCAATGTCTACTGGTCTGTCAGCAGCAACAACACAAAACTGGTCACAAGCTGGCGTTAGTAATGGTTCACCTTTCATTACTGGTCAGGTTGGCACATATTTGACTGGCGATGGCTCTTCATACCACGTACCGTTCATTCCTTCATCAATTGCAGGAACAAAGTACGTAGTACGAGCACAATAAAGTTTGGGGAGCAATTGCTCCCCATCTTCTTAACTATCATTTCAATCATTATCTAAGTACTTCATTTCCCGTAATTCACCACTAAATATTTGATAACAATCATATGGAGATATAACCATGATTGAAATCAATTTCGTCGACGGAACTGGCCCCGTTTCAAACTTCATCGAATTCTGGACTTGGGGCGATTGGTCACACGTAGACATCAAAACTACTAGAGGATGGCTAGGCGCACGAGCAAATGGCGGCGTACAAATTAGACCCTGGAACTACTGCACTTTCAAAAAACAAGAAACAAGAACTATTACCCTCCCAGAAGAACAAGAACAACATATCATGAACTGGTTCACCTCCCAGATCGGTAAACCATATGACTACATGGCTGTGGCCGGAATGCCATTCAGAAAAGACTGGAGAGACGACTCCCGTTGGTTCTGTAGCGAACTAGTAATAGCAGGCTTCCAACAGGCCGGTATCTACCTACTTAATACCGATCACATGAATCGCGTCTCTCCTAGAGACCTCTACCTCTCACCACATCTAATGGCTGCACCAACACTAATCTAATCTAATATACACTGCTATCAATAAAAAGCCATCCATCAACAGGTGGCTTTCCTCACAACCAATTATGTAATGGCTTTATCTCTACATAATACTCAGTAAATAATACAGAGGAAATTAATCCTCAAACAACATCTCTAATACCATGAAAAAGATTATCATCAGCTTGGCAGTTCTGGCAACTCTCGGCCTCGCAGCTTGCGCAGGAACTCAACCAAACTTCAACTCACCACAAGTAGTATTCAAAGGTCAATAACAGACCACAGCATAACAAAGCCATCACTAATAATGGTGGCTTTCCTTCCGAGTGGCTTATCCCACTCAGAGTATTATCTCCCCCCCTCAAGAACATTCACGAAGGTACCAAATAGTCACACTTGACTACTCAAGAACCCAAGGAGAACTCATGATACTGGCACTTATTCCATACCTATGGCTTATATCCCCATAACATGTTCCATCAGAGTAGTATGAATAGGTCTCAGAGTCAGAGGATGGCAACCTAATCTTCCCGAATATTCATGGAGGTTAATGACTACTCACTTAATAGTTAAGGAACCCAGAGAGAACTCCCGATTCTGGTTTATTCATCTACCAACATAAATATTGATAATCGCTCAAGAGGAGATACCCCGATGACCACCCTTTCCACAAAAACACCTGGTGCCACGTTTCAGTCAATACTGACCGTCAATGTGCCAGTTAGTGGAGTAGCAGTAGGACTTGATAATACGCTGCGCAGTGTCGAAGACGGAGCAGGTCACCAATCTCCACTATCGCTCTCTCAATCACAAATTGCCCTGAATGGAGCAATATGGCCATCAAGTGGTGCGGTTACTGGTTCACTGTTGCAAGTAAGTGCCACTTCTGGTGTTCTGGAGTGGTACACACAAACAGCAATTGATATTACCAATGCTTTGGGTTATGTGCCATTAAGTTCAACGTCAAGTGTGTTTACCACTCCAGTGACCGTTAAGGCTGCCACCTTGGATACCCAAGTGACTACCGTAATTAATACGTTACCGACAACGGTTTACACCTTCAATCCACCCTCTGGTGGAACTATCAAGTTGATGTGCCAAGTACTTGATACGTCAACCAATGCATTTCATTCAGAAGAGTTATTCATTGTTACCGATGGATCCACATTTGATCTTACCGGATTCGCGGTTGTTATGACTCAGAGTTCATTGGGTACGTTTGACGCAACTATGGTTAGTGGTGCTGTAGAGCTAACGTTCACGGCGCAGAATGCAACAACTAAAACAGTAACCGTGGTGGCTATGTCAGTCACGGCGTAAAGGAATATTATGACAACTTCAAATCGAGATTTCGTTCTGGTTAATGGCCTTCAGATTGGTGGTTACCTGACTAGCGTTAATGGATCAACCCCAAGTAATGGACAATTGCTTATTGGTGATGCCACTAATGGTCGGTTTTCTCTAGGTACTCTGGCATCAACTAATGGTCTTACCGTCAGCAACAGTGCTGGTGGTATTTCAATTACTTCCAATGCAACCAATTTAAACTCAGCATCAACTATCGTTGCACGTGATGCTTCAGGTAATTTCTCAGCAGGCACCATTACTGGCAATTTAACTGGTGTAGCTTCGTCAGCTACTGTGCTGGCTACTCCTAGAACTATCAATGGTGTTGCTTTTGATGGTTCGGCTAATATTTCATTCACTACCGATGCGGTACCAGAAGGCACAACTAATCTGTATTTTACTAACGCTCGTGTTAGTGGTGCAGCGCCGGTTCAGTCGGTCTTTGGTCGCACCGGAACAGTAGTTCTAACGTCGCCAGACGTTACTGGTGCGCTTGGTTATACACCTATCAACCCTAGTACTATTGGAGCTAACGGAGGCCTGGCGACTCTGGATGTGACTGGTAAAGTACCATTGTCCGAATTACCTGCTGCCGTTGTTGGTGGTTTGAATTTCAAGGGAACCTGGAATGCCAGTACCAATTCGCCAACATTAGTCTCTGGTACTGGTACCAACGGTGCAATGTATAAGGTTGCTACTGCTGGTACTACGGCAATTGATGGTATTTCACAGTGGAATCTTGGCGACATTATCGTTTTTGATGGTACCACCTGGGATAAGATTGATGGTATTTCCTCTGAGGTTGTATCTGTCTTTGGGCGTACTGGTGCGGTAGTATTGCAGTCAACTGACTTGATTACTGCTTTGGGTACACAAACACAGAACACGTTCATGGCCGCTCCATCAGCAGCCAACGGTGCTGTGAGCTTCCGTACTATTGCACCAGCTGATCTGCCATTAGCAACTGCTACCACTATTGGTGGCGTATCAGTAAGTACTGGTTTGACTGTAACTGCTGGGGTATTGACTGCGAACGTAGTCACGGTGGCTGGTAGAAGTGGTGCCGTAGTTTTGAATATCGCTGATGTTACTGGTGCAGCTCCTTTGGCATCACCAACATTCACAGGTACTCCTATTGCCCCAACTGCCGTAACAAGCACAAATACTACTCAAGTGGCAACAACTGCGTTTGTCAATAATGCATTGGCCAGCGCTGGTTTAACGCCAGGTGGTGGTACTGCAACTTTCAATGGTCCAATCAAAGTCAAGCAAGCGACTATTGATACTAGCCTAACCAGCACTGCTGATACGAACGCAGACGTGATTTATTCTGTGGCAGTCACTGGAGCAAGTACTGCTAAATTTTTAGTTCAAGTCGTGGATGCTAGCAACAATATGCAGTCAGAAGAAGTGATTGTGATAACAGATGCCACCAATACTTGGCTGACTTCATATGGCATGGTCTTATCCAATGGTTCGTTGGGTTCAGTATCAGCGCAGGTAACAACTGGCAATTTGCAATTGGTATTCACGTCAACTACCAATACAGCGAAGACAATTAAAGTGGCAGTTATTTCCTTGACGCAATAAATAGAATTATCCGGATGAATCAATTCTAGTTCATCCGGATTTGATGGATAGGGAAGTCAAATGGCTACAAATAACAAAACCGATTTCGTGATTGGCGGCGGGTTGCAATTGGGAGGTTATATAACCTCAATTGCTGGCGCGACACCATCTAACGGTCAACTTCTTATCGGTGATGCGACCAATGGACGCTTTTCGGTAGGTTCAATTTCCACAAGCAATGGTGTAACCGTTACACAAAATGCTGGCTCTATTGCTCTGGGTACTAATGCTACCTCAGCAAATGCCGTTTCTACCTTGGTTGCCCGTGATGCATCAGGTAACTTTACTGCTGGTGCGATCACCGCCACTAGTTTTATTGGTTCAGCTGCACAGCTTACTGGCCTTACATCAAGTCAAGTCACAACTGCATTAGGATTCACACCAGCGGGTGGTAATTCAACAATAACCATATCTGGTGATGCTACTGGTTCTGGTACCACCGCTATTGCATTAACTCTAGCTAATTCTGGGGTTACTGCTGGAACTTATTCCGCGATCACAGTCAATGCAAAAGGTATTGTCACTACTGGTGGAGCGATAGGTTCAGCAGTAGTGACCACTGCGTTAGGTTATACTCCTGCCAATATCGCAAGTCCAACATTCACTGGTGTGCCAGCAGTACCTACAGCAACAGCAGGAACAAATACTACACAAATCGCATCAACGGCTTTTGTTACTGCTGCGGTTACGGCTAGTGCTGGTGTAGCAACTTTCAATACACGATCAGGTGCGGTCGTGTTGACTAGTGCTGACGTAACTGGTGTTGGTGGTGCTTTGTTGGCTTCCCCAGCATTCACTGGTAACCCAACAGCTCCAACTCAAGCACAATTTGATAGTAGTACTAAGCTTGCCACCACTGCTTTTGTTGGTGCTGCTGGTATGCAATTCAATAGTGCAATCGAATTGAATTCCAACCAGACACTGTCAAACACACAGATTGGGGGCGCCATCCAATGGTATGGCGCTTCTGGTGGTATTTTGACTTTACCAACATCAGCATCAGTTCCAGCAGGTAGAACATTCTATATTTTCAACCAAGGTTCTGGTTCATTGACTATTGCTCTGGCTGGTGGTAGTGATTTCTTATGGGCTGGTATAGTAAATTACACCACGTTGACTTTGATTAAGGGTGATTCGATATTCCTCATGTCGCGTGGTACTACTGAATACGATGTTATTGGTGGAACAGCCGCTAATAAGTATTCAGCTCGCCAATTAGTCAATACCATTGTGGATGATGGCGTCTCAGCATTGCAAGTTAATGGTATTGCTACTGCGACCACACCGACTGCTGGTGATAATACCACAAAGGTGGCAACTACTGCGTTTGTTACTTCTGCTATTACCGCTGCGGCTACCGGAGTCGCGTCATTCAATACCCGTACTGGCGCAGTTACTTTGACGTCAAGCGATGTCACCACTGCATTGACTTACACGCCAGTCAATCCAACTGCGTTGGCTAGTTATGCAACTTTGGCATCACCAGCCTTGACTGGTACTCCTACGACACCAACAGCATCAGTAGGAACGAATTCCACACAACTGGCTAGTACCGCATTTGTGGCTAGTGCTATTCAAACTAATTTGAATGTTCCATTGGTGGCATCAAATGTCACATTGACTGCGATTCAATATGGTAGTTCATTACTGACTTTTACTGGCGCGTTAACGGCAAACATTACAGTTACTTTCCCAACCCAGGGACAATGGACACTTTATAACGCAACATCAGGTGCCTTTACCATAACGGTATCAAACGGCACAGGTGCGAATATTGTAGTGACACAAGGTGCAACTATTGAAGTGATTTCAAATAGTACCGCTGGTATGCTGTCATCAAGTTCTATGGCACTTACTGCCACTGCTGGTACAAATACTACTCAAACTGCGACTACCGCATTTGTTGCGACTGCTATTACTGCTGCAAAATATTATGATGTCACAGGTGGGGCAGCAGGCAACATCACGTCGAATCAAGTGTTGACTCTTCATATTGCGGCTAGAACTTTAAGTTTCCCTGCGTCTTTTACTGGTAGTCAAGGATATGCTGTGACTGCACCAACTGCATCCAGCACATTTACCGTTGCTGTAAATGGCACTACGGTTGGTACTATTGTATTTGCCGCCGGTAGTCACACATCCACATTCACCACATCATCTGGTGCATTTACAGTAACCCCAGGACAATATATGACTGTAACTGCTCCGGCCTCTGTTGATACCACATTAGCTACTGTGGCTTTTACTCTTCTAAGTTTGGCGACCTAATATGTTAGTTAACAATGGATTTTGGTTTAGTGGTATACCGGCACTGGTATCAGTAGGCCCAGGTATTGGCATTTTTGCCGCTGGGCAATATCCCACTCCAGTCAACACCACCACGCTTTACACGTTTGCAACCAACACGACCCAGTCTGGGGCCAATTTAAACCCTGGCACCTATGGTGCAGCGGCTGCCGGTAATACGACTTTGTGTGTTTTTGGTGGTGGGGCTAATAATCAAGTAGCAACGGCAGTAACTAATGTTTATACCTTTGCTAATAATACAGTTGCAAACGGAACCAATTTGAAGGCGGTCCGATATCAGTTGTCAGGAGTCGGAAATGCTACCGTGGGAATTTTTGGTGGTGGTTATACCGGTTCTACTTATGTAGCAACCACCGATGCTTATACCTATTCAGGAAATACGGTGGCTGCTGGTACAAACCTACATACCGCTAGAAATGGATTGGCATCAGTTGGTACGACAACCGTTGGTATCTTTGGTGGTGGAGTTACTACTGCGAACACCGCGGTTACTGATGTTTATACTTATTCTGGAAGTACCGTAGCTAGTGGTACCAATTTAGGAACTGCTAGAACCGTGCCAGCAGCGGCTGGCAATCTAACTGTTGGTATATTCGGTGGTGGGTCCACTGGCTCGGTAGTTGCCATTACGGACAAATATACGTATTCCGGCAATACGGTAGCTGCTGGTACCAATTTGTCCGTAGCTGAAAGTGTTATGGGTGCTACTGGTAATTATACCGTGGGTATTTTTGCTGGTGGTTTTAATAGTTCATCGGTGCCGACCGCCGCCACTAGCATTTACACATATTCTGGAAATACTGTGAATCCTGGAACCAATTTATCGACTGCTATTGGTTACCAGGCTGCTGCTTCTTCATCCCCCGGTGGATTCTAATTAACGTTCCAAGTACTAAATATATGCACGAGGGGAATTAATTATAATTCCCCGACATTTGATAGACAGTGCATATCAAATGGCGATAGTGCCGCATGGTACTCAAGCATTGCGACCTACGCATAAGGATTAAAGATGAATAAGATTAGAAACTCCCTAATTTCGGGGCAGGTGCCATCAGTAGCTCAGATGGAACCAGGTGATATTGGAATTAACAATGCCGATGGTACCATTTACATTCTCCGTCAAACTAATGGGGTATCATCCGTAGTTCAACTTTCTGGTTTGACTTCGTTCAATACTAGAACCGGTGCTATCGTTCTTAATTCCGGAGATGTGATTGCAGCACTTGGCTATACTCCAATATCACCGGTATCACCGATCTTCACCGGCACACCAACTGCACCGACCGCCACTCCTGGTGCAAATACAACGCAATTAGCCACCACTGCATTTGTTAGTAATGCTATCAGTAGTATCGTGGTACCAACAGTTACCACCTTGCAAAGTTTGACAGACGTATCGGTAGTTGACGGTGCTGGAATTGATGGGCAAGTATTGAGTTATAGTGCATCCAGTAATGCTTGGAAAGCGCTGCAATTATCCAAAGTGGCAAAAACTGGTCTTTACACCGACTTGATCGGTGAGCCAACTGCCTTAGTATCTTCATTCAACACTCGTACGGGTGCTATTACTTTAACATCAGCTGACCTAACTGGTGCTGGTGGTGCATTACTGGTATCTCCTACATTTACTGGTATTCCAGCCGCTCCAACGGCGACCGCAGGAACCAGTACAACACAACTTGCGACTACTGCTTTTGTGAGCGCCGCTATTACCGCAGCCAATACTGGTGTAGTGTCATTCAATACTCGTACTGGTGCAGTGGTATTAACGGCTCCAGATATTAGTGGAGTTGGTGGAGCATTGCTGGCATCTCCAACGTTCACAGGAACGCCAACAGCACCTACACCAGCAACAAGCGACAATTCTCAGAACATAGCAACTACCGCATTTGTTAATGCTGTGGTGACTGCGGCTACTGGTGTTATTTCTTTCAACACTAGAACTGGTGCGATTACTTTAAGCTCAGCAGACGTCAATACCGCGCTAGGCTACGCCCCGGCTCCATTAGCTTCTCCTACATTTACTGGTACACCAGCCGCACCAACGGCGACCGCAGGAACCAGTACAACACAACTTGCGACTACCGCGTTCGTAGCCTCTGCCATTACAGCAAATGCTTTGGCAAATCCAGGAGTTGCCACCTTTAATACCCGGTCAGGAGCGGTTGTTTTAACTGCTGCCGATGTAACTGGTGTTGGTGGTGCTTTATTGGCCTCACCTACATTCACTGGAATTCCCGCCGGCCCAACAGCAACTGCCGGAACTTCCACCACGCAACTGGCAACCACCGCATTCGTTGGTTCGGCTATTGCTTCGACTGTAACAGTTTCTTCTTTTAACACTCGTACCGGTGCAGTGGTGTTGAGTGCATCCGATGTCAATACTGCATTAGGTTATGTACCACTCAGTCCTGCTGCGAAGTATTATGATGTATCTGGTGGAGCTGTTGGGGCTATTACTACTAATCAATTGCTAGCTCAATACGTGGGTGGTAGAACTGTAACATTCCCGGCAAATTTTGCTGGAAGTAACGGATATGCGGCGACCGCACCAACCGCTTCTAGTACTTTTACGGTAGCTGTGAGCGGTACAACAGTTGGCACCATGGTGTTTGCTGCTGGCAGTCATACCGCAACATTTACCACGGTTTCAGGTAGTGGTTTCACCATAGTACCAGGTAATGTTATGACAATTACCGCCGCAGCGTCAGTTGACACGACATTAGCGACCGTGTCATGTATTTTACTTGGAGTGGCAGCTTAATATTGGTGATTGGAAATTCGTAATGATCAACTGTAACTAGTTGTAATAGGTCCCGGCATAAATACCGGGACCTATTCATTGGAGTAAAAACATGGATGTAGCAGCAGACGCAGTAGATGTGGCCTTAAAGGCTACCCCCGTTGGTGCGTTGTTCACCAGTGTGAAGCTTTATCTTACGATTTTTGTTATTGGAGCCATTGTTGCCGCAGTATTTGGTATTCATTGGTATCTGGGTTATGAACAAGCAAAGATTGACACACTCACGAAACAAGTTGAAGCCCAACAAATTGCTATCACTCAAGCAAATGCGGTACAGGCACTTATGACTAGTGATCTGGCCCAATTGAAAATCTTGACTGATGGCTATAACAAACAGATCGCAGATATTCGAATGAATTCGAATAAGGTGTCAACGGCGTTCAATAGTACTCAGTACCAAAATTTGGTTAAGACAAAACCATCTGACGCTGAAAGCCAAATCAACACAAATGTCAATCAACTTTTTCAGGATGTAAATGATGCGTCACGTAAAGTTACTCAGTAAGCTGGCTGTAATTGGTATGTTTATGGTTATTGCCGGTTGTGCAAGCACTCCGCCAATTGCGATACCAACTATTGCGACCCCACCGCCAGTTTCCATTCCAGTGCCAACCCCAACGAATCTTCAGAATATGAAGTATGAGTTGATTACGGCCCAAACGTTGCCAACCTTCACCGCAGCTTTTAAGACCAATCCAAATCAACAATTTTACGTATTGGATCGTACCAATATGGAAATCATGATTTCCAATGTACAAGAGTTGCGTCGTTATATTTTGGAAGAGCAGACGACTATTAATTATTTGGCTGGTGTGCTAAAGTCGCAACAAGGTCCAGCAAGTAAGACAACTGGCACAAGCAATTCAGCAACTAATTCAGGGACAAAATGAGAACGCCTTTTGAAATTCTAAGTGTGCCAGAAAATGCAACTGACGATGAGATTAAAAAATCTTATCGCAAGCTTGCTATGCAATGGCATCCAGACCGTAATCCCGACAATCTTGTCGAGTCTGAAAAGAATTTCAAAGAAGTGAAGGAAGCTTTTGAGCAAATTGAAACTGAACAAAAGCGCTCCCAGTGGCATATGGATCAAAACTACAAGAATCGTAGTAAGCACAAGACCACTCGTAACTCATATTCAGATAGCCAAGCATTCGACGACGTATTTGCCGATTTGTTCAAAGATGTATACGGTAGAACGTCGAAGAATGACCAGTTTCATGACTTTGCTGACGCCAAACGTAAGATGGCTGAAGAAGAGTTGAATCGCCGCCGACAATCACTAAAGAATGCAGATGCTCATATTGAGATCGCAATTACTCTGGAAGAAGCTTTTCACGGTAAAGAAGTCGCGGTCACTTACAAAACACCTGACGGCGAAACCCGCCAAGTGTTGCTTGATATCCCCGCAGGTATTATCGACGGAAAGGTGGTTCGCTGTAAAACTGCCGGTTCCCGTAAGAACACTGATACCCCTTCTGGCGACTTGCTTGCCACGATCAAAATTAAACCACACAAGCTGTTTATCAGAGAATCACAAAACATTGTGATGCATGTCGATGTTCCAGCTCTTGACATGCTTGCCGGTGGATCAGCCCGTATCACGACCATTGAAGGAACTGAATTTGACATCAATATTCGGTCGTGTACC